>Ga0335078_10007443_pt1 | contig 16227 bp, 12 predicted proteins | sample Lox_Sample_32_FD_206711 | JGI IMG/M metagenome (GOLD analysis project Ga0335078, IMG submission 206711) | Soil microbial communities from Loxahatchee National Wildlife Refuge, Florida, United States - Lox_Sample_3.2 | ecosystem: Environmental > Terrestrial > Soil > Wetlands | place: USA...
GGTCACCACGACGACCAGGATGGTCAGCGCGGTCTGCTGGTCGGCGGTCAGCGACAGCGTGCCCTGGCCGGGCAGCGGGAGCCAGGCGACCACCGCGCCGCTCCAGACCAGGATCACCCCGGCGGCCACCTGTCCGGCCAGCTTGGTGAACACGCCCATGCCCCAGCGGTCGTCCACGAAGCCGATCAGCACGACCACCCCGCCCGCCGCCAGCAGCCCGCTGGCCACCCGGGTGCCCTGGAACACCGTGCCCAGGTGGCCGAGCCTGGACGCCACCAGCAGCCCGGCGGCCAGGCCGCCGTAGAGCGCGAACCCGCCCAGCAACGGGGTGGGCTCGGTGTGCACATCCCGGTCACGCGCCGCGTGCAGCGCCCCCACGGCGATGGCGAACCGGCGGACCAGCGGGGTGAGCAGGTAGGTGACCGCAGCGGCGATCAGCACGGTGAGTCCGTACTCCTTCATCCCGGCTCACCCGGCCTGTTCGGTTGCCGCTTCATGGCTGCCCCATTAGTGCCCAACTTTAGATCACCCGGCGCAGCGGAGCGTGCCAGCCCGCCGATCCGCAGCGGGGTTCAGCGGGCGGGCTCGGGGCCCGCGCCCCGGCCAGGGCCGGGCGTGTCGCCCGCGGCCTCACCGACCGCACGGGGGGCAGGCTCCGGCTCAGCCGGCCCGGCCATCTCACCAGCCTCACCAGGCTCAATGACCTCACCAGGCTCAATGGGCTCAGCTGGCTCAATGGGCTCAGCTGGGCCGGCGCCCGCCTTCCCGGGGACGGCACTGACCACACCCTCCCCCGTCGCGTCCGCTGGCTCATCACCCGCGTCCGCGGGCCCGTCCGCGTCCAGATCGTCCGCCTCGGCCACCAGGATCACGTCGCGCAGCCGGTCGGCCGTGATCACCCCGGCGCGCAGCAGCCGGGGCACCGAGCCAGTGAGGTCGACGATGGAAGACGGCTCGCCGGGGCACGGGCCGCCGTCCAGGTAAACCGCCACGCTGTCACCCAGCTGGGCCTCGGCCTCGGCGGCGGTGGCCGGCATCGGGCCCGGGGCGGCCGACTTCGCGCTGCTCACGGCCAGCGGGCCAGTCTGCTTGAGCAGGTCCAGCGCGACCTGGTGCAGTGGCATGCGGACCGCGACGGTGCCCTTGCTGTCCCCGATGTCCCAGACCAGGGTCGGACTGGACCGGCAGATCAGGGTCAGCGGGCCCGGCCAGAACTCGTCGATCAGGTCTTTGCCCGAGTCGCTGAGCTCCTGGATCAGGGCCAGCGCCGCGCGCACCGTGCCGACCAGCACCGGCGGCGGCCGGTCCCGGCCCCGGCCCTTGGCCTTGAACAGGGCTTCCACCGCGACCGGGTCGAAGGCCTCGGCGGCGACCCCGTACACGGTGTCGGTTGGCAGCACCACCAGCTCGCCGCGGCGCAGCGCCGCTTCGGCGGCGGCCAGCCCTTCCACCCGCTGATCCGGGTCCGCGCAGTCGAACCGTGCGCTCATGGCCGCTCATCCTCCCAGACCGCCGTCACGAAACGATCGCGGCCGGCCAGATCCCGGTGATTGCGCTGGTCCCGCCAGCCGCGTTCCTCGGCGAAGGCCCAGTACACGGCGGCGCCCTGGGGCGCGCCGTGTTCCACCGCGACGATGCCGCCGCGGCGCAGCAGCCGGCGGGCGGTCTGCTCTACCACGCGCACCGCGTCCAGCCCGTCGTGGCCGCCCCACAGCGCGGTGGCCGGGTCGTACTCAGCCACCTCAGGCGGCACCGAGGCGCCCCACGGGATGTACGGCGGGTTGCTCACCACCAGGTCAACCGAGCCGTCCAGGTCAGCCAGGGCCGAAGCGAAGTCGTCGCCGTGCAGCATGACCCGGCCGGCCGTGTGCGGCGACGCGGCCGCGAGCCGCTCGACGTTGCGCTGGGCCCAGGCCCGGGCCAGCGGGTCCACCTCGACCGCGTGCACCAGCGAGCGCGGCACCTCCTGCGCGATGGCCAGGGCGATCGCGCCCGAACCGGCGCCCAGGTCGGTGACCACCGGCTCGGCCACATCCATCTCCCGCAGCCGGTCGATGACCCAGCCGGTCATCACCTCGGTCTCCGGCCGGGGCACGAACACTCCCGGCCCAACTTCGAGGTCCAGGTAGCGGAAGTAGGCGTGCCCGGTGATGTGCTGCAGCGGCTCCCGCGCCTCACGGCGGGCGATCTCGTCCCAGAACCGTGAGTTGAAGCTGGCGTCCGGCACCCGGTGCAGCTCGGTCCGGGGCACGCCGTGCACATGCGCCGCGATCTGCTCCGCATCGGCCCGTGGCGAGTCCACGCCGGCTTCGGCCAGCCGGGCCGAAGCCACGGCAATCTCGTTCATCAGCAGGGTCACGCGGAACCTCGCGCCCGCCCAGCTCGCACCGGTTCAGCCGGCCCGGCCCGGGCCGGGCCCGCCGGGTCAGTGGCCATTGGCCGCGGCGGCCCGCTCGGACCGGTCCGCCTCGGTCAGCGCGGTGATTACTGCGTCCAGGTCGCCGTCGATGACGTGATCGAGGTTGTAGGCCTTGTAGCCGACCCGGTGGTCGGAGATCCGGTTCTCCGGGAAGTTGTAGGTGCGCACCCGCTGGGACCGGTCCACCGCCTTGACCTGGCTGCGCCGCTCGGCCGCGGCCTGCGCCTGCGCCTGCGCCTGCGCCTGCGCCAGCAGCCGGGCGCGCAGGATGCGCAGGGCCTGCTCCTTGTTCTGCAGCTGGCTCTTCTCGTTCTGGCAGGACACCACGATACCGGTGGGCAGGTGGGTGATCCGTACCGCGGAGTCGGTGGTGTTCACGCTCTGCCCGCCCGGGCCAGACGAGCGGTATACGTCCACCCGCAGCTCGCTGGGGTCGATGGTCACCTCGACCGGGTCAGCCTCCGGCATGACCAGCACGCCCGCGGCCGAGGTGTGGATCCGGCCCTGCGACTCGGTGACCGGGACCCGCTGCACCCGGTGCACGCCGCCCTCGTACTTCAGCCGGGACCAGACCCCGGCACCGGGGCCGCCCTTGCCACCGGACTTGACCGCCACCGTGACGTCCTTGTAGCCACCCAGCCCGGTCATCTGGGCGTCGAGGATCTCGGCCGTCCAGCCCCGCCGTTCGGCGTACCGCAGGTACATGCGCAGCAGGTCCCCGGCGAACAGCGCTGACTCTTCGCCGCCCTCGCCCGCCTTGACCTCCAGGATGACGTCCTTGCCGTCGCTGGGGTCGCGGGGCGCCAGGTACTCGTTCAGCTGGTCCTCGAGCTGGGCCCGGCGGCGCGCCAGCTGGTCGGCCTCGGCGGCGAACGACGGGTCCTCTTCGGCCAGTTCCCGGGCGGTAGCCTCATCGGCCACGATCTGCTGCCACTGATGGTAGGCATCGACCATCGGGCTGATCTCCCCGTACCGGCGCGACAGCGCCCGGGCGTGCTCGGGGTCGGCGTGCACCGCGGGATCGGCAAGCGACTTCTCCAGGTCGGCGTGCTCCGCCGCCAGCTCACCGAGCCGGTCGAACACCGTTGTCCTCCTCCAGACCAGGCCGTGCTGGCCCGCCAAAACCGAAGATCACCGTGCCTTGGCGCATGGCAAAGCCACGACATCCCAGCACGGTGATCGGGGAAAGCTACTTAGTGCCTGCTGCCTTCTTGCCGAACCGGCGCTCGAACCGGGCCACGCGGCCGCCGGTGTCGAGGATCTTCTGCTTGCCGGTGTAGAACGGATGGCAGCTGGAGCAGATGTCGGCGTGGATGACGCCGCCCTTCGCAGTGCTCCGCGTGGTGAAGGTGTTCCCGCAGGTGCAGGTCACCTCGGTCACCACGTAGTCGGGGTGGATACCTGACTTCATTCAGTGCTCCTGTCATCATGGTCGCCGGGTCGCCGCAATGGCTGCTGCCGGTGCGGCGTGAACCGGTACCGCGCGCGTGACGCCGCGCACTGACTCACCCTACAACCCATCGCGGCCTTCGCTGATTCCCCGTTGGTATAGCTCAGAAGGACTCCATCCCCAGCCCGGGTACCGCATCCAGCGTGCAGGCGATGCCCAGCGCCAGGTAGTCCCACGTCGCCAGGCCGATCATCGCGCCGTTGTCAGTGGACCACTTCAGGGGCGGCAGGCACAGCTGCACGCCGAGGTCGTCGCACAGCTCGGCGGCCGCCGCCCGCAGCTGCGGGCTGGCCGCGACACCGCCCACCACCACGAGCGACGCGGCGGGAAACTCCTGCAGCGCGGCGCGGCACTTATAGACAAGCACCTGCAGGACCGCGTCGACGAAGGCCGCGGCCACGTCCGCCTGCCCGGCTTCCGGATGGTCATCGAGGTACCTGCGCACCGCGGTCTTAAGCCCGGAGAAGGAAAAGTCGAGGCCGAACCCGCGCCCGTACATGGGCCGCGGGAACTGCACGCACGGCGTCCCGCCCGCGGCCAGCCGGTCGATGATCGGCCCGCCCGGGTAGCCGAGACCCATCATCCGCGCCACCTTGTCGTAGGCCTCACCGACCGAATCGTCCACGGTGGAGCCGATCAGCTGGAGATCGCTGGGGCTCTGCAGCCGGGCCAGCTGCGTGTGGCCACCGGAGACGAGCAGCACGATCGCCGGGTACTTGACCCGGCTCTCCTCCAGGTCGGCGCTGCGCAGGTGGCCGCGAAGGTGGTTGACGCCCACCACCGGGACGCCCCAGCCGTGGCCCAGCCCGCAGGCCGTGCTCAGCCCGACCATGAGCGAGCCGATCAGGCCCGGGCCCCTGGTCACCCCGATCGCGGCCAGGCCACGCGGGTCCACATCACCCTGGGACAGCACCGTCCGCACGGTGGGCAGGATCTTGTCGATGTGCGCCCGGCTGGCCAGTTCGGGATAGACACCGCCGTAGCTGGTGTGCAGTTCGGCCTGGGACGCGACACAGGCTGAGATGACCGCGCCGTGCACGTCGACCAGGGCGACCGCGGTGTCGTCGCAGGACGTCTCGATCCCGAGCACCAGCGACCCGGGACTGCTCATCGGAGAATTGCCTCTATCTCTTGCTCAGGGACTGCCCCCACCCGCTCCACCACTGGCGGCACCAGGCGGCAGTTGACGAGCGTGGAGGGCACCGTGTCGCGATTCCCGTCGTCGATGACCAGATCGGGCTCGCTGACAAGACTCTTCAAGATATCAGGCACCGACTCCCGCACCTGCTCCGCGTGCAGGTTCGCGCTGGTCACGAGCAGCGGCCCGGTGGTATCCAGGATGGCGAGCAGGCGCTCGTCAGCGGGCATCCGCACCGCGAACTCCACCCGGCCACGCAGCCACGGCGGCAGGTCCGGCGGCGAGGTCCCGATGGCCAGGGTCAGCGGGCCGGGGACATACTTGGAATCGAGCAGCAGTTCGGCAGCCGGGCTGATGATCCCGCCCAGCGCGCGGATCTGCTCCTTCGAGGAGATCATCACAGGCAGATTGACCGAGCGCGGCCGGCCCTTCATCGCGAACAGCCGGGTGATCGCCTCGTCGTGTCCCGGGTGCACGGCCAGGCCATAGACCGTGTCCGTGGGGAGCAGGACAACCCCGCCCGCACGCAGGCACTCCGCGGCGCGCGCTACCTCCGCGCGCACTCCGACATCCACTCCGTTAACCTCCGGGACACAAGATAGCCGCATCCGGGGATCGATTCTGAGCGGAACCGGCACGTCGCTGATTACTCAGTTGCTGGCTGGTCCGCTGCTGGTGGGTCCGTCGGGCCTGGCTGTCCCGGGCCGTGTTCGAGGCAGTCCTTGATCTGTTCTTCCGGGATCGCACCAAGGCGGCGGATGACATAGTTTCTTTCCTCGCCGAGCACCTCCACCACAGTGGATGTGCGGCCGTACCGGATTTCCTCGCCTTCGACGGCGCACCAGAGCGGCGCGCCGACCTCCTCGGACCGCTTTCTGATGATGTCGACTGCTTCGTCAAACGAGGTGACCGGAGGCGGTTTCTTTTCCGTCAGCCTCCGCACCGGCACGGTGGTGATAGGGCTTCCGCCGACGCCGGCGACCAGTCGTTCTATGGGCGAGTTGGGTATCCGTACACCTATCGTGTGATTGGCGCTTCGCAGGATCCCCTTGGTGAACTCGACGGGGACCCGGCGCGCGGCGGGACGCACGACCGTAATCGGGCCCGGTGCGAAACGGGCCAGAAGTTCGTCCGCGAACTTGTTCTCGGAAGTCCAATGCTGGACATCTTCCACGGAACGGAAAGCCACCGAGATCGGCTCGTCATCCTCCCGTCCCAGCATAGCGTTGAGTTGCCTCCGCATGTCTTCGTTGCGCAGCCAGGCCGCAATCGAATACGCGGTGTCGCTGGGCAGCAGCACGAACCCGAGGTTTTCCAGGACCTGGCGAATCTCGGTCAGGTGCCCCGGCAGCAGGTTGCCTTCGTCATCCCGGTCATCCTGGCGGACGATGAGAACAGGGTCGGACACTGGGACATCCTTTCTAGGAGCGGCCGAAGCGCGGACGAGCGACTGCTATACCTGTGCCGCCTATCACCAGGCAGCCTGATTCAGGCTGGAAAGCGAGGGCACGAACTGCACCAGGCGCAGGAAGGGCTTCGCCGATCGGCCGCCCTGTGCTGGCGTCCCATGCTTGGATCAGCGCCTCAGCACCGCCCGTGAACACCGCAGTCCGGCCATCGCCCAAGGGCCCGGCCGCCACCGCCGTTACCTCGCCAGTGCAAGCCGGCCAGGACAGGCCAACTACTCCATCCAGCAGGTCCAGGACATGCACCGTACCGTCGTCTGCACCAACGATGGCACCGGTCCGCCCATTTGCGAGGGTGGCGGTGGTGAGGCTGGCCACCTTTCCGTTCACGCGCGCATCGACAGGCGGCAGGACTACAGGAAGCCGCGGATCCAGATGCATATCAAGATCGCGGATGTGGACGCGACCCTGCACGGTGCCGAATATGCAGACCGACCGTTCGCCGACTGTCGCGGCTGCGATCGCGGCGACGTCAGCGTCGCCTGCGATTGGCGGGCCCGGTGGAACGCTGCTACGAGGATCCCACACCCGGACGTGACCATCCCAGCCTCCAGCCAAGATGACTACCCGCCCGTCCGCCAGTTCGGCCGTGGCCAGCACTGCCGCGGTATTCCAGTCCCCGATGGGCTCGCAGCTCGACCAGCTAGGGTCGGCGAGCGACCAGGTACTGACCCGGCCGTCCAGATGGCCTGCGACCACCAGCGTCCCATCCGGGTATTCAGCTGCTGCCACCGATACCAGCGGACTACCGTATCCAGTCAGCAGTACCGGGTCTCCGCCACGTTCCAGGTCCCACACCTGAGCGACGGCCCGGCTGCAACTGATGGCGACGGCTGGGTCCTGGGCCGAGGGCCTGGCCGTGACCAGCGCCTCTACCGCCCGGAGGTCCTGGGCCCAAGGCCTGGCCGCGGAGAGCGCGGCGGCGTCCATCTCCCAGCTCCGGACACTCTTGTCCCTGCCCGTTGACACAGCCACCGGCGTACCGTCCGGTGAATTGAGGAAGGCGACCGCCTCTACAGCATCAGTGTGGCCGGCCAGGGGCTCACCAACAGGCTCACCGGCGGTCAGATCCCAAACCTGGACTCCCCCGCTGCCAACGGCTATCCCAAGGATCTGGCCGTCAGATTGCGAGGCAACCGCGAGCGAGCGGATTTCACTTACGCTGCCTTCCAGGCGCCGCTCTATCCAGTCCCGGTTTCGCAGGTCACACATGAGCAATCGATTGCGGTTCCCGATAATCGCGACCTCGCGCTGGTCGAGGACGACGGTGGCGATCGCACGGCCGTCCGCCACAGTACCGGCCCACGGCTGCCGCGCCTCAGGATGGCCGGTCAACCGCTCGCAGACCGGGCTCCCGGTCATGACATCCCACAACTGCAGCCCGTTGTCCCAGCCGGTGGCGAGGCCTAGTGCCTGCTGGCCGACCACGGTAATCGCGAGCCCGAGAGCCCGACCGGTGCCACAGGCGACCTGGTTGCCGAGCAACTCCCGGCTAGCCAGATCCCAGGCTTGCACCTTTCCGGACTCGTCCGCGGCCGCGACTACCACCCGATTGTTAGGAAGCGTGGCAGCAGTCACCGCCTTTATCGGCCCGCCACGGAGCCCCGGCAGATTCCCAAGGACACGGCTAGAGCCCAGGTCCCAGATCCGCACGGCCCCATTGTCGCCTCCGGTAACCGCAACGACCTGGCCATCAGGCAGCTGAGCCGTTGTTACGGTCAGCACAGCGCCACCCTGGGTATCGATCGGCTCCCGATCGCGGTACCGCCTGCCGGTGCTCAAGTCCCAGATGTAAAGCTTCCCATTCTGGGTGCCAGTCACTGCGATAGGCACACCACCCAAGTCCGCCATGGCTGCTGCCCGCCCGATAGCCTCCTGGTGACCGAGCACATTGCTCGCATCCGGGGGCCGGACGGCCCAAAGCACCCGCCACACGCCCCCTACCGGCCCAGGCTCCCTCGCTGCTCCCTGGAGCGTGACACCATTGAGCGCCGCCCACATCTCAATGGCCGCGGCGTTATGCGCGGGCCGGCCCCAGTCCCACAGGTGCGCGACCTGCCAAAGGACTGGCAGCCAAGAGACCGTCCTCTCCAGTTCGCGACGGGCAGGAGAAGCAGCCACCAGCGCGCGGAGCCGGCTCAGATCAAGGTAGGGCAGGAACGGTACCGGAATGCGCTCCTCCAGGACGCCACCGGCCAGCGCGTGCTCCGCAAGATGGCGCCGGACGTAGGGCGCAGGCGCCTGATCGAGGGCCAGCGTAGGCTCCGTCCCTGGCTGCAACTGCCAGGCGATCCGGCGCTCGACGCCGGCGATCTCCTCTTCGCTAGCTGGGGCAGCGGACTCCTCACTGAGCAGTTCCTGCCACTGATAGCGCAGCGTTTGCCGCAGCTCATTGTGCATGAGCCGGTAAACGGTCAGGTCATCCTCTTGGTCGGTGACGAGGTAGGCACTCAGCCGGGAGCCAAGGAGAGACTCCACAGCATCATCGCCGTACACGCTGACCGTACTGCCGCCGATGTCAACGGCGTTGGCCACCCTGGGCCACACATCACTCCACGGCAGCCCGATACTGCGCGCGAACGCGACCGCGCGCAACAACATCACACCGCGGCGACGTGCCTCCGGCGACGAAATGCTCGCCTGGAGATCGTCACGGAGGACGCCGACCAGCCGGCCTTTGAGGGCCTCACGCCATTCTTGATCGTCCAGCGCGATGACATCCTTCCGGCCGGCCAGTGACCGGGCCGCCACCTCAGCCATCAGGTAAGACGAGCGAGCCATACCGTTGATGGCATCGATGACAGCGGTGAGGAAAGAATCCTCCGCATTTCGGTACTGGGAGCCCTCGGTGTTCACGAGGATGTTACGGACGAAAGTGTCGAGATCCTCCCGGCTCCACCAGGGATTGCGGTCCACCGGGATAGGCTTCGCCCGGAGTTCCGCTGCCACCAGGTCGGACAGCGGTTGGCCATGCACGGTACGTTGGGCCGCGCCCGCGCTGTCTCCGTCGAGCGACCGCACGCCAACGAGCAGGCAAAGCCGACCAGTGTCTTCTTTGATCAACGGGGCGAGCACATCCTGGACCAACTCGACCGGAGTCTCTGCCTCATCCAGGGCGTCGACGACGATGGTCACCGGCTTAGGTTCGTTCGCGAGAAAACTGATCAGGGCGTCCCGGCCCACGGCAACCGGGTTTTCCCCGCTGATCTGCGGGAGAGATTGCAGCAGGTGATGGCAGAGAAGGTTGACTATTTCCAGGTTGGGCTTCTTCCGCGCGGAGACCGCCACGCGGACGGCCTCCGCCGGAGGCTTCAGCTGGTCCGGTATCCCGGCTAGCTCGGCACCGTATTGCTCATGGAACTGAGGGTCGGAGAGTGTAACGAGGCGGGCGAGAACGGTGGACTTGCCGCTGCCGACACTGCCGGTAACCATCGTGGCGCCTGGCGTCCTGGCCGCGGCCCGCAACTTCGCCATGAGGGGGGCACGGCAGGTGAACAGCCAGCCAGGCGCATCCGCCGTCGGCAGGCGCCCAGCGATCCGGTTATGGAGCGTAAGAGAGGCCTTCCGCAGTGCCAATTCCTGCCGAGCGGCAGTAGTTTCCACCAACTCGTTGCTCGGGTCGTAGTGCGGGTTAGGCAGGCAGATGTGCTCGTCCCGGTCTCCTGCCCCAGCTCGGCCGTCGCCCTTATATATGGGCTTTACCTTCTGCCCCGGCGGCAGCGCGTCGTTCACGGCTTTCACAAATAGCCCTACCGGGAGATACCGGCTGTGCCGGTTGTAGGCCGCACCGTGATGCACGAATCTGGTGATCGCGGCGGTGAGGGCGCCGAGACGCGCCCTCTGTTCTTTAGTCGCACTAGGCAGGATCAGCCAGGTACCCCTGACCCTGGTTTTCACCTGATCAAGCACTTGGCCAGCAAAACATGCATCAACGATCACCAGCAAGCGTTCAATCTTCAGGTTGAAGAGCCAATCGAAGAATTCGGCAGTGGGCAAGCCGGTTGAGGTCAGCTCGCTCATGATCGTCTCACGCAAGACCAGGAAGTGCCGGCCAGCACTATTGCCCTCCTCGTCGAGCGAGTCATGCCAGGTCTCGCCATGGCCGGTGATGTAGATCACCGCGGCGTCCGCTGGGCCCCACTTCACGCGGGTGTCAGGATTCCTGAACGCGGCTCGGATCAGATCGTCGCTGGGGCTGTCAGCTAGTTCCGCACACTCGGGCTCGAAACGCCGATCACCTAGCCCATCACTGGTGAACCAGCCCCGGATCTCGTCTACTTCATCCATCACGCCATCTAGTGGGATGATGGACGAATCCTTGGTGTATTTGGCCGTGGCGATGGCGACGAATCGCCGATTACGGATCTCCGGGATGTCGTTCACCCGGCCAGCTCCGGCACGAGTTCGACAAGTGCTTGGCCAACCGCCTTGCTGCTCAGGTACCGTTCGGCGGCATGAGCGTCCAGTCCGTTAGAGGCCCAGCGCTCGGGCACCCCGGGGTACCACCGCCCGAGTGCCCCGGCAGCGGTCACCGGATCATGCCGGTCACGCACGTTGATCCAGCGGGCAGGGCGGGGCCCGGAAGGCAACCGGCGGCGGATCAACTTGAGGCCGAGCGGTGATCCGATCGTCAGCAGGCAGACCCCATGGTCGGGATGCTGCCGGACAAACTCATAGGCAACGACTGAACCCAGGGAGTGACCGATGAGAACATCCGCACTCAGCGCCGCCTCGGCCGTGATCCGGTCCACCTCTTGCTTCAGCTGAGGGTCCAGCAAGTACCTGCGAACCTGCCGCACCGTCCGGAGCACGAGGCGGCCCGCGCCCGGGAAAGTCCGCTCAATAGCGCCAGCCAGCGGAACCAACGGGGCGGGAAGGTACACCAGTGACTTGTCGGGCGGCGTGGCTTCCACGCTGGCCAGGTCAGCGGCTGGGACAATCTCACATACGGCTTCGGTAAGATCATTAAGCTCATCTTCGTCAAGATCAGCCCACTGTTCCGCATCGCTATGCGCTAGGGCTCCCTTGCTCTTGTCGTTTTCTGGAGAACTCTCCGGGGCCGCACGGAATAGGCGGCCATAGAAGGCAATATCGAGATTTAGCGCACAAGCTAAACGGCGGCCCTCCAGGGCCCACTCAATCCCACCAACCAGAGCCGGCGCCCACTCCTGGAGTACGTCCTCACGGGTACGGTACTTGTAGCCGATGCCGTGAACTCCAATTATGCGGTCCATGTGGCCGCCCCAAGGATCACCTGACGTAGTGACCTCGGGGTCGCCAAGCCCTGTTCATGACGGCAGGCCGCACCGGCCCGCACGGATTCCTCAGCCACGATCCCCCCAACGGCAAACAACGTTAGCCGATGATAAAACTGGGCCGCGGGCAGCCTGCTTCCCGCTGTTCCCTGCGGCGGCTGCAGCAGCCTACGCGGTGCTGCCGGGACCCCACAAGCCTTATCTCAGAGGCGATGCCGGCTGGCCGTGGCGCTCTCGTGCAGGATCTTGGACGCCTCGTTGATCGGGCTGGCCACTGGCACCAGCCGGTCAGATCCAGCCGATGCTGCCAGGCCGGCCCGATACAGGACCAGGATGTCTGCCTCAGCAATCCCGGCATCGACGACGGCAATGCCGGGCAGGATCGGCGACACGTCTTCGCGGGCCGCCCCGGCGATGCAGACCTCCGCTAGATCGCCAGCGAGGGCCGGCAGCACACTGCCCGGCGCTCCGTGCCGCATCTCGGTCATCACACCGTCGCGGTACAGTCCCGCGTACACAGTCCCGCCCTGGCCCCGCTTCACGCTCAGGAACGGCCCAGGATGATCCGGCTGAGCGGCGATGGCCATCAGCTCGAGCGAGGTGACTGGAAGTATCGGCACACCGAGGCTGAACGCCAGCCCGTTCGCGTACGCGACGGCCGACCGGATGGTGGAAAGCCCGCCTGGGCCGATGTCGACGGCAATCGTGCCGATGTCACGGAACTCGGCCCCGGCTTCAGCCAGCGTCTGCGTGATCAGTGCGCCGAGACCCGCGAACCCCGGGTCGTCACGGCGGGCGGCCCGCTGTGCCTGGGGCCCTTCCCCGGCGCCCACGGCCACGGCGTAGGTACGCGACGACGCCTCAAGCGCCAGCACGAGTTTCATCGTGCGTTTCCCCTGAGCGTTGCCCCATCCATCAGCGCGGCTTGCAGGGCCTCGATGACCGGCGCCCATCGCGGGCTGTCCGACGTGAAAGCCAGAACTCGCAGGTCAGGCGCGCTTGGCTCGTGCTGGAACTCCATCATCAGATGGCCGGGGAAATCCTCACTGATCTGATCACCCCACTCCACCAGGGTGACCGAGTCGGCCAGGTAGTCATCCAGGCCGAGGTCCCGGTACTCGTGGATGCCGGACAGCCGGTAAGCGTCGATGTGCAGGATGGTCCCCTGCTGCGAGGGGTAGAACTGGGCCAGCGTGAACGTGGGACTCGTCACCGGCGCCGCGGACCCCATCGTGGCCGCGACGGCTTTGACGAAGGTCGTCTTGCCGGTGGCCAGCTCCCCCTTGAGCAGGACGACATCGCCTGGCCGCAGGTGCGGGGCGAGCAAGGCCGCCACGGCAGCGGTCCCTTCCGCTCCCTTAGTTGACACCGCAACTGATCCCACAGATGAACCCCATCCAGCCCGCGCTTGACCGGCACAGCCTACGGGCCGCCTCCCCGACCAGGGCGGGGAGGCAGAAACCCGTGGTCAGCCGCGGTCCTGGCCGACGGTGGTCTTCTGGACGTGCAGCAGGAACTCGGCGTTGCTCTTGGTCTCCTTCATCCGCTCCATGAGCACCTCGAGCGCCTGCTGCGGCTCCAGGGCGTGCAGCACCCGGCGCAGCTGCCAGACGATCCGCAGCTCTTCCGGCGTCATCAGGATCTCTTCCTTGCGGGTGCCGGAGGCATCCACGTCGATGGCCGGGAAGATGCGCTTGTCGGCCAGCTCGCGGCGCAGCCGCAGCTCCATGTTGCCGGTGCCCTTGAACTCCTCGAAGATGACCTCGTCGGCCCGGGACCCGGTCTCGATCAGGGCGGTGGCCAGGATGGTCAGCGACCCGCCATGCTCGATGTTGCGCGCCGCGCCGAAGAACCGCTTGGGCGGGTAGAGCGCGGTGGAGTCCACACCACCGGACATGATCCGGCCGCTGGCCGGCGCGGCCAGGTTGTAGGCCCGGCCCAGCCGGGTGATCGAGTCGAGCAGCACGACCACGTCGTGGCCCATCTCAACCAGCCGCTTGGCCCGCTCGATGGCCAGCTCGGCCACGGTCGTGTGGTCCTCCGCGGGCCGGTCAAAGGTGGAGTGGATCACCTCGCCCTTGACCGAGCGCTGCATATCGGTGACTTCCTCCGGCCGCTCGTCCACCAGGACGACCATGAGGTGGCACTCCGGGTTGTTCTTGGTGATCGCGTTCGCGATGGCCTGCAGGATCATCGTCTTGCCCGCCTTGGGCGGGGACACGATCAGCCCACGCTGGCCCTTGCCGATCGGGCTGACCAGGTCCATGATCCGGGTGGTCAGCACGCCGGGGTCGGTCTCCAGCCGGAGCCGGTCCTGCGGGTACAGCGGGACCAGCTTGGCGAAATCCGGGCGGCCGCGGGACTGCTCCGGGTCCAGCCCGTTGATCTTGTCCAGGCGGACCAGCGCGTTGAACTTCTCCCGGCGCTCGCCCTCGCGGGGCTGGCGGACCGCGCCTTCGATCACGTCGCCCTTGCGCAGGCCGTGCCGGCGGACCTGGGACAGCGACACGTACACGTCGTTGGAGCCAGGCAGGTACCCGGTGGTCCGGATGAACCCGTAGTTGTCCAGCACGTCCAGGATGCCGGCGATCGGGATCAGCACGTCGTCCTCGGCGATGACCGGCTCGGCCTCGCCACCGCTACCGCGCTCGCGGCGCCGGTTGCGGTTGCGGAACCGGTCCCGGTTACGGCGCCGGCCCGAGCCGTCGTCGTCGTCGCGGTCCATGGCCGGCCCGCGCTGGCCGCTGTCCCGCTGGCCGCCGTCCCGGTCGCGCTGGCCGCTGTCCCGCTGGCCGCTGTCGCGCTGGCCGCCGTCCCGGTCGCGCTGGTCGCCGGTGTCGCCGCGGCTCACGTCGTCCCGCCGGCCACCTCGGCGCCGCTGCTCGCGGCGCTGCCCGCCGTCGCCTGGCTGGCCGTCCGCGGGCGCCTGGGCCCGCCCGTTCGGCTCGCCCGTGCCAGTGCCCGTGCCGCCTGCCTGCCCGAAGGCAAGCTGGCCATCCGTGCCGGGGGCCGGGCCATCCTGGGCCGGGCCGGCCTCCCGGGTTGCCGCGCGGGACTCGCGCGCCGTCGCGGCTGCTTCCTGCGCCGGGGCTGACTGCCCGGAATCGCTCACAGCAGGCTGAGTAGGTGTGTCTGAGTCCATGGCGTCCTGCTCACGGTGGCGGCGGGGTGCGCCGGCTCCCGCAGGCGCGCCACGCTGGACTGAGTTGTCGTGTGCCCGGCTGCCCGCGGTCGCGGTGCCGTCCTGCGGGCCAGCCGGGCCCTGGCCGGCCGGCCGGCGGTACGCGCCGCCGCCCGCCTCCCGGTCCTGAATCGCTTCGATGAGCTGGCTCTTGCGCATCCGGCCGGTGCCGGTGATACCCATCTGCTGGGCGATCCGCTGCAGGTCTGCGAGCCGCATGCCAGAGAGCCCGGAACCACCCCGGCGGGCAGGCTTGTCAGTCACCGTCTCACCGGCTGGGGCGCTGTCCCCCGGGCCGCCGGCCGGTCCCGCTGCGGGCGGGGACAGGCCCGGCCCCCGGCCCCCGGCGGCCGGCGTCGCGCCCGCGGGGGCGATACCGGGCTCGGCGGAGTAGCCGGGGGAAGCCTCGGGCGTGCCCGAGGAGCCGGTGAAGAGTTCGGTGGTGTCGCTCACGAGGGGTCCTTCCCAGGGAGCGGGCGTCGGCCGCGCGCGCGGCCGGTCGACCCGGTGTCACGGTCCGGCGAATCGGCCGGACCTGGTCCTGCTGTTGCTGCCATGCCCATACCGCCACGGCACGTGCTCTCGCCCGTGCCCGGTACCCGCGCCGACCCCGCTGACCTGGCGCCTGCGGCTGGGGACCGCAGCTGTAACCCGGGTTCCGTAACCAGGGCAGGGGGTTCGGAACGAGCCCAGACGGCTGGGATGGCCCGCCCTGGCCCTCCGCCCGCCCCTGGTTCGCCAAGACCACCCCGCGTCAGGTGTACGCGGGGGGGAAGTGGTGAACCAGAGAGTTGACGTAGCGTCACAGGCCACGCCCGGCGGTGAAGCCGGTCACGCCGCAAGTGACGGGCGAGCACCTGACCCCTTGGCGGGGTATCTGGTGCAGTGCCTACCTTAACACTAGGAGAGCCCACAGCATTCCCTCGGCACCGGTCCGTGTGTCGAAGCAGACCCTGGCCAGCCTCGCGGGAGATCCCGCTCGGCTCACCCGAGGCAACCGTGCCGTGTGACGCGAACCGCGCAGCGCACGCTGTCTCATGGGCGTTCGCCTGGCAGGGCGGTCTGGAGGGTAGCGCCGTACCGGTCGACGTCCAGGGGGCTTATACGCCAGACGGTACCCGTTTCCGCCGCGATTGAATCCACCAGGTCAGGCCCGGGGGCCCGGCCCGCCACGGTGAGCGCGAGGACAGCCGGCCCGGCGCCGGACAGCACCGCGGGCACCCCCGCCGCCCGGAGCCGGCCGAGCAGGTCCGTGGCGTGCGGCAGCACCCCGGCCCGGTGCTCCTGGTGCAGGAAATCCACGGTCGCGTCGAGCAGC
>Ga0335078_10007444_pt1 | contig 16225 bp, 14 predicted proteins | sample Lox_Sample_32_FD_206711 | JGI IMG/M metagenome (GOLD analysis project Ga0335078, IMG submission 206711) | Soil microbial communities from Loxahatchee National Wildlife Refuge, Florida, United States - Lox_Sample_3.2 | ecosystem: Environmental > Terrestrial > Soil > Wetlands | place: USA...
GTGAAGCAGGCCGCGCCGCGTATTCCAAGCAGCACATCTATCCCCTGCGCCGCGACGTATTTTCCGACGTCACGATGCAAGGTCTCGGCCGATTGACCAAGCTCCAGCATCTCCCCCAGGACGGCGACCCTCCGCCGCGCGGGCGTCTCGCGCAACACGTCCACCATGGCGCGCGCCGCTTCCGGGTTCGAGTTATAAGAATCATTCCAGATGACGATGCCGTTCCGTTCCAGGCGCTCGCCACGCATCTTGCCCGGCGCCAGCGTGCGCACCGCTTCGCGCAAACGCTCCGGGGCGATCTCAAACACCTTCGCCACCGCCAGTCCCGCCAGCACATTCAGCACGCCGTGCCGCCCAACCAGCGGGCTCTCGAACCGGACGCCGGCATAGTGGAATCTCACCGATGCAGTCCCCAATTCCACGGCTTCCGCCCTTACCTCCGCGCCTTCGGAAAAACCGAACGTCACCACGCGCCCGCCATAGATCTGGCGAAAACCCGCCACGCGCCGGTCATCCGCGTTGAGGACGGCCACTCCATCGGCCGGCAACTCTTCAATCAGTTCGCGCTTCGCCATCGCCACGGCTTCAATCGATCCGAAAGCCTCTACGTGCGCATATCCGACGTTGGTCACCACGCCTACTTCCGGCCGCGCGATCCGCGCCAGCGCGCGAATCTCGCCCGCGTGGTTCATGCCCATCTCCAGCACCGCCACGCGGCACTCGTCCGGCAGGCGCAGAATCGAAAGCGGCACGCCTACGTGATTGTTCAGGTTTCCAATCGTTTTGCCGGTTGCCATCTGCGCCGCCAGCAAATGCGCGATCACGTCTTTGGTGGTGGTTTTGCCCGCGCTGCCGGTCACCGCCACCACCCGTCCCGCCCACTGCAATCGCGTCCACGCCGCGAGCTTCTGCAGCGCCTCGAGCGTGTCTTCGACGATCAGCAGCGCCCCGCGCTCCGAGCCCTCTTCGACCACCGCTCCCACTGCGCCTTTCTCGAGCGCGGCTGCGACGTAATCGTGTCCGTCGTGCTGCGGCCCTCGCAACGCCACAAACAGGTCGCCGGCCGCGAGGGTCCGCGAATCAATGCTCCAACCCGAAATCCGGCGTCCGGGTGCGCGGGCCGGCTCCCGGGCCTCGATCACCCGTACCACGTCATCCCACTCCAAAGTCATTCCGCAACTTCCGGCCGGCGCCGGTACCCAAAGCCCCGAAGCACTTCGCGGGCCACCTCACGATCATCGAACGCAATGGTGCGATCCTTCAACACCTGGTATGTTTCGTGGCCCTTTCCAGCCAAAATGAGCAGGTCGCCAGGCCGGGCTTCTTCGATGGCCTTCTTGATCGCCGTTGCCCGATCGGGTTCCACCAGACACGGCGTGTCTTTCCGGCGCAACCCCACCAGCACATCATTCATGATAGCCAGTGGGTCTTCGGATCGCGGATTGTCGCTCGTCAGAACCACGAAATCACTGAGTTCGGCCGCCACCTCGCCCATAATGGGGCGCTTGGTGCGGTCCCGGTCGCCGCCGCAGCCGAACAGCGTGACTACGCGCTTTGGCTCCAGGCTGCGCGCCATCGAGATGACATTGCGCAACGCGTCGTCGGTGTGCGCATAATCCACCACCACCACGAATGGCTGGCCCTCATCTACGCGCTCGAAGCGGCCCGGCACAGCGCGGCATTGAGCGACCCCCCGCGCGATGGCGTCCGCCGGCAGCCCATAAGTCAGGGCTGCGCCGCAAGCCGCCAGGATGTTGTAGACATTAATCCGTCCGATCAAGGGCGATTGAATGGTGAAATGACCGGAGGGAGCCTGCACTTCAAAGCGCAGCCCGTCAACGCTCGAAGAGATATGCCGCGCCCGCACCGCGGCGTCCTTGCCCATTCCATACCAGAAGACTTGCGTGCCGGCGCCGGTCTGGATGCGAGCGCCATGTCCGTCGTCCCGGTTGATCACCGCAAAGGGCGGCGCCGGGGCTCCGGCTCCCGAAAAAAGCATATTCTTGGCCGCGAAGTATTCTTCCATAGTGTGGTGGAAGTCCAGATGATCTCGCGTGAGATTGGTAAACACCGCCGTGTGGAAGCGCATTTCGTACACGCGCCCCAGCGCCAGAGCGTGGGAGGAAACCTCCATGGTGGCAAAAGTTCCACCCATCTGTTCCAGTTCCGCAAACAGGCGAAACAGGTCGAGGGACTCCGGCGTCGTGTTCACCGCCGCCAGCACGCGATCCCCTAGGTGATATTCGATGGTGCCGATCAGAGCCGTGATTTTCCCCGCCGCTCGCAGAATGGAATCCAGCAAGTACGCCGTTGTGGTCTTGCCGTTGGTGCCCGTAATACCGGTGAGTGAAAGGCGTTCATCGGGCCGCCCGAAAAATGTCTTCGCGGCCAGCGCCAAGGCGTGCCGCCCGTGTTCTACCTCGATCCAGGTGCCGCGAAAACCCTCCGGCGGGGCCAGTTCGCTGACCACGGCCACCGCGCCCGCCGCGATCGCTTGTGCGGCAAAACTGCGCCCATCGGCGCGCGCTCCGGAGAAAGCGAAAAACAGCACCCCTGGTGTCACACGGCGGGAATCGTACTCCAGCCCCTTTACCTCCAAACGAGCAAGCTCCGGCGCCAGCGGCTGCCTCAGCCGCACTCCCGCCAGGACCTCGCCGAGGGTCATATGTCGCACACTTCAACGCGCGAACTCGACTCGTACCCGCTCGCCGGCAGGCAACACGGCGCCCGGTGCGGGAATCTGCGCGCGTGCGATCCCGCTCCCGTCCACCAACAAAGGCAAACCCATAGCCGACGCCTCCTCTACCACCGCGCGGACCGTCTTACCGCGGAAATTTGGCACTTTGGGTCCGGTTTCCTCGAGGGCGCTTACGGCTCCGCTTTGAGACGCGGCAACTTCCTCCATGATGTTTGGCTCGGAAGAACCCAGGTCGGCGATGGATAGATCGTCGGTTTCGGGTGGCGCGGCTTCCTCTTTTTCTGGGGACGCCTCGGGCAGGTCCTTGGGTACGTCCAGCACACGCAGCGCTTCGGTCGCCACAGCTTTGAAGACGGGAGCCGCCGCACCGGCGCCGTAACCCGAGGTGCCACTTGTACCGTTCAGCGTCACTACGATGATGAAAGCGGGGTTCGTCACCGGCGCGAAGCCCATGAACGAACCGTTATATTGGTGCGTGTAATGGTGTGTCTTCACGTCGAAGATCTGCGCCGTTCCAGTCTTGCCTCCGGATGTGTAACCTTCCAGCTTGGCGCGGCCTCTTGCCGTGCCTCGTAAGACTACGCCCTCCATCAGTTGCCGCATGGTGATGGCGGTTTCGGGGCGGAGAATTCGCTTCGCGGGCTCGGTCGGCGTGAGCTCGTTGCCTTCTTTCAGTATGAGCTTTGGCGTAACCAGGAGGCCGCCATTGGCGATGACCGCGCAAGCACGCGCCAACTGGATTGAGGTGGTGCTGACTTCGTGACCCATGGAGACCGACGCCAGCGAGGTTTTGCCCCAGCGCTTCAGCTTGCGAATGAGCCCGCCCGATTCCGCGGGCAGCCCCGCGCCGGCCGGCGAGCCGAATCCGAATCGCCGTACGTAATCGTACATGTTCTGTGCGCCCACCCGGAACCCGATCTGAATCGCTCCGATGTTGCTGGATTTCTCCAACACCTGCGCCATGGTCAATGTCCCGTAGCCGCCGTGCGCTTCGTGGATGACCCGGCCCGGCAGCCGGAGCACTCCGTGATAGCAATTGATGGGTGAGTCCGGCCGGAGATTCGTGGTCTCGAGCGCTGCCGATAGCGTCACCACTTTAAACACCGAGCCCGGCTCGAACGGCACCGACACCGCCAGATTAAACCGCCGGAACGGATCCTCGCCAGGCTTGGGAGGCTCGTTGGGATCGAAGGTCGGATAATTGGCCAGGGCGAGAATTTCGCCGTTGTACGGGTTCATCACCATGATGCTGCCGCTGCGCGCGTGGTGCGCTTCCACACCTTTCGCGAGTTCCCGTTCGGCCGCAAATTGAATTCGCGAATCAATCGTGAGCGTCAGGGGTGTCCCGGCGTGCGCCTCGGTCGCAAGCTGCGAATCGATGCCACGCCGCTTGACGTCCGTCAACATCAATTCCGAGCCTGCATAGCCGCGCAACTCGCCATCCAGGCTCAGTTCGAGTCCGCCATTGCCTCTTTCGTCGTGATCCACCGAACCCAGCACATGCGCCGCCAGCTTGCCGTTCGGATAGTGCCGCTGGCTCTCGGTCTGAAACTCGATCCACTCGAGATGCAGGCTTCTCAGCTCCTCGGCTTCGGTATGGGTGATCTTGCGCTTCACCCAGAGGAAGCCGCGCTGGTGGTCATAGGCCCAGCGCATGCGGTTGCGTAGCTCGCCGGCATCCAGGCTCAGAATGCGCCCCATCAGCTCCGATGCCACGCCCATATCCGGCACGCGCAGCGGATTCACGAAGACCGATTCCATGGGGACACTGATGGCTAGCGGCTGGCCCGAGCGGTCGAAGATCGGCCCGCGCGGCGCCGGAATCTCAACCCTCAGCTCCTGTTGCTGCCGGGCCAATCGGGCGTAAGCTCCATGGTGGATCACCTGGAGCGACACCAGCTTGGCGAGAATCAGAACGAGCCATAGCAGCGCGCCGCCGGCCACCCAGGTCAGACGCCGCGAGTAGGCTGGCGGGCGGCCCCGGAGCGCCAGCCTGTCCATCGCCGCTGGCGTTATCGTCACCCCGTGGACAGGCATGACCGCGTCGCGCTCTACTTGTGGAGATTCATCGCCAGCGAGCCATCCGCGTGCGGTTCCAGATGGACCACCTGACCCGGCGCCGGCTCCAGCAGCCTCTGCGCGTGCGCCAGCCGTTCCAGCCTGGCGGGACTGATCAGCGCCGCTTCATCGACTTCCAGCCGGCTGCGCTCGTCCACCAGCCGCTGACGCTCCTGCTTGAGCGCCTGCAACTGGTAGCCGGCGAAGGTCCCGCCTACGCTCGGCGCCAGCGCCGCCGCCAGCAGGATTGCCAGCGCGGCAAAAGCTCCAATCGCTGACCAGCATTCTTTCGCTGCCCGCGGGTCTTTCTGTTTCAGCAGGCGCGAGTTGTCAATGCTCTTCGAGAAAAAGTACACGTTCTCGTTGGGCAGGGTTCTCAGGCGAAAGGGATCGGCGGGCTGCGCCGCTGGACGCGGGGCTGCCACCGTAGATGCCTCCTCGCTGTAGATCACTGCCTCGTCTCTTCTGAAGTAGGTCGCCAGCGTTGCCATGCTTCTAATTCCTCGTTACTTCATCACGACGGCCCGCAGCTTGGCGCTGCGTGACGCCGGGTTTTCCTGAACTTCCTTTTCCGAAGGCGTCACCGGGTGCTTCGTCAATACTTCGGCGCGCCCTTCTCGCACCCAATTCCGGAACTTCTCTTTAACTTTTCTGTCTTCGAGCGACATGAAAGAAATGATGACAATCCTGCCTCCGGCCGCGGTCAGGCCAGGCGCCAGATCGAGCAAGCGGTCTAACTCGCCAGGCTCGTCGTTGACCACCATCCGCAGCGCCATGAACGTGCGCGTCGCGGGATGCAGACGGCCCGTCCGGGGCACGGCCCGCTCCACTACACCGGCCAGGTGCAGTGTGCTCCGTATGGGCCGCGCCCGAACGATTGCTCTGGCTATCTTCCGCGCCCTCCTTTCTTCGCCGAGTTGGTAGATCCAATCGGCGATTGCCTTTTCGGCGGCAGAATTGACCAGCTCGCCCGCCGTCATGCGCTGGCTTTGGTCCATCCGCATATCCAGCGGGCCATCGGTCAAGATCGAAAAACCCCTGTGCGCTTCGGTCAATTGATAGCGGCTCACTCCCAGGTCGGCAACCAGGCCGTTCACTTTCTGGGCGCCGTACTTCCGCAGCGCTTCTCCTAAGTTGGAAAATGTTCCCTGATGAAAACGAATGCGATCCGCGAATTCCGCCGTGTTGGCGCGCGCAAACTCCAGCGACTCCGCGTCGCGATCGTTCGCCATGACCACGCCCGTGGTCAGCCGCCGCGCGATCTCTCGGGTATGCCCACCCAGCCCCGCGGTGGCATCCAGGTAGATCCCGTCGGGGCGAATCGCCAGGTAATCCAGCACCTCGGCGCCCAGCACCGGGTAATGCATAGACCGTCACTTCAGCCCCGCCCGCTCGAGCTGTTCCACACTCTCCGTAGCCGCCTTCGTCGCCCGCTGGCGGCGCTCCTGATACAAGGCTTCCGTCAGAACTTTGATGTGGCCCCGATAGGCGTACATGTGCAGTTCCTGATTCTGCAGATCCAAATCCCTTCGCAGGGAGGTGTTGAACAGTACCCGGCCTTGCGAATCCATCTCTGCATCGGCGCCCAGATCGTTGGCATTGAACGCCACATCCTGCGCCACCTGCGGGTTGTCGCGGTAGTTCTCGAAGAACTTTTCGTTCTCGCGCCAGACTGTTATCGGATATATTTGGGCTATGCGCCGGTCGAGACTGGTCACAAACAGCTTTTTTTCCGGTAACAGATTGAAAAAATGCTGGAATTCCGCGGGCAGTTTCAGGCGGCCCTTTTCGTCGAGCCGGCAGGGGTACATTCCTCTTGGAGGCTCGATGGGCTTGGTTTCGCGAATTTGGTCGTCGCCGGGCACCTAATCGATCCACATTAGGCCACTTTTTGGCCACAACCGATTGTGGCATAGCAAATTCAAGCATTTCAAGAGGGTTGTTGGAGAAATCTTTTAGTGTAAGTGGGTTACCGCTGCACTACAAAATAGGGTACAGGGGTATAGAACCACAATATGTTGTTTTGATGGCGAATATCAGGCGAAGATCAGAGGCCGTCGATCAGGTGGCCCATCTTGTCCTTCTTGGTCCGCAGGTAGGCTTCGGAGGAGGCGACCGGATCAACCAGGCAGGGCACCCGTTCCACGACCTGGACGCCGGCGCGCTCCACGGCTTGCACCTTCTCCGGGTTATTAGAAAGTAATCTGACCTGGTTCAGCCCGAAGTAGCGGAGGATCGCGCCGGGGAGTTCATAGCTGCGCAGATCGGATTCGAAACCGAGGCGCTCGTTGGCTTCCACGGTGTCGGCGCCCGCGTCCTGCAACTGGTAGGCGCGCAGCTTGTTTAACAAACCGATGCCGCGGCCTTCCTGGTGTTCGTAAATCAGCAGACCGCGGCCTTCCTCGGCGATTCGAGATAAAGACAGTTCGAGTTGCGCGCGGCAATCACAGCGCAGGCTGTGAAAAACATCACCGGTGAGACACTGCGAGTGGATGCGCACGAGCGGTGCAGGCTGGTCTGTCAGATCGCCCATTTCCAGCACGACGGCTTCTTCGGTGCGATCCGAATAATGCCCGGCAAAACCGTAAATGCGGAACTCTCCCCAACGCGTCGGAAAGGCAGCTTCAGCGACCTTTTCGAGACGAAAGGCTCCATCGGCGGACGACTTGTCGTGGCTATTATTCAGAGTGTTTCTACTATTATAATGGCTGCGAGTGGAAAGCCTCCTCGTCACGCTGCTGGTGAAACTCGGAGTGGTGGCCTCGCTGGCCAGTATTCTGGTTCGGCCTTATGCCGTGCAGCGCATGCTGATGCGCGAAAATCGCACGTTGAATCAGAGGCTGAAGATGGCGTTGTGGTTTTCAGGCGTCTTTGCCGCGGGCGTGGCAACGCGTGTACTCACGTCTTCGTCTTACCTGGCGGTAGATCTGGGGCTGGAAGGCACGCTGCTCGCCGGGATTCTGGGCGGGTACGTGACGGGACTGGTTTCCGGAATCCTGATTTCGATCCCGGCAATGTTCCATCACGAGCGGTTGACCATGCCGTTGTTGGCGGCCATCGGCGTTCTGGGAGGCCTGGTGCGCGATTGCGCTCCGGACACGGAAGACATCTGGCATTTTTCACCTTTTTTCGATTTGAATCTCTACCGTTTTTTCAAGCAGCGGAATTACCGCCGGAGCGCCTTTCAGCTTCTGTTTCTGTGTGTGATCCTCAGTGCAGAGTCTCTCCGCCAGGCGCTGCACCGCTTCGTTTTCGCGTTGCAGCCGTCGGGGCCGAATGCGCCGCTGATGACCTACGTGGCGCTGTATGCCACCACCTTGTTCGCGGTGGTGCTACCGCTCAAGATCTGGAATAACACGCGCAACGAAAAAAAGCTCGAAGAGCAGCAGCGCCTCCTGACCGAAGCCCGCTTGCAGGCGCTCGCCCGGCAGATCAATCCGCACTTCCTGTTTAACACCCTGAACTCAGTCTCCTCGCTGATTCGTACCGATCCGCACCAGGCACGGCTGATGGTGCTGAAGCTCTCGCGCATTCTGCGGCGCCTCTTGCGCAAGCATGAGAACTTCAGCCCGCTGCGCGACGAGATGGATTTCATTGAAGATTACCTGTCGATCGAGGTCGCCCGGTTCGGGGAGAAGCTCCGCTTTGAAAAGGAAGTGGACGCCGCAAGCCTGGACATGCTGGTGCCCAGCATGCTGCTGCAACCGCTGGTGGAGAACTGCGTCAAGCATGGGCTGAGCAACAAAATCGAGGGCGGCACGATTTGGTTGCGTGCACGGCGTGTGGATGGAAGGTTATATTTGGTAGTGGAAGATGATGGGGTGGGGATCCCAGAGCCGAAGCTGGCCAAGTTGTTGGAAAACGGGGTGGGCGTCAATAACGTAAACGACCGCTTGAAGGTGCTGTTCGGCGCCGATTACCGCATGTGGATCGACAGCCATCCGGGCAAAGGTACGCGCATAGAAATCGAAGTTCCCGAACTACAAAACGAGTGGGCGGCGGTTTCCTAATCCGCCCCAATGGGAGAATCAGCGCTTTGAACAAGCTCGAATACACGATCACCGCGTGGCCCATCAACGGCCTTCCGGCCACGCTGGCCGACCGTACGCGCAGGATTTACGACCGGTTAGCGCCGGTTTACGGAATATCGACCAAGCTATTTCATTCACGCGCTCACCGCCAGGCGCTTGAAATCTCGGGGATTTCGGATGGCATGCGGGTGCTGGAGGTGGCCACCGGCTCGGGCGAAATGTTTCGACGCCTGGTGCGAGCCAACCGCGGGGGCGCCACGTTGGGAGTGGATCTATCGCCGAACATGGCCTCGCGCACGCAGAGCCGCGTGCGGCGCGAATTTCCTGCCTCGCAGACGCTCTGCCAGGCGGTGGATGCGCGCCACATGCCGTTTCGCGACGCGACCTTCGACGCGGTTTTTTGCTGCTATCTTCTGGAGCTGCTGTCAGGAGAAGACATTGCGCGGACCATCAGCGAATTCCACCGCGTCCTTCGCCGGCGCGGGCAACTGGTGCTGGTTCTGATCGCCCAGAACACGGCAGCATTCAACCGCGTCTATCGCGTGTGCGGCAAAGTCGCGCCCGCATTCTGGGGCCGGCAAGTGGAGCAGCGCGTGCCCGAGCTGGTGGAAGCCAACGACTTCCATATCGAGCGCGAAGCCACCGTGCGCCAGATCTTCTACCCCTCGCGGGTGCTGGTGGCGCGGAAGCAGGCGGAGTAGATCAGGGATCCCTCAGAAGAGGCGTCCCATCAGGTTGACCAGCAGTTCGCAGTCGACGGGTCCCGTTTGCCTGGTTCGCCAGTCAAAGAAGCGCCAATCGGCGTGGTCGTTCTCCAGACAGAAGAACAGCGGCTGGCTCCGAATTCCGAAGCGTTCCAGCATCCGCTGATTGTACGTGCGCAGTTCTCCCTCGAGCACGTAAGGAATCAGGAACTTCTCAGAGGAAACAAGCTGCCGCGTGGCTCCAAACGTGATCTGCATTTCGCGCCCCTGGGAGCCGATTCGAATCAGGTTGACGCCGGACTCGCGGAACATCTCCGCGGAATACACAGCGGGCGAAAGGTCGAGGGTTGCCTGGGAAAGCTTGCTGTTCACTGAGGAGACGAATTCTGCGCAGATGGAATGCAGCTCGCAAGCGCCGCGGCGGCGAAGAGCAGCTATGGAATCACGGTCCGCAGTGAAGTGCTCCGCCTTTTTCGCGGCATCAATCTGGCGTGCCAGTTTGGCGATCAGGTCATCCTGGGGCATCGGGGAAGGATGCGTCCATTGTAAAGCGAGGCGAGGGCTGTTGGCCAGTCGGTGGCTAAGTTGAACTGGCGCGCATCAGACGGTCGCGGATGGCGGCCCAGCCGGGCTCGTCAGGTAGGGGTTCCACGGCGATCCACTCTAAGTGCTCTTCGTCGAGACGGTGAAGCGTTTCATAGAGGGCGGCGGCGTAGGCGGCGGGTTCTGCGGGCATGTGAACGCTCTGAGCCGAGCCGGCTGGCCGGGTGCGCCACAAGTAGGCGCCACGCCCTGTTGTGGGAAGGTACAACGTCAGCGGCGTGCGAGGACTGTAATGTCGCGGGTGCATGCCGGGCGAGGGGTGAGCACCGTCGGGCGGTGTGGCGGCGATCTCGATTTTCCCAATCACCTGCTCGATCTGCTCCTTTGAGACCATGCCGGGACGCAACAGTGTTGGCTTGGGGCCGGCCAGCGACAGGACCGTGGATTCGATACCCACTTGAGTCGGGCCGCCATCCAGGATGAGGTCCACGTCGTTGCCCAAAGACTTACGAACGTGCTCGGCGGTGGTTGGAGAAAGTTCGGTGAAGCGGTTGGCACTGGGCGCGGCGATGGGAACGCCCGCATCGACAAGCAGCGCCAACGCAAACGGATTGGCGGGCACGCGCAAGCCAACCGACGGCAGGCCGGCCGTCACGATATCGGGGATGCATTCGCGTTTGGGCACAACCAAAGTCAGCGGCCCGGGCCAGAACTCACGGGCGAGTTTCTCCGCATCGGCGGGCCAGTTCACCACGAAGGCGGGAGCAGCCTCACGCGATTCTATATGCACGATCACCGGGCTTGTGGATGGACGGCCCTTGACGCGGAAAATCTTCTCCACGGCGTGGGCGTCCAGGGCATTGGCGCCCAAGCCGTAAACTGTCTCGGTGGGAAATGCCACGAGCTTGCCTTCGCGGAGGAGCGCAGCCGCGCGGTGAAGGAGCTCGAGATCAGACGCCGAACAGCTTTTCGATTTCTCGTGCGCCATGCAATACTCTCACTACTTCGATGCCGCCTCGGACCGGCCGGCAAAAGATGAGGACAATCCGTCGCTTCAAGCCGTCCGCTTTCGCCGCCGGAGCAAGACCTGCCGCCTCTTCTTCCAGAAGGTGGAGTCAGCCGGCACGGCCTCGCCGGATCCCATGCCCTCGAGGAGCTTCGCCTGGAGTGCCTCCTCAGCCTCGCGCCTCTGGTCCGCGCGAATGAGACTGCGAACGTACTCGCTCGGCGTGGCGCAGTCACCGCGCTGGACCAAGCCTTCGACGTGATCCTTCATCGACCGCGGAAGGGAGATGTTCATCGAGGTCTGACTCACAGCTACGCCGTTAGTCCGGCAGCTCATCTTTGCCGTCGCCCACCGTTTTGCCGGTCTTGCGGAAGACCAGGTAGGCGTGGATGAGCGGATCGAGATCGCCATCCAGCACGCGATCCACGTCGCCGATGGCCAGCTTGGTCCGGTGGTCCTTGATCATCCGGTAGGGCGCGAGCACGTAGCTGCGAATCTGGCTGCCGAAGTTGATGTCGAGTTTCGAAGCCTCGGTCTTGCGCGTCTCCTCCCGCTTTTTTTCCAGCTCGAACTCGTAGAGGCGCGAGCGCAACTGCTTCATGGCGCTATCCCGGTTCTTGTGCTGCGAGCGCTCGTTCTGGCACTGCACGACGATGCCCGTGGGGAAGTGCGTGATGCGCACCGCCGAATCGGTCATGTTGACGTGCTGGCCGCCGGCGCCGGAGGAGCGGAAGGTATCGATGCGCAGATCTTCGGGGCGGATATCGATTTTGATCTCGTCATCCACTTGCGGATAGACGAAGACAGAAGCGAACGACGTGTGCCGCCGGGCATTGGCATCGAACGGCGAGATGCGCACCAGCCGGTGTACGCCGATCTCGGATTGCAGGAGCCCGTAGGCGTTTTCGCCGTTCACTTCAAAAGTGACGGATTTGATGCCGGCGCCCTCGCCTTCGAGCCGGTCGGTAATGACCGTACCTAGTTTCAGGCGCTCAGCCCAGCGCAGGTACATGCGCAGCAGCATCTCGGCCCAGTCCTGGCTTTCGGTGCCGCCGGCGCCCGGATGAATAGTCACGATGGCGCTGCGGGCATCATTATCGCCCGACAGCAGCATGGCGTTTTCAACCTTGTCCAGCACTTCGGAAAAGGTCTTCAATTCCCGAGAGATGTCGCCGTTGACGTCTTCGCCCTCACGGGCCAGCTCGAACAGCGTGTCGAGATCGGAGGTCAGGGCGGCGATGCGCTGATCGTCGGCGATGGTCTCCTCCAGGCGTTTGCGCTCCTGCATCACCTTCTGGCTCTTTTCGGGCTGGGTCCAGAAGTCGGGGCGGTTAATCCGCTCTTCTAATTTGCTGATCTGAGTTTTCTTTTGAGGGACGTCAAAGATAGCTCCGCACGGCCAGGGCCTGTTCGCGGAGCGGGGAATATTCTCGTTGGAGTTCGTCTAGGTTCATGGTTCAATTCAATTCTAACAAATAGCCGCGCTTGCCGACATTGACCGCTTTCGTTTTTCCCAGGGTGACCTCGGCGCCCTCGGCTTCATGAATATGGCCGCAGAAGAAGCGCTCGGGCTGGTGGCGGTCAATAAACTCGCGGACCGACCGGCTGCCTCCGTGCATGCCGTCGCGGATGCGGTCGAGCGCGGTGCCATGGGGCGGCGCGTGGCAGATCAGCACCAGCGGGTTCAGCTTCGCAAAGGGAGACAAGCGTTCGGCCATCTCGGCTTCGCTGTATTCGCCAGGGGTGTTGAAGGGTGTTGGGCTGGAGTAGCCGAGCCCGGCGACGTGATGCTTTCCGATTTCGAGCGTCTGGCCGTGAAAATTCCGAAAGCCAAACTGGGTGCAGAAGCTCGTGATCTGGGCTTCGGATTCGTGATTGCCGGGAAGGACGTAGACCTTGTCCGCGCGCTTTTTCATAATCTGGCCGCAGGCCTCGAGACCTCGCCCCCAGTTGACCAGGTCGCCGGCCGCGAAGTAGTAGTCGGCATCGGTGGCCATGAGCCGCTCGAGCGCCGCGTGATTGCTGTGGATATCCGAAAAGATGAGCAGCTTCACGTTCCCATGATAAAGCCTAGGTTCCAGGTGTTAGGTGCCAGGTGTTAGCAAGCGTCCTCAAGAATCGAGGAAGCGTTCCCTAGCGCCTGGAACCTAACACCTAAACCTGCGTTTGAGCTTGGTGTAAGCCAGAGTTTTACAGGAACTTCGAAGCGCCGATGTTACGATGAAATTTATGGGTCCTTTGGCGGCGCCATCGCGCCGTTGGACGCGCCGCTCCGTACTCGGGCTCTTTGCAGGTTCCGGTTTGGGAGTGGAACGCGGCAAAGGCTCGCTGTTCAGTTCGGAATTCGAACGTTTCCCCGATCCGGCGACCGAACTCGAAGTCTATCGCCTGACCAGCCCCGAGTATGCAGCGCACCTACCGGCGTATTACAACCGGGCGCTTTCGCGAAAAGGCCAGTTTCTGATCTGCTGGAGCGACCGCACGGGCTCGCCACAGGTTTTCCGCATCAACCTGAAATCCGGCGAGTGGCAGCAGCTCACCGATGCCACGGCGCTGGATGGCCCGACGCTGACACTCATGCCCGACGAGCGCAGTTTCTGCTATTTCGATGGAGATGCCCTCAAGCGCGTGGACTTTGCCAAGTTTCGCGAGCGCGAGATCTACCGGGTGCCCGAGGGGTGGAAGCGGTGCCCGGGCGCGAGCGTCAGCGACGACGGCCTTTACGCCATATTTGCGGAGTGCCGGAAGGATGCTTCGCGTCTGCGCCTGGTGGGCATGGCGAAAGGCGCCGCGGCCACGATTGCGGAAGCTCCGTGGGTGATCCGTGACCCGATGGGACGGCCGCGGCGCACGCAAGTGCTCTACCGCCAGGAGGCGAGCGCGCTATGGCTGGTGAACTTCGACGGGCAGCAAAACCGCAAGCTCAAGATTGCCTCCGGGACGGTGGGTCCGGCGCGCTGGGCGCCGGATGGCCGGACGGTCCTGTACCTGCGTTTTCCCGAAGAGAGGACCCAGCTCAACACCATCCGCGAACACACGCCGGACGCCAACCAGGATCAGCTTGTCGCCAAGACGAGCCAATTCGTGCATTTCGATGCCAACCGGGACACTTCGGTTTTCGCGGGTGCGAGCCGCAACAAGGCGTCGCCGCACATTTTGATTCTGCTACGTACCACGCAGCGCGAGCTGACGCTGTGCGAGCACCGCGCCAGCGATCCGAGCGCGGTTGCGCCTATCTTTTCGGCCGATAGCCAGTATATTTTCTTTCAAAGTGACAAACAGGGCAAACCCGCTATTTACCGCGTGCACGTCGCGCGGTTTGTGGAGGCGACCGAAGAAGAAGGCTAACAGGCCATTTTGTCTGAATCCGGGGACAGACTGGCATTTCATGGTCTGCCAGAGACTTAGAGCCGCTGGGCGGCGCTCGGCGCGCCATCCCTCCTGACAACCTGTCGTTTTCTTCTGCAGCGGTTCTTTCGTGGGCGTGTCTTTTCAAGGCGCTGGCGGCGTGCCGCTCTGGCCGGACGCGTGCATTCCCCATAGCGAGACACCAGCGAAGGAGAGCGAATACCCATGCGTAAAACAGCGCTGTGGATCATGCTTTGGGGAAGCTTGCTGGCCGGCACGCTGTATGCCGATCGCCACAAGTTTTCGCAGGATCTGGCGGACAGACTGGGCCAGGGGGACCAAGACGTCGATGTGATCGTGCAGTACCGACAGGATCCCTCAGATGCTGATCTGGCGAAGTTGCCGGCGCGGAGGGCCCGGGTGAAAGAGCACTGGAAACGGATCCGCGCGGTGAGCGTCACGGCACCGGCTTCGGCGCTGGATGCTCTCTCGGATGACGCCAACGTGGTTTACGTCACGCCGGACCGCGAGGTGCGCGCGCAGTTCGATTATTCCGAGCAGACCATCAACGCGCCTTATGCCTGGCAACTGGGGCTGGACGGAACGGGTGTGAGCATTGCGGTGGTCGATAGCGGCATCAACGATGTCGACGATCTGGAGCGGGCGAATTCGCAAAAATCGCGCGTGGTGTACCGGGAAGTGTTCCACGGCGCCCCGGGAGACCAGTACGGCCACGGGACGCACGTGGCGGGCATTATCGCGGGCAACGGAAGCGATTCGACCGGCAAGAAGTATACGATGACGTTCAAAGGTGTGGCGCCCAACGCCAATCTCATCGATCTGGAAGTGCTGGATCGGAACGGCGTCGCTACCGACAGCGCGGTGATCAAAGCCATCGATCGCGCCATCGACCTGCAGAATCGTTACAACATCCGGGTGTTGAACCTCTCGCTGGGCCGGCCGATCGCCGAGAGTTCCACGATCGATCCGCTGGATCAGGCAGTGGCGGCGGCGTGGAAGGCCGGCATCGTGGTGGTGGTGGCGGCGGGGAATCTGGGGCGCAACGGGTACTCCTCGATCCTCTCGCCGGGAAACAGCCCCTACGCCATCACCGTGGGCGCCATGAAGACCATGGGGACACCGGCGCGGAGTGATGATTTGATTGCCAGTTACAGTTCCAAAGGTCCGACGTGGCTGGACATGACCTTGAAGCCGGACCTGGTGGCGCCGGGCAACGAGGTCATCTCGCTGCTGGCACAGAACTCGACGCTGGCGCAAATGTACCCGCAAAACATCGTGCCGCTATCCTCGTACAGCACGATGAAGTTCGGCCAGTCGAATTACTTCACACTCAGCGGCACCAGCATGGCGACGCCCATGGTCAGCGGTGCCGCGGCTCTGATGATCCAACAGGACCCGACGCTCACACCCGATACGGTGAAAGCGCGCCTCATGCTGACGGCGACCAAGAATTTTCCAGCCTCCAGCGTGGCCATCGATCCGGTGACCGGCACGGCATATACCAGCGAGTACGATGCGTTCACCGTGGGCGCCGGGTACTTGGACATCATGGGCGCACTGGCATCGACAGCGGTGGCCACCGCGGGCACGCTGTCACCCACGGTCTTCGTCGACCCCACAAGCGGCAACGCGTACATTGTCGACGACAGCACGCAGGTTTGGGTCAGCTCGCAGGCTTTTCGCACTATTGCCATCTGGGGCACGACCGAGGTATGGAGTACGGGCTCTGCGGTTCAGGGCACTGTCGCGATCTGGGGTACCAGAGGCGGCGCAAAAACGCAGTCGGTCACCGGCACGATTGCCATCTGGGGTAGCC
>Ga0335078_10007445_pt1 | contig 16224 bp, 14 predicted proteins | sample Lox_Sample_32_FD_206711 | JGI IMG/M metagenome (GOLD analysis project Ga0335078, IMG submission 206711) | Soil microbial communities from Loxahatchee National Wildlife Refuge, Florida, United States - Lox_Sample_3.2 | ecosystem: Environmental > Terrestrial > Soil > Wetlands | place: USA...
TAAACCGTCTGGCTTGCACCAATACTGTGTATTTCAACGCCAATGCCTTTATTGCCAAAATCGCCCCCGGCGGCAGCAATTTGGTTTATTCAACCTACTTTGGCGGCAACAATTATGATGCGGGCACGGGCATCGCCGTTGACAGCTCCAATTACATTTATGTAACCGGTTACACCGCCTCGACGAATTTTCCGACCGCAAATGCCATTTCGCAACAGTTGGTCCAAACGAATTTCATCGGAACCACCAACCAGGTGGTCATCACTAATTATTTCAACGGCTATTTGCTCAATGGTTTGACGAATACGACCGGCAACTTCGACGCGTTTGTTGCCAAATTCGCACCGTCTGGCACCAACCTGGTTTATTCCACCTTCCTCGGTGGAACGAACAATGACCAGGCTTATGCCATTGCGGTTGACACCAACGGCGCCGCTTACGTGACGGGCTGGACGGTTTCCACCAATTTCCCCAATACGCTTGCGAACACCAACTTATACAACGGGTTGACGAACAACCTCTACTACGGTTACAGCGTAGTCACCAACGTCTTCCTGGCGAAAATCACCAATGGCGCGCAGGCCGGCATTGCCTATTCCACGGTCTTTGGCGGCACCCACTTTGGCATAGACATCGGTTATGGGGTGGCGTTGGATCCGGCCGGCGACGTATTCGTGGTCGGCTCCACTTCTTCGACAAATTTCCCGACCGTCAATGTCCCGGGATTCCTGTCGGCCACCAATTCGGGGAAAACTGACGTGTTTGTCACGGCGTTCAATACCGATGCCACCGCAGTGTTATATTCTACCTATCTGGGCGGCAGCGAAAATGATTTCGGTTACGGAATTGCTGCCGACGCGACGAATGCCTATATCGTCGGACAGACACTTTCAACCAATTTCGTCATTTATGCTGGTTCGCAGACCACTCGCAACGGAACCAACGACGCTTTCTTGGCGGCCATCTTGTTGACGGTGCCACCGCCGGAGATTTTCACCAATGCCGAACCGATAGGCCAAACCAACGCGGTGGGTTCAACGGTCGAATTCAGCATTAACGGCACGGCCTATGAGCCTTACTTTTTCCAATGGCAGATAGTCGGGACGAATGGAGTGGGAACAAACCTGGTGGACGGAGGAAACATCAGCGGCGCTACCAACTACTATTTGACCATCAGCCCCGCCCAGGTAACCAACAGCGGAAGTTATTGGATAATCGTTACGAACTACGGAGGCGCCGTGACCAGCTCCATTGCGGTTCTGGTGATAACGAATGTCCCGCCGGCAATCATTGTGCAACCGACGGACGAGCTGGTGGGGGTGGGAGCAACGGCAACCTTTTCTGTCACCGCGACCGGGACAACACCGTTGATTTACCAATGGCAGTTGAATGGCACGAATCTGGTGAAGGGCACCAACCTGGTGGATGGGGGGATCTTCGGCGATGTCACCAATTCCACCCTGACCATTACCAATGTGCAACCGGGCGACGCCGGCAACTATTCGGTCGTCGTCACGAATCTTGCCGGGTCGGTGACCAGTTCCAATGCCGCCCTGACGGTTCTGACCTTGCCGCAGATCACCAATCAGCCGGTGGGCCAGTCGAATTCGGTGGGGGCCACGGTGATATTTTCGGTGGGCGCCGTCGGGCAGGTCCCGTTGCGATTCCACTGGCAGCTCAATGGGATAAATCTGGTGAACAGCGGACAGATCAGCGGCGCCACCAACGCCACCCTCGCCATCAGCAACGCGCAGACGACCAACAGCGGCAGCTACTCGGTCATTGTCTCGAATCTGGTCGGGTCGGTGACCAGTTCCAATGCGGTTCTGCTGGTGACGAATATCCCGCCGGCCATCGCCGTGCAGCCGACGAACCAGACGGTGGGAGTGGGAACAACCGCCACCCTGGCTGTCGTCGCCACCGGGACGGCACCGTTGCATTACCAGTGGCAGACCAACGGGGTGAACCTGGTAAATGGAGGGAATATCAGTGGTGCCACCAACGCCATCCTGACCATCAGCAACGTGACGACGAACAACGGCGGAAATTATTCGGTCGTCATCACGAACTTTGGCGGATCGGTGACCAGTTCCAACGCGGTTCTGACGCTGCTGACAGCGCCGGTGATCACCGTGCAACCCACCAACCAGACGATGGCGGTGGGGATCACCGCCAACTTTGCGGTCACAGCCATCGGGCAGGCGCCGCTGAGTTACCACTGGCAGCAAAACGGGGTGAACCTGGTTAATGGCGGCAATATCAGCGGAGCCACGTCCGCGAATCTGATCCTCAGCAGCGCGCAGGTGACCAACAGCGGCAACTACACGGTCATCATCACCAACGTCGCCGGGTCGGTGACCAGTTCCAATGCGGTCCTGCTGGTAACCAATATCCCGCCGGCGATCACATTGCAGCCAACGAACCAGACGGTGGTGGTGACCTCAAATGTGACTTTTGTGGTTACCGCAACCGGGACACTGCCATTGAATTACCACTGGCAATTCAACGGGACCAACCTTGTCAATGGCGGCAATATCAGTGGCGCCACCACCAATGTGCTGAAGCGCAGTCCGGCGCAACTGACCAATAGTGGCATCTACTCGGTCATCATCACCAATGCCGGAGGATCCGTGACCAGTTCCAACGCCGTCCTGACGGTCGCGTCCTCGCCCGTGATCGTTTTGCAGCCGACGAACCAAACAATCGCAGTGAGCACGACGGCGACATTGGCGGTCAATGCCGTCGGGACGGTGCCGTTGCGTTATCAGTGGCAAATGAACGCCTCGAATCTGGTCAATGGCGGCCAGATCAGTGGTGCGACCACAACTTCGCTGACCATTAACAACGCGCAAACGAACAACAGTGGTACCTACACCGTCATTATCACAAACAGTGCCGGATCAGTGCTCAGTTCCAACGCCGTCCTGACGGTGTCGAACGTCCCGCCGACGATCACCGTGCAGCCGACGAACCAGACGGCGGAGGTCGGGGCGGTTGTGGTTTTGGCCGTCAGCGCGGCGGGAACAGCGCCGTTGAGTTACCAGTGGCAGGTGAACGGGACGAATCTGATGGATGGGGGCCAGTTTAGCGGCGCGATCAGCAATGTTCTGACCATCAGCAACGCGCAACTGACCAATAGTGGCACCTACACGGTTATCATCACGAACATTGCTGGGTCGGTGACCAGTTCCAATGCGGTCCTGACGGTTGGTCCGCTGAGTTTCGCAAACATCGTTGCCGCCGGTGGCGGCAGTTTTGTCCTGAGCGGGATTGGCGGCACCATCAACGGCACCTATTACGTGTTGACCACCACGAATCTGACCTTGCCATTGACCAACTGGACGCCCGTTGGGACCGATCAATTTGACGGCTTCGGTGGTTTTATTTTTACAAATACGGCGCAAACCAATGCGCCGCAACAGTTCTACATCTTGGAACTGCCGTGATGGCCGCCCCGGTTTCACCCGCCAGTTTTCTGTTGGCGTCAGCCGCGAATTCTGTTTTCCTGTTCCTATGAAAATATTGCGAACAACAATTTTAACAACTTTGCTGCTGGCCGTTCTGAGTGTTCCAGCACTGGCGCAAACCAAAATCGCCACCGTGGACATGGAAAAGCTCTTCAAAGGTTATTGGAAGACCAAACAGGCGGAGGTGGCGCTCAACCAGCGCGTCGCCGACCTCCAGAAAGAGATCAAGGACATGACCGACGGTTTGGACAAGGCGCAGGCTGATTACAGTCAGCTTTTGGATCAGGCCAGTGATCAGGCCCTTTCTACCGAAGAGCGCGGAAAACGCAGGCAAGCGGCCGCCGACAAACTGAAGGAAATCAATAGTTCCAAAGCCGCCATTGACCAGTTCAACCGTCAGGCGCAATCCCAGGTGCTTGACCAACGGCAACGGATGACCGCCAACCTCGTTAGCGAAATTCAGAAGGCCGTTGGCGACAAAGCCAGGGCCGGCGGTTACTCGCTGGTGGTCAATACCGCGGTGACAGAGGCGGTCGTTTACAGCAGCGGCGATGATTTAACCGATGCTGTGCTCAAGCAGCTTAACGCCGGCGCTCCGATTGACGTGACCCAGCCGGCCGAGGTGGCGCCCATCTCAACGTTGTTAAGTTCCACCAATAATCCGGCCATAGATTTCAACTCGCACTGAGACGCTGCACCGGCTGCTCAAACAACATCCGGTGCGCGTCCTCCAGAATTTCCGGGAAGCGCCCGGCGAACGGGCTGTGGCGCAACGCATTTCGTAAATCCAGTTCCCGCACCTTCGCCGCGTTCTGGCCGGGAAACCAATGTTCCGCCTGGCCGAGCAGATTGTAACGCATCTTGCCCCAGGCCACGAGGTCGAGCGATTTCGCGTAAGTCCACAACCGCGCGATTTCGGAAACGTTGATTTGACCGGGCACGTCCTCAAAATTGGGCAGGCCCTCGAACCACCGCGCGCACCAATCCGCGCCCAGCACGCGCTCCATCTCGGCCCGCAACCGCTTTTCAACCGGCGCAATGGTTTCCCGGATTTGGTCGTGGAACCGCAGCGCGCGGACGTGCCCGTCAAAATCGCCCGGCTTGTTGGCGCCGCAGCTCAAAGTATGGACTTCCTTGCGCGCCAGGCAGTACAGGTCGTTGAATTCCATCGGCGTCAGCGGCGCGCAAAGCTCAATCATTTTTGGCGGTGGCTCGTAGAGTTTTCCGCCTTTGTCGTTCGGGCTGATGATGAACACCCCCAGGTCGAGCCGGTGCGCCGCTTCGATCGCCGGCCAGTTCAAATCGTTCACGAAATACCAGTGGACATTGCAGTAATCAAATTCACCGGTATTCACTGCGTCGAGGATGACGTCCGTTGTCGCGTGCGTGGAAAACCCGATGAACCGCACGCGCCCGTCCTTTTGCAGTTGGCGCGCCGCGGCGAGGCAGCCGTTTTTCTTGAGTGACCAGCCCAGCAACTCGCGGTTGTTGATGCCGTGCAGGGAAAACAAATCCACGTGGTCGAGCTTCAGATATTTCATCGAGGTTTCGAACGTTTCGAGAAATTCCTTCGGCGTGGCCTTCGGCGACACCTTGGTCTGGACGATGATTTTGTCGCGCGGCAATTGGGGCAGCACGTTGCCGAGTTGCATTTCGGAGGTGCCGTAGCCGCGCGCGGTTTCAATGTGGTTGATGCCCAGCTCGAGCGCGCGATGGATGCACGCCTCGAGATTCTGCTGGTTGTCCGCCGGGATTTCCTTCGGGTCCACGTCCTGCCACTTGAATTGATACCGCATCCCGCCGCAGGAAATCACCGGCATTTTCAATTCCGTCCGCCCAAAACGACGATATTTCATTGAGCCGAAAATAAATTGGCTTGCCGGTGATGGCAAGCGGCGGAGTTGACAAATAAAAAACCATGCCACGCCGTGTCCCGGCCCGCAGGTTGTGCGGGAGTGCGCCGTTGGCGCGGTTCGCTCGCCGGGCAGCGTTCAATCCAGCCCGTAGTATAAATACTTCTGGCCGCTGTCGGGCATCGGGTCATTGTCGAACATGCCGTCAGCGCGCTCGCCGACCGAAAAAACTTTCGCCCGGATTGCGCTGTCTTTGGGCAGGACAACGACCATGGAGTCGGCGATTTCCTTGTCATTGTCCCTGGCGATTTCAACAAAAAGGACCTGCGCTGCCCCGGCGGCGTAGAAATCCTCAACCAACTGCGCGACTTCTTGTTTGTCCGCCTTGAAAAAAACGTGGCCCGGCGGCTTCAACCACTGTCGCGCCTCGGCTTTGTTCGGCGCGGCGAGCGCCGCCTCGACATGCCGGTCCACCTTCTCGGCCATTGCCTGGCTGTCCGATGGCACGGACGGGCTGGATGATGAAGGCGCTTCCGCGGTGCCGTTTGCGGGAGCCGGCTTCTGGCTGCAGCCGCTGATGAGAGCGCACAGAATCAGGGCGGAACCGGCCAACAGGGTTGTTGCGTGGATTCTCATAATTTTGGCGTTAGGATCGCGCGCAATTTAACAGGCTCCCCGGCAGGCACAAGCCATTGTCAGGGCGCGAACAGCAAAATCATCCAAAATAATCACTTGCCACCGTCACCACCACCAGCGTATATTCCACACTCTTTTGTAATCGAGTTTTGAATTTTGATTTATGCGACGTCCCAAAGGCATCAAGACCAAAAAGTCCGTGGCCAAGCGTTTTAAGATTACGGCTGGCGGCAAAGTCCTGCGCGCCAGCGCCGGCCGCCGCCACCTTGCACAATCCAAGAACCCCAAGCGCCGCCGGTCCTTGCGCGGCACCACCACGGTGGATGCCACCGACATGTATCGCATCACCCAAAGCCTGCCGTTCAGCCACTAATCCCCCAGACCCGAGACCCCAGACGCCAGTTCCCAATCCTGAGATTTTATGCGCGTAACCAACGCCCCCGCTTCCCGCAAACGCCGCACCCGGATGATTCGCGCCGCCAAAGGCTTCCGGATGCGCCGCTCGAAACTTTACCGCTACGCCTCCGACGCCGTTGACCATGGACGCCAATATGCCTATCGCGATCGCCGCCGCAAAAAGCGCACGTTCCGGTATCTCTGGCAAATCCGCATCAACGCCGCCGCCCGCGCCGCCGGACTGACTTACAGCCGGTTCATGGAAGGCTTGAAGGCCGCCAAGTGCGCCCTCGACCGCAAGGTGCTCGCCGACCTCGCCGCCACCGATGCCGCTGCTTTTACTGAATTGATCAACGTGGCCAAGAGCGCGTTGAAGGCCAAGCCCGCTGCAACCATTCCGAAAGCATAAACAATTTCCAATTTGAAATGGCGAACGGGCGGCGTGAAAACGGCGCGCCCGTTTTTTCGTTTTCGTTGGAGCGCGGCTGTGCAAAGCACCAGCCGCAGCACTTGGCCGAACCCGCTGCGGCTGGGTCTGCGACCACAGCCGCGCTCCGGCCAGGTTTTGTGATAAAAATTTCTTTTGTGACTTTTGCGCCTTTTTGCGGCTAAATCTAGGCATGTCTTTGCTGAACGACATTGAACCCCTCAAGCAAGCCGCCTTGGCCGACTTGAAAGCTGCGCCCGACCTCGCCGCGCTCGAACAGGCCAAGGGCAATTGGATTGGCGCGCACGGCAAATTCACCGCGCTCATAAAACAGCTCGGCACGCTCTCGAAAGAGGAAAAGCCCGCCGCCGGCAAGGCCATCAATGCTGCCAAGACCGAACTCGAAGCTGCGCTGGCCGAACGCCGTTCCGAACTCGAACGGGCGGCTGCGCTGCCGAAGGAGCCGGCCGATTTCAGCGCGCCCGGACGCTGCCGCGCGCTGGGCAAGCTGCATCCGCTCACACAGGTGACCGAAGACATCGTCCGCAGCTTCCGCAAAATTGGTTTTGTGGTCGCTGACGGCCCGGAAATCGAGGATGAATATCACTGTTTCGACGCGCTCAACACGCCCGCCGACCATCCCGCCCGCGACACGCAAGACACGTTCTACCTTGCCAACAGCGCGCCGGATGCTTCTCCCTCTCCTGGGGGAGCGGGCCAGTGTCCCTCGCCCGCGGGCGCGGGAGAGGGTGGCGCGATAGCGCCGGGTGAGGGCCGTGGGGTAGCAACACAATTCTGCGGTGAGGGCGGTCGTGAATCACTCTTGCTCCGAACTCATACGAGTTCGGTGCAAATCCGGGTGATGGAGCAGATGAAAAAAGCCGGGAAAGAGCCGCCCATTCGCATCATCGTGCCGGGCCGCGTTTATCGCCGCGACAACGCCGACGCCACGCACAACCCGACCTTCCAGCAAATCGAAGGACTTTACGTGGACAAAAATGTGACCGTCGGCGACCTCAAGGGCACGGTGGAATTTGTGTTCAAGGAACTGCTGGGCGAGGAGACGAAGATCCGGTTTCGCCCGCATTATTTCAGCTACACCGAGCCGAGCTTCGAGATTGATTTTAGCAACGCGCTCGTGAAAAAGCTGGGCAAGGACTGGCTGGAAATCGCCGGTTGCGGCATGGTGCACCCGCAGGTGTTCGAGAACGTCGGTTACGACCCGGAAATCTGGACCGGCTGGGCGTTCGGCTTCGGCATCGAGCGCATCGCCATGATCCGTTACGGCATCAACGACATCCGCCTGTTCTACGAAAACGACGTGCGGTTTTTGAAACAATTTTAGGATTCCATAATGATATTGACAGGATTCCAAATTACTCTATTTTAGAAGCATGAAAACGACAATTGATATTCCCGAAGTAACGCTGGATGAAGCTATGAAATTTACCGGCGCGAAAACCAAACGTGAAGCCGTCGTGACTGCCGTGGAGCGCTTCAACCGCCTCAAACGGCTGGAGCGGCTCAATGCCCGCGTGCGCGGCCAGTTCCGGGAGTTCATGACGCAGGCTGATCTCAAGGCGATGCGTGCCGCCGACACGCCCAAAGCCCGATGAAGCTCGTTGACACATCAAGCTGGGTGGAATACCTGCGCGACCGCGAGTCCGAGGCGGGCGACGCGGTGGAAGTGCTGGTTTTGAGCGGCGAAGCAGCGTGGTGCGACATCACCCTGGTCGAATTGTGGCACGGCGTGCGCGGCGCGAAGGAAAAGCGGGAATTGGCGGAGATGGAAAACGAAGTCGAGCGCATCCCGGTGGATGCGCCCGTCTGGCGGCTCGCCTCCAAACTGGCGCTGCGCTGCCGGGAAAAGGGCCTCACGCTTCCCATCAGCGACATCGTCACGGTGGCGTGTGCCGTGACTCACGGGCTGGAATTGGAGCATTGCGATAAACACTTTGACGATCTTCTGCCGCTGGCAAAATCATTATGAACTCAAATACAGCCATGCTCCGCTACGGCATCAACGATATCTGCCCCTTCTACGAACGCGACGTGCGGTTCTTGAAACAATTCTAAAAATCATGAAAACGAATCGTTCAACCAAAGTTGCGGCTGATGAATTCGACCCGCTTGACGAGTCGGAAACAGAGTACTGCGACAATTATCTCTGCGAAAGCGAAGCCATAAAGACAGTGCCGGTGTCGGTAGAAAAGGCAGGAGATTCGGAACGGAAATTCTGCGCTGCTTGTTACGAAGCCTACGTCATCGGTGTGCAGCATGGCCGGCTTGCAGAGCAGATTTACACGAGAAGAGCATTTTTGAGTCCGATCAAGTTCCCTGTTGTTGGAGGTGAAGAATAGTTCTACGCACGAAATGAAAATCTCCTTCAATTGGCTCAAGCAATACGTTGATTTCGACTGGTCGCCCGAGGAATTGACCGAACGGCTCACCATGCTCGGCCTCGAAGCCGAGAACGTCCACAAAATCGGCGGCGAGTTTGAAGGCATCGTCATCGCCCAAATCCTCACCAAGGACAAAGTGCCCGGCTCGGACAAGTTGACCGTCTGCAAGGTCAACGATGGCAAGGGCGAGCGCACCATCATTTGCGGTGCGCAGAACCACAGCGTTGGTGACAAAGTGCCGCTCATCCTGCCGAACTTTGCGCTGCCGCTGAAGCCTGGCGAAAAGGAACCATTCGTCATCAAGGAACGGAAGGTTTTCGGCATCACCAGCCACGGCATGATGTGTTCGCCGGAGGAACTTTGCCTGCCGGACAAAGTGGACGGCCTGCTCATCCTGCCCGCCGACGCGCCGGTTGGGAAATCGTTCGCGGAATATCTCGGCCGCAGCGGCGGCGACGTGGTTTATGACTTGGAAATCACGCCGAACCGGCCGGATTGGAACAGCGTCATCGGTATCGCCCGCGAAATCGCGGCGGTGACTGGAAACAAGCTAAAGCTTCCCGACGTGAACGTAGCCCAGCCGTCCCGGCTGGCCGGTGCAGGCGGGACGCCTGCGCTACGTTGTGATGAACTTGTCTCCATCCGCCTCGATGACCCGGAGCTTTGCCCGCGTTACACCGCCCGCGTCGTGAAAGGCGTGAAAATCGGTCCCAGCCCGGATTGGCTGCGCTCGACGCTGGACAAAGTCGGCATCCGTAGCATCAACAACGTCGTGGACGTGACGAATTACGTCATGCTCGAAATCGGCCAGCCGTTGCACGCGTTCGATTATCATTTAGTGGCTCGGGCTTCCAGCCCGTCGGGCGGGCAAGATGCCCGCGCCGCTATCATTATCCGCCGCGCGAACGCCGGCGAAAAGTTCAAGACCCTCGACAATGTTGAACGCACGCTCACCAATGAAATGCTTTTGATTGCCGACGAACAAAAAGGCATCGCCCTCGCCGGCATCATGGGCGGCCAGAACACGGAAATTAACGACTCGACGACGGACGTGCTTATCGAAAGCGCCTATTTCTCACCGACGAACATCCGTCGTACCAGCAAGGCGCTCGGGCTGCGCAGCGAATCCAGCTACCGCTTTGAACGCGGCGCGGACATCGGCATTTGCGATTGGGCCAGCCAGCGCTGCGCGCAGTTGATTCTCGAAACCGCCGGGGGCCAGTTGGCCGATGGCGTCGTGGACGCATATCCGAAGCCAGTCGAGCTGAAGAAAATCACTTTGCGCCATCACAAAGTGAACGAATTGCTCGGCATTCCGTTGAAGCCGGAAGAGTGCGAGTTTTATCTCGGCCAGCTCGATTTGAAAGCCGCAAATCGCAAGGCGCGTCCGGTGGGAGTGGGTGGCCCGCCCGAACCGGCAGCATTTCAAATTCCCAGCTTCCGCGTAGATTTGAAGCGCGAGGTGGATTTGATTGAGGAAATCGCCCGGCTGCACGGCGTTGAAAAAATTCCAGCCACGCCGCCACGCGGCGCGATTGGCGCGAATGAATTTGATTCGGTTCACGACCAGTTCGCTGAGGCGCGAAGGATTTTGAGCGGACTGGGATTGAATGAAGCGCAAGGGCAGACGCTCATCTCGAGTGCGGAATTCGGAGTGCGGAATGCGGAGTCGGTGATGCTCGCAAATCCTTTGAGCAGCGATATGAACATGCTGCGGCCAAGTTTGTTGCCGGGTTTGATTCACTCGTTGCGACACAATGTCAGCCGCAAGAATTACGACGTGGCGCTGTTTGAAATCGGCCGGGTGTTCAGGAGTGCGGACGGCCACGTCCGCGAGAAACCGGAACACGCGGACAAGGCTGTCCGCGCTCCAATTGAAGAATGCCGCTTGGCGATTGCACTGACCGGCCAACGCGCGCCGACCTTTTGGAGCGGCAGCGAACGCGATGCAAAATTCGACCTCTACGATTTGAAAGGTTTGCTGGAGGAATTTTTGGAGCAATTCGGCGTTCGCGGCGTGGTGTTCACGCGCCGCACGGAAGGTTCCGCGATGTTTCTGGAATCCGCAACCGTTGCGCTCGGCGGCAAACTGCCGCTGGGAGAAATGGGCCAGCTTACGCCTGCGTTGGCGAAGAAATACGATTTGCGCGACGCGGGGTTCCTTGCTGAATTGAATCTTGATCAATTGCTCGCGCGACGGAATCCAAACAAGTCGTTCAAACCGTTGCCGCAATTCCCGGCCATTCGCCGTGACGTGGCCATGATTGTGCCCGAAACGACGACCCACGAAGCGGTTCTGCAAGCGGTCAAACAGTCCAGGCCGGCGAATCTTGAAAGCGTCGAATTATTCGACGTGTTCCGGGGCAAGAACGTGCCAGCAGGTCAAAAAAGCCTGGCTTACGCCTTCACCTATCGCTCCTTGGACAAGACGCTCACTGATGCCGAAGCCAACGCCGCCCACACGAAGGTCGTGGAAGCATTCAAGGCGCAGTTGAAGGCGACTGTGCGAGAGTAAATTGCAAATCAAATTGCCTTCGCGCGGGTTCCAAAGCGCCAGCAGACTGGCGCACTCCAAGACGCTTCGCGCCGTTTGTGAGCCTTCGGTATTCGCGCCAGCGTCTTGGATTGCGGCGGCCCTCCGCCGCTTTTGAAGGTGAAAATGCGGCGCTCTGCCGAGATGCCGCTACGCCAATAAAATTATTCCGTCGGCACAAACGGCGGCATTGGGCAATCCAACGTGTCGGCGATGGCGCGGAGCAATTCGGCTTCGTTTTCCAGAATCACGCCGTCGGCGCCGACGGTGTGGATGCAGGCTTCGAGCAGGTTCTTTTTGATGATCGGCACGGCCTGCGCGAGGCGGTTGAGAGAGGCGTCAATCTGGTTCACACCGCACTGCTCACGCGGAAGCAATCCCCAGTCACCATCGGGCGCACGCAAGTACGGGGCACCCTGTTCGAAGGCTTTTTGAACTTCAGCGGCGTCGCTATTGCCGACGTTGGCCAGCGCGGACAACACGACGGCGCAATCCGGCACGAGCGGTTTGAGCGTGTAAAACTGGACCGTCGGCGGCCGCGTCCCGGTAAATTGCGGGCCCAGGTGGTGAAGAATGATTTTTTGCAGGACAAATTCAAACAATTCGATTTTGCCGTCGCTTTCAATGAGCCACTGGAGCGTTTGGGAGAATTGATTGAACTGGTCCGCAGTCAAATGCCGGAGCGTGCCGAGCGCGAGATTGACCATCGGCAGATGCGCATGGGCGGCAGCTTGGGAAACATCCGGGAACAGCGCAACGACTTTTTGCTGAATCGCCGGATCAACGCGTTTGGCAAGTTCGGCCAGTTGTGTCGTGCGCGCTTGGTTATCGTTGCTTAACAGCATGGCGTAAATCAGCGCGACCGCATCGAGCGGCTCGCGCGCCGCGGCTTTGACGCTGTCGGGCAGCGATTCACGCAGTTGCTCGGCGTATTTGAGATGCATCGGCGTCGGATTGCCGAGATTCGGCAGGACGGCGTGCGGTCTGATGACCGGCGGTTTTTCGTCGCCGGACGCAAGGATGGCGCCACCCAGCACCGTGCCGAAAATGTTTGGCATAGGCGGGCGTTTCGGCATCGGAATCTCTTCCGGCGGCTGGTCGCGCCCGTCGTAACGAACATACGGAAATTTCCCGTCGAAGTTCGGGTCAAAGACGCGGATGCGTTCCGTGAGCGGCGGATGGGTTTCGAGCAGGCCGATGAATGGTTCGCTGACGCCATTGCCGAAAAACATGTGCGACAATTCCTCGGCGTGCGCGTGGCTGAGGCGCGAACCCGTTTCGCCCAAACCGCCGATTTTTTTCAGCGCGCCCGTGATGCCTCCCGGATTGCGCGTGAACTGGACGGACGAGGCGTCGGCCAGAAATTCGCGCTGGCGGCTTACGGCGGCTTGAATAAGCCGTCCAAAAAAAACACCGATGTAGCCGATGACCAGCAGCAACAAACCAAGCAGGGGCAGGGGATTCTGGCCGCGACTGCGCCCGCCGCCGCGTGCCGTTTGCAGGAGGACACGGCCGATGATGGCGAGGCAAAGGATGCCAAAGATGATTCCCATCAGCCGCAGGTTCAGCCGCATGTCGCCGTTAAGAATATGGCTGAATTCGTGGCCGATGACGCCTTGCAGCTCGTCACGCGAAAGCAGTTTCATACACCCGCGTGTCACGGTGACCGTGGCGTCGCCAGGCTTGTGGCCGGCGGCGAAGGCGTTGATGCCGTCCTCCTCGTCCATGACATAGACCTGCGGCACGGGCACGCCGGAGGCGATGGCTATTTCCTCAACGACGTTGAGCAGTTTGCGTTCGTCGGGATCGGTTGTGTTGGGTTTGACCAGCCGGCCGCCCATCATTTCCGAGACGACGCTGCCGCCGGCAGAAAGCGCCATGGTTTTGTAAAGACTGCCGATGCCGATGATCGCCAGCGTCACGATGCCGACGCCAAAAAGAATTTGCGAATTCCAAAGAACAAACTGCGGCTGCGTCTGGCCATAGTAAAAATGGCGCTGATGCGATTGGACGCCGGAGAAAATCAGCATCACCGCGACATAAATGGCGGCAATCATGGCGACCACGGCCATCGCAAAGTAAATGACCAGCCACTTCGTTTTGCGATGCGCCTTCGCCTGTTGCTCGAAGAAATCCATTCTGGGAGGGACGGCATTTTGCCGTCCCAAAAATCAATCGGGGACGGCGGCATGCCGTCCCTCCCACCAATCACGAAAAGGACACTTTGGGCGCATCCTTTTGTTCGGGCTTGTCAATGACGAACAGTTCCGCCGGGCCGAAGTTGAAGATGCCGGCGATGATGTTCGACGGGAAAACCTCCCGGTCGGTGTTATAGACCATGACGGAATCGTTGTAGGCCTGCCGCGCGAAGGAAATTTTGTTTTCCGTCGAGGTCAACTCCTCGGTGAGCTGCATCATGTTCTCGTTGGCCTTCAAATTAGGATAGGACTCCGACACCATCATCAGCCGGCTCAACGTGCCAGCCAGGCCGGTTTCGGCGGAAACGAGGTTTTTCATGGCGGTCGCGTCGCCGGGGTTGGCGGCGGCGGCCTGCGATGCCGCGTAAGCGATGTTGCGCGCCTTGGTGACATTCTCCAGCGTCTCACGTTCGTGCTTGATGTAACCCTTGGCAATCTCGACCAGGTTCGGAATCAGGTCGTAGCGGCGTTTAAGTTGCACGTCAATCTGCGCGTAGGCGTTCTTAAAACGGTTGCGCAGCGTGACGAGTTTGTTGTAGCCGCCGATGACGAAGGCGACGAGGCCCAGCAACACGACCAGCACAACAACTGCGATAATCAATCCAATTCCCATAGCCATAATTTTCCTTTGTTAAGTTTGCCCTTCTACTAAGCCAAAGTCCCCCGACCGGCAATGATAATTTCGGCGCAAATTTGGAATCGGCATTAGTGGTGCGGGCGTCCCGCCCGGCACTGGCGATCTTTTTATCGAACGGGCGAGACGCCCGTGCCACCCTTTCACGGCTCAACGAACACCGGCATCCCGATCCAGACGAGATGGCTCAAGTATTCCGCGTCCCAGTTCGCCAGCCGGAAACAGCCGTGCGATTCGGTGCGCCCGATCTGCTCCGGGTTTGGCGTGCCGTGAATGCCGTAACCCGGTTTGTCCAGGCCAATCCACGCCACGCCCACCGGATTGTTCGGGCCGGGTGGTAAAATCAATTTCCGATTCAACTCCCGTGCCTCCGGCGATTCCGGAAACAATTCCGGGTCGAACGTGTAATTAGGGTTCGGCGCGATGACGGCGACGTGTAATTCGCCAACGGGCCGTTTCTCGACCTTCGCCGCGATGCTGCACGGGAAATGCGCCAGCAGGTTGGTCTGCTCATCGAATGCCTCCAGGAATTTGTCGCCGAGGTGAATGACGGCGAAAGCGGCCTTGTTCGTCGGCGCGGGATAATTCACGTCGGGAATTGTCACGACCGTGCCGGCGGCCAGGTTGGTCCAATTTACAGTCGGATTCAGTTGCCGGATCAATCCGGGGTGCGCGTGGCTTCTTTCGGCGACGAGTTCGAGTTCGGTTTCGTATTCCAGCGCGGACTGTTGCGATTTGGCGAGCCACGTCTTGCCGAGCGGTTGCAACCGCGCCAGGTCATTCGTCGTGACCACGTAAGTTGTCAGCAGGGAGGAGTCGAGCGTGAGCCGTGCGCCGGTTTCCACGTCCAACACGCCGGTCGCCCGCAAATTTTCCCTTTCCTGAAAGATGGAAATTGCCTTTCGCGTTTGCGAACCGGCCACGGCGTCAATGGAGCCTGGCGAAATGCCGCGGCGCGCCAGCGCGATTTGGGCTTCAAACATATCGCGCGCTGCACGCGGAAAACCACCTCTGCCTTCAATGACCTCATTCCCCTGGCGTGCGCTGGTTTTGGCGGGCGGCGGCGCCACGACGGGTGCCCGCCTGGTGGGATGTTCATGCCGCCACCAAAACCAGGCCGCGACGGCAACGATGGCCAGCACAAACAACCAGCGGATTTTGCCGCTTTTATTGCGACGGTTGCCCGGCAATTGATACTTTGGCGCCACGCCGGAATTAAGCCACAGGCCGAATGGCGACCCAAGAGCGAAGTCAACGCCTGGCAGGAGAACATTTCGCTCAGGCCAGATTCAGCACGGCGTCGCCAATGATTCGCGCGGCGTTATCGTAGCCGACCAAACCGGTGTTGATAATCATGTGGTAGAGCAGGGGATCCTCGATGTCGGCATTGAAAAACTTTTTCAAATAGCGTCGGCGGGCGCTGTCTTCGCGCGGGCAGAATTTGCGGGCCTCGGCGCGGGTCATGTTGTAGGCTTCGACGCAATGCTCAATCCGCTTTTCGAGCGGCGCCACGAGGCGAACATGCAGGACGTGCGGCAATTTGGTGGTGACCAGATGGGCGCCGCGGCCAATGAGGATCACGTTGCCGGCGCCAGCCAGTCTGAGCACGGTTTCGGCTGTCTGTTGCAGCAGAGTCGTTGACGGCGGATGCACGCCAAACACATCGGCCATCAGGTCT
>Ga0335078_10007446_pt1 | contig 16222 bp, 13 predicted proteins | sample Lox_Sample_32_FD_206711 | JGI IMG/M metagenome (GOLD analysis project Ga0335078, IMG submission 206711) | Soil microbial communities from Loxahatchee National Wildlife Refuge, Florida, United States - Lox_Sample_3.2 | ecosystem: Environmental > Terrestrial > Soil > Wetlands | place: USA...
CACCCGCCTGCCGCACGGCAAGGATTTGCCGCTGCCGTCCTATCAAAGCGCGCACGCCGCCGGCATGGATCTGATCGCGGCGGTGCCGGCGGACGCGCCGCTCACGCTCGCGCCCGGCGCCCGCGCCCTCGTTCCCACCGGCGTCGCCATCGCGCTGCAGGAACGCACCGAAGCGCAGGTGCGGCCGCGCTCCGGCCTCGCGGTCAAGCACGGCCTCACCGTCCTCAACGCGCCCGGCACCATCGACGCCGACTACCGCGGCGAGATCCAGGTGCTGCTGGTCAATCTCGGCCAGGAGACCGCGACGATCATGCGCGGCGCGCGGATCGCCCAATTGGTGATCGCAACCATTGGGCGAGCGGAACTGCGGGAAGTCGATACGCTCGCGCAAACGCCCCGTGGGACTGGTGGGTTTGGCTCTACCGGCAGTTGAGCTGTTTGCCTTTGTGTTTTTCGGCTAGACGGGTGCGCGCCTGTAGCATATTACCAGCGGCTTGATTCATCCGTGGTGCCGCTCATGCCGCTGGTGTCCCGCAAGGGCATTCTCGCCATAGCTGCCGTGATCGATGTGGCGGTCAATTGCCGCACCCGGCCGGTATCCGCCAAGGCTTTAGCCGCGCGGCACAAGCTGCCGCCGCGTCATCTCGAGCCGGTCCTGCAAGCGTTGGTGCGCGAAGGCATCCTGCGCGGCGTGCGCGGGCCGCACGGCGGCTATGAACTCGCGCGCGAGCACTGCAGCGTCACCGTCGAGGACATCCTGCGTGCGATCAACTCCGCCGACGATGACGCCCATCTGCTGTTACCGAATTCTGCGCTCGCCACCCGCGTGGTAAAGCCGGCGCTGATCGAGGCCGAGCGTTCGTTTTCCTCGGCGCTCGGCCGCATCAGCGTCGAGGACATGGCGCTGCGTGCGCAAGCGCTGAAATAATTGCTGCTCCGCACCTGCTCCGATTGACGTTCACGATCTGGACTCTTTCGGCCTGAGTCCCGCCAGAGGTAAAGTCATTTGATTCGCGAGGGCGCGGCGGCCGCCGCTCGCATTCCTGGGGCCGATCTGAAATGCCGGAGGCGATCCGGACGGCGAACGAGAAGCTGCGTTCTCGTCCGAGGCGGGGAGGATTCCTTCTCGCCTTCGTTTTTGCAACGCTTTACGGCACGCCGTCTAATGCCGGCGCGGGCATTTTCGACAGCGTCGCCAACCTCGTCGAGGCGGAAAGCCGCGAGCAGATCGCCGGAATGACCCTGACGCTCGGGCTGCTCTGCTTTGCCGTGCTGGCCATCGTCGTGCTGTTGCGCACGCGCAAGTCCGCCGCCGTCGCACAGTCCGCGGCGCATGACGAAGCGGCGCTGCTGCGCGCCGAACTCGACCATTACAAGACGCTGCTGCTGTCGCAGCCGCAAGTTCTGGTGGCCTGGCCGGCGGGCGCCGACGAGCCGGAAATCGTCGGCGATACCAGCATCGCGGTGCCGGGTCCGCTGCCGGAGCGCGTGCTCGCCTTCGGTGCCTGGCTGGAGCCGGCGGCGGCGCAGCGCATGGAGCTTGCGGTCGAGGCGTTGCGCGAGCAAGGCCGCGGGTTCGTCATGACGCTCACCACCCGCAGCGGCCGCCCGCTCGAGGCGGAAGGGCGCGCGGTCGCCGGCCGCGCGGTGCTGCGGCTGCGCGACGTCAGCGGCATCGAATCCGACTTGATGGACCTCGCCTCCCGCCACGACCGCCTGCTGAGCGAGGTGCACACCATGAAGACACTGCTCAACGCGCTGCCCGGACCGGTCTGGGCGCGCGACCAGAACGGGCGGCTGGTGTTCGTGAACGCAGCCTATGCCCGCGCCGTCGATGCCGAGGACCCGGCCGATGCGGTCAAGCGCGAACTGGAGCTGCTCGACCGCACGGCACGCGAAAGCTTCGGCCGCGCGCGCGTTGCCGACCGCCTCTTCACCGCGCGCGTGCCGGCGATCGTTTCCGGCGAGCGCCGCGTCTTCGACGTGGTGGACACGCCGAGCGGCGCCGGCTCGGCCGGCATGGCGGTCGACGCCACCGAGACCGAGGCGATGCGCGCCGAGCTGGCGCGCGGAGTCGAGGCGCACCGCCGCGTGCTCGACCAGCTCGCCACCGGCGTTGCCATCTTCGACGCCGACCGCAGGCTGATCTTCTACAACTCGGCCTACCGCCTGCTGTTCGAGTTCGACGCCGGCCTGCTCGAGCAGAATCCGACCGATTCGTCGGTGCTCGACGCCTTGCGCGCCGCGCGCAAGCTGCCCGAGGAAGCCGACTTCCGGCAGTGGAAGCAACAGCTCTTCGAGGCCTATCGCGCGGTCGAGCCGAAGGAGCATCTGTGGCACCTGCCGGACGGCCGTACGCTGCGCGTGGTCACCGCGCCCAATCCGGAAGGCGGCGTCACTTACCTCTACGACGACGTCACCGAACGCCTCGACATGCGCCGCCGTTATGACGCGCTGATCAAGGTGCAGCGCGAGACGCTCGATCATCTCGCCGAGGCGGTCGCGGTGTTCGGTTCGGACGGCCGCGTGCGGCTGCACAATCCGGCGTTCCAGCGCATGTGGAAGCTCTCGGCCGAGGCGCTCGACCAGCATCCGCACGTCGAGGCGGTGACCGCCTGGACGCAGGCGCTGCACGACGACAGTGCGGTGTGGCGGAGTTTGCGCGCCGCGGTCACCGCCATCGACAACCGCGAACCGATCGCCGCGCGCATCGAGCGGCGCGACGGCATGATGATCGACATGACCGCCATGCCACTGCCCGACGGCGCCACGCTGGTCACCTTCCAGGACGTGTCCGACAGCGTCAACGTCGAGCGCGCGCTGATCGAGAAGAACGAGGCGCTGGAGACGGCCGACGCCATCAAGATCGATTTCGTGCACCACGTCTCCTACGAACTGCGCTCGCCGCTCACCAACATCATCGGCTTCGCCAATCTCCTGGGCGACCAGGGCTTCGGTTCGCTCAACGACAAGCAGCGCGAATATCTCGGCTACATCACCGCCTCGACCAACGCGCTGCTGGCGCTGATCAACAACATCCTCGATCTCGCCACCATCGACGCCGGCGCCATGACGCTGAACCTGACCGCGGTCGACATCCGCGCCAGCATGGAGGAAGCGGCCGAGGGTGTGCAGGACCGGCTGAAGAAGGACGGCATCACGCTCGACATCCGTTCCGCGCCCGGCATCGGCTCATTCACCGCCGACCAGCGCCGGCTGCGGCAGATTCTGTTCGATCTGTTGTCCAACGCGGTCGGCTTCTCGCCGCCGGGCGAGACGGTCACGCTCTCCGCCGAGCGGCGCGCCGACACCGTGGTGTTCACCGTCGCCGACCACGGCCCGGGCATTCCGCCGGAATCGATGGACAAGGTGTTCGAGTGGTTCGAGACCGACTCGATGGGCTCGCATCACCGCGGCAGCGGCCTGGGGCTTTCGCTGGTGCGCTCGTTCGTCGAACTGCACGGCGGCACGGTGACGATCGATTCCACCCTCGGTCAGGGCACCACGGTGACCTGCGTGTTGCCGGCCGAGCAGCAGATCGAACGGACCGCCGCTTAATCGACGCTTGCAGATGAAATCAGGCGTGCTTGGCGCCGGCGGGGCCGGCGTTGCGCAGCGCGCCGGGATTGAGCCGCGGCTCGGCGCCGATCCAGAACAGGATATTGGCGAGGATGCACAGCCCGGTCGCCGCGAACCACACCATGGCGGTGCCGACGAAGGCCGGGAACAGGGCCCACCATGGGCTCACGGTCAAAAACAAAATCGAGCCGAGGATGATGTTGACGCCGACGGTCACGTAGATGCGCCGCTCGAGATACCAACTGTCGGTCTGCAGGAAATAGAGGCTGCCGGTGTTCGGCGCGCCCAGCGCCGCGTTGAAGCCGAGAAGCTTGAGCGCGTTGCCGATCGGGCAGAAGCCGGTGAACGCCACGTTGATGGAGACGAGGCCGGTGGCGATGACGCCGAGGATCCACAGCGGATGCACCAGCACCGCCAGAATCGTGCTCGCCAGCAGCACGATGCCGGCGATCAGCCATACCGTCCGCTCGATATACCAGCGGTCGGTCGGGACTACGTAAACGCCTTTGCGCAGGGTCATGGGTGCAATCTACTCCGCTGCCGGCCCTTAAGCCTATTCAATTCCCTGTAAGCAGATCCGGCGAAATTGCATTGATCTAGGTCAGAACAGCAGGCTGGCGGCGAGCAGCAGGCTGAAAACGATCTGGATTTGCACGGTCCAGACCAGAATCCGGTTGAAACCCCGCCCCGGCGGCTCGCGCATGAAGCGGACAATCAGCGCCAGGGTTAACGGCAGCGCGAACAGCGCCAGCCAGACGTGCCGGTCGGGCAGCGCGCGGCCAATCGGCAGCAGCAGCGCAAAAGGCAAAAGCATCATCGCGGCATAGATCGCGGCCGTGCCGCGCGGCCCGACCAGAATGGCGAGCGTGCGCCGGCCGACGCGCGCGTCGGCCTCGCGGTCGCGGAAATTGTTCACCAGGAGCACCGCGCCGGTCATCAGCCCGAGCGCGAGACCAGCGGCCAGCACTGGCCCGCCGAGATGGCCCGCGCACAGCCAATAGGTGCCGCCGACGGCGCCGACGCCGAAGAAGGCAATGACGAACAGTTCGCCGAGCGGCGTATAGGCGATCGGCCACGGCCCGCCGGTATAGGCCCAGCCCGAAGCGATCGACAGAAGACCGAGCACCAAGATCGGCCAGCCGCCAACGGCAATGAGATAAACGCCCATCACAGCGGCGACGGCGAAAGCGGTACAGGCGCCGTGCTTGATTTTGCGCCCGCTGAGCAAGCCCGACGCCGTCACGCGCAGTGGTCCGACGCGGTCGGGCCCGTCGCCGCCGCGTTCCGAATCGACCGCGTCGTTGTGCAGGTTGGTGCCGACCTGGATGAACATGCTGGCGATCAGCGCCGCCACCACCGCCGGCCAATGAATTGGTCCGTCCACCGCCCAAGCCAGCGCGGCGCCGACCACGACCGGCGTGATCGACAGGCCGAGCGTGCGCGGCCGCGCCGCCATGAGCCAGGAGGAAACACTCATCCTGAAACGTTGCCTTAAGCCTTCGCGAGTGGAGCAGGAACAATCTTAAACTTTAGCGGTTCAATATGAACCCGGGAGTGTGCCGCCATGCTTAAGCTGTGCGCTATCGCTTCATTCGCCACAATCATAGTCCCCCTGTCCGCACTCGCCTACACACAGCAGGAGGCAGACGCCTGCACCCCAGATGCATTCCGCCTGTGCCAGGCTGCCATCCCCGATGAGGCGCGCGTGGCGCAGTGCCTTGCCGAAAACAAGAGCCAGCTCAGCCCGGCCTGCAAGGTCGTGTTCAGCCGTCCGTCCACCGCAACTGACTCTGCCGTGATCGAGCGGCAGCCCTATCGCCGCAGCGACGACTGACGCGGCCGCAGGCCCACTGTCATAAGTTTTCCGCCCCCTATATTCTCCCGCCACGACAAGGCGGCTACGCAGGGCCGCGCGCATGAGCGGGGGAAACGGCTATGAAATTGCTGAGGGCTTTTCTCTGTGCCGCGGCGCTTGCCGCCAGCACAGCGGCCATGGCCGACACCATCAAGATCATTGTGCCCTTCGCCGCCGGCGGCCCGGTCGATCAATGGGCGCGCGTGCTCGCGCACGGGCTCGGGCCGCTGCTCAACGCCGACGTCATCGTCGAGGACAAAGGCGGCGCCGGCGGCGCCATCGGCTCGGAAACGGTGGCGCGCGCAGCACCTGACGGCAAGACCATGCTGCTCGCCAGCCTCGGCTCGCAGGTGATCAGCCCGGCGCTGCGCCCGCCTCACGGCTACGATCCGGTCAAGAGCTTCGAGCCGGTGATGCTGGTCGGCGCGGTGCCGACGCTGCTGGTGATCGGGCCGAAATCCGGCGCGGCGAATTTGAAGGAACTGATCGCCAAGGCGAAGGGCGGCCAGGCGATGGCCTACGGTTCGGCCGGTCCCGGCACTACCATGAACATCGCCGGCGAGATGCTCAACGCCTCGGCCGGCCTGAAGGTCGCGCATGTGCCCTATCGCGGCGCCGCGCCCGCGCTCGGCGACCTGATGGGCGGTCAGATCGACATGCTCAACGCCGACTTCCCGGTGCTGCTGCCGCTGGTGAAGGCCGGCAAGGTGAAGGCCGTGGCACTGTATAGCGCCGAGCGCTCGCCGCTGTTGCCCGACGTGCCGACCACCGCCGAGCTCGGCTTGCCCGATGTGGTGATGGAGAATTGGTACGGCGTGTTCCTGCCCGCCGGCACGCCGGATGCGGTGCGCGACAAATTGGAGAAAGCCTTGTTCGCGGTGGTGGCGCAGCCGGACGTGAAGGAGCGCTTCGCCACCCAAGGCATGCACGGCACGCTCGGTGCCGCCGCCTTCAAAGCGCGCCTCGCCAAGGAATTCCCCTATTGGCAGGCGATGCTGAAGAAGCTGGACATCAAGGCGGAGTGACGGGCCCGCGCGCTGCCAGGGCGAATAATCGGTTAACAACCGAAATTTTAGACAAACCGTTTCATTGCGGAAACGAACAATTGACGGCCCTCGGGCAAAAGAAGTCTCGCGATACCGTGTCAGGCATCACGAGCGAGGGTCCATGCGCGAGCTGATCGGAAAATCGGCGCTGAGCGAACCGGGCGTGACCCGAAGCGTCTATCGCTCGGAGCTGATCCGCTGCGGCGAATGCCAGAAGATGGCGCCGATCGGCATCGAGGTGATCATCGCGCGGCGCGAGGGCGATACGCAGAAGGTCCTCGAGCACCGCTATTACTGCCGCAGCCACGGCCTCGCCTTCGAAACCAGAAGCGAAGGCCAACCGTTCCGCTGCGAAACGAAAAACAAGACCGACAATAACAACAACGACGCCTATTTGCGCAATTATATGAAGCGCAGTTGAGCTGCACGTCCCCTTCGGGCGGAGCGGGCCTCACAGCCGTGATCAAAAATTATTCAGTCAAACGCAAAGCAAAAAAGGGGCAGCTTGCGACGCCCCTTTGCAACCGTACCGTCAGTTCGCCGAAGCGGCGCGCCAGCCTGGAACCTGAAGAGGCTTGTCAGTAGCCGTAGTGCGGGCCAGAACCGCACCCATAGTGATAACCATGGACAGGGTGGAAGCCCCAACCAACGCATCCGAATAAGCCGCGACATTCGTTCAAGCCGCTGCAACATCCGCCGCCGTGTCCGACCCCGTAGTAGTGGCCGTAGTATCCAACTCGGTACCCACCGCGATATCCGTACCCGCCATGGTATCGGACGCCGTAGAGACCGTGGTACCCAACTCTGTACCCGTGATGGTATCCGGCCCCGTGCCGATGCCCATGGCCGTACCAACCCCGGTGGCCGTCTTGGGCCGAGGCATTGGTTGGACTGAACGAGATACCGAGCGCGGCAACAGTAGCAATGGTGACAATAAATCGTCGCAACATGACGCTCTCCTTTATCGCACAGACTGCCTTGGCAAATATCTATAGCCATTCGCATTCGGCGCAGCGATCCGATCCGCTCAGTAACCTCATCAAGTAACGTTAAAAACGAAGCACAAGGCGTTCGTCCGCCGTGGGTCATCATGAGCGGACACCGGCAACCGTTCGCGCGTTGTCCGTAATGCTTCCGGCCCCGGACGTTCGGCGCGTTGATGAATCCACGCTAAAATCTCAGCCCGTTATTTCTTCCCCGGCAACAAGTCCTTCACCGGCACGCCGGCGTCGATCTTGGCAGTACGGATTTTCTCGTTCTCCGCAATTTTCTGCACGCGCGCCAGCACCTCGGCCGCGCGCTCGCGCGGGATGAAGCAGACGCCGGTCTCGTCGGCGAGCACCAGATCGCCCGGCGCAACCGCGACGCTGCAGATCGTAACCTTCTTGTTCACCGCAACGGTTTTCAACCGCCACTTGCCGGTGCGCGGGCTGACGCTGCGCGACCAGATGGCGTAACCCGAGCCGCGGCCGTGGTCGATATCGCGCACGCCGCCGTCGACGATCGCGCCGATCTGCCCCTGGCGGTGGCCGATCGAGGCCGACATACCGCCCATGTTGGAGACGCCGTCGACGCCCTGCACCACCAGGACATCGCCGGGCTCCGCCAGATTGTGCGCCTCGATCTCGGCCATGCCAGAGACGCCGGTGGCGACGTTGTCGGGCACGCTTGCCTCCGCCGGCACGTTCATGAGCGTCAGCGCGCGGCCGACGATGCGCGCCTTGGCATCGGTCGGCTTGAGCACGCTCGACGGAATAGCGCCGACGATGCCGATCTCGTCCATGGCGTCCGAGGCCATGCCGGTGAGATCGCCGAGCGCGCGGAAGCCGTCGACGACGCCGTCCGGCAGCGCCGGCAGCTCGAGCATGCCGAACGCATCGGCGGGCAGTTTTCCGAGGGTTTGTTTGGTTATGACCGTATGCTCACCTGAAAGGGGCCTGGAAATCGTCCAGGCCCCATGGTTTCTCCGCGACGATAGTGCGGCCGCTTAGTCGTCATATTCCATCGAGATGTCCTTGCCCGTGTAGTCGGGCATGAGTCCCGCCGCCACCAGGCTTATCACCGCGCAAGCCGCTATGTAGATCGCGATGGCGTAGCCCGTGTGATAGGTGGCGAACAGCGCCGTCGCGATCAGCGGCGCCGGACCGCCCGCGATCACGGAGGCGAGCTGATAGCCGAGCGAAGACCCGCTGTAGCGCAGACGCGGCGTGAACGCCTCGGCGATCAAGGCCGCCTGCGGCCCGTATTGCATGTCGTGCGGAATCAACGACAGCACGATGGCGATGAACACGGCGGACGGGATCGCGGTGTCCACCATGCCGAAATACAGGAAGCCGAACAGCCCGACCGCCGCCGCGCCGATCAGATACATCTTCCGGCGGCCGATGCGGTCGGAGATGTGCCCCGACAGCGGGATGCTGATGAACGACACACACGAGGCCACCAGCACCGCCGACAAGATCAGGTCGCGCGATATATGCAAGGTGCCGACGGCATAAGCGAAGATGAACGCGGTGAAGATATAGAACGGCGCCTGCTCGGCCATACGCAGGCACGCCGACAAGATGATTTCCTTCGGCTGCTTTTTGATCACCTCGATGATCGGCGCCTTTTCGATTCTTTTGTTCTGCACCAGTTGCTGGAACACCGGCGTTTCAAGAATGCCCAGCCGGATCCACAGGCCGATGCCGACCAGGATGATCGAGAGCGCGAAGGGGATGCGCCAGCCCCAGGTCGCGAATTGGTCGCCGGACCAATGGCTGAATGCCAGGATCGACAGGTTCGAAAGGAACAGGCCGCACGGCACGCCGAATTGCGGCCACGACGCCACCAGCCCGCGTTGGCCGTGGGTGCGCGACCACTCCATCGCCAGCAACACCGAGCCGCCCCATTCGCCGCCGACGCCGATGCCTTGCAGCATGCGCAGGATTGTCAGGATGACCGCGCCCCAAATGCCGATCGATGCGTAGGTCGGCACGAAGGCGATCAGGAAGGTGGCGATGCCCATGCACAAGAGCGTCGCGATCAGCGTGCCCTTGCGGCCGATGCGATCGCCGTAGTGGCCGAAGATCGCGGCCCCGATCGGCCGTCCAACGAAGCCGATGAAATAAGTGCCGAATGCCGCCAGCGTCGCCGTGAGCGGGTCTTCATTCGGAAAATAAAGTTTTCCGAAGATCAATCCGGCAGCGGTGCCGTAGATGAAGAAGTCGTACCACTCGATGGTGGTGCCGATCGTCGCAGCGATCACCGCTTTGCGCAGTTGCGCGCTGTGTTCGGACGCCGACAAGGCGCCGTGTGTGGCTGCCATGGCCATTGCATCGTCTCCCCGGTGATTCGTCCCTTGGCACGGCTCTGCTCGGCCGCTGCCGCGCAAAGACTAGGACAAACGTCGAGGTGTTCCAAGGTGGCGCAATGCCGCCCCGCCGGTTCCCGTTCTGGCTATCGGCCGCCTCCGCCGTTTATAATTGCCGCTATAAACACGGATGATTCGATGCCTCCACCCACATCCGGCGGTTCCAGCTTCACGGTCACGCTCGCCGACGAGGAGGCGACGCGGCGGCTGATGGTGGACATTGCCGAAGCGATCAAGCCCGGCGACGTGATCACGCTGTCGGGCGACTTAGGGGCCGGCAAGACCACCTTCGCGCGCGCGCTCATCCGCCATCTCGCCGGCGATCCGACAATCGAAGTGCCGAGCCCGACCTTCACGCTGATGCAGGCCTACGAGCTGCCGCGCTTTACCCTGGTGCATGCCGACTTCTACCGGCTCGGCGGGCCGGCCGAACTCGCCGAACTCGGCTTCGAGGACATCGCGCCTTCGACGGTGACGCTGATCGAATGGCCGGATCGCGCCGCCTCCGTGCTGCCCGACGACCGGCTCGACATCGCGTTGACGCTGTCGCCGCTTGAGGGCCCGACCTTCCGCCACGCGCGCGTCACCGGCCACGGCGCCTTCGCCGCGCGCGTCGAGCGCATTGTCGCGATCCGCATGTTCCTGTCGCGCTCCGGCTTCGGCGGCGCGGCGCGGCAATACATGCTGGGCGACGCCTCCACCCGCGCCTACGAGCGGCTTAACTGCGACGGCGCGAGCTATATCCTGATGAATTCACCGCAGCGGCCGGACGGCCCGCCGGTGCGCGAGGGCAAGCCCTACAGCGTCATCGCGCACCTCGCCGACAACGTGACGCCGTTCGTCGCCATGGCGCAGGCCTTGCGCGCGCGTGGCTTTTCCGCGCCGGCGATTTTCGCCGCCGACCGCGCCGCCGGCCTCTTGATCCTGGAAGATCTCGGCAGCGAATTGGTGGTCGCCGGCGATCCGCCGGCGCCGATCGAGGCGCGCTACGAGGTGGCGGCCGATCTGCTCGCCGCGCTGCACGGCCTGCCGATGCCGGACGTGCTGCCGGTCGAAGGCGACGTCACTTACGCGCTGCCGCATTACGACCTCGACGCGTTGTTAATCGAGGCGGAGCTGTTGATCGACTGGTACCTGCCGCGGCTCGGCGTCAAGCTCGCCGGCGACAAGCGTGACGCCTATGTCGAGCTCTGGCACGCGGCGCTCAAGCCGGCGCTCGCCGCCTCGCCGGTGTGGGTGCTGCGCGACTATCATTCGCCGAATCTGCTGTGGCTGCCGGAGCGCGAAGGCGTCGCGCGCATCGGCCTCTTGGATTTCCAGGACGCGGTGATGGGACCGGCGGCTTACGATCTTGCTTCGCTCGCCCAGGACGCGCGCGTCGACGTGCCGGAAATGATGGAGATCGCGCTGTTGTCGCGCTACACGCGCGCGCGCCTCGCGGAAGAGCCCGGCTTCGACGCGCCGGCCTTCGCGCAGCTTTATGCCACCATGGCGGCGCAGCGCGCCTCCAAGATCCTCGGCATCTTCGCCCGCCTCGACAAGCGCGACGGCAAGCCGCAATATTTGCGTCACATGCCGCGCGTATGGGCCTATCTGCAGCGTTCGCTGGCGCATCCGGCGCTGGCGCCGCTTACGTCCTGGTATCGCGTCAACGTGCCGTCCTTGAAATCGATTTGACGCAATGACTGCTTCTCCCATCACACCCAAGCGCGCGATGGTGCTCTCGGCCGGGCTCGGCACCCGCATGCGCCCGCTCACCGAGCGCATGCCGAAGCCCATGGTCGAGGTCGGCGGCAAGCCGCTGATCGATCACGTGCTCGACCGCCTGGCGGAAGCCGGCGTCGAGCGCGCGGTGGTCAACGTGCATCACTTCGCCGACCAGCTCGAGCGCCACCTCGCCGCGCGGACCAAGCCGCAGATCGACATTTCCGACGAGCGCGGGTTGTTGCTCGGGACCGGCGGCGCGGTGGTCAAGGCACTGCCGCTCATCGGCGAGGCGCCGTTCTTCCACGTCAATTCCGACAGCATCTGGGTCGACGGGGTGAAGCCCAATCTCGCGCGGCTTGCAGAAAATTTCGACGCCGCGGCGATGGACGCGCTGCTGCTGGTGGCGCCGGCCACCGGCAGCATCGGCTATGCCGGGCGCGGCGATTTCGCCATGGCGGGCGACGGCCGCCTGCGCCGCCGCGCCGAGCGGGAGGTCGCGCCCTTCGTCTTTGCCGGTGCGGCGATCCTTTCGCCCGCCCTGTTTACGGACGCCCCCCAAGGCGAATTCTCGCTCACCGATTTGTTCACCCGCGCCGCCGACGCCGGCCGCCTGTACGGCTTGCGTCTCGAAGGCCTGTGGATGCATGTCGGCACGCCCGACGCCATCGCGCTCGCGGAAAACGCCATCCGCGCCAGCACGGCTTGAACGCCGACGCGCGGAAGCGTGTATGATTCGCGCAAATGCCGGCCGCGAAAGCCAACGTCTTCACCATTCCCGCCTCGGCACCGTTTCTGCGCGTGCTGATCGACGCCTTGCGCGCCGGCAGGCTGGTGCCCGGCTTTCCGGCCTCGGACGATCCGCTCGAGTTGGCGCGGCTGACGCTCTATCTGCCGACGCGGCGCGCCTGCCGCCTCGCCCGCGACGCCTTCCTCGATGAACTGAAGACCGAGGCCGCCATCTTGCCGCGCATCGTCGCGCTCGGCGATCTCGACGAAGACGAGATCGCCTTCGCCGAAGCCGCCACCGGCGGGCTGGCGGAAAAGGCGCTGGCCCTGCCCCCCGCCATCGCGCCGCTCGAACGCCGGCTGACGCTCGCCGAAATCATCGCCAAGTGGGCGTCGGCCATCGGCCCGGAGGACGGCGCGCCGCTGATCGCCAACACGCCGAGCGCGGCGCTGGCGCTGGCCGACGCTCTCGGCCGCTTGATGGACGACATGATCACCCGGCAGGTGCCGTGGACCAATCTCGACAAATTGGTGCCGGACGAGCTCGACGATTACTGGAAGCAGTCTTTGACGTTTCTCCAGTTCGTGCACCCGCGCTGGCGCGCCATCCTCAAAGAGAAAAACGAGATCGAGGCCGCCGACCGGCGCGATCTCCTGATCGAGGCCGAGGCCAAACGCCTCGCCTCCAGCACCGCGCCGGTGATCGCCGCGGGCTCCACCGGCTCGATGCCGGCGACCGCCAAGCTGCTCGCCACCATCGCCACGCTGCCGCGCGGCGCCGTGGTGCTGCCCGGCCTCGACACCGATCTCGACGACGCCTCGTGGGCGTCAATCGCCGGCGACGATAACGACCCGACACACGATGGCGCGCCCGCCGCCGGCCACGCGCAATTCGCCATGCACGCGCTCATCGACCGCATCGGCATCGCCCGCGCCGACGTGGTGCAGCTCGAGCCGCCGCAATCGCATGGCCGCGAGCGGCTGATCTCGGAAGCGCTGCGCCCGGCCGCGACCAGCGACCGCTGGCCGGCGCGCACCAAGACAAAGGACTTCGCGGCCGCCGCCGAGAACGCGCTCGCTTCGCTCGCTCTGATCGAGGCCGCCAATGCCGAGGACGAGGCGCTGGCCATCGCGGTGGCGCTGCGCGAGGCGCTGGAAACCGCGGGCAAGACCGCGGCCCTGGTCACCCCCGACCGTGCGCTGGCGCGCCGAGTCGTCGCCGCGCTGGAGCGCTGGCGGGTGCAGGTCGACGATTCCGGCGGCGACAGTCTCGCCGACACATCGGCCGGCGTATTCGCGCGACTTGCCGCTGAAGTCGCGCTCGGCGGCTTGGAGCCGGTGACGCTGCTCGCCTTGCTCAAACACCCGCTGCTGCGGCTCGGGCAGGCCGCGCACGCGCATGATGTCGCCGTCGCCGCGCTGGAGCGCGCGATTTTGCGCGGCCCGCGCCCGAAACCCGGCACCGGCGGGCTCGCCCACGCGCTCGCAAGTTTCCACGCCAAACGCGACGACATGCATCGCAGCGACCCGCGCTGGCTGATCGCTCCGGAAGACCTTGATGCCGCCGCCGCGCTGATCGGCAAGCTCGCCGCCGCGCTGGCGCCCTTGGAGACGCTGAGAGCCGGCGCGTATCCGCTCGCCAGGCTGGCGCAGTGCCATCGTGACGTCGTTGCCGCGGTTGGCGATGATCAGGAGGGCGCCAGCGCCGCTTTCGCCAACAATGACGGCGTTGCGCTCGCCCGCGCCTTCGAAGAATTGAGCGAAAGCCCGACCGCGAATACGCTTGCCGTCGCCACCGGCGACTACGCCGAGCTGTTCCATGCCAGCATTGCCGAGCGCGTGGTGCGCCGCCCGGAAACGCCCGACGTGCGCGTGCGCATTTTCGGCCCGCTGGAGGCGCGCCTGCAGACGTTCCAGCGCGTCGTACTCGGCGGGCTCAACGAGGGCGCCTGGCCGGGCGAAACCCGCGGCGATCCCTGGCTCAGCCGCCCGATGCGCGCTGCGCTCGGCCTCGATCCGCCGGAGCGCCGCATCGGCTTGGCGGCGCACGATTTCGCGCAAGGCCTCGGCGCCGAAGAGGTGATACTCACCCGCGCCGCCAAGGTCGCCGGCTCGCCGGCGGTCGCCTCGCGCTTCGTGCAGCGCCTCGCCGCGCTCGCCGGCGAGCCGCGCTGGAAACAAGTCGTCGCCCGCGGCAATGTCTATCTCGACTACGCCCGCGCGCTCGACCATCCGGCGCAAGTGAAATTCGCCGAACGGCCGGCGCCGACGCCGAAAGTCGAGGCGCGGCCGCGCGCGCTCTCGGTTACCGCCATCGAGGACTGGCTGCGCGACCCCTACACCATCTACGCCAAACATATCCTGCGCCTGCTACCGCTCGATGCGGTCGACACGCCGCCTGGCGCGCGCGACCGCGGCACCGTCATCCATGGCGCCATCGGCGACTACACGGAACTGTTCGCCGCGAAGGCGCCGGACAATCCGCTGAAGGAATTGCTGGCGCTCGGCGAGAAGCATTTCGCCAAGCTCGAGGATTTCCCCGAGGCGCGCGCCTTCTGGTGGCCGCGCTTTGTGCGCATCGCGCAATGGTTCGCGGCCTGGGACGGTGCGCGCCGCGACGGCCTTCGCGCATTGCATGCGGAAATCCGCGGCGAATTGAAATTCCCGATCGGCAAGCGCGAGTTCACGTTGTCCGCCATCGCCGACCGCATCGAACAGCGCAAAGACGGCAGCTACGCCATCCTCGACTACAAGACCGGCTCAGCGCGCACCGAGAAACAAGTGCGCACCGGGCTCGCGCCGCAATTGACGCTGGAAGCGGCCATTTTGCGCGGCGGCGGCTTCAAGACGACTCCCGCCGGTCCGGTGTCGGAGATCACTTACGTCACGCTCAAAGGCGGCGAGCCGGCGGGCAAGCCGAGCGAAATCGTATTCAAGGAGGGCGACGCCAACAGCCAGGCCGACCACGCACTGGCACGGCTCAAGGAGCTGGCGGCGAAATTCGAGAACGCGGCGGAGCCCTATCGCTCCCTGGTGCACCCGATGTGGACGACGCATTACGGCGACTACGACCACCTCGCCCGCGTCAAGGAATGGTCGGCGACGGGTGGTGGGGAGGAGGAGCCGTGACCGCACGCATCATCCCACCAGAGGTGCTGCGCGTGCAGGTCGAAGCCGCCGACCCGGACGTGTCGGCCTTCGTCTCCGCCAATGCCGGCTCGGGCAAGACCTATGTGCTGGCGCAGCGCGTAATCAATCTGCTGCTGCGCGGCGTCGATCCGGCCAAGATCCTCTGCATCACCTTCACCAAGACCGCCGCCGCCAACATGGCGAACGAGGTGTTCAAGCGGCTGGCCGGCTGGACCGCGCTCGACGACACCGCGCTTGACCGGCAGATCGAACGCTCGACCGGCCGCAAGGCCGATGTGCGCGACCGCATGCGGGCGCGCCGGCTGTTTGCCTCGGCGCTGGAGACGCCGGGCGGGCTGAAGGTGCAGACCATCCACGCCTTCTGCACCCGGCTGCTGCACCAGTTCCCCTTCGAAGCCAACGTCGCGGCGCGCTTCACCGTGCTCGACGACGCCGCCACCGCGCAACTACTCGACCGGCTGACGCTGGGTGTCCTGCTGGAAGCCTCGGCCAAGCCGGAGAGCGCGCTCGGCAAGGCGTTGGCAACGGCCATCGTGGTCGCCGCCGACCAGACCTTCAAGGACGTGATCGGCGACGCTATCCGCGAGCGCGACTCGATCGAAGCCTGGATCGAACGCGCCGGCAGCCTCGAGGCCGCACTGACGCAAGTTTCAGAGACGCTCGGTGTCGCCCCCGGCGAAACACGCGAGACGCTCGAACAGGAATTCTTCTCCCATTCGCTCATTCCGGCAACGGACTGGCCGGCGCTGATCGAGGTGCTGGAAAGCGGCTCCAAATCCGACACCAACCACATCGCCTCACTCAACA
>Ga0335078_10007447_pt1 | contig 16222 bp, 8 predicted proteins | sample Lox_Sample_32_FD_206711 | JGI IMG/M metagenome (GOLD analysis project Ga0335078, IMG submission 206711) | Soil microbial communities from Loxahatchee National Wildlife Refuge, Florida, United States - Lox_Sample_3.2 | ecosystem: Environmental > Terrestrial > Soil > Wetlands | place: USA: Florida...
ATCCGCCATCGCTCGAATGGTGGAAGTTGGGACTGCTCGTCGTTGGAACGTTCCTGGCGTTCTTGTGGGTGGTGGCGCTGTTCGAGGAGTTCTTTTTTCGCGGCTTCTTGCAGCGATTGTTGGAGCGCTCGCTCGGAAGCGCCATGGGCGGCCTGGCCGTAGCTTCGATTATCTTCGGTCTCGCCCACCTCACGTTTCGCCACCAATTTCCCAACTGGAGATTCGCCATCATTGCGGGAACCAGCGGCGTTTTCTACGGACTAGCGTTTCTAAAAACAGGGAGCGTCCGCGCCGGCATGGTGACACACGCGCTGGTGGTCACCACTTGGCGCGTGTTCTTCGCGGGTGCGTAACGCCTTGCGGCGTAAGCTTCAGCGTATCTGAATAACCGCCGTGTTGCCGAACAGCGGTCCCGTAGCAATGGTCAGCGCCGCAGGCCCTGACGGCAAACCCGTGGGTACTACAACGTTGATCTGGTTAAGCCCGACGAATCCGGGCGCTAATCCCGCGAACACCACCTTCGCGCTTATGCCGCCGATCGTCACCGCCGGCGTGATCTGGTCCATGGCCAACGGCTTGGTCGACGCGGGAGCGCCATCTCGCGGCGGGTTGGAGACGGGGCCGAGACCCGTGGCGAATATTTCCACCGTCTCGCCCGGAGCCGCGGGTGACGCCGCGTTCACGGGTTGTCCGTTGGCATGAATCACCGCCGCGTCACCGGCCGCATCCGTCAAAAACAGGCCTGGAGCTTGCGGTGTAATGGGCACGCCCGTGATTTCCGCCAAGCCGGTAGCGGTTGAAACGAGGATCGTGGCCGTGGTCGCCCCGGCTAATTCGTAAGGCACGAAGAAATTGATCTGGAGCGTCGACGCGTAGAACAGCGGTGCGGGCACTCCATTGATGGTCACCGATGCGCCACCAAGATTCACCGGCAGCGGGAAAGTGGTGGCGGACGCCGTATGCGCGGCCAGGTTCAAGCCGAACATAGTCGCGATGGAGCCGACGCCGAGCGGGACTTTGGAGATCATCGGCGCCGCATTGACGACACCGGCGCCGGTAAAGGCGGGGCCGCTCGAGGATGCCGCAACCGTACCCGTGACCACGCCCGCGGGCGAATTCGAGCTGGTGAAGATCAGCGATACCGGGCCGGCCTGAAGCGGCGTCCACACGCCTGCGTAATTGCCGTCGCCCACATCGGTCAGGATCACCGAAGCGTCGCCAGTCGTGAACGCAACTTGCACAGTTGCACCAGTGACCGGCGTGCCGGTCGAGCTGAGGATAGAGGCTTGCAATGCAACCGGTACGCCGACGTTGGCGACAAAGTCGCCAGCCGGCTGAATGGGCTGTAGCGTATTCGCCGATACCACCGCCGTTACGCCATTGGAAATAAGCAGCGTCACCGGGACAATCAATCCGGCGTTGGAAGTTCCAGTAGCGGATATCGCCACTTCGCCGGCGTAGCTACCGGGCTGGAGACCGGCGACGTTTGCTGACACCGTGATCGCTCCGTTCGCACTTCCGGATGAAGGCGATACCGAAAGCCAGTTTGCACCGGAGTTGGTCAACGCAGTGGCGTTCCAGGAGAACGATCCCGAGTCGGAACTCAAGGCGACGGTCTGGCTGAGCGCGCCGCTCGACGTTGAGTTCGCCTGCGCGGTGAATAACACGCCGCCGGGCATCGCGCTGAGCGTTCCCGGCACGCCAGCGGTACCCAGATCCAGCACAACTGGGACCACGAGCGTGTTCGCCGCACCTGGACTTTCGATAGAGATGTACCCGACGTAATAACCCGCCGCGAGACCGATCGTGTTGACCGAAACCGAAATCGACGCAGGCGTTGTTCCGCTCGCGCCGGTCAGCGTCAACCAGTTCGTCCCGGTTGTCACGCTAGCGCTGGCCGCAACCGAAATCGCGGATCCGTCGGTGGTGGTCACGGGAAGCGCTTGCGGACCGAACGAACCGCCTGCCAAGCCGCGGAATTCGATCAGCGGGACCGAAGAAATCAGATTCGGAAGTGCGGAAAGATTCAGAATCACTCCCACATTCGCCGGTGTTACTCCCGCGCTGCTGAATGCAATGTTGCCGAGATACTGTCCCGCGGCGAGCCCCGACGGATTGATCTGCACCGTCACCGTGGACGGCACATTGCCGGCTGCAGAGCTGCCGGAAGTTGGCGTAACCGAGAGCCACGGACTGGCTGTATCGGACGTTGCCGTCCAAGCAAGAGTTCCGGTTCCGGCGTTGGGCACTTCAATGACTCGCGTGATCGGCGTTGTGGATCCGGCTGCTGTGTTCACCACAATCGCCGCCGGCGACAATGCAAATTCCGCAGCCACCGCAGGCACCACGGTCAGCGTCACCCCTACCGTCTGCTGCTGGCTGCCCGAACTCACCGTAATCGTGCTCTTATAGGTGGCGGCCGACAACGCTGCTGCGTTGATGTTGACGGTCGGAACTGCCGGCGCCGCACCCGAAGATGCGCTCAAAGTCAACCACGATGGGTTACCGCTGGCGGAAGCCGTCCATTGCAGCGTGCCGGTACCGGTATTGGATACGGCGATGCTTGCGGGCAGCGGATTCCCTCCGCCTTCCACTGCCGTGAACGATAGCGCCGATGGCAGCACCGACAATTGCGGCGGAGCAGCGGGCGCCAGCCCGGTTTCGCTGAAAGTGGCCACCTTATTCACTCCGCTCACGCTGGCCATGATCGTGATATTTCCGCTCGCCGTCGGCGTGGCGGTTATCTGTGCCGTCCCTTCGAGACTCGTCACTCCAACCGAAGAACTCAGCGTCGCCGAACCACCAACTACCGTGAATGCAACCAGTACATTGTTCATCGGAACACTGGACGTGTCTTTAACTTCCACCACCAACGGCGCAGCGAACGCAGTACCCACCACGCTGGATTGACCGCTGCCGCTGACAACAATAATGCTTCCCGCCACCGGTGGCGGCGGTGGAGGCGCGGTCACGGTCAACGTTCCATTGACGAAAGCGAACGTATAGTTGGCGGCTGAAAGCGTTCCCATCGCGGCAATGATGGGATAGGTGCCCGCGGGCGAGGCCGCCGTGGCTGTGGTGGTCAGGCTGGGCGCACCGCTGACCACGGCTATCGTGTCGCCATTGACGAAGCCAGTGATGGTGGCGGTAAATGCCGGCAGCGCCGCACCGGCAACTTTCGTGGCGTTATTCGCCGTCACCGTCAACACGGGCTTGCTTACCATTCCCGTGTTGGTCAGCATGAAATTCGCTGTCGCCGGGCTGGCTTGATCGGGCGTGGTCGCGCTAGCGGTGATAGTGTACGGACCACCGGCGATCAGGTTTGCAGTGAACGGTTGAGCCGTGGCCACGCCGCTCGAGTTGGTGACCGCTGTATTCACTGCGCCTGCGAACGTTCCGCTCGCTCCGGAAGCGGGCGCCGTGAACGTCACGGTGACGCCCGGTACAGCACTGGCACACCCTGCGCAGGACTCGGTTGCCGTCGCCGCCAAGGCTGTCGGGAACGTCGTGCCTACGAGCGCCGATTGCGGTGTACCCGCCGTCGCCGCCAGCGCGATGCCCTGAAGTTGGACCGCGCCGATATCCGTCACGCCATTCACCACGCGCAAGAAGCCCGTGCCGCGTTGGTCCGTATCGGTTGAGAGGAAGCCCGCCGGATTCCCCGCGCCCAGCGCCGGACTGTTGCCATCGGGCAGTCTGTTCTGAGTGGGCCCGCCGTTGTTCAGCAGCCCTGCCAGTTGGGGGACCAGCGGCGCCCCAGATGTTCCCACTTGGTTGCCGTTGATGCCGTTGGTGATTCCCGTGATGCCAGTAGAAATGCCAATGAGATTATTTCCGCCATCGATAAATGTGCCGGAGCCGTCGGGATTAGAGTTGGCGTTTAAATCAGTATTTTCCGCAAGAATCGTGTTGGTCAACGTGCAGCTCCCGCCGGGCACGATGACAATGCCACCGCCAAGATCGCTTGGCAGCATGCCGGCGGCTTGTCGATTGCGCGTAATCGTGCTGTTATTTACGATGGCCGTGCCAAGGTTATAGATCGCGCCGCCTCCTGCCGAGCCCTTGTCGGCTTCATCCGTCGCGAAGTTTTGGTCAATCGTGGAACCAGTAATAGTGAGCGATGATGAGACGTCGTTATAAATCGCGCCGCCCTGTCCGCCCAGCACATTTCCACCGTGCGCGGTATTCCCGGCAAAGGTGCTGTTAGTAATCGTGGCCGTACCAGAATTGAACAAGCCGCCACCGCGTCCAGAAACAGCGCTGAGGCCGCCGCCCGCAGCGTTGTTCAAGATACTGCATTGGCTCATGCTAAGGGTTCCGGCGTTATTGATCGCTCCGCCCATACCGCCTATGTTGATGGTCATCACGCAGGAGCTCAGTGCCAAGGTTCCTAAATTGGCGATGCCTCCGTTTTGGACAGTGACGCCCGAAATGGACACCGTGGTCCCGCTGCCGATGTTAAAGACTAGAAACGATCCGCCGCTCTGAATGGCCAAGCTGGACGCACCAGGTCCAGTGATGGTCATGCTCTGGCTGAGCGTCGGTAACGCGCTGAGCAAATTGATGGTCCCGGTCACGCTGAACGTAATGGTGCCGCCCGGCGCAAGGTTGGCGTTGGTAATCGCCGCGCGTAGTGAGCCCGGTCCACTGTCCGCCAGAGTAGTCACCACCAGCGACGCCGCAGTTACGGAGATGCTGCCTGACGTGCCGGTAATGGAAGAGTTCACCGTGTCGGTAGCGGTGATGGTTTGCGGCCCGGTCGTCTTCAGTGTTGCCGCAAATGTTCCGACTCCGTTGGTCAGCGTGGAGTCGGCCGGCAATGTAGCCGAGCCGTCCGTGCTGGTGAAATGCGCTGTCCCGCTGTATCCCGTGGCGGTGTTGTTGAACTGATCGAGCGCGGTAACCGTGATGTTGAACGACGTGTTTTGAGTCGCCGTGCCCGGCGCGGTAACGCTGAGGTGAGTGGCTGCCGCGGGATTGACCGTGATCGAGTTTGACGTGCCGGTAATGGACGCGCTCACCGAGTCGGTCGCAGTGATGGTTTGACTGCCGGCGGTCTTTAGCGTTACCGAAAATATTCCCACTGCGTTGGTCAACGTGGAATTGGCGGGCAGTGTCGCAGCGCCATCGTTGCTCGTGAAATGCACCGTGCCGCTATATCCGGTCGAGATGTTGCTAATCGCATCGAGCGCGGTAACAGTGATGTTGAAAGCTGTCCCCGCGGTTACCGTCGCCGGAGCTGAGACGGTAAAACTAGTCGCTGCCCCCGGGTTTACCGTGATGGTGTTACTCGTGCCGGTAATGGATGACGTCACCGTATCGGTCGCCGTGATGGCTTGCGTCCCCGCCGTCTTCAACGTGACCGAAAATGTTCCAACACCGTTCGTTAACGCGGAATTTGCCGGCAATGTTGCCGACGGATCGGTACTGGTGAAATGCACGATGCCGGCGTATCCAGCCGCGGTGTTGTTGAACTGATCGAGAGCGGTGACCGTGAAATTGAACGCGACTCCGGCGATGTGCGGCGTCGTCGCCGTGACGCTAAAGTGCGTGGCTGCCGCGGCACTGACCGCGATTGCATTCGACGTCCCTGTAATCGAAGACGTCACGGTGTCGGTTGCGGTGATGGCTTGGCTCCCAGCCGTCTTCAGCGTGGCCGAGAATATCCCAACGCCGTTGGTTAACGTGGAGTCAGCCGGCAATGTCGCTAAGCCATCGCTGCTGGTGAAATGCGCCGTGCCGGTATAGGCGGGCGTGGTGTTGCCGAAAAGGTCGACGGCCGTCACCGTGAAGTTGAAAGCTGTCCCAGCCGTCGCTGTTGATGGCGCGGCGACCACGAAGGCTAGAGTTGGCCCCGGAAGCGCCGTGATGGAGTTGCTGGTGCCGGTCAGCGAGGGGTTCACCGTGTCGGTCGCAGTCACTGTGAACAGACCTGACTTCTTAGGGGCTACATTGAAATTCAATGTTCCATTCGCAAGCGTTAGCGGGTTGCCGCTCGAATATACGAGGAACGGATCTTCTGTGCTGGTGAGATTGACGGTTCCGTTATAGCCGGTAAATAGAACGCCGTTTTGATCCAGACAATTGATGGTGAGGTTCTCTTGATTGAAGACCTGTACCGAACTCGGCCCGGTGATTGAGAAGCTGGTGGCCGCGGGGGCAACCACCGTCAGAATCGCGCTGGCTCCTGCGGCATCTGGGGCCTCGTTCGAGGTGATGGGGCTGGTGGTGACAGTGAACGGACTACCCGTGGGTGTGTTGGCCTGTGCATGGAATCTCACGTGACACGATTGCCCCGCCGTGAGCGTGGAGACTGTGAAATTCAACGAGCTCGACGTGTTCCCACCGGAGCCGGCGCAGGTGGTGGCGCCAATCGTTCCAAAGGTGATAGCGGCTGGAAGATTCACGCTAAAGGCAACAGAGGTCAGGCTGGTACCGTTAGGGTTGGTAATGGCGACGTCGTACAAGGTGGTGTTAGAGCCGCTGGCCGCGACCGTCGACGGAGTGAAACTGGCGCTCACCGTGGGCGCTACCTGGGCGAACATCTGTCCAGCGCAGACTGTCAAAAAGCAGAGTGACGACCAAACCGCGCGGAGTGTAGAATTCTTCATTAGAACCCCTTAGAACTGCGGACTCTCGTAGAAGCAATCGCAGCGACACTTGGTGATATCAGCATTTCGGCAGCAAAGCCTGAATCCTTTAGGGCGACCCCTCGCCGGATCCTGCTGAATTGCATTTTTAGTTATTCTCCCACAAGAGACTGCGCCGTGAACCAGAAATGCTCGGGTTTTTGTGAGCCGCGCGCCGCAAGCTGTACTATTCGCTTGGTATTCAGCCGTACTATTGCTTGGTGTCCATCGGCACCAGCGACTTCCGATAGAACTCTTCCTGCAAGCGCGCGCTAACCTGATCGGCCTTGATGGCGCGAATCGCATTGGCGATGCTCGCCGCCCACGCATTCATGTCGAACTCGCCCAGCTCTTTGGTGGCTGGTGAGCCATCGCCGGCATAATGATCGGGAAATTTCGCGTACCACCAGATTCCGGTATACACGCCGGCCGGCAAATCCAAACGATTCTGATCGGCGCCCGATTCCGACGTCGCGCGATCCAAGTGCACCAGATCCGGCCGTGAAATCAGCGTGTGCGCCGTCTCCGATTCGCCCGCGTGCGCGTCCACTTTCGACTTGAGCGCCGGACGCCCCGGTGGATTAGCGTGGCTCATCATGGCATACACAACGTAATCGTGGTCATTCGCCAACTGCGATTGCGCGAAAAACGGGATCAAGCTATTATTTCCGCCGTGGCCGTTGACGATCAGGATTTTCTTGCAGCCATTGCGCGCCATTTCGTCCGTCGTCTCCTGCAGCAGCTCCAACTGAAGCTTGGCGCTGTACGCCACTGTTCCCGGCTCGTGCTTGGCTTCGAAGATCTGCCCGAAATAGTATTCCGGAAACACGATGGCGTATTCTTGTTCGGCGCCATGCAACGCCGCGTAGCGGACGTTGATTAGGTCGGTGCCCAGGGGAAGATGCGGACCATGCTTTTCGATGATCCCGAACGGCAGCACGCAAGTGTTCTGCGCCTGGCCGATCGCCTTCTGGAAATCGGGCCCGGTCAGCTCTTCCCATTTGTTCGAGAGTGTTTGTCCCGACGCAGCCGCAAGAGTTGCGGCAAGCAAAAGCAACGTGGTCCGCATAGCGCGATCAAATGTAGGCGATCACGTCGATCTCGACAAGCGAATTGCCCGGAACGCCGGCGGCTGCGATGGTGGTGCGCACAGGCGGTTCATCGCCGAAGCGGCCCTGGAAAACCTCGTTCATGCCCGCGTAATCTTTCAGGTCGGCGAGGTAGACGTTGCACTTCAGACATTTGTTCATCGAGGAGCCGACGCTCTCGAGTTGCGCCTGTATCGAATCGAGCACGCCCTTCGTGTGCACCTTGATATCGCCTTCCTTGTGATAGCCCACGCCGGAGATGAACAGCAGATTGCCGTAAGAGATGGTGCCACTGAACAACGGCGTCTTATCGGGCTTCTTGCCATCCCGATAGTGCACCTTCTTCGTGGGCTGTTCCTGTGCCGCCGCGGGAACCGCCGCGGCAGCGCCAATTGCGGCTGCACCCGCCACGCCGCTTCCCAGAAACTTTCGTCGATTGGTGTTTTTCATAAATTTTCCTTTCTTTATCCGTTGCGCCGGTTTCCACCGGCTTGATACTTGTGCCTTTGGGCGGTAAATGAAGTTTCGCCGTACTCGCCGAGATTCACTGTTCCGGAAATTTTGTCGCCGTCTACGGTGCCGCTGAACTCATAACCCAGTCGCGTTCCTTCTACGCGCATCGAACTGCGGAATCGAACCTGATTACCCGAAACCGTCCCACTGAGGTCGCCCGCATAGTATTCGCCGCGATGCGTTCCCGTCAGCTTTGCGCCGTCTTGTTCGAGCACCAGCGTATGCGTCGCCGACCCGCGCCCAAATTCCAGGTGTGCTTCCCATTGTCCAGCCACGGAGACCGACGGATTCACCGGCGGCGGAGGATTCTCGAACGTCGGCGGCTTCGATAGAGCCGCGTACAAACGTTCGGCGATCACCTTCTCATCGCCCGGGCTCATCTGGTAGGGAACGATGGAAACCGAGCTGGCCATGTCGCCGCCGCGATTCCCGCGCGCACCGGCGAGAACGATTCGCGGTTCGTTATCGAGCAGCAGCTTGCTCACTTCTTGGCCTGTGATGCCAACCCGCGCGCCGTCCCACTGAATGGTCAGCCGCGGCGAGCGATTGGACAGGCCTTCGCTTGCGTCCGAAACCTTCGTTGTAACGCCGTCGATACGCTTGACGGTCGACGCCACGTGATCCAACCACGCGTCCCACTCGCGCCACTCGGCCTGATGATCGCGCTTCACCCACATCTCCACGCCCGCCAGCATCCCCATGATTTCTTCTTTGCCCACTTTGAGCGATCGTCCGAACGCGTGATGAGGTGCGCTGTTGGCCCACGCCGCCTGGAGCCAATTCTTCTCGCCGAGCAGCAATCCCGCAGCCTGCGGCCCGCGAATGCATTTTCCGCCGCTATAAGCCACCGCCGTCGCGCCCCGATCGAGATGCACATTCGGCTTGAGCGTCAGGACTTCGGCCGCCGCGTCAACAATAACCGGAACATTCTTGCGTTTGGCAACCTCCGCGATGACGCGCGTGCCCAGCGGACCATCATCGCCCGGTCCGCCAAGAATATAAACCATCGCCGTGCGATCATTGAACGCCGACTCGAGCTGCGACGGCTCGCTCACCTCCACAATCTTGACGCCGAGCATGCGAATGGCATGGTCATAAACATTGCGCGAATAAGCCGGGATGATGACTTCGCTTTTGAGCCCGTGGAGGTCGGGCAATCGCTGCATACGCTCGGGATTGTTGCCCGCAATCGCCGCCGCCGTGCAGTGTGTCAGTGCGGCGCAACAGCCAGCGGTTATGATGCCCCATTCCGCGCCCGTCAATTCGGCCAGCCGTTTGCCCACGCCCTCCATCAGCTCGTCCATCTGCACGAAGTGACGCGAAGCTTCGTCCATGGCGCGCTTCACCTCCGGAAGCGTCAGCGAGCCGGTGATGATGGTGAATGTGCCGCGTGCGTTGATGAGTGGCCGCACGCCGATGGATTGATAAAGATTCGCGCCAAGCTCGAGCGTGGCCGCGGACGCGCGTTGGATTCGCCCGCCCAACGCTTGCGCTGCCGCCAACAGCGCTCCACGGCGGAATAATTCGCGGCGATTTTGATTTGCCATATTGCGTTCCTACCCGTCGATGATATCGCGGTCACGGGTCCCGGCAGATGACGGAGCCGTAATCTCCGTGGGGCGGACGCCCCGTCCGCGCCGGACCCCCGGTCCGGCTATGGCTCTCAGCAACAGTAGCCGACGAGGGCGTCGGCCGCAGTCCAGGGGGACCGCCCCACCGTGGGCCTAAAGCGGAACTCCGTGTTGCTGGATATACCTCTCCAGATTCTGGTCCGGCCCGATGTAGTGAAACTCCTCGGCGTATTCCAATCCGTGCCTTTGGCCCGTGTTGCGATCGCGTTGCTCAAATGCGAATTTGATGAACTCGTCGTTCGAGAGCCCCGGCAATCGCATTTTGCGCTCCGCGACGGTCGTTTCCAGATCTTTGACCATGTGGCCGATCATGGTCCGGCAGGCGCGAATCGCCGCAAGCTTGGTTTCGAACACTGGCGCAATATCCACCGCGCGATTCACCAACTGCGGCCCGCGCGCGAAGTAATATTTTTCTCTCACGCTGTGTGGTTTCAATCCGGCCGCGAAGTGTTCCGGCAGATCCAGCTTCCCGCCCGACATCCAACACGCCGCTTCCACGGCCCTCGCCGTGACGTAATGATCGGGATTCTCTTCGTAATGCCCCCAAGGGTCGTAGCTGAACACGATGTCCACTTTGAGCAGCCGGAAAAGGAAGATCAGCCGCGCGCGCAATTCACCCGCGGCGACGTCATCTATAAGATGGTTGCGATAGCTTAAATCGAAAACTTTTTCGAGGCCGAGCACGCGGATCATTTCGCCAGTGTCGCGCTCGTTCGCGAGCACTGTTTCGCCGAGCGACAGATCGAACGAATCTTTCTCGTCGTTGCTGGTGCGGATGAAGTAACCCTTGGCGCCTTCCTTGAGCAGCTTCGCGATGGTGCCGCCGGCAAAGATCGGCCCGTCGTCAAGATGCGGAGTGATCAGCGCGAGCACCTGACCTTTACGCGGCAATTGAGTTGCTGCGCGCTCGACCACCACATCACCGCTCGGCGCTTGCGCCGCTAGCGCTCTTCCGGCCAATGCGCTGGCGAGAAAATCGCGGCGCTCCATATCACGTTACGCGACGGCTTTCGACAGCACTTCGCGCAATCGACGTCCGACGATCAGATCCTCGCCCGGTTCGAGCATCCACACGCCCACGACGATCGTGTTCTCATCGCTCGGCAACCCCGCCGCGCCCGATTTGTGCCCCGTTGCGGGATTCAGCTCGATAGCCGGCGAACCTTCGCGCAACGTCTTGGCCACCTCGCGCGGGCTAGTCTTCACCCGAGCCTGATCGTAGCGAATCGCCAAATGAGGCACGTGATTGGCGATCGGCGGAATGTAGACTTCGTGCGTGAGCGTCGGGATGCCCTTGAGGTGAGCGACAATGCGATCGGCCCGACGCCGAAATTCAGCCTCCATCCCCTCATCGGTCTGACTGATAAACCAATCGACGGCCGCGACCATGCCGACGATCTGTTCCTTGGCCACTTTCATGCCTCGCCCCACGGTCTCATCAAACGGATTGTTGTTCCACGCCGCAGCCTCAATCAGGTCTTTGCGTCCGAGCAGCAGCCCGGCGTTCTGCGGACCGCGAATTCCCTTGCCGCCCGAAAACGTCACCAGGTCGAACCCCATTTGCGTGTAGTTCCAGAGGTTCGAGATCGGGGGCACATCGGCCGCCGCGTCGTTGAAGCACGGTACGCCGTGCTTGTGCGCAATGCGAATCCAGTCTTCACGGCCGATGGGCGTGACCTCGGCCGCATTGAAGAAGTTGGTCATCACGGTTCGATCGGTGAAGGCGCGCTCGTAATCGTCGATGGTCTCCACTTCGACAATCTTAATGCCGCAATTCCGCATCGCGTGGTCATATCCATAACGATGCGTCTTCTGAACAATGACCTCGTTCTTGAGCCCCGATAGATCGGTGGGGATCTCCTCGGCTGCTTTGCGATTACCCACGCTAACGCACGCCGCGGTGCCAAGCGTAAGAGCCGACGCCGCGCCCGCACTCACTAGCGCCGCCTCGCACTTCAATTTCTTCGCGATATACTCGCCGGCCTTCTTTTGCAATTCCTCCAGCCGCACCGGATGTTTCGCCGCCCGCGCCACCGCCGCCTGCACCGAAGGCGGCATGATCGACGCCGTGAACATCGTGTACGTGCCGGCTGCGTTGATGATTTTCGTGACGCCCAGCTTGTCGTAGTAATCCTCACCCTCGGCGTGATGCTCGGTGACGGTAGCGCCTTTCGCGGCAGCCGCACTGAACAGTCCGGCCGCGCCAACAACGTTTCGGGTCCAACTGAAAAATCCGCGTCTCGTTTCGCCATTCGTCATAACGTGCACCTCCTATTCGACTAATCCGAAAGAAATGATACTGGAATTTACGGCGACGGCGATATATTGCTTGCCGTCCAGCGTGTAGGTCATCGGCGACGCGTGCCAACGCGCACCCAACGGAAAATGCCACAGCGTTTTTCCCGTCTTGGCGTCGAGCGCCGTGAACGCGCCGTCGTCATCGCACAGAAATACCAATCCACTTGCCGTGGCCAGCAAACCACCCCATGCCTGCCCAGGGCCGGTTTGCGCGTATTCCCACGCGATCTTGCCGGTTTGTGGGTCGATCGCGCGCAAAAATTTATGCGGCTGCTCCGCCGCCACCGGACGCGCCGATCCGCCGTAAAAAGACTCGCCTTGTTTCCACCACTCCGAATTCTTACTAAAAATGTTGCATTTTTCGAGCGCGTGAAGATAAAATAAGCCCGATTCCGGGCTATATGCGCTCGACATCCAGTTCGACGCGCCATCCATCGAGGGACAAATTTCCGTCCCTTCCACGGTCGGCTGCCATCCTTCGGCCAGAATCGGTCGCCCATCCGCCCCGACGCCTTTCGCCCAGGTGAGTTTCTTGACGAACGGGCTGGCTGCCAGAAATTTCCCGTTAGTGCGATCGATCACATAAAAGAACCCGTTGCGATTCCCCTGCATTAGCACCTTACGACGCTCGCCATTGTAGTTGATATCCACCAGCAGCGGCGGCTCCGTGGCGTCCCAATCGTGCAGATCGTGCGGCGTGAACTGGTAATGCCATTTCAGCTTTCCCGAGTTGGGATCGAGAGCAACCACCGAATCGGTATAAAGGTTGTCGCCCTTGCGCTCATCGCCATTAAAATCAGGGCACGGATTTCCGATCGGCCAGACCAGCGTATTGGTTTCGCCGTCGTAAGTTCCGGTCAACCACGTTGAGCCGCAGCCGTGCTCCAACGCGCGGCCGCCCCAGGTTGCCGCTTCCGGATCGCCCGGCGCGGGAATCGACCAGAATCGCCACACATGCTCGCCTGTCGAAGCGCGATACGCGTTGAGTTGGCCGCGAATCCCTTCGTCGCCGCCCGAGACACCCGCGATCACCAGATCCCCTACCACCAGCGGCGCCGACGTGGAACCGTAATGCTGATTGGAATCCGCCATCTGGATGTCCCACAGCAGCGCGCCGTTCAAACGATGCAACGCCAGCAAATGCGCGTTGTCGGTAACCATGAACACGCGATCGCCCAGCACCGCAACACCGCGATTGATTCCCCCGCCGGCGTCTCCGGTCAGGCTTTTCGATTGTGGACGCGAGTAGTGCCAAATCTCGCGGCCATCTCGCGCATCCAGCGCGTAGGCCGAATTCACGCGCGTGACATACATCACGCCGTCCACCACCACAGGCGTAACTTCCAGGCCATGCCCCGCGCCCATCGAGTACATCCACTGCGGCGCGAGCTTCCGCACGTTCTCAGGAGTAATCTGGGCCAGCTCGGTGTAGCGATTTCCATTGAGCTTGCCGTTGTACGTCGGCCATTCACCGGGTTTCGGATGAACAATCTCCTGCCACGTAACGCCCCCACCGGTCTCGCCCACTATCTTCAAATCCGCGCCAGGCTTCCACTCCGGCGCATGGCTCAAGAACGCCATCAAATCGCGGGTTTCCTCCGCGGTACCTGCAAAAGCCGGCATGTACGGATTCGGATCGCGATCCACGCGCGACACCTCGCTCTTCCGTAATAAATGCAGCCGTAGATCGAAACCCTGCATTGCGAGATTATCGGCGCCTTCGTTGCGGACAAATCCGCGAATCTCGCCACCCTTCGCCAAGTGTGCCGTAGCAATCTGGTAACCCTCGCCGCGAAGGGCGCCCGGCCGGTGCAGCGCTGTCTCGATTTCCGCCAGCGTCAACCGGTTCGCCGCCTCGGTCAGATCCGGACCATTCAAGCTCCCGCGGCCCCACACGCTGTGACACTCCGCGCAGCGCGCCTTTCCGAAGAACAGAGCCTCACCCGATCGAGAATCGCCACCGATCGCGGTTTTGCTCAATGGCGAGACGCGCGAGACCAGAAACGCCACCAGTTGATCCAATTCGTCCGCTGGCACGTTGAACGCCGGCATCCCCGCGTCCGGAATTCCATGAAGAATCGTATCGCGCAGCCGCGCTTCGCTTTCCATCCGCGAGCGCCAGGCTTGGCCGATGGCCGGCGCCCGCTCGCCGCCAAGTCCGTCCTGGCCGTGACAGCCCGCGCAGCGCACATTGAATCGCGCGCGTCCCGCCTCTACGGCGTTCGGCGAGGCTGAGGACTGAGCGCAAAGCGCGCCGGCCGCGAAGACGACAATGAGGAACGGCTTCATTTCTCGAAAGTCAGGCTCCCGAAGTTTTCCGGAACATGGTTGGGATCGCGGTTGACGACACAAGTTGGCTGCCAGCATAGAAAATGCCGTCGCGTATCGTCGCCCAAACCGGAAATGCGATACAGATTCGCGCGCCACTTCGTCCCGGGAGTCACGGCGTGCTCGCTAACCGCCTTCAGGGGGATCTGCGCGGCCGCGTACCAGATCTTCGCTTTCTTATCGATCCTGGCCGCCGTCTTCCATCCCGATCGCCACGATTGGTCGTAGCTCTGGCGGTCGAGGTCGATAGCCAAATCGATCCAATCCCCAGTCGGCGCGATTTCAAACTCGCGATAGTGCCGGATATTCTTCCAATCGTCGCCCAAAAACATCTCCACGACATCGCGATCCCAAAGCTTATTGCGGGGCCCTCCGCCCATCGCGGGCAGCCACAAGTTCAACTTTTCATAGGGACATTCGAACAGCAGAAACAGGTCTTTGTCGGTCCAAAAGCCGCGGATCGTGGTCTTGAGCTTCGGATACTCGACGACGTGAGTGCAGTCCTTCACAATTTCTGCCTGCGCGGCCGAGGCCCATACTGGCGCCGCCGGGTCGGTTTTCAAATCGGGCGACCCTTCCACCCGATGGATCAGGAAACTCGCGGTCGGCTGCGTGACTTTGCAAACCTCCTCCGATTGGGTCTGCGATTGTGCGACCGCCGCGAGACATCCCAATAATGACAAAATCGCAATCTTCATAAGTAAGCCAGGAAACTTTCTTGGCTGATGTTAGCATGCGGCTGCGCCGAAAAGCGCTTACCCTCAGCGCAACGCTTCAGTCGCCCAGTGTCCCGGGCTAAGAGGCACGGGACACAGTTGCTTGCGCCGGGTCCGATCGGAAGACAGATAGAACCGCCCGCGTTCGATTTGTCGTCGAGCCCCAGGCGAAAGCGTCCACGCGGAACGTTCCTTGTAAGGTTCCGACGCTGACTTGTTCTATCCGGCTGTCTGCGGCCCGCCTCTCTCCGAGAGCCAAGTCGGCTGTTAGCGAGCTCCTGCGTGCGGTGCATCTTCCTACTGGTACATACGCTCCCGGGCAGAGGTGCCAGTGAGGCTCCATCACAGGCTCTGCCTGAGAGAAACGCTTGGCGTTGCGCCACAGGATTGCCCCTAGTATCGTCCGATTTCCGACGTCGGGATCTCCCAAGCGCGCTGTCGCCGTGTGGAGACTGACTTGCGCCTGCTTGGCAATCTTGACTGCCTGCTGAGCGTAGTTGACACTTTGGGATGCATGAAGCCAGCGCCCATAAAGTTTTTTCGGCACGAGCAGTAGCCTCGCGGCGTACTCCGCAAGCACCTCTTCTTGAGGGCTCGACCCGAGTCGGATGGTTGCCGCATCGTAGCCTTTTGCGCGTTTGTGAATCAACACGTGGCCGATTTCGTGCGCTGCGGCTACTCTCCCACGTTGCCATCCAATCCCGTGCGGGAGCCTTACGATTGGGCGCGGCTCCAAGAACTCAACTGATGCCGAACACCCCTCACCTATTGCGATCCGGTATGCCGCCTCGGCAACTGGCTCGTGTCGCGCGGGGGCACCCACTAAGCCCACGTTTAGAAGCTCGCAGAGTAGCTGGACGCTAATATACTCTCGTCCCGGCAAAAACTCGAGGGGTGCTTGCTGCAAAGGTTGTGGCGAAGAAGAGACACTCGGACGGAATGCCGCTTCGTAAGCATCGATGACTCGACCGGCAGCGAACTGCATGGCCAGTACAGGCTGCGCGTGCCCTACCTCCGTC
>Ga0335078_10007448_pt1 | contig 16217 bp, 13 predicted proteins | sample Lox_Sample_32_FD_206711 | JGI IMG/M metagenome (GOLD analysis project Ga0335078, IMG submission 206711) | Soil microbial communities from Loxahatchee National Wildlife Refuge, Florida, United States - Lox_Sample_3.2 | ecosystem: Environmental > Terrestrial > Soil > Wetlands | place: USA...
AGTCGGCACAACGAGCGCCGCCCAGACGGCGACGCTGACCAACGCGGGCACCGGGACCTTGGAAATCCTCAGCGTGGCCGCCAGTGGCGATTTTACCCAAACGAACACCTGTGGCGGGAGTGTTGCCGCCGGAGCGAGCTGTACCATCAGCGTAAGCTTCAGCCCTACGGCCAGTGGCGCAAGAACCGGAAATATCACCGTCACCGACAATGCCGCGGACAGCCCGCAGGTTATCGCGTTGAGTGGTACCGGCACGGCCCCCGGGGTAAGCCTTTCGCCCTCCACCCTTACGTTTCCTGCCCAGTTCGTGGGCACCACGGGTCTCCCCCAAAACATCACGCTCACCAACAACGGCTCCGCCGCGTTGACGATCACCAGCGTTCAAACCAGCGGCGACTTCGGCGCGATCAGCGCCTGCACCAGCAATGTCGCGGTGGGGGTGAACTGCGCCATCGGCGTTTTCTTTGATCCTTCCGCCAGCGGAAGCCAAAGCGGCACGCTCACCATCACCGATAACGCGGGGGACAGCCCGCAGACGTTGGCGCTCTCCGGCACGGGGCAAGACTTCAGCGTTTCGGCACCTTCCTCGTCCGACACCATCAGCGCCGGGCAGATGGCGAGCTACAACCTCTCACTGGTGCCCCAAGGAGGGCTTAACCTCAGTGCTACTCTGACCTGTAGTGGAGCACCCGCGCTGGCCACCTGCTCAGTCCCGCCGACGGTGAGGCTGAATGGTTCCGCTCCCACCATTGTCACCGTCACTGTGTCAACCACGGCGTCCACGATGGCCCCGCCCGGGGTGCGGTGGAAATGGCCGCGCTGGCCGACGAACGCTCCCTTGCTGATGGCACTGCTGGCCGTCGGATTGCTGGCATGGATGCAGCGGCTTTACTCCAGGGGCGACCGAGCCTTGCGTGCCCGGTGGGTATTGGGAACGGTGATGTTGGTTGCCGTCTGGACGGCTTGTGGCGGCGGAGCTGCTGTTTTCCACAGCCCCGGAACGCCGTCAGGCACTTACAATTTGACCGTCACCGCAGTCGTGACATCCGGCTCTGCCAAGCTGCAGCACGCCGCGAAGGTTGAGCTGACGGTACGCTAAGATCGATGATGCGGGGAGTACATTGCTGGGCCCGGTGACCCCGGGGTGGGCGGCGGCTCTCTCCAACAGCCAATGCACGGTGAATGGGCAGGGAGTTCCGCCTCCGGGTTGAATCAGACCCTGACGCTGAACCTGTCGCTGAGCGCCACAGCTACCTTCGTCGGCACCAAGAACACCTTGATGGAGGTCAGCGACCGCGAAAGGTCGCAAAGCGGCTGGCAGCAGCGGGGTACATGGACGCCGAACCAGTAAGCCTCCGGCACAGGGTTTGCCACTCGCCCTTCTACTTGTGGGCGCTGCGTCATGCCCGCATCGCTTCGCGCAAGACTTCGCGGAGGCGCTGTGCCACCACCAGGTCCTCCTCCGGCCGCAGCATCCAGACTCCCACCACGATTGTGTTCGTGCCGCCCGGCAAGCCGGCGCTGGCGGGTCCGCCTCCGGTGCCCGGATTCAGCTCAATCCGCGGGCTTCCTTGCCTCATCTTTTGCATCACTTGTTGTCCCGTGATCGCGATTCGAGCCGGATCGTAGGTAATGAGCAGGTGAGGAACACAGTTGGCGACGGGAGGGACAAAGATTCTGGTTTCGACGGTCGGAATGCTCTTCACCTGCTGGGCGATTCGCTCCGCTCGTTTTCGGAACTCCGCCTCCATGGTCGCATCGTCCTGGCTCAAGAACCAGTCAACCGCGGCCACCAGACCCACCACCTCCTCCTTGCCCACTTTCATCCCCCGACCGATGGTGTTCGAGTTGGGCGAGTTGTTCAGCTTCGCCGCTTCCACCAGATCCTTTCTGCCCAGGAGCAGACCCGTGCATTGCGGGCCCCGTATCCCCTTGCCGCCGGAAAAAGTGACCAGGTCAAATCCCATCTGGGTGTAGTTCCACAGGTTCGAGATAGGCGGAACATCGGCAGCCGCATCATTGAAGCATGGCACCCCGTGCTCGTGCGCCACCCGCACCCAGTCTTCGCGGCTGATCTGGCCTTTCTCGGCAGCATTGAAGAAGTGGGCCATCACCGTGCGGTCGTTGAAGGCCTGCGCGTACTCCGGGAGCGTTTCCACTTCCACGAAGCGAATTCCGCAATTGCGGACGGCATGGTCATACTCATACCGATGGGTCTTCTGCACGATGACCTCGTTCTTCAGTCCGCTCATATCGGTCGGGATGCTCACGATCGCGGGCCGATTCGCCACGGTGATGCAGGCCGCGGTTCCGAGGGTGAGCGCGGAGGCGGCTCCCGCCGTTACCAGGGCCGCCTCGCAGCGGAGACATCGCGCCAGATACTCACCCGCCGCATCCCGGAGTTCATTGATGTTCACGGGCTGTTGCGCCGCCAAGGTCATCGCCGCCTGTACCTCGTCCGGCATCACGGAGGCGGAGAGAACGGTGTAGGTTCCGGCGGCGTTGATGAAGGGAGTCACTCCCAGCTTGCGGTAATAATCGACGCTTGCCGGCGAAGGGGGAGCCGAATCGCGAGCCTTAAGAACCGAGCCGGCGCAGGCTGCGGCGCCGCCCGCCGCGATAGCTTCTCTGCCTTGGCGGAAAAACTTCCGGCGTGTTATCGTGCCTGCCATCTGAGCCTCCTTGAACCAGCGGCGTCATGGGTGGGGCCGCCGCAGAACCGATGGGGTAAATATAGCCCGGCGGCTCGATTTGTCAAGAAGGGAATTGCGCGTCGGGGAAGCAAGAGCATGGGTTTAGTGGCGAAGCGTCGACTCAATGCATCATGACCGGCAGATCGACATGAGAAGCATGAGTACGGTCCCGGTAGAACTGTAGGGTGGGCGGTGGAGCGGGCGGCAGAGCGAAGTGGTCTTTGTCAGCTCCGGCGAATGCCAGCCGGATGCTGTGGCCCCGCTTAAACAGGTAAGATGTGGGCAGGATTGCGAAGCGGAGTTCGGCTATCTCGCCTGGCACGAGCGGCAGAGAACTCTGACGCTCGAATGAATGCCAGACTCCGAGTTGGCGATACCGGGGCGGCCCATCACCCAGCTTTCGGTCGATGCCTCGAAGTTCACCCTCGGTCACATACGTCACGCGGCTGTGCGGATCAACGTCTTCGAGATAACTGAAGAACTCGGCATCGGCGACCGTGGAAGTGACGAAGAGAGTCACTGCCGGATGCCCGGTCACTTCGGTATCCACCTCCAGCGGCGCGGAGGTGTAGCAGAGCAACTTCTCGTCGGCTCTTCGCCGGTCCGGGTAAATCACCTGGGCGCCGAGATCCCATCTGGAAGTCTGACCAGTGCCTTGCGTCAGGTCCACGACGTAGCCGTCGCTGGCTTCGGTGGCCGTTGGCTTTTCCCGGCTGAGGCGACGACCTTGATCCAGGTACAGGCTGACGGTGCGAGTTCCGGGCGGAGGCCATTGCGCCGCGGTCTTCCACTTCTCTTCGCCCATCGTGAAGTAGAGAACTGGTTGCTCGCTCGATATCCCATCGTCTACGCCGCTAAGTTGATAGTCGAAGAACCGGAGTAACTCCGCGTTAAGGTTGAAGCCGGAGCGCCAGGAACGACTGAAGGGGCTGGCGTCGTTCCACCCGCCGTGGTTCCACGGCCCCAGGATCAGCCTGACCGGGTTCTTCAACGTGAGATAGCAGTTGATAGCCGCGTTCTGGAATGCAGCGTCGAACCATCCGTCCACCAGATAAATGGCAGCTCCTGACGCACTGACCTCCGAAGCGTGGGCGAACGGGCTGAAGGCATCGATCGATACGCCAGGAGGCCACGGCGCATCGTCGCGATAGGTGATCTGCCTCGCCATCGCGCCGACGTTGAGGTTGTAGTCGTGTTCGTGAATGGCCTGGGCCAGCATCGATCGGTCCACGTCATCATCGACAGGGCGCACGCCCCGATAGGAAGACCGGGCGATCCTCGGCATCCAGGCCTGGATACTGGGGAGGTAGTCGATGTCCAGGGCTCGATCAAGATCCTGCCAAACGGTGATGAAGGAATTCAATTGAATTCCTCCCGGATAAGCAATGTCCGTGTAGGCGTCGAAGAAGCTGAACTCAGTGGCGACGGCTTTGACTGCCGGATGCCGGTTGACGAGCAGGAACTCGGCGGAGCCGCCATCGTAGGACATTCCCATCGCTCCTACCTTGCCGTTCGACCACGGCTGGCGGACGATCCAGTCCACCACCTCGGCGCCATCCCGGATTTCGTCGGGCGACCAGGGGTAGGGCCACCGCCCAAACGACGCACCCGTACCACGAACGTCCACGTCCATCCAGGCATACCCGCGCGCCACGAAGTCCTTCTGCGCACTCGGCCAGTTGCGGGTAAAGAAGCGGAGCAACGGGCCCAAGTCAAACGATCGGTAGTAGCGCGTCTGGCGGACGATGGTGGGAATCTTCTCTCCCGCTTTCAGACCTGCCGGAAGGCTCAGGTCGACGGCGATCTTCACCCCGTCACGCATGGTGAGATAGAACGAAGTGCGGGAGATTCTCTGGTAGCGGGCAGGATGCTGTTCAAGGTATCGCGATGGAGTTTGCCAGGCGTCCGTTCCAGATCTTCTCCCCGACGCGGTGGCGCAGACGGCAGTGGTACCGAGCAGGAAGATCAAGAGTGCCCCAACCAGTTGGCATCGCTCCGCTCGACTTGGACCGGGGAGCAAGGCAACACGCAAACGAAAGGGAAGTGTTCCGCCTCTCAAACAGGCCCGCGCCGACCAGTTCAATAACCCACCGAACGGGAACAACGTCCCAGACATGAGGTAGTGACGCATTTTGAAGTGGCACGGGCGTCCGGCCGGTGTCCAGACACGGCCAAGATGGCCGTGCCACCACAGAATGAGTTACTGTCTGACAGGAAGAAGCTTACCAAATAAACCTCCAATGAGAGTAGGATCGAAGATAGAGACCACTGTCGGAAGGAGATGCTGAGATATGGCGGGAACATACAAAATGACCGAGCTGATAGGAACGTCACCTGTGAGCTTTGCGGAGGCCACCCGGGCCGCGGTCGCCGAAGCCGCGAAGACAATCCGCCACATGGATTGGTTTGAGGTTGCCGGAGCGAGCGGCCGGATCAAGGACGGCAAGGTGGAGGAGTTCCAGGTCCGGCTGAAAATCGGGTTCAAGATCGAGCGGTAAATCGCGGCGGCGGCGGGCTGGCGGGAAGGCGCCAATTAACGCCGGAGTGTTGAGAGTGATGGGGCGCCTGCGGCGTCTTGACCTGTAACTCAGAATATATTTTTACGTTATCGTCCGGCCGCGTGGGGTTGACGGGGCTGACTGAGTGCCGGTGGGGATGGTTAGTATAAGAGGCTAGAGCCTAGTCAAGTTTGTCGTCACTCTCCCGCTGACGAAAGGATGGCCGCCCTGGTGACGTACCACCGACAACAGAATTCGGGCGTCGTCTTCATCGTCGCGCTTGACGCCGGGCTCACCGCCACGTATCATAGCGCAGGTCGGTAACGGCTTGGTGCCGGCGCTCGTCTAAGCGATCTGGGACACTGAATGAGTCAAGTTCGACGCCTGATTGGCTTTATCTGGCCGTACACGCTGCGGTTCGTGGCGGCGTTTGTGCTGATGGCGGTGGTCGGCGCCTGCGAGGGGCTGATGGCTCTGCTCATCAAGCCTGTCTTCGACCAGGTGTTGGCGCCAGGTGCGGACCATGGTCTCATTACCTTGATTCGCCTGCCGTGGGGCGGCCGGACGCTCTACCTTCAGGATCTTGTTCCCCATCACTTTCACAACGTGTGGACGGTGGTGGCCGTGGCCATCATCGGCGTGACGCTGGTCAAGGGCCTGGCGGAGTTTTTCGCCACCTATTCCATCAATTACGTCGGCCACTCGGTGGTGCGCGACCTGCGCAATCTGCTCTATTCCCGCATCATCCAGCAATCGATTGCCTTCTTCACCAGCAACCCCACCGGTCGGCTGATGTCGGCGGTGACCAACGACATCGACAAAGTGCAGAGCGCCGTCTCGCAGACCTCGGCCGACCTGCTGCGCGAGACCTTCACGCTGGTGGGGCTGCTGGCGGTGGTCTTCTACCTGGACTGGAGACTAGCCCTGTTGTCGATGGTGCTGGTGCCGTTCATCGTTTTCCCTTCCAAATCGATCGGCCAGTACATCCGCATCTCCAGCCGTTTCAGCCAGGACAAAATGGCGGAGATCAACCACATCCTGCAGGAGACGTTCAGCGGCATTCGCATTGTGAAGGCCTTCGGCATGGAGCCGTCGGAGGTGGCGAAGTTCAAGGCGGCCACGCGGCGACTGCTGAGAATCAACCTGCGCTGGGTGCGGGCCCAGGCGCTGACCTCGCCGCTGATGGAAGTGCTGGGGGCGCTGGTGATCGCGGGCCTGCTGCTTTACGCGCGCACCGAGATTGTGCATCAGGCGCAGACCACCGGCGGCTTTGTGGCCTTCCTCTACGCGCTGATCAAGATGTACGAGCCCATCAAGCGGCTCACCGGCGTCCACAACAATTTCCAACAGGCGGTGGGGGCTTCCGAGCAGGTGTTTCGGTTTCTCGACATTCACCCGGATATTGTGGATCGGCCCGGCGCCATCGCCTTGCCGCTCTTCCGGCAGGCGATTGTTTTCGACCACGTTTATTTTGATTATAGCAATGGCTTGCCCCTGCTCGAGGACGTGAACCTGGGCATCCGAAAAGGAGAAGTGGTGGCCATTGTGGGGTCGAGCGGCGCGGGCAAGACCACCCTGGCCAGCTTGATTCCCCGCTTCTTCGACGTGAAGCAAGGCTCGATCCGGATCGACGGGCACGACCTGCGCGACGTTACCAGCGCCTCGTTGCGCGCGCAGATCGGAATCGTGACTCAGGAGACGATCCTGTTCAACGATACGATGTTCAACAACATCTGTTACGGGAACCCGAAGCGTAAGGCGCGAGAAGTGGAGACGGCGGCCCAGGCAGCGTTGGCCCACGATTTCATTATGGAGATGCCGGAGGCTTACCAGACCATGATCGGCGAGCGCGGCCAGCGCCTCTCCGGCGGGCAGCGCCAGCGCATCGCGATCGCCCGCGCGCTGCTGAAGAATCCCCCCCTGCTGATTCTGGACGAAGCCACCTCGGAGCTCGATAGCGAGTCGGAACTGCTGGTGCAGAAGGCGCTCAACAATCTGATGGCCGGCCGCACCGTGCTGGTGATCGCGCACCGGCTTTCCACCGTGCGGCGCGCCGACCGGATCGTGGTGCTCGATCGCGGCACGATCTCGGAAGTCGGAACCCACGCGGATCTGGTGAACAACGGCGGAATCTACCAGCGGCTGCATGAACTACAATTTGTGGATGCGGCGGGGTGAAGAAGGGACCAGGGACTGGGGGCTAGAAAAGATGGGCTAGAGAAGAGGAAAGTGGATCTGGGGACTGGGGCTATCATCTTTTTCTTTCCTAGCCCCTCGCCCCTAGTCCCTAGTCCCCCGTCCCCGGGCTGACGACTTTATGATACGAAGCATGACAGGCTATAGCCGGGCTCGCGGCGAGGACACCGGGTTCTCGCTCACGGTAGCCGTGAAGAGCATCAACCATCGCTTCCTGGACTTGCAGTTGCGCCTGCCTCCGTCGGTGGACGCGTTGGAGGGTTTGGTGCGGCGGCTGGTGAAAGAACACGTGACGCGCGGCCACGTGGAGGTTTCGGTCAGCCTGGAGCGCACGGCTGCCGCCACGCTTCAGCTTAACCATCCGCTGCTGGCGGCGTACGCGGGCGCGTGCCAGAAGTTGCACAGCGACTACGGCTTCGTGGCGCAGCCGCCGGACCCGGTGGCGCTGCTGCGCATCCCGGGCATTATCGTGGGCAGCGACGGCGACATCCCGAGCGAGGAGATGGAGCGAATCGCGTGCGTCATGGAGCGGGCCGCCGGCGAGGCCTTGGAATCGCTCAACCAGATGCGGGCGCGGGAAGGCGAGGCCTTGGAACGCGATCTGCGAGGGCGCCTGGAGAAGCTGGCGGGCTTGGCGGAGGCGGCGGAAAAGCTGGCGGCGCAGGTCCCGGGGTTCTATCAGCAGCGGCTGCAGAACCGGCTCGGCGAGATGCTGGGCAGCATCAGCATGGACCCGGGGCGCCTCAATCAAGAGGTGGCTTATCTCGCCTCACGGGCGGACATCTCGGAAGAACTGACGCGTTTTCACAGCCACGTCGACCAAGTGCGGCGGCTTCTGGACGAAAACGCGGAGGCGGGCAAGAAGCTCGACTTCCTGTTGCAGGAGATGAATCGTGAAGCCAACACCCTGCTGTCCAAGACGACTGACGTTCCCGAGGTCGGCCGCGCCATCGCCAGTCACGCGATCGAGATGAAGACGGAGATCGAGAAGCTGCGCGAGCAGGCCCTGAACATCGAGTGAGCGTTGGCACATCCACTCATGGCTGTGCCACCGGTGATGGAAAACGCCATGGAAGCGAGAGTGGGAAGGCGGGGCAGTGTCATCGTGATCTCCGCCCCTTCCGGAGCGGGCAAGACGACTCTGGTGAAGCGCTTGCTGGCGTCGTTTCCAGACCTTGCCTTTTCGGTTTCTTACACCACGCGGGGACAGCGTCCGGAAGAAGTGGAAGGACGCGATTACTTTTTCGTGAGCCGGCCTCGCTTTGAAGGGATGGTCGAGCGAGGCGAGTTCGTGGAATGGGCAGAGGTCGTGGGCCAGCTCTACGGCACTGCCCGCCCGGTGATCGAGGGGGCGCAGGCCGCCGGCAGGGACATCCTGCTGGATATCGACGTGCAAGGTCACGCGCAGGTGAAGCAACGGTTGCCGGGGTCGGTGAGCGTGTTTGTGTTGCCGCCGTCGTTCGAGGAGTTGGAGCGGCGCTTGCGGTGTCGCGGGCTCGATTCGGAGCCGGACATACAGCGCCGGCTCCAAGCCGCGCGCCGGGAGGTTCCGCGCTGGCCCGAGTATGACTATCTAATCGTGAATGATCTGTTGGCGGTCGCCACCCAGGAGCTGGCGGCGGTGGTGACGGCGGCGCGACTTTGCCGGGCCAGCCAGGAAGTGCGGGCCCGGGAGATTGAAAAAACTTTTGAGGAATGAGGTTTCGATGGATCTACCACAGGGGATCGATAGCAAATACCGTTTTATCCTGGTTTCCGCGAAGCGCGCCCGGCAGTTGCAGGCCGGCGCTGAGCCGCTGATCCAGACGCAAACCAAGAAGACCACGCGGGTAGCCCAGTTGGAAGTAGAGGCGGGATTGGTGCCTTTTGAGATCCTGGAACTGGAGAGCGGGGACGGCAAGATGAAGGGTAAAGGGTGAAGTAAGTGGCTAGTGGCTGGTGGTTAGTGGCTAGATAAAACGGCGCTCTTACCAGCCACTAGTCACTAGCCACTAGCCACTGTTTTTATGAAAGTCGCACTGGGAGTGACGGGCGGGATCGCGGCGTACAAGGCGGCAGAATTGGTGCGCCTGTTACAGGACCGCAGCCTCGAAGTGCAGGTGGTGATGACTCGCGCCGCGTGCGAGTTCGTTACCCCACTCACCTTCGCCGCCCTTTCCGGACACAAGGTCATCACCGGAATGTTCGGTGAAGCCGGCGTAGCAGCGCCGAACGTCGAGAGCGCCATCGAGCACATCGCCGTGGCGCAGTCGATTGACGCGCTGGTGATCGCACCCGCTACTGCGGATACGCTGGCTAGGATCGCGCACGGTCTGGCCGACGACTTCCTTACCACGCTGGTCCTGGCCACCAAGGCGCCCATCCTGGTGGCTCCGGCCATGAACGTGAACATGTGGGAGAACGCGGCCACGCAAGCGAACCTGGCAGTGTTGCGGGGGCGGGGCGTGAAGATCGTGGAGCCGGATGCGGGCTATCTGGCGTGCGGGATGATCGGCGCCGGACGCCTGGCCGCGCCGGAGACCATCGCCCGCGCGGTGTTTGAAACCCTGGGCCTGCGAGACGATCTCCGGGGCGAAACGGTGTTGGTGACGGCGGGTCCCACCGAAGAGCCGCTCGATCCCGTGCGCTACATCAGCAACCGTTCGAGCGGCCGAATGGGATACGCGCTGGCGGAGGCATCGCGGCGGCGGGGTGCCCGCGTGATGCTGGTGAGTGGGCCGACCCGCCTGGTACCGCCGGAAGGCGTCGAGATCCAGCGGGTCCGCACGGCCGAGGAAATGGCCGTGGCAGTGGCGCGGCGGGTGGAAGAAGCGAGCGTGGTGTTGATGGCCGCTGCCGTGGCTGATTTTCGGCCCGAGCAAGTGCAAGGCAGCAAGATCAAGAAACGGGACGGCGCGCCGGTGGTCAAGCTGCGACCCACCCGCGACATCCTGGGCGAGATCGCCGGACACCGCCGCAACGGCCAGTTGGTGGTGGGGTTCGCGGCCGAAACGGACGACGTGCTCGAGAACGCGGCCGCCAAGGCAAAGGCCAAACGGCTGGACTTGGTGGTGGCCAACGACGTCACGCAGCCCGGCGCCGGCTTCGACGTGGATACCAACATCGTGACCTTGCTCTTTCCTGACGGCCGCCGCAAGGCGCTCGAGAAGATGAGCAAGCTCGATGTCGCCAACCGGGTGCTGGACGAGGTGGTGAACCTCCGCAAAAAGTAGACGGTAGAAGGTAGTGGGTAGACGGGGAAGAAAGACGTCAGACGGTAGAGGGTCGATGGTAAGCGGAATGAAGGCGGTTCTTCCCCGTATGCCCTCTGCCGTATACCGTCTACCGAGAGAAAGGACCCTTGGACGAGAGAATTCAAAGAGAAGTGGCCGCTTGGTTAGGGTTCTATCGCGACCTGGGGATCGACGGGTTCTACCGCCGGCCTCCCGGCTCGGCGTTGGTTTTGCCACTCAACCTGATCGAGCGAGACGAAGGAGACGAACGAGGCGAAATCACATCGGAACCCGCCGCGGCCGTCCCGGAAACCAGCGCCCCATTGGAGGCACCTCGGCCCATTATGAATCCCGAACCGCGGACCCCGAGTCCTGAGGCTAGAACCCCGACGCCCGAGCAGCGTGCGCCAGGTCCGGAGTCGCGTGCTTCGGTCGTCTTGCCGGGCGCGCCGGCGCGCGTGATGAGCCTTTTCGAGGCGCCCGTAGCGCCCCGTCGCGAGCACGAGACCCTGGATGAGGTTCGCACCGACCTCGGCGACTGCCACCGCTGCAAGCTTGCCCGAGGCCGCAAGACCATCGTGTTTGGGGAAGGGAATCCGCGCGCCGGAGTGATGTTCATCGGCGAGGGTCCCGGCGCCGACGAAGACGAGCAGGGCCGGCCGTTTGTGGGCCGCGCCGGGCAACTGCTCAATCGCATGCTGCAGTTGGTGGGTATCAAGCGGGAGGACGTGTACATCGCCAACGTGGTGAAGTGCCGGCCGCCGGGCAATCGCGCTCCGGAGAAGGATGAAGTCGAAGCGTGCTCGCCGTTTCTGTACCGCCAGATTGAGACCATCAAGCCGCGCTTGATCTGCTGCCTTGGCGCGCCAGCGGCGAAGACCATCCTGGGCACCAAGGAGGGCATGCTGAAGATTCGGGGTCAACTATTCGACTACGGCGGTACTAAAGTGATGCCCACCGTCCATCCGGCTTACGTTCTACGCAACCCACGCGATGAGAAACTCCTGCGCGAGGACTTCGAAAAGATTTGCGCTTTTCTACGGACGCGATAGCACTCTTATGAATTCGGATTTTCCGGCATGAGGATGCTTGTTCAACCGATGACGGTCGAGCCCGTCAGCCTGATTGGCGAGCACGTCCGTCTAGAGCCGCTCTCCTTCGATCATCACGCCGCGCTCTGCCTGGTTGGCCTCGATGAAGAGCTGTGGCGTTGGATTCCCACGCCCGTTCGTACCCCCGGCGAAATGCGCGCCTACATCGAGACCGCCCGGCGCGAGCAGGCCGCGGGCACCGCTCTGCCGTTTGCGACCATCGACCAAGCGTCGGACCGCGTCATCGGTTCGACCCGTTTCGGGAACATCGATCGCGCCAACCGCCGCCTCGAGATCGGCTGGACCTGGATCGCGGGACCGTGGCAGCGCACCGCCGTGAACACCGAAGCGAAGTACCTCATGCTGCGGCACGCGTTCGAGACGCTACGGGCGATCCGCGTCGAGCTCAAGACCGACTCGTTGAACGAACGGTCGCGCGCCGCCATCCTGCGCCTCGGCGCCAAGGAGGAAGGAACGCTGCGCAACCACATGATCACCGCCAGCGGCCGCATTCGGCATACGGTGTACTTCAGCATCACCGACGTGGAATGGCCGGCCGTGAAGGAGAACCTGCAACAGAAGCTGGTTGCCGACACTCCCACCCTGGAGCGAGGGGGTTGAAGGTCGAGTGGGCGGCTCCGGGAGCCCGGTGCGAGTGATCGCCATCACGCCGTAAATACAAACGTGGAGGCATCCCCGTAAGCTTTGCTCCGCTGCATGCTCAATACCACCGTGGGCTTTACAGGTGGCTTTCAATTTCAAAAGGAGGATCCTATGACGGAACAGAAGATCATTGCCGTAGCCGGCGCAACCGGTGCACAGGGCGGCGGTTTGGTGCGGGCGATTCTGAGCGATCCCAGCGGCGGATTCGCCGCGCGCGCCCTTACCCGTGACGTCAACTCGGGCAGAGCGAAGGAACTGGCCAGGCTGGGTGCGGAAGTGGTGGCCGCAGATATCGACGATGTGGCCAGCCTCCACAGAGCGTTTCAAGGCGCCTACGGGGCGTATTGCGTCACGTTTTACTGGGCGCATTTTTCACCCGAGAAAGAGATCGCCGAGGCCACCAACATGGCCCGGGCGGCGAAGGACGCCGGCCTCCAACACGTCATCTGGTCCACGCTGGAGGACACGCGCCTGTGGGTGCCGCTCAGCGACCACCGCATGCCGACACTCATGGGCAAGTACAAGGTGCCGCACTTCGACGCCAAGGGCGAATCCAACCGGGTGTTCACGGACCTGGACGTGCCGGTGACGTTCCTGCTGACCTCGTTTTACTGGGACAACTTCATCTACTTCGGCATGGGTCCTAAAAAGGGGGCCGACGGCCAGTTGGCGATCACGTTGCCTATGGGCGAGAAGAAGCTCCCCGGCATCGCCGCCGAGGACATCGGCAAGTGCGCCTACGGCATTTTCAGGCAGGGCCGCGAGTTTATCGGCAAGACCCTCGGCATCGCCGGCGAAAATCTGACCGGCGCTCAAATGGCGGCCGCGTTCAGCAAGGCGCTGGGCGAAGAGATAGGCTATAACGACGTGTCGCCCGAGGTGTACCGCAGCTTCGGCTTCCCGGGTGCCGACGATCTGGGCAACATGTTCCAGTTCAAGCGCGATTTCAACGATTACTTCTGCGGCGTGCGTGACGTCAACTTCGCACGGTCCGTCAACCCCGCGCTGCAGACGTTTGACCAGTGGCTGGCCGAAAACAAGAACCGTATCCCGAAGGAGGAGCGTGCGGCCGGCGCGTGAGTGCTTCCTGACGGGCCGCGTTCACGCTTCTTGCGGGGCAGGCTCATTTTCGACTCGATCATACTTGACGCACTCCACGGAAGCGGTCTATCAGGGTTTCCTCAAATGATCGCGGCACATAGTCTTGGAGCACGCAATCCGGTTAGAGGAGAGGGGGAAGATGAGACGAAGGAGCTTCCTCGAAAGCTCGATCGCGGTGATGGGCGGACTCGGTCCGGCTTCCTCCGGGAAGAAGGCCGGTGTGGGCGGTGCTGTTGGCGCGGCGGCCGGTGAAGAAGCCTGTCCCGAGAGCCGGTACAAGGTGCTGAATGCCCTTCTGGATCGTGAGGCGATGCAGCGCGGATGGGCCAGAACGGTTGATCCCGATTACCAACACGCTCCCCAATCCGCGATTGACGCGTTCAAAGACCTGAAGTTCGGAATCCGCATCCATTGGGGCTTGTACTGCCTGATCGGCAGCCACGAATCCTGGGGCCTCGCGGGGGCTAACCAGCAGTTCTGGAAGATCTACAACGTCCTCTACCAGTTCTTTAACCCCACCGATTTCGACGCCGATGCATGGATGGACCTGTTCCGCCGCTGTGGGATCAGGTTCTTCACCTTCACCACCAAGCACCACGACGGATTCTGCATGTGGCCCACCAAGGTCCAGCAACAGTCGCCCGCACTCGCTGCCGAGGCCTTCGACCGAGGTTGCGAACACACCACCCAGGTGACCAACAACTACAGCATTATGGACGGGCCCTTTCGGCGAGACATCGTCGGCGCCCTGGTGAAAGCGGCGCGACAAAAGGACGTCAAGATCGGGCTCTATTACTCGCACGTCGATTGGCACGATCCTGCCTTTGCGTGGGATCCGTTCCACTACCAGTACGATCCCAACTTCACCCGGCAGAGTGATCCCGGACGCTGGCAGACCTTCATTGATCACGAGCGGGAACAAGTGCGGGAGCTGATGACCGATTACGGTCCGATCGATGTGCTCGATTTCGACATCGGCTGGCCCGAGGCGGCAGCAAGGGAGATTGCAGACGTTGCCAAGATGGTCCGGAAGCTGCAGCCGAATATCATCATGCGTGACCGAGGCATTGGGGCGTACGGCGACTACCACACCCCGGAGAGAGAGATCCCGGGCGGGCCTTCACGCGGTCTGTGGAAGGTAATCTATCCCTGTGGAACGTCCTTCTCCTATATTCCGAGCGATGAGTACCATCCTGCGGAATGGATCCTGGAGAGCCTCATTAAGGTCGCGGCCAAGGGCGGCAACTTTGAGGTTGGCTTTGGTCCCATGCCGAACGGGACGTGGGCTGGGGAAGCAGTGAAGCGACTGGAATATGTCGGCGAATGGCTGCGAGTGAATGGTGAGGCGATCTACAACACGCGATCCCCGGAGGTCTTTCACGAAGGGGACGATGTCTGGTTCACCGCCAGTAAGGATAGCCGAACTGTCTATGCCACCAGCCTGAAGTGGCCGGGAAGCCAGTTCGCGGTGCGGTCGGTGCGGGCCGTTCCGGGTTCTGTGGTGCGGATGCTCGGCGTTCAAAGGCCTTTGCAATGGCAACAGCGGGGTGATTTTCTGGTGGTCGATATCCCCAGTGAGATTGCGGAGCACAAGCCCTGTCGCCAGGCCTACGCCTTCAGGTTCCAAGTCGAGCCGGGCTAGGGGAACCCTCCACACGGCGAATCGGCATCTTCTTGTCTCCCCAACATTCTCGCGCCGGGCCAGGTTGGTGGAATCGAGGTCAAAGATCGCGATCTTCTCGTGTTACGCTCGACAGATCCCGATGGGAGTCACAGAAGTGTGGTTACCAGTGATTCCAGGTGCCAGTGGAGGAACTTGCCCAGTCCTTCGACATCCGGGAAAATGGTTCCAGCGGTGAGATGCTTCTGCGCCTCAAGGAAGCGGAGCGTCTTCTCCTTGCACCCAGCCGCAATGAGCACCCGACGGAAAAAACCGTCGGGGCCTGTTTCCGACTGCGCACCCTGGGCCATGTCGAAGAGCAATGGAGCGTGGTCGGCAAAGACGTCTGCGCTTAACGTGTGGTGTGCAGACTGTTGCTTCATGCGCGGAGTAATCTGCGGGTCTAATTCGACAATCAGGTTTCCTCCACGCTGGGAGAGTAGGTCTGGCTCCCTCGGTGCTAAGGGTTGGCCTGGACCGCTGAGCTGACGCAAAGACTGGAGATCAGGTCGCAAGTTCAACTGCCCAAAAAAGATGCCTCGGTGGTACCACCAAAGCTCCGCTTCCAGCGCCGGATCACCGGCACATGCAAAGTAAACAGCAGTCCAAAAGTCCGACGTCCAGTCCAACAAGCGCGTAGGAACACCGTAGTGCTGCATCACGCTCAGGCACCGTAAGTCGTAGCCGTCGCCAATCAAATCGGGAGTTGGCATGTCACTGGTCTTCCCTTGAAGGTTCGCGTAATGCTCCCGAAACGTCCTGATCAAGTCCCGCTCGATGATTTCGGCCGCGCCCACCGAACGCTTCTTCCCGAAGATGCGCTGAAATGAAGGGGCTAGAGTGCCGTAAGACTGTGACTGACCGCGAAATGCCCACCAGACTTTACCTGCGTCCCCCTGATCTAATGATTCTTGCAGGTCAATCAAGTCAGCCGGGGAGGCGACGGGGCCGGATGTAATGTCGTCGATGTTCATCGAGAGCCTCTCCAGAGCATTGATACTGACGCTCAAAGCCTCATTGGGTACAACGGCTGTAATGCCGGGTGCGGTGGGACTTCTTACCGCGCGGTGATACGCCTCAGGGTCGACGCTCCAGGGAATAGC
>Ga0335078_10007449_pt1 | contig 16216 bp, 14 predicted proteins | sample Lox_Sample_32_FD_206711 | JGI IMG/M metagenome (GOLD analysis project Ga0335078, IMG submission 206711) | Soil microbial communities from Loxahatchee National Wildlife Refuge, Florida, United States - Lox_Sample_3.2 | ecosystem: Environmental > Terrestrial > Soil > Wetlands | place: USA...
AAGGGCTGCTCACGCCGGCGCAAGGCCTGCGTCGGCTGAACGGCATCGATCTGGACAAGCTGGCGCGCCAGCGATTGGCCGGCGTGCAGCAACCGGCCGCACGCGGCACCGGCGCGTCGGCCGGGACCGCGGTCGGCCGCATCGCCTTCGATTCGGCGAGCGCCGAGCGCATCGCCGCCGCCGGCGATCCGGTCATTCTGCTGCGTCCCGACATCAGCACCGCCGACGTCGCCGGCTTCGCCGTCTCGGCGGGAATCGTGACCGCGGTTGGCGGGTGCACGGCGCATGCCGCGCTGGTGGCGCGGCAGATGGGCCGGCCCTGCATCGTCGGCTGCGCTATGCTGAGCGTCGATGTCGCCGCACATCGCGGCTCGCTCGCCGGCAAAGCGATCAAAGAGGCGGACTGGCTCACGATCGACGGCGAGAGCGGCGCGATCTATCTCGGCCGCGGCGAGGTCATCACCGAGCGGCCGGAGGCGGAGCTCGCCGAAATCGCCCGCTGGCGCGGTCATGCGCTGGCCCACGCGTGACGCCAGCGCGGCAAGGCCGCAGCGCGCGCCGCGATGAAACGAGCAGCCTGCTAGGCGCCCGCGGTCTTGCGCAGCGCCTCGGCCAGGATGCCGTCGAGCGCGATGGCGTTGGTCGGGTGCGGCACGCTGTCGGTCGAGCGCACCGAGCGGATACCGGCGTGTAAGAATTCGCTCACCAGCTCGGGCGCAAACAGCGCATGGGTGACGACGACATCGAGCGTGGTTGCGCCAGCCGCCTGCAAGGCCTTGGCGCAGACCATCAGCGTGCCGCCGGATGAGACGATATCGTCGACCAGCAGCGCCGGGCGGCCCGCGAGCGACGACGGATCGGCAAAGCGGATATCGACCGAGCGGTCGTTACGGCGGCGCTTGCTGGCGACGGCATGATCGAGCCCCAAGCGGCCGGCAAGATCGGCGACCCAGGGCTGCGATTCTTCGTCAGGCCCGACCACCACCGTACGGGGATGCAAGCCGCCCGCACGCAGCGCCTCGGCCATCGCCGGCATGGCCGAAAGATCGTCGGCCGCGATGCCGGGGAAAACGTCGTCGATGCGTGGCGTGCGGTGCAGATGGGCATCGACCGTGATCACGCGGTCGAAGCTGCCGGCGAGCAGCCGGCCGATGACCTTCTGGCTGATCGCCTCGCCTTCGTGAAAGGCCGCATCCTGCCGCATGTAGCAAAGGTAAGGCGCGACCAGCACCAGCCGCGTCGCACCGCCGCGCCGCAACGCTTCCGACGCGAACATCAGCGCCAGCAGCTTCTCATTCGGCTGGTCGAGCGAGGCGTAAACGATGGTCGTCGCCGCCGCCTCTCCCACGGTGACGCGCAACTCGCCGTCAGGGAAGCGATGCAGCGCGATCTCATGCAGCGCCAAGCCGAGCCGCGTCGCCAGCCGCCGCGCCGCTTCCGCCGCCGACGGCAGACATTGCAGGACGGCGCCGCTCACGGCGCGGTCTCGGCGCCGGGCGTGCGCTTGCCGACGACGTAACCGGCGTCAGCCTTGGCGCCGGCCAGCGCAAGATCGAATTCCGGCCGGTCAGCCGCATGGATGCGATAGAGCGGCTCGCCCTGCTCGACCCAATCGCCGACTTTCTTGAAAATCCGGATGCCCGCACCCTTGTCGATCGGCGCGCCGGCGGTGCGCGCGAGCCGATTGAGACGCAGACAATCGATTGCTTCGACCACGCCGTCGCGCGGCGATGCGATGTCGGCGGTGAGCGCGGCAAGCTCGGCGCTGCGGCCGGACGGCCCCTGCGCCTCGATGATCTTGTGCATCTGCTTGAGCGCGGCGCCGCTGTCGAGAAGCTCCTTGGCCCGGGCATAGCCGGAGCCGCCACGCAGGTCGGCATCGTATTCGAGGAGATGCGCGGCAAGCCGCAGCGATTTTTCGCGCAGATCGACGGGTGCGCCGGCCTCGTTGCCGAGCACCGCCATGACGTCCTGTGCTTCCAGCACGGGGCCGATGCCATTGCCGATCGGCTGGCGGCCGTCGCTGGTCACCACCTCGACCGCGATGCCGAAATGATCGCCGACAAACTCGAACAGCTTGCGCAATCGCATCGCGTCGGTGGCGCTCGTAACCTTGGTGGCGGGACCGACCGGAATATCGATCAACAGATGGCTCGAGCCGGCCGCCAGTTTCTTCGACATGATCGACGCCACCATCTGCTCGCGGGTGTCGATGCCGAGCGGCCGCTCGACCGAGATCAGGATGTCGTCGGCCGGCGACAGATTGACGTGGCCGCCCCAGATCAGGCAGCCGTGACAGGCGGTCACCACCTCTTTCATCGCTTCGACGCCGAGATCGACGCGCGCCAGCACCTCCATGGTGTCGGCGGTGCCGGCCGGCGAGGTGATCGCGCGCGAAGACGTCTTCGGGATCATCAAGCCGTGCGCGGCGACGATCGGCACGATGACCATCGAGGTGCGGTTGCCGGGGACGCCGCCGATGCAATGCTTGTCGACGACGGTGTGGCCCTCCCATTTCAGCTGGGTGCCGGCCTCGGCCATGGCGCTCGACAGCGCCAAGAGTTCGCTGCTGGTCATGAAGCTCGCCGAGCCGATGAGGAAGGCGGCGATCTCCATGTCGGAATAGCGGTAATGCGCGATGTCCTCGACGATCGAGCGCAATTCGGCGGCGCTCAAGGCGCGGCCTTGAATCTTGGCGCGCACGGCGTCGAGGCTGTCGGGCGGCGGCGCCGGCGTGACGGTGACCAGGCTGCCGGCCGGCTCGGCGAAACGGCGGAAGGCGGGATCGGAGAGCCCCAGCTCGTCGGGCGCCACCAGGCCGTCCTCGGTGAGCAGCAGCGTCGCCAGCATCACGCGCGAATTGCAGCGCAGCTCGACGCGGGAAAAGCCGCGGAACACCTCCGGCCGCAACGCCATGGAGCGCCGCGAAATGACGACCACGTTTTCGCGGCCGGTATCGAGCGCGACGCGCCTGATCTTGAGTTGCGGACGTGAATTGGCGGGCGCTGTCATCGTACGGGTCCGGGCGGCAAGGCTGTGAAATTAAATAGTAATTCACCGCCGGCGTGGCATTGATCAAGATCATGACGGGGGGCGCCGTGGCGGCATCCGCTTAACGAGCCCTTAAATCGCGCCCCGTAGCGTGCCCTTGGGGGCCTGTTGAAGGCCGGATGATCGGGTCGGGTCGCGCGATGGCGCAGGGTAAGGGACAATCGGGCGGACGCCGGGAACCGGTCTTCGATAGCGCACCCGAGCTGCGTGCCTCGCCGGGCGACCGGCCTTCAGGCGGCGGCAAGCCGCCGGCCAGACGCAAACGCGCCAAGCCATCGCGCAAGCGTGGGCCGCGCCGCTCGCTGATCGGGCGCGCCATCTATTGGAGCCTGGTGTTCGGCCTCTGGCTGATGATCGGCGCCGGCGGCGTCATCGCCTGGACCGGCGCGCACCTGCCGCCGATCCAGTCGCTGGAAATCCCCAAGCAACCGCCGTCGATCCAGATCGTCGATCTCAACGGTCGCCCGCTCGCCACGCGCGGCGGCTCGAGCGGCGCGGTGCTGCCGCTGAAGGAGCTGCCGAGCTACGTTGCTCAAGCTTTTATCGCCATCGAGGATCGCCGCTTCTACGAGCATTACGGCGTCGACCCCTACGGCATCGCGCGCGCGGCCCTCGCCAACATCCTGCATCGCGGCGTGGCGCAGGGCGCCTCCACGATCACGCAACAATTGGCGAAAAACCTCTTTTTGACGCAAGAACGTACGGTGCATCGCAAGCTGCAGGAGATGCTGCTGGCACTGTGGCTCGAGCGGAAATTCTCCAAGACGCAGATTCTTGAATTGTATCTGAACCGAGTCTATTTCGGCTCCGGCGCCTACGGCATCGAGCAAGCGGCGCAGCGTTACTTCGGCAAGCCCGCCAAGCAGTTGAGCCTGCCGGAAGCGGCCCTGCTCGCGGGTCTGGTGAAGTCGCCGTCGCGGCTCGCGCCGACGCGCAACTTCGACGGCGCCGAGCAGCGGGCGCAAATCGTGCTCGCGGCCATGACCGACCTCCACTTCATCACGCCCGCCAGTGAGAAGGTCGCGCTCGCGCATCCGCCGCGCGTGGCCGCGCAAGCCGGCAACGGCTCGATCAACTACGTCGCCGATTGGGTGATGGACGCGATCAACGACGTGCTCGGCCACGTCGACGAGGATATCGCGGTCAAGACCACGATCGACACCGTGCTTCAGGCAGGGGCCGAGCAGGCGCTCGACGAAGAGCTGGCGCAGAAGGGCGAGAAGAACGGCGTCTCGCAGGGCGCGCTGGTGGCGATGACGCCGGACGGCGCGGTGCGCGCCATGATCGGCGGCCGCAATTACGGCGAGAGCCAGTTCAACCGCGCGGTCGCCGCCAAGCGGCAGCCCGGCTCGGCCTTTAAGCCGTTTGTCTATCTCACCGCGCTCGAGCGCGGCCTCACCCCCGACAGCATCCGTCAGGACGCGCCGATCAAGATCGGCGGCTGGCAGCCGGAAAACTACGGCCACGAATATTACGGGCCGGTCACGCTGACCAAGGCGCTGGCGATGTCGCTCAACACGGTGTCGGTGCGCCTGACCATGGAATTCACGCCGGCGGCGGTGATCCGCACCGCCTACCGGCTCGGCATCGCCTCGAAGCTCGAGCCCAACGCCTCGATCGCGCTTGGCACTTCGGAGGTCTCGCCGCTCGAGCTGGTCAGCGCCTATGCGCCCTTCGCCAATGGCGGGCTTGCCGTGGTGCCACACGTGGTCGAGCGCATCACCGCAGCCAACGGTAAAGTGCTCTACGCGCGCAACGAGCAGCCGCTCGGCCGCATCATCGAGGCGCGCTACGTGGCGATGATGAACGAGATGATGGCGCAGACGTTGACCATCGGCACCGCGCACAAGGCTGCCCTGCCCGGCTGGCCGGCCGCCGGCAAGACCGGAACCAGTCAGGATTTCCGCGACGCCTGGTTCATCGGCTACACCGCGCATCTCGTCACCGGCGTGTGGCTCGGCAACGACGACGGCACGCCGACCAAGAAGGTGACTGGCGGCGCATTGCCGGTAGAGATCTGGAGCCGCTTCATGCGCGGTGCGCACCAGGGCGTGCCGGTCGCCGCCCTGCCCGGCGAACAATCCGGCGGCTTTATGTCCGGGCTGTTCAATACGCGTGCGCGCGAGACCGACGGCCTGGCGCCGACGGCGCCGATCCAATCGGCCAATAATGCGCCGCCGCCGCGCAGCCGCGGGCTCGACGGCTGGCTGATCGACAATCTGTTCGGGCGCAGCAGAAATTAAGAGCGCCTGGCCGCACGGGCCCGCAACGCGCGGGTCGCAATCCATAACACGAGTGTCGCGCAGCCCATCGCCGCCACCATGCCGGCGAGCGGCCAAGCGGTCGCGCCCAAAAGTGCGCCGACCAGCGCGCCGCACAGCGCCGCCAGGCTCTGCTGCACAAAGCCGAGCAGCGCCGAAGCAGCGCCGGCCCGTTCCGGAAACGGCGTCATGGCGCCGGCGATCGCCTGCGGCAGCACCATGCCGAGGCCGGCGAGATAAAGCGCCATCGGCAGCACCAGCGACGCGGCGGATGTAAGCCCGAATGCGACCGCGAGCGTCATGGCAAGCCCGCCGGCTGCCATCGCCGCGGCGCCGAAGCCAAGCGTGCGGTCAAGCTCGTGCCGCATCACCAGCCGCGCCGCCAGCGTCGTGCCGCCCATATAGCCCGCCGAGCCGACCGCAAAGGCGACGCCGAATTGGAACGGCGACAGGCCATAAAGGTATTGCAACACGAAGGAGGAACCGGAAATCCAGGAGAACAACCCGGCGAAGCTGGTCGAGGCGAGCCCGAGATAAGCGAGATAGGCCGGATTGCGTGCCACCACGCGATAGGACCGCAACATCGTCGCCGGCGAGACCGGCTCGGCCGCGCGCTGGCTAAGCGTTTCCGGCAGCAAGGGCCAGACGATCGCGGCACCGGCCAATCCGCCGACAACAAGCGTGAAAAACACCGAGCGCCAGCCGAAGACGGTCTGCAGTACGCCGCCGATAAGCGGCGCCAGCACCGGCGCCAGCGCCATCACCGCGCCGATCAGCGACAATTCACGCCCGGCACGCGCACCGGAATAAAGGTCGCGCACGATGGCGCGCGCCAGCACGATGCCGCCGGAACCGCCGAGCGCCTGCAGCGCGCGGGCGACGATTAGCATTTCGATCGAGCTCGACAGCGCGCAGGCAAGGCTCGCCGCGCAATAAAGCGCCATGGCGCCGAGCAGCACCGGCTTGCGGCCATGCCGGTCCGCCAGCGGTCCGTAAAAAATCTGCCCCACGGCGAAGCCGAACAGATAGGACGAGACCGTGAATTGCGCCTGCGAGGTCGAAGCGTCGAGCAGCCGCGCGATGTCCGGCAGCGACGGCAGGTACATGTCGGTGGTAAGCGGGCCGATCGCGCTCAAAGCCGCGAGCAAGATCGTGAGCGCGAACGTGCCGGGACGAAGCATCACAGTTCCCTCGTGATGCCCCGCCTTGTGCGGGACATCTGCGCCTTCCGTCTTGCAATAGATCAAAGACGCGGATGGCCGGGTCATTTGCGCAAAGACGCACCACGCGCCCTTGCCCGGCCATGTCGGCTCATTAGCCGAAGCGCTTCGGGCGCGCTAGCGCAGATCAGGCATGCCGTAGCGATGCAGGTCGGCGCCGTGTGCGTCGAGCCAGGATTTGGCGCGCGCGACGTGCGGGCAGATGCCCTCGACCACGCACCAGAACCGGCGCGAGTGACTCATTTCGACGAGATGCGCGACCTCGTGTGCCGCCAGATACTCGAGCACGAAGGGTGGCGCAAAGATCAGCCGCCACGAATACGACAAGACGCCAGTGGTCGAGCACGAGCCCCAGCGGCTCGACGGATCGCGGATCGACACGCGCCGGAAGCTCACGCCGAGATCGGCAGCGGCGCGGCGGCTGGCCGCTTCCAGATCGCCTTTCACCTCGCGCTTGAGATAATCGGAGATGCGGCGCTCGATATGCGGCTCCTCGCCGGCGACGCAGAGCAGGCGCTCGCCGGCCTCGCCGCTTTCGATCCACACCGTGCCGCGCCGTCCGCGCCGGTGCATGATGCGGTGATCGACGCCGCGCACAGGGATCACCGTGCCATGCGCGAAGGGCGCCGGCTCGGGCAGGCGGCCGAGCCGCGCCGCGACCCAGCCGCCGTGCCTCTGCGCGAATTCCTGCGCCTGCTTCAGGCTGCCGCGCGGCGGCATGGTGAGCACCACCTCGCGCGTGACCGAATGGATGCGCAGCGTGTAGCGGCGCGCCTGCCGGTGCCGGCGCAAGCGCACCAGATAGATCTGCCGCTCGAAGGTGATGCTGATCGCCGAAGGCTCGCTCGGCCGGCGATAAAGCAGTGCGCGCAGGGGCATCCGTTCAGTCCGTCAGGCCGCAAATCGTCGGGCAAATAGTGCCATATTCGCCGCGCTTCGCCAGCGGTTTTGCAGGGCCGGAAATGCCTCAACGGCGCAAAGACTTAACCCCCGCTTGAACGGGCGCGGTCGGAACGCCGCGGCGCGTTGCCGGTCACTGGCCGGACGCCGATTTGGCGTCGCCGCGATGGGCGCCGGTGGTACGCCCGCGGCCGCCATTGCGCGACAGCACAAAGTCGGCGATGCGGGGGGCGATCTCGGCGCGGAAGCGCGAGCCGTTGAACACGCCGTAGTGGCCGACGCCCGGCTGCACGTAGTGCGCCTTGTCGTGCTCCGGAATATTCGAGCAGAGGACGTGTGCCGCCTCGGTCTGGCCGACCGCGGAGATGTCGTCGTACTCGCCTTCCACCGTGAGCAGCGCGACACGCTTGATCTGCGAGGGATCGATGCGGCGGCCGCGGTGCTTCATCTGACCCTTCGGTAGCGCGTGGCGGATGAACACGGTGTCGACGGTCTGCAGGTAGAATTCGGCGGCAAGATCCATGACCGCGAGATATTCGTCGTAGAACTCGCGGTGCTTCTGCGCCGAATCGCCGTCGCCCTTGACCAGATGCAGGAACAGATTGTGGTGCGCCTCGATGTGGCGGTCGAGGTTCATGCTCATGAAGCCGTGCAATTGCAGGAAGCCCGGATAAACGTCGCGCATGAAGCCGGGATGCGGGAACGGCACCTTGGTGATGACGTGGCGGCGGAACCAGTCGATGCCGCGCGATTCCGCGAGCTTGTTGACCGCGTTGGAATTGATACGGGTGTCGATCGGCCCGCCCATCAGCACCATGGAATGCGGCACGTAAGGATCCCGGTCGGCCTCCATCAGGGAAACCGCCGCCATCACCGGCACCGAGGGCTGGCACACCGCCACCACATGCACGTCGCCGCCCAGCACATGCAGCATGGAGATGACGTAGTCGATGTAGTCGTCGAGATCGAAGCGGCCTTCCGACAGCGGCACCATGCGCGCATCGGCCCATTCGGTCATGTAGACGTCGTGGTTGGGCAGGAAAGTTTCGACCGTGCCGCGCAACAGCGTCGGATAGTGACCCGACATCGGCGCCACGATCAGCAGCTTCGGCTGCGGACGGCGCGGCACATGGGTGAAGGCGCGCTCGAAATGCAACAGCCGGCAGAACGGACGCTCCCAGATGTTGGTGATATGCACCGGCACGTGCTCGGCGCCGACGGTCACCCGCTTGATATTCCATTCGGGGCGGCGATAGCGGCGCGTCGAGCGCTCGAACAATTCCGCCGCCGCGGCAATCGATTTGCCATAGGTGGTATGCGAGAACGGGTTGGCCGGATTCTTGAAGAACAGGCGCGTCGCGTCGGCGACCGCGCGCGACGGATTGAGCGCCGCCTGGCCCATCTCGTAGAGCCAGTACATCGGCGTCGCGAGCAAAATGCCGCTGTCGCTGGGCAGCGTCGCTGCCCCGTCGAATTCACCAATCGGCATGGACGTAGTCCCCGGCCCCTGCTGCGATGCAGCACCGTGTCTTTTTTCTGTCATAGCGTCAACATAGCCGTAAGTCCTTGGCGTCCGGTTTAAACCCATAAAATGGCCGGTAAGCCACTCTAAGCGTGCGGGTTTTCGGCTTATTCACCGGTCTGCAACAGCGAGCCCTGGACGCGCGCGCTTTGCAGCAGCTTGAGGAAGGCAAACGACGCCGCCGCGAACAGCACAACGTTGAATGCAAGCGCTACCACCATCAGGTCGGCGCGGAAGACATGATCGATCAAAAGCGCACGCATGCCTTCGAATACGTATGTCGGCGGCAGCGACCACGCAACGTATTGCAGGTACCAGGGCAGCACCGTAACCGGGTAGTACACGCAGGTCAGCGGCAGGAACAGGAACATGATGGTCCACGCCATGCTCTCGGCCCCCATGCCGTTCCGCAACAGCAGGCCGGAGACGAAGATGCCGATCGCCCAGCTGGTGAGGATCAGGTTGACGAAGAAGGCGGCGAGCGCGAGGCCAAGCGACCACAGGTTGAACCCGAAGAAAGCGAAGGCAAGCAGCGTCACCGGGATCATGCCGATCGCCAAGCGCACAATGCTCATGATCATCAGCGCGGCGATGAACTCGACCGGCCGCAGCGGCGACATCATCAGGTTGCCGAGATTGTGCGACCACATCTCTTCCAGGAACGAAATCGAGAATCCGAGCTGGCCGCGGAACAGGATGTCCCACAACAGCACCGCGCCGATGAACACCCCGCTCGCGCGCATGAACAGCCCGCCGCCTTGTTGCGCCACGTAGAGCTGCAGGAAGCCCCACATCAGCATCTGCACGGTCGGCCAGTAGATCAGGTCGAGCACGCGCGGCCAGGAGGAGCGCAGGAGATACCAGTATCGCCGCACCATGGCGGCGACGCGGTTGAAGGAGAAGTCGAGGCCGGAATCGCTGACGTTCATTGCGCCGCCTCATGCTGTTCGGCGCGGCCGCGCGCCACGTCGAGGAAAACCTCTTCCAGGGTCTCGCGGCCGTAACGGGCGAGCAGGCGCTGCGGCGTGTCGTCGTCCTCGATGCGGCCCTTCTTCATGATGATGACGCGCTCGCAGAGCCGTTCAACCTCGGTCATGTTGTGCGAGGCGAGCAGCACCGTCGCGCCTTGCGCACGGCGATAGTGCTCGAGCCGCTCGCGCACCCAGTCGGCGGTGTCCGGATCGAGCGAGGCGGTCGGCTCGTCGAGCAGCAGGATTTCCGGACGGTTGAGCAGCGCCTTGGCGAGCGAAACGCGCGTCTTCTGCCCGGCCGACAACTTGCCGGCGGGGCGGTCGAGGAACTCGCCGAGGTCGAGATCGGCGGCGAGCGCGGCGATGCGTTCGTCGATGTCGGCCACCGCGTAGAGCTGGGCGAAGACCGACAGATTCTGCCGCACGGTGAGCCGCATCGGCAGCGCCACGTAGGGGCTTTCGAAATTCATCCGGTGCAGCACGCGGTACCGCTCGTCCGGCATCCGCGCGCCCAGGACGGAAACCGTGCCGGAGGTCGGCGTCACCAGGCCCATGATCATGGCAATCGTCGTGGTCTTGCCGGCGCCGTTGCCGCCGAGCAGCCCGGTGATCGAGCCCGGCGCCAGGCGGAACGTAATGCCGTCGACCGCCGCCACGCCCTTGTAGAGCTTGACCAGGCGGTCGACGGCGATGGCTGACGTGCTCTGCGCGTCCATTCTGGGGCCAGATGTGACGCTCCGCCGCAGGAAGCGCAAGCCCCGCAGCACTGCGACCAGTTTGAGGCTTCGCAGGCCGGCGGTAAACTGCACGCCATGCCTTCGCTCGGCCTGCCGCAGAATCATCCGCGCCGCAATGTGCGCCTCGATACCCTGCTGCGGCTGCGCTGGCTCGGCGCCATCGGGCAGACCACCGCCGTGCTGGTGGTCTATTTCGGGCTGGGTTTCACGCTGCCGATCTATGCCTGCCTCGCGGTGATCGCGCTGTCGGCCTGGCTCAATGTGGCGCTGCGCCTGCGCTTCCGCATGACGCAACGGCTCGAGCCGGACCGCGCCGCCTGGCTGCTCGCCTTCGATATCGGCGAGCTTGCCGTGCTGCTGTACTTGACCGGCGGATTGCAGAATCCCTTCGCCTTCCTGTTCCTGGCGCCGGTGCTGCTGTCGGCGACCGCGCTGCCGCCGCGCCTCACCTTGATGCTCGGCGGCTTCGCCATCGCCTGCGCCACCGCGCTGGTGTTTGCGCATTATCCGCTGCCCTGGGACACCGGAACCCCGCTGCAGCTGCCGCCGATCTATATTGTCGGGGTCTGGCTCGCGCTGCTGCTCGCCATCGGCTTCATCGGCGTCTATGCCTGGCAGATCACCGAGGAGTCGCGCCAGCTCACCGACGCGCTCGCCGCCACTGAACTGGTGCTGGCACGCGAGCAGCATCTCTCGCAGCTCGACGGACTGGCCGCCGCCGCCGCGCACGAGCTCGGCACGCCGCTGTCGACGATTTCGGTGATCGCCAAGGAATTGGAGAATGCGATCGCCGCCGATTCGCTGCACGGCGAGGACGTGCGCCTTCTGCGCGAACAGGCAACGCGCTGCCGCAATATTTTGGCCAAGCTCACCGAATTGTCGGCAAGCGGCCAGCCGTTCGACCGTACGCCACTGTCGTCGCTGATTGAAGAGGTGGTGGCGCCGCATCGCAATTTCGGGGTCGCCATCGACGTCACGGCGTCGCCCGCGCCCGATGCCGAGCCGGCGAGCGCGCGCAACCCGGCGATCCTCTACGGCCTTGGCAATCTGCTGGAGAACGCCGTGGATTTTGCGCGCACGCGCGTCGTGGTCGGCGCGCAATGGAACGAAGATATGATCGAGGTGACCATCGTCGACGACGGGCCGGGCTTCGCGCCGGATATCATGGCGCGCATCGGCGAGCCTTATCTCACCAGCCGCCGGCGCAATCCAAGCAAGACCGACGAGATGCCGACCGGCCTCGGCCTGGGCCTTTTCATCGCCAAAACCTTGCTCGAACGGTCCGGCGCCACGCTCGCCTTCGCCAACCGGCCGTCTCCCGGCAAAGGCGCCTTGGTCACCGTGCGCTGGAGCCGGAGCGATTTTCAGCGCCCTTTGGCGTTTGCCGCGGCTTGAGATTGCCGGACGAATTTCCTACTTTTATCCTGTATCTATGCGGGCGGCGCGCCGTGCATTGCGGCAAAGCGTAAAGGTGCAAACGTGGACATGGCAGTAAACGACGTCGCCGAAACAAGGGCGCGCGAAGATATCCCGGCGGAACGGTCGCTGCTGATCGTCGAGGACGACCTGCCGTTCCTGCAGCGGCTGGCCAAGGCACTCGAACAACGCGGCTTTAGCGTGACGACGGCCGAATCGGTCGCCGACGGCTTGCTGCAGGTCGAACGGGCCGCGCCGGCTTTCGCCGTGGTCGACATGCGGCTCGGCGACGGTAACGGCTTCGACGTGATCTCTGCGCTCAAGCGTCGCCGGCCCGACGCCCGCGGCATCATCCTGACCGGTTACGGCAACATCGCCACGGCGGTGAACGCGGTGAAGCTGGGCGCGGTCGATTACCTCGCCAAGCCGGTCGATGCCGACGACGTCGCCGCCGCTTTGCTCGCGCGCGACAGCAATTGCGAGCCGCCGGAAAATCCCATGTCGGCCGACCGCGTGCGCTGGGAGCACATCCACCGCATTTACGAATTGTGCGGGCGCAACGTCTCGGAAACCGCGCGCCGGCTCAGCATGCACCGCCGCACGCTGCAGCGGATACTGGCCAAGCGCGCGCCGCGGTGATGCTCAAGTAAATTCCCCATAAGGCCCCGTCGGGTCGGCGAGCGACTGCAGCCGCAGCGCGGCGGCGCGGGCAAACAGGAGCATCATGGATTTGCGCGTCGGCGCCGGCAGCCGGTGTTCGGGCGCCTCGCACACCATCTGCGCGCCGAAGGCGTCGGCCACGATCAAGCCGGTGTCCTTGGGAAAGATCTCGCAGGGCACTTCCATGCAGGTGGCGAAGAACAGCCGGTCGCAATGCAGCCGGTAGTCCTGCCATTTCTGGTCGGCGCGGAAATCGGCGACCGAGGATTTGATCTCGACGATCCAGATTTCACCGCCGGCATCGAGCGCGACCAAGTCCGCTCGGCGGCCGGACGGCAGTGGCAGCTCGCTCACCACCGAGAAACCATGCGCGTGCAAAAGCCGCGCCGTGCCGCGCGCGACGGCGAGCGCGGTTTCCGACTGGCGTCCGTCGACTGGAACTTCCAAAGGCTGTTTGGCGGCGAGGCTCATGACGCAAGCTTATCATATTTTGCCGGCGCGCTCGGGAAACGCCGCGGCAAGCGCCGCGCGATTAGCCTGGAGCACGCCGCGCTCGGTGATCAGCCCGGTGACGAGCCGCGCTGGCGTGACGTCGAAGCCGTAATTGGCGACCGGCGACCCGTCGGGAATAATCCGCACGGTCTCGATGCGCCCATCCTTGGTCTTGCCGGACATGGTCGCGACTTCCTCCGGCCCGCGCTGTTCGATGGGGATCTCGGCAATCCCGTCGCTCACGCTGAAATCGATGGTCGGTGACGGCAGCGCCACATAGAAGGGCACCTTATTGTCGTGCGCGGCGAGCGCCTTGAGATAAGTGCCGATCTTGTTGCAGACGTCGCCTTGCGCGGTGACGCGGTCGGTGCCGACGATCACCAAATCGACCAGGCCATGCTGCATCAGGTGGCCGCCGGTATTGTCGGGAATGACCGTGTGCGGCACGCCGTGATGGCCGAGCTCCCAGGCGGTGAGCGAGGCGCCCTGGTTGCGCGGCCGCGTCTCGTCGGCGAACACATGCACGGGGATGCCTTTGTCGTGCGCCATGTAGATTGGCGCGGTCGCGGTACCCCAGTCGACCGTCGCCAGCCAGCCGGCATTGCAATGCGTGAGCACGTTGATGCGGGTCCCATTTTTGCGCACCGCGATTTCCTCGATCAGTTTCAGACCGTGCCGGCCGATCGCCCGGTTGATGGCGACGTCCTCCTCGGCGATCTCGTTGGCGCGGCGCAAGGCGGCAGCGCTGCGCTCCGCGCGCGGCCGGTTGCGCACTGCCGCCAGCATCTGATCAAGCGCCCATTTGAGGTTGATCGCAGTCGGCCGCGCCGCCAGCAGCGCCGCATAGGCGCGTTCCAGATTTTCATCCGACGCATCGCCGATCAGCGCCAGCCACACGCCGTAAGCCGCGGCCGCGCCGATCAAAGGGGCGCCGCGCACCTGCATGGTCTTGATCGCGCGCACCGCATCGTCGAGCGTCGCAAGCCGCGCGGTGGCAAAGCGGTGCGGCAATTGGGTCTGATCGATGATGCCGACGCTTGCGGCGTCATCCTCGAGCCAGATCGTGCGCATTGGCCGGCCGTCGATCTTCATGGGACTAACAGATAACCATGTTTGCTCCGAAGGCAAAGCCGGGTAGCTTCCGCCGTATGCCCACCGATTACGAAAAAGAATACGACAACCGCGGCCGCGTGCCGGAGCATCCGGAGATTTTCGCGCGCTGGCAGCGCGAGGCCGCGGCCTATCGCGACGGCGCGCTGGACGGTGAATTCGGTCTCAAATACGGGCCGGGCGCGCGACAGAGCATCGACCTATTCCCCGCCAAGGATGGCGATGCGCCGCTCGCGCTGTTCATTCACGGCGGCTGGTGGCGTTCACTCGATCCTTCCACGTTCAGCCAGCTGGCGGCCGGACCGAACGCGCACGGCATCGACGTCGCGGTCGTCGGTTACGATTTCTGCCCGCAGGTCTCGATCGCCACCATCGTCGAGGAAATGCGCGCGGCCTGCCTGTGGCTGTGGCGGCGATATCGCAAGCGCATTTTCGTTTACGGCTGGTCGGCGGGCGGCCATCTCGCCGCCTGCCTGCTGGCGCAGGACTGGAAGGCGTTCGCCGCCGACGCGCCGGCCGATCTCGTGCCGGCGGCCTACGCGATCTCCGGCGTGTTCGACCTCGCGCCGTTGGTGCATGTGTCGCAGAATGCCGACTTGCGGCTCGACGCCGCGGAAGCGCGGCGGCTGTCGCCGCTGTTCTGGAAAATGCCGCGCGGACGTACGCTCGATGCGGTCGTGGGTGCGCTGGAATCGAGCGAATTTTTGCGCCAGAGCCACGGCATCGCCGATGCCTGGGGCGCGCGCGGCGTGGCGACGCGTTACGAGGAGATCGCCGGCGCCAATCATTTCACCGTGGTCGATCCGCTCGCCGACCCCGACAGCGCGATGACGCGGCGCGTCGCGCAACTCGCCGAGATGGTCAGCGCGCGCTAGAACCAGTATCGCCGCGCGAAGCTCACGGTCAGCGCGGCGCCGACCGCGACCACCAGCACCCGTACGACATTGCGCGGGATGACGCGCGCGATGTGCGCGCCGGCAATGCCGCCGACAACGGTGCCGGCCATCAGCGCCAGCGTCTGCGGCCAGACCACCGCGCCCTGCACGATGAAGACGATGGAGGCGACAAGGCCGTTGAGGCTGGAGACCAGGTTCTTCGCCACATTGGCGGAGCGGTAATCGCCGCCGGTAGCGATGGAGAACACGCCGAGGATCAGAATGCCGACGCCGGCGCCGAAATAGCCGCCGTAGAACGACACCGGCAGCAGCACCTTGAGGCTCGACACGTTGAAGGTGACGTCGTGGCCGCGGCCTTCCGCGCGTTTGCGGATGTAGGCGCCGATCTTCTCGGCGAAGGCGAACAGCAGCGTGGCAAAGCCGAGCAGCAGCGGCACGATGCCGTTGAAGAGCTTGCCTGGCGTCAGCAGCAGCAGCATCGCGCCGAGACCGGCGCCAGCCACGGACGCGACAATCAGGCTGACGAAGGCGCGATTGAACGGCGGCAGTTGCGTGCGGTCGGAGAGTGCGGCGAGCATGGTCGCCGGCATCAGCGCCACGAGGTTCGACACCGCCGCCGCCTGCGGCGGGATGCCGGCCATGATCATCGCCGGATACACCACCACCGCCGCACCACCGATGATCGAGGCAAGCAAGCCGGCAAACACGCCGGCGCCGACGAGGAGTGAGAAAGCGAGGAGGGTCACTCACACACTCCGTTCGTTCCCGCGAAAGCGGGAACCCAGAGCGACATGAACCGCCCCGTGTTTTTGGCTCCTGGGTCCCCGCTTTCGCGGGGACGAACGGAATGATGGGAGCGCTTTCACTGCAACAATCAAAAGAACGCCTGGATGCCGGTTTGCGCGCGGCCGAGGATGAGGGCGTGGATGTCGTGCGTGCCCTCGTAAGTATTCACCGTCTCCAGGTTCGCGAGCACCCGC
>Ga0335078_10007450_pt1 | contig 16216 bp, 10 predicted proteins | sample Lox_Sample_32_FD_206711 | JGI IMG/M metagenome (GOLD analysis project Ga0335078, IMG submission 206711) | Soil microbial communities from Loxahatchee National Wildlife Refuge, Florida, United States - Lox_Sample_3.2 | ecosystem: Environmental > Terrestrial > Soil > Wetlands | place: USA...
GTCAGGCTGTTGCGCGGGATTTCCACGTCGATGTTCTTCAGATTGTGCTGTCGCGCACCGTGCACCGAGATCCGTTCGAGCATAGTACTTGTTCGGGAAAAACGAAGGCTATATGCTATTGTGGCGCGGGTTGAGTTGTCCGCGCAAATGTAGTATAAAATAGGACAAAGTGCTCCATTGCCCGACTTGCCAAGGACGCTTGCGGCGCGTCCACCGCTCCTTGTCCGAGAAGTTGCTGTACGCCGCGATGTACGAGTGCGGCAAGTGTCATACACGCAAGCCTGAGCCGCGCTGGTATGCACTTTACCTGGGCGACTATCCGCGGTGCCCGCGTTGCGGGACGTATCGGGTGACGCACCTGCTGGCGCGCGACAAGATCGACAAGATGCTGACAGGCCCCATCAATTACGCGCAGTTCCTGTTGGGCGCGGACCTCTACCATTGCCGTTACTGCCGCGTGCAGTTTTACGATGTGCGGAAGCCGGTGGCTCCGGAGGTCGGGGACAAGGCGGCTGCTGTTGGTCCGGTGGCGGCGGGGGCGCGGGGTCGCGGGGGGCAATAGGTTTCGCTGGTTGGCTCCGTAGTGGGGTCCGCACCGGCTTCTGATGGTCAGGTTGGTTTCCCTCATTTTCAGGTGGTTCGGGATTTTTCATGGGTTGTGCATTTTTGTGCGTTTTTGTGCATTTTTGTGTAGCGGCGGCTGTTTCTACCGAACGACCCCAATTTCTTACAAGTAATTTTGTTTCAATAGCTTAGAGTGGCTTTAATGCTTCCTTGATCAGGTTTAGGGGAATTGTCGGACGAGGCGGGCCGGCGTAACGTCGCTGGCTTGGCGGCAAGTAAAGCTCTTTTGTCGATGAACTGGGGGGCGGGCTCCGGCAGAACGCCGGTCGGCGAGTGCGGAGGACCCTGGTGGCTTGATCTCCGCCGCCGGTCAGCGCGCAGACATGTATCTCAGCACGCTGCGAAGCTACATTCACGCGATGGGAGGCGTACTCCAGATTCAGGCCATCTTCCCCGATGAAGGCGCGGTCGTTATCGACCGTTTCGGGGATTACGAGGATCGGATGTACGTGGTCAGGGCGAACCAGTGCCGCCAAAGTATGGTTCGGTTTGCTTCTTGCCGGAATCTCGTTTCTTCGCTAATGGCGATGGCTTCACGGCGCGTGAATGGCCCACTCCCTGTTTCAAGGCTAAAGAGATTTGGGAACGAGGGAAGAGCAAGACCGATATCGATTTTCTTGTCGATTTCCTTGTGGTCTACGGCAAGGTCACGTACAAGGATACTTTGACCGGAGGGAAAGAGAATGAAATCCTCCACGAGACCAGATGGTGTTGCCTTTACCGCAGTCCGCAGATTGATTTTGTGCCGTGCGGCCCAGCCGAATACAACGAATACAGCGACTACCAAACAGCAATACAGGACAACGCAAAGCGCTCCCCCATCTCCAGATCGCGGGCGCTTTTGCGCTTCACGCGACTTTAGGACAGTACCGATGCGGAGGTGTGGTGGGGACCGGTAAGGTGTGGAAAGGCTTGCATAAAGCTCGCAGCCACCGCGCAGGGCCGCGCTGGAGCGTGCAAGAGGCGCGCGAATCGGCCGAGAGCGATCACATCCTGCGCGCCGGGAACCAAGCGACGGCGGCGCATCCGGCGGCTGCCGGCGTACCCGCAACCGGCCGGCGGCGGCGCGGCCACCGGCTCAAACTCCGGCGATCATTGCACGGTCAGGCTTATGATGGCGCTACTGGTCTCGCCGTCAGCCGTAGCATTGACGGTGATATCCTGGACACCCTGCGTGGCATTGCTGGCCGCGATCAGCTTTAGGATGCTGACACCCGCGGCGGGATTGTTGATGGTCGCCGGCGAAAACGTAGCGATGACTCCCTTCGGCAGTCCGGTCACCGACAGCGCCACAAAGGAATTGTAGGCTCCGGCGACGCTCGTGTTGATCACCATAGTCTCCGTGGTGCCATGGTCAATAGTCATGGCCACGTTCTGCGGAGTCACCGTGACCTGGCCGATATTCACCGTGACATTCACCGTGGATGTTACGCCTCCGCCCGTGCCGCTCAGCGTGATGACGTAGCTGCCGGGCGTGGCCAGACGGGTCGCCTGCACGTTCATGGTGCTCTTTCCGCCGATCCCCAGGATGTTGGGCGGTGAGAATGTGACGATGACCCCGGCCGGCAATGCGCCGGTCGATAGCGCCACCGTCGAGGAGAAACCATAGACCGACGCGGATGCGATCTGAGTGTTGGCCATGCCCCCCAACAGGCCGCCCATCAGCAGGTTTAAGGTCGTGGCCGCGGGATGCAGCGAGAATCCGGGAGGCGGTGTTATGGTCAAGCTGACCCCGATGGTGCGGGTCACGCCGCCACCGGTCGCGGCGATGCTCAACACATAGGAGCCCGGCGTCGATGTGTCGTCGACCGCAACGGACAGGACACTGGTGCCTGAGCCGGGCGCCACCGTGGAGGCGGGCGCAAAGCTGGGGGTCACGCCGGTGGGCAGGGCGCCGCCGGCGAGCCCGGTCGCCGTTAGTGCGACCGGCGCGTTAAACCCGCCCACCAATCCGGAAATCGTCACATTGACGGAGCCCGTCAGAGTCTGGGCCACCGTGAGGGCGCTCGGCGTCACGTGCAAGCTAAAGGCCGGCAACAACTGGATGGTGACCGGCAGTGTAAGCGTTTTGGTTTGGCCGCTGCCCACGCCCTTGATGGTGAGATTGTAGGTGCCCGCCACGGTGACGTTCGGACCGGCTGAGATGGTCAGCGTGCTGGAGCCGTCGCCGGGCGCGGCGATCGAGACCGCCGAAAATGAAGCGGCGACTCCTATGGGAACGCCGGCCACGGTGAGCGCCACGGTCGCGTTGAAGGTTCCCACGTGCGCGGTGGTGAGCGTGACCTGACCCGGTGTGCCTTGCACCACCGTGAGGGTGCCGGGCGCTACGCTCATGGTGAAAGTGGGCGAGGGATTGATCGTCAGGGGGAGGAGTAGAACCAGCGAAAGTCCGCCTCCCGTGGCGGTGACGGTGAGGGTGAAGTTGCCCGGCGTCGCATACATGGCGGTCATGACGGTCAGCTTCGACGAGGCCGCACCGGGCACGATGGTGGTGGGGGAAAGCACCACTGCGACCCCCTGCGGCGCGCCGGTGACCGCCAGCTTGAGCGATGCGCCGAAACCAGCCTGCACCAATCCGCAACTAATTTGCGTGAATGCCGAACTGCTGGATGTCACGATGAGGCTGGCGGGCGCGGCAGCCAGGTTGCAGCCCGACGGCGCGGATATGGTCAGCAACACGGGGAGCGTCTGGGTCACGCCGCCGCCGTTGGCCACGATCTGAATCGCATAGGTGCCGGGGGCCGCGGTTGGATCCGCGGTAAGCGTCAGCGTGCTGCGGCCCGATCCAGGGGTTTCCAGCGTCGGCGAGGTGAACACCGCGATGGTGTTGGCAGGCAGACCTGCCGCCGTGAGCGCCACTGGGGCGCTGAACCCATTGGTCACGCCGACTTGAACGATGGCGGTGCTGGTGGCGCCGGCCACCGCAGCGATGGACCCAGGGGTCAGTGCCAGCGTCAGACCCGGCACCCCGCCGGAAGCGTCGTTCCAGTTGTTCACCAGCACGGACGCATCCACGGATCCAAGCCCGCTGGCCTGGTCGTAGCCCGCCGCCGCGCTGAATCCGGCAGCTCCGGGCACGCTGTTGTCCCCGCTGGTGACGTCGTTGAAATAAGCCAGGCCGCCCCCTCCCTGGAGCGTGGCCAGGGCGTACAGGCTGGTATTGGCGTTTCCCTGACGGACGCCGGTCTGCTGATTGACCAGCGTCATCAAACCCGCGAACGCGGGCGCCGCGGCCGAGGTGCCGCCGATCCCGACCAGGTTGCCCTGGTAGTACATCAGGTAAGCGTCGTGGCTGGCGGCCGTCAAGGCTACGTCCGGCACGTCGCGCTGGCCATCAGCGGGCACGCCCGGCGCGCTTTGCCAGTCGGGTTTGGAGTTGTAGATGCTCGCGCCGCCGCCGCCCGCCCAGAGACCCGATCCGCCGTCATTCCCGCTTTCGTTCCAGACCACCTCGGGAATGTAGCCGAGCGCCGAAGACCAGTTCGTGGCATTGGCGGCCGACCAGTACTGGTCCGGGTTGCCGCCTTCGTCGAATTGGGTGCCGCCCACGCACACGTTGTACGGCGTGGAGCACAGGCCGTTCACCGCCTGGCCACCGGCGGCCAACGCTTCCGAGCCGTCGTCGCACGCCGCCGCGCCGCTGTCGCCCGCGGCCACCACCACCGTGATGCCCTGCACCGCGGCCTGCTGCCACAGGTTATTGTAGAAGGTGAGCTCCGCGGCGGTCATGTTCGCTTCGCAGGATCCGAAACTGGTGCTCATTACCGGCGCCAGGTTCTGGCTTACGATGTATTGCGCCGAGAGATCCGCGCCATCGGTGCTGGCCGTGGAAGCCGAAACCACCACTTGGATGGTCGCCAGGGGAGCCACCGCACCCGGCCACTCCACATCCAGGTCCGCCTCGGCCAGCTCGTCGGCGGATGTAATGCCGGGATCCGTGCCGTTCACCACGACCGCCGGATTGTTCGTGGGCAGGCCGAAGGTCCGGCGGAAGGTCAGCACGTCGGACGGTTGGATGTCGCACCGGGCCACTACGGCCACGGTCTGGCCCGCGCCATTGATGCCGCTGGCGTAGAGCGGGGCGACGTCGTAGATAGCCGCGAAATCCGCGGGCGCCAGATAATTGTACGAGTCGCCGGCACTGTACTGCGGCGCGGCCTGCAGGCGGGCGTGCAAGGCCCGGCGCGGGAAATTGTGCAGGGTGGCGACGCCAGCCACCACGGGCAGCAAGGCCTCCGGAACGCGGGGATCGCTAGCGTTGGCCAAATGCGCCTGGCCGCGGACGCCGTAGCGATGGATGGCGGTGTGGAATGCGATCTCGACCTGCCGGGCGGTGCCGCTGAAGACGATGGCGCGGCCCCCGGCCGGAATCTCGTCGATGGAGAAGCCCTGCGCACCCAGCCAGGAGACGATGCGGCCGATGTCGGCAGGCGAGGCGCCGAAGCTCTCCCCAAAGCTTTCCGGAGTGAGCCATTGACGATAGTGCGGCGACTGCGGATCGTGCTGGGCTTTAATCAGCGCGGCCACGGCCTGCTGCTGGACGGCATCCGAATGCAGCACCAGGATCATATGATCCAGGCGGGTATCGGGCGCGGCGGCGCCCAAGTCGCGCCCGGTGCGGGCCAGGGGATGCCGGTTGCCGGGCAGCGGCACGGTGCGGGTGTCGTCGATGGCCCCCCGGATGCGGTCCACGGGCTGCGCGCCGGCCTGGGAAACGACGGCAAAGAAAACGGAAAGAGCCGTCAGCGGGGCGGCGATCGAAGGGCGTCGCATGCGAGTCTCCTTGTCGTGGCGGAGGCGTCCGCCACCATGGTACTTATCGGCTGGAACCGACGGTGCTTGCGCAGCCCGCTATTGCACGGTCAGGCTTATGGTGGAGCTGTTGGTCTGCCCGTCGCTGACGGCTTTGATCGTGACGACCGCCGGACCCGTGGTGGCCGAGGAAGCGGCGGTCAGCTTCAGGCTGCTGGCCCCGGCGGCCGGGTTGAGGATGGACGCAGGTGAAAACGCCGCCGTGACGCCCTTTGGCAATCCGGTTGCCGAGAGCGCGACCGAACCGCTGTAGGATCCGGTGACGCGGGTGTTCACCACGACGGCGACGCTGTTACCGCGCTTGACGGTGACGATCGCGTTCAGAGGAGTTACCGCGAGCTGGCCGATATTGAGTGTGACCGGCACCGTGGATGTGACGCCTCCGCCGGTGGCGCTCACGGTGATGGTATAGCTGCCGGGTGCGGCCACGCCGGTGGTCTGCACGTTGAGGGTGGTTTTGCCGTTGTTCCCGGATATGCCAGCGGGCGTGAACGTAGCCACCACTCCGGAGGGCAGGTTGTGGCAGGAAAGCGCCACCAGCGCGGAGAAGCCGTACACGGCCGTGGCTGTGATCTGGGTGCTGGCCATGCCGCCCACCAGCGTGTTCAGGGCCGGCACCGCGGCGTGCAGCGTGAAACTGGGAGATGGCGTGACGGTCACAGGCAGCGCGGCGGTGCGCGTCACGCCTCCGCCGGCGGCGGTGATGGTCAGCGCGTACGTGGCGGGCGACACGGTGCTATCGGGGGCGAACGACAGGATACTCGAGCCCGAGCCGGGCGCCGGCACGGCGGCGGGTGTGAAGGTGGGGTGCAGGCCGGAGGGAAGGCTGTGGCCGGCTGCCGCGGCCAGCGACAACGCCACCGGCGAATTAAATCCGCCCACCAGTCCGGATATGGTCACGTTGACGGCGGCGATAGCGCCCTGTCCCACCGTGAAGGTCTTCTGCGCCACGCCCAAAGTAAACGCGGGCAACGGCTGGACGCTGACCGGCAACGCGATGGTCTTGGTCTGTCCGCCGCCCACGGCCTTGACCGTGAAATGGTAGCTGGCCGCCGCCAGGTTCGCCGCGGCTTTGATGGTCACCGTACTGACGCCGTCGCCAGGCGCGGCCAGCGAGGACGGTGAAAACGAAGCGGTGACTCCCGTGGGCGCGCCGGTCAGGGACAAGGCCAGGGCCGAGTTGAACGTCCCCACGTGCGCCGCGCTGAGCCTCACGCTGGCGGAGGAGCCCTGCACGACGATGACGCCGGTGGGCGCCAGGCTTAGCGTAAAGGTCGGCGCCGGATTGACCGTCAGGGAGACGGGCACGGATAGCGTCAGCCCCCCGCCGGTGGCGGTAACCGTCAGGGTATAGCTGCCGGCGGGCGCGCTTGCGGCCGTAGTCACGGTCAGCTTCGATGGGGCGGCGCCGGGAGTGATGTTGGCCGCCGCCAGCGCGGTGGCTACTCCCTGCGGCACGCCGCTGACGGTCAACTTCAACGATGCATTGAAGCCGCTCTGGGGCGACACGCAACCGATCTGGGTGTACGCCGAAGTGCTGGGATTCATGGCGATACTGGCGGGCGCGGCGCTTAACGTGCAGCCTACCGGCTTGGATATGGTGAGAGACAACTGAAACGTCTGGGTCACCGAGCCGCCGGTGGCGGCGATCCAGATGGGATAGACGCCGGGCGACGCATTCAAAGAAGCGGCAATCGTCACGCTGCTGCTGCCCGATCCGGGCGCGGCCAGAGTGGGCGAGCCGAATACGGCCGTCACACCGCTGGGCAGACCCGTCGCCGAAAGGGCCACCGCGGCACTGAACCCATTGGCGGTGGTGACCTGCGCGGTGACGGCGCTGGCGGCGCCGGCCGTAACGGCGAGCGACCCGGGCGTGACGTTCAAGCGGAAGCCGGGGGAGCCCCCGGTCGAGGCGTCGTTCCAGTGATTCACCAGCACGGCCGCATCCACCGATCCCAGGCCGGTGGCCAGGTCGTACCCCGCCCCAGCGCTGAATCCGGTGAGGCCTGGCACGCTGTTGTTCCCGCTGGTCACATCGTGAAAATAGGCCAGGCCGCCGGCTCCCTGAAGTGTTGCCAGGGCGTACAGGCTGGTATTGGCATTTCCCTGGCGACCCGCCTGTTGATTGACCAACGCCATCAGGCCCGCAAACGCGGGCGACGCGGCCGAGGTTCCGCCGACGTAATAGACGCCGCCTTGGTAGACAAACAGGTAGCCGTCATGCAAGGCGGCCGTCAGGGATACGTCCGGCACGTCGCGCTGACCGTCGGATGGCACGCCCGGGGCGCTTTGCCAGGCGGGTTTGGAGTAGAAAGCGCTGGCGCCGCCGCCCCCGGACCAAAGACCCGATCCGCCGTTGATCCCGCTTTCGTTCCAGGCCGTTTCCGGAATGTAGCCGAGCGCGGAGGACCAGTTTGCGGCGCTGTTGGCCGACCAAAACTGGCCGGGGTTGGATCCCTCGTTGAATTCGGTGCCGCCGACGCACACGCTGTAGGGCGAGGAGCACAGTCCGTTCACGCCCAGTCCGCCGGTGGCCAGCGATTCCCCGCCCCCGTCACAGCCGGCCGCGCCGCTGTCGCCCGAGGAGATCAGAGCGGTGATGCCCTGCGCCGCCGCCTGCTGCCAGAGATTGTTGTAAAAGCTCAGCTCCGCGGATCCCATGTACGCTTCACACAGCCCGAAACTGGTGCTCATCACCGGCGCTACGTTGTGGCTGACGATGTATTGCGCCGAAAGGTCGACGCCGTCACTGGTCTGGGTGGAGGCCGAGACCACGAAGTCGACAGTGGCCCCGGGAGCTACCGCGCCTGACCACTGCGAATCCAGCTCCGCCTCGACCAGCTCATCGGCGGAAATGATGCCAGGATCGGTGCCGTTGACGATGATCGCCGGATTATTCGCGGGCAGGCCAAAGGCCTGGCGGAATGCCTGCGCGTCGGACGTGGGAATGTTGCACCGCGCCACGATGGCAATGCTCTGGCCCGCGCCGGTGATGCCGCCGGCGTAAAGCGAGGCTACGTCGTAGATGGTGGCGAAATCCCCAGGGGAGAGATAGTGGTAACCACCGCCGTAGGTATACTGGGGCGCCGCATGCAAGCCGCGATGCATCGGCTGGTGGCGGAAGTCGTGCAGGGTGGCGACGCCGGCCACCACGCCGGCCAGGCCCTCGGGAATGCGCGGATTGCTCGCGTTCGCCAGGTGCGTCGCGCCGCGGACGCGGTAGCGGTCGATGGCCGTATGGAACGCCGCTTGCACCTGCCCGGCGGTGCCGCTGAAAACGATGGAACGGCCCCCGGCGGGAATCTCGTCGATGGAGAAGCCCTGCGCGCCCAGCCACGACACGATGCGGCCGATATCGCGGGGCGACGCGCCGAAGCGATCGGCGAAGGTTTCCGGCGTGAGCCATTGATGGTAGAGCGGCGACTGCGGATCTTTCTGCGCGTCGAGCAGAGCGGCCAGCGCCTGCTGCTGGGCGGCATCGGACTGGAGCACCAGGATCATACGATCCAGGCGGGTTTCGGGCGCGACCGTGCCCAAGTCGTACTCGGGGCGGGCTAACGGATGCCGATTGCCGGGTAGGGGCACGGTGCGGCTGTTGTCGATGGCTGCGCGGAGGCGGTCGGCGGGCTGGGCGCTGGCATGGGAAACGCTGGAAAGGAAAGCGGCGAGAAAGATCGCCACGGAAACGGCGATCGAACGGCGGCGCATGTAGGGTCTCCTTGTCTGTGGTCAGTTGGCCGCGGCCGGAGGAAGCCCACCGCCACCAATAACAGACTTATCGACCCGAACTGTGGAATATGCGCGCAGTGTTCCAAAGGTACTGAAGGCGACGCAGCAGCGGAACAGGCCGGGAGGACTGTCCTACCGCAGGTTGTGCTTCTTGATCTTATAGCGCAGCTTGTCGCGGGTAATGCCCAGAATGCGCGCGGCCTGCACCTGATTGCCGCCCGCGCGGTCGAGGGCCTGCTCGATGACGCGGCGCTCCTGTTCGTCGAACGACAATTCCCCCTCCTGGCCATCGGAGCGCGCCGCGGGAGCCGGCCCGCCGCCGCTGCCGCCCTGGCGCATATATTGGGGAAGGTCGGCGATGTCGATGGCCTCGCCGGACGCCAGCATGCAGGCGTGCCCGATCACGTTCTCCAACTCGCGCACGTTGCCGGGCCAGGAGTGGCGCGCCAGCAGAATCTGCGCGCGCGGAGCGATCGACTGCACAGGCTTGCCGTACTGCGCGGCGAATTTCCGGATGAAGAAGCGCTCGAGCAGCGGCAGATCCTCCTTGCGGTCGGCCAGCGCCGGCGTCCTGATCTCCACCATGGAGAGCCGGTAGTACAGATCCTCACGGAAGCGTTTCTCGGAGATCTGGACGCGCAGATCGTGATTGGTGGCGGCCACCACGCGCACGTCCACCGGGCGCGCGCTCAACGAACCAACCCGCTGCACTTCCCGATTCTGCAGGACCCGCAGCAGCTTGGCCTGGCTGGCGATCGGCATGTCGCCGATTTCATCCAGGAAGAGGGTGCCTTCGTGCGCGTACTCGAACAAACCCATTTTGTTGGAGTCCGCGCCGGTGAAAGCGCCCTTCACATGGCCGAACAGCTCGCTTTCGAACAACGTTTCCACCACCGCCGAACAATTGCAGACCACCATGGGGCCGGGCGCCTGGCTGAGTTTGTGCAGAGCTTGCGCCACCAGTTCTTTGCCGGTGCCGGTGGGGCCGGTCACCGAGCAGGCGCGGTAATGCGGCGCCACGCGGCGGATCTGGGCGAACATCTCCCACATCAGCGGGCTGCGCCCGATCATGCCTTCGAACTGGCAGGTGTCCATCAGCTCACCATCCAGTTGACTGGCGCGCTGGCGGCGCCGCGCATCGTTGGCCAGCTTGTCGATGCGCTCGCGCAGCACCGGGATCGAGATGGGCTTGGTCAGGTAATCGCAGGCGCCCTTCTTGATGGCTTCGACCGCGGCGTCGGTGGAGTAATGGGCGGTCATCAAGATTACGTCGGTGGCCGGGTCAACTTCCAGTATGCGGCTCAACAGCTCCATACCGTTCATCTTGGGCATCACGATATCGCTCAGCACGATGGCCGGGCGCTGCAGGCGAACCAACTCGAGCCCGCTCTCAGGATCGCTGGCGGTGAGGATGTCGAGGCCGTCGCCGGAAAGCGCCTCGGAGACCAGCTCCAGGCTTTGCGGATCGTCGTCAATGGCGAGGAGCTTGATGGCGTGCATGGCGAGCTTAGAGAATCCTCTTGATTTCCTGGCGGAGCGCGGCGATCTCCACGGGCTTGGTGATATAGCCGTCGAAGCCGGCATCGAGGGCGCGCTCGCGGTCGCCTTGCATGGCGAAAGCCGTAAGCGCCACCACATGCAGGCCGGAAAGCCGCGGATCGGCGCGCAATTCGCGGAGTACGCCATAGCCATCCAGGCGGGGCATCTGAATATCCACCAGCACCAGGTCCGGAGCGTTCGCGCGCGCGCGGCTCACGGCGTCGTGGCCATCGGCGGCCTCGACTACGTCATAGCCGCTCATTTCCAGCACCTCCCGGATCAGCTCACGGCTGGCCGCGTTATCGTCGGCCACCAGAATCGTATGGCTCATACCCGGCTCGCTTGCGCTCCCACGGCGCGGCGCAGATCGGCCAGCAGTTGTTTCTTCCATTCGCGGTCTTTTTGAAACAGGCCGATGGTTTCGTGGCGCAGCATTTCGATTTCATTATCGGTCAGATCCTTGGCGGTCAGAACCAGCACCGGGATGTTGCGCAAACCCGGGTCTTCCTTCATGCGCAGCAGCAGCTCGAAGCCATCCATTTCGGGCATGATCAGGTCCAGCAAAATGGCGCTCACCGAGATGCGCCCCATGGCCTCCAACGCCTCCTTGCCGTTGGTCGCCAGCACAGGGATATAGCCGTCCGACTCCAACATCTCCTTAAGCAGTTCGCAGGTACCGGCTTCGTCATCGACCACCAGCACCTTGGCGGGACCGTTGGATCCTGGTCCGATGAACCGGCGAACGGATTCGAGCAGCACATCTTTGTCGACCGGCTTTACCAGGTATTCGGCGGCACCCAGCGCCAGGCCGATCTTGGGTTCGTCGACCACGGTGACCACAATCACGGGAATGCCGGCGGTGATCGGGGTCTTCTTCAGCGCGTAAAGCGTGTCCCAGCCGCCCTTGCCCGGCATGAGCATGTTCAAGGTGATGGCATCCGGCACGTGTTCGGCGGCCTTGGCCAGGGCCTCCGCCGATGAGCCCGCCATGACCAGTTGATACCCCTCGGGCTCCAGCCAGCTCGCCAGGAGTTCGCGGGCGGGGGCTTCGTCATCCACAATCAGAACCAGCGGGCGGTCGCGCGGCGGCTCGGTCTCACCCAGGGCGGCGTCCTCGGGCGCATCCACTTCCGCCGCGGCGCGACCGGCCGGCATGGTAAAGCTCAACCGCGCGCCCTTGCCCGGCTCGCTCTCCACCCAGATGCGTCCGCCGTGTTCCTCCACCAGCCGCCTGGTGATGGCGAGTCCGAGGCCGGTGCCTTCCTTGACCCCTTTGGTGGTGGCGCTGGCCTGATGGAAGGCGTCGAAGATGGCTTCCTGCTCTTCGACGGGGATTCCCAGCCCGGTGTCGCTGACCGAGACCGTCAGGCGGCCGCGGCGCTCGGTGGCCTCCACCCAGATCTTGCCGCCTTCGGGAGTGAACTTGACCGCGTTGCTGAGCAAGTTCAGCAGGATCTGCTTAAAGCGGATGCGATCAGCAAAGACCGTCACATCCGGTCCAATGCTGCTATGCACCGCGATGGTCTTGGCCGCGGCCGCGGCCCGGATACCGGTCAGCACGTCGGCCAGGACCGTGGCTACGGAGAGATTCTCCCGATTCAGTTCCAGACGGCCGGCCTCGACCTTGGAGAGGTCCAGAATGTCGTTGATGAGCGCCAGCAGATGCCGCGCGCCCTGCTGGATGTGGCTGACGAATCGCTGCTGCTTGGAGGACAACGCGCCGGCGGTCTGTTCGGCCAGCAGGTCGGAGAAACCGATGATGGCGTTGAGCGGCGTGCGCAACTCGTGGCTCATGCTGGCCAGAAATTCGCTCTTCATGCGATTGGCGCGCTCCACCTCGCGGTTGCGGAGTTCGAGTTCTTTGTTGGCGGTCGCCAGCTTGGTATTCAGAGCCGCCACATGGTCTTCAGCCTGCTTGCGCTTGGTGATGTCGCGGTTGATCTCCAGGAGGGCGCCGGGTTGGCCATCCGTCTTGCCCACCAGAATGTGCCGGGTTTCAACCGTAATCCGGGCGCCATCGCGGCGCGTGTGCTGCAGTTCGCCGTCCCACAGGCCGTTGCGGTCGAGTTCGGCCTCCAGCGCCTCGCGGGATACCGGAAATCCGGTCTGAAAGAGCGCATGGGAGACCTGGCCTACGGCGTCCGCGGCGGACCAGCCGTAAATCTCCTGGGCGCCGGCGTTCCACTGCAGAATGCGGCCGCCGGGCTCGCGCACGATGATGGCATCGTGCGAGGCCTCGATCAACTGGGCTTGCCGGCGCAGGTCCTCCTCGATGCGCCGGCGGTCGGTCATATCGCGGACCACGCACATGACCTGCGGGCCATCCTTGGTGTCCAGCGGGCTCAAGGTGATATCCACCGGGAACTCACTCCCGTCGGTGCGCCGGGCCCAGAGGTCGAGGCCGGATCCCATGGGGCGCGCGGCCGGCTTGGCTTGGTAGTGCGTGCGGTGTCCCGGATGCCGGTCGCGAAAACGGCCGGGCACGAGGTCGTCGACGGACTTGCCCAACAACTCGTCCAGCCGGCACCGGAACATCTCTCCCGCCAGCGCGTTCGCCAGGGCGATGCGGCCCTGGCGATCCACCTGGAGGATGGCGTCGGGAGAAGACTCGAAGATCTGGCGGAATCGAAGATCGGCGCGGACTACGTCGCGGGCGCCGGGGTCGTGGCGCGCGGCCTTCAGTTCCAGAACCTGTTTGGCGGAAATCGGCAGGCGGAAAAGTTCGCCGGTGTGCAAGCAATCGGCGGCGCCTTCCAGAACGCAATTCATCAGCAGGCGGGTGTCAGGGTCACGGGAGACGACGATGAGAGGGACCATCCCGGGGCGTGCGCGCAAGGCTTCCGCCGCGGCGCGCCAACTCCAGCCGGGGGCGGCGTATTCCGTTACGACCAAGTCATACCTGGCGCTATCGAGAATGCCGGACAGATCCTCCGGTCTTTCGGCGGTGGCATGGCCTGCGTCGAAACCCACACGCGCCAATTCGCGCATGCATTGTTCCGCGATTTCGGGCTGGGTCTTAAGGAATAGAACGCGCAACGCGCCCCCTCACTTGTCTAATAATATACAATCCGTGCTTGGCGCGGGCAGGCTGTGCCCGAAGTGGGCGGCCGGGAGGCCGCCGCAGGCTGCAACGCACGTCAGGCCGAAGGGGGCGCCTCGATCCCGGATTGCACCTGAGTGGCGGCGTAGGCCTGGTTGCGGCGCCAGGCCAGGACCAGAAATCCCCCCAGGATGCAGAAGGGTGGCAGCCCCAGCAGCACGATGCCCATGTTGAGCAGGTGCGCGCGGGCCGCATTTTGGGCGGCTGCCGTGCGATAGCACATGACGCACTGGGGCCAGGCATTCGCGGCGGACAGAAAAAGCGCGACAATCAGGCGTTTCATCTGGGCCTCATCATCATCAGGCGGCTGGAGTCGGGCATGAACATGACCAGCATCAGAATGATACAGAGAATCAACATGGGAAACAGTGTCAGGAACAAACTTAATTTCTCAAACTTCAAATGCATAAAATAAGCTATGATCAGCGCAGCCTTGATCACGGACAGGCCCACCAGGGCCGTCAAGAAGATCAAGACGGGTATCTGCTCGTAGGCCAGGAAGACCTCGACGCCGGTCATGAATAACAACGCAAACCAGACGGTGACGAACGCCTTGGTGGTGGCGCCGTCAATATGATCGACTGCTACGGAGTGAGCGCTCATGCGTAGGTTCCTTTCCTGTGACGTAGTTATATCCTGGCCGACATCAAGTAGACGAGCGGGAAGATAAACATCCACACCAGGTCGACAAAGTGCCAGTAGAGGCCGCTGACTTCCACATCCTCGGCCTTGAACTTGCCGCGGCCGACGGCAAAGGCGATGATACTCAGGTAAATCAGGCCGATGACTACGTGAGTCATGTGCAATCCGGTGAGGGCGAAAAAGGTTCCGCCGAACAGCGGCACGCCCCAGGGGTTGTCGAAGGGAGTTACGTGCTCGTTGCGGATCAGGTTGAGCCACTCGGTCAGGTGCAGCGCGACGAAAGATGCGCCGCCCAGCATGGTGGCCAGGATCCAGCCGACGGCGGCCTTGCGGCGGCCGTGATTCATGGCGTGCACTCCCATCACCATGGTCAGGCTGCTGGAGAGCAGGCAGAACGTCATGACCGTGGAAAAGATAATGCTGGGTTTGAAGTGAAACGGCGTGGGCCAGTTTGGCGTGGCCAGCCGCACGTAAGTGTACGCCATCAGCAGCGCGGAGAAAGTGAGCGCGTCGGAGATGATGAACAGCCACATCCCGAACTTCTTCGAGTTCACAGCGTAGGGCGAACGTCCGCCTGACCAGACCGACGCGGTCATGGTTGCCGCCGAATTGACTTGGGACATCGACAAATTACCCCCAAACGAAGAATAGAACCATCAAGTAAAGCCAAAGGCCATCCACGAAATGCCAAAACAGCGCGCTGACATCCACGGCGGTGCGCTTGCCAGGCCCCAGGCGCAGGCGTATGGCCTGCACGTCCACGTATACCAGCGCGCTCAGTCCGCCCACGATGTGCAGGCCGTGGGCCGCCGTCAGCAGATAGAAGAACGAGCTGCTGGGATTCGTAGCCACAAAGATGCCTTCCGCATTCAATTGCCGCCAGGCGAGCGCCTGGCCCAACAGAAACAGAGCTCCGAGCACGGTGCCCGCGGTCCAATAGCCGTTGAAGGCGGTGCGCCGCCCGCTTTTGAGCGACCGCCGCGCGAGGTGCAGCAAAAGACTGCTGGCGAGCAGGACGGCGGTATTGGCCCACACGATCGGCGGCAGAGTCAAGGCGACCCAATCGTTGGAGATGCCGCGGCGCACCACGAAAGCGCTGGTGAAGGCCGCGAAGGCCATGGTGGTAGCGGCCAGCAGGACCATCAAGCCGGTCATGGAGGCGCGGCGGGATGCGCCGCGGCCGTCCGGTCCGCCGCCCCCGCCGTAGCCGTCACCGCGGGGAGGGGCCGGCGGGCGGATGATGTCGGATGTGATGGAGCTTGGCATTGTTCACCAGTGGCTAGTGGCTAGTGGCTGGTGGATTGGTCACGTCCACCGGGTCGTTCTGCATGATGAAATCGCGCGGCGCGCCGGGCACGCTGTATTCATAGGGGCCGTGATTCACCACGGGATGGTGGCCGCCAAAGTTGTCAAAGGGCGGCGGCGATGGTATGGTCCACTCGAGCGTGGTCGCATTCCACGGATTCATGGGAGCCTTCTTGCCGAACTTCAAGCTCCAAAAAAGATTGAAGAAGAAGAGGAGTTGCACGGCCGCGGTGAAGTATGCCGCATGCGTCATGAAAGTGTGCACGGGGAGCAACTTGCCCAGGAAGTCGAAATTGGTGAAGTCCGAATAGCGGCGCGGATTGCCGGCGATGCCCAGATAATGCATGGGGGTGAATATCGCGTAGACGCCCACGAAAGTGGCGTAGAAGTGGATCTTGCCCAGGGTCTCGTTCATCATGCGCCCGAACATTTTCGGGAACCAGTAGAAGGTGCCGGCGAACATGC
>Ga0335078_10007451_pt1 | contig 16215 bp, 15 predicted proteins | sample Lox_Sample_32_FD_206711 | JGI IMG/M metagenome (GOLD analysis project Ga0335078, IMG submission 206711) | Soil microbial communities from Loxahatchee National Wildlife Refuge, Florida, United States - Lox_Sample_3.2 | ecosystem: Environmental > Terrestrial > Soil > Wetlands | place: USA...
GCGTAGAGGCCTTCGCCGATCACCGGCCGCGCCGCCATGTAGACCAAAATGGTGCCGAACAGCGCCAGCGCGATGCCGACGCTGCCGAGGATGAAGTATTTCCACGCCGCCTCCAGCGCCTCGTGCGTGCGGTAGATGCCGACCATCAGCACGGTGGTGAGTGTCGCCATCTCGATCGCCACCCACATCAGGCCGATATTGTTGGCCACCAGCGCGAGGTTCATGGCGAACATCAGCACCTGGTACATGGCGTGATAGAAGCGCACGAAAGTCGGCGTCAGCCGGCCGATCTCGATTTCGTGCTCGATATAGCTCGCGCTGAACACGCTGGTGGTGAAGCCGACGAAGGTGGTGAGCACGATGAAGACCTTGTTGAGGTCATCCACCAGGAGATAGGGCCCCGAGGCCGGCTGCGCCACGAACAGCGACGCCGCGGTCAAGAAGGTGAGCAGCGCCGCCAGCACGTTGAGGATCGCGGTCAGCCGGTACCCGGGCAGGGCGGCGAGCAGCGCCGCCGCCACCGCCGGGATCAGCAAGACGCCGGTGAGCGCGTCGATCATAGCCGCTCTCCGCGGAAACGGTCGAGCGCCTGCACGTCGACGGTGTCGAAGCGCTCGCGGATGCGGAACAGGAAGATGCCGATGACGATGAAGGCGATCAGCACCGAGAAGGCGACGGAAATCTCGACCACCAGCGGCATGCCCTTGGCGCCGGTTGCCGCCAGCACCAGGCCGTTTTCCAGCGACATGAAGCCGATCACCTGGCTCACCGCATTGCGCCGGGTGACCATCATCAGCAGGCCGAGCAGCACGACCGACAGCGCGAAGGCGAGATCCTCGCGCGCCAGCGGGTCGGCCTCCGCCGTCACCCGCAGCATCACCACCATGGACAGCGCGACCAGGCCCATGCCGAGCAGCATGGCGGGGCCGACGCCAACCACCGTTTCGATCTCGCGATGAATGCCGAGCTTGACGATGATCCGGTGCAGCGCCACCGGAATGACGATGGCCTTGAAGATCAGCGCGATAAGCGCGGTCAGATAAAGATGCGGCGCGTCCTGCACAAAGGCCTGCCAGGCGACCGAGGCCGCCAGGATGAAGGCATGCAGGGCAAAGGTATTGAGCAGCGCGTAAAGCCGGTCCTGATAGAGCTGCATGAAGCTCACCAGCACCAGCGAGCCGGCGAGCATGTGGGCGATATCGAAGGTGAGGGTGCCCATCGCTACAGGCTCCTGGAGACGAACAGCAGCAAGGTGCCGAGCAGGCCGAGCATCAGCGCGGCGCCGAGGAAGGCGGGCACCCGGAACACGCGCATCTTGGCGATCGCGGTCTCGAACACGGCGAGCAAGAAACCGCCGGCCGCGAGCTTGACGAGATATGCGGCAAGCCCGATGGCGAGCGCGCGCGGGTCTGCGTCAGCGCCGGCAATGCCCCAGGGCGTGAACAGACAGCCGATCACCGAGACATAAAGCAGCAACTTCAATTCGGACGACAGGTCGATCAGCGCTAGATGGCGGCCGGAATATTCCAGCACCATGGCCTCGTGCACCATGGTGAGTTCGAGATGCGTCGCCGGATTGTCGATCGGAATGCGCGAGTTCTCGGCGATCGCCACCATGATCAGCGCCAGCATGGCGAGGCCGAGCGAGACCCTTAAACCCGCGTCACCGGACGCCATAAAGGCGGCCATGGTCGACAGTTGCGTCGAGCCGGCAATCAGCGCCACGGTGAATACCATCATCAGCATCGCCGGCTCGGCGAGCGAGGCGATCATCACCTCGCGGCTCGAGCCGATGCCGCCGAACGAGGTGCCGACGTCGAGGCCAGCGAGCGCCAGGAAGAAACGCGCGCTGCCGAGCAGGGCGATGATGGCGATCAGGTCCGCCGACCAGGAGAACAGCAGGCCGATGCGGAAGGTCGGCACCAGCGCGGCGGCGACCCAGGTGCCGGCAAAGATGATGTAGGGAATGACGCGGAACAGCCAGGAGGCGCTTTCGGCCAGCACCACGTCCTTGCGCATCAGCCGGATCAGATCGCGGTAAGGCTGCAACAGCGGCGGACCCTGCCGGCGCAACAACCGCGCCTTCACCTTGCGCACAAAGCCGGTGAGCAGCGGCGAGAGCAGCAGCACCAGCAGCATTTCGGTGCCTTGCAAAGTGAAATCGCGGATCAGGGCCATATCGCGAGCACCAGAAGCAGCAGCACCAGAGCGGTGAACACCAGCGTGAGATAGCGGCGGATGGTCAGGAATTGCAGGACATTGAGCCGTTCGGCCACATAGCCGATGAAGCCGGCGATCGGCGCGTAGGCGGTCTCCCAGATCAGGTCGTGCAGGTCGACGGTCAGCCGCGCCGGCGCCAGCGAGCCGGGCGGCGGCATCTCGCCGATCTCGCGCGCGCGGAACACGGTCGTGCCGTAGACCCGGCGGATCGGCTGGGCGAAGCTCGAGGCGGTGTATTGCGTCGCCGGGCTCGGGTCCGGGTAGCCGCAATCCCAGGCCGGGCCGCGCCGCAGTTTGTCCGACGCCAGGCGGTGAATGGCGAAGGCCGCGACCGAGCCGGACAGCGTGACGAAGATGAACACCAGGAGCCCGTTATAGGAGCTGCGGCTTTCCGCGATCGGCACGATCGACAGCCACTCGACGCCGGCCTGATGCGGCATGCCGACGCCGATCAGACTGTTGGTCACCGGATTGAGGGCGTCGATGAAGAAGCCGGGAAGAATTCCTGCGACGAGACACAACGCGGCCAGGAAGTACATGGCGGCGAGCGAGTTACTATCGGTCTCCTGCGCTTGCGCCGCAGCGTCGGTGCGGGCGCGGCCGAGGAAAGTCACGCCGAAGGCCTTGACGAAGCAGGCGGCGGCGAGCGCCGCCGACAGCGCCAGCAGTGCGCCGACCGCCGGCACCATGAATTTCAGACCCCAGGCCGGCAATTGCGGGCTCAAGAGAATGGCCTGGAAGGTGAGCCATTCCGAGACGAAGCCGTTGAGCGGCGGCAGCGCCGAGATCGCCACGCAGCCGACCAGGAAGACGAAGGCGGTCTGCGGCATGCGGTGGATCAACCCGCCGAGGTGCTCCATGTCGCGTTCACCGGTGGCGTTGAGCACCGCGCCGGCGCCGAAGAACAACAGGCTCTTGAAGACGGAATGGTTGAAAACGTGGAACAGCCCGGCGGTCAGCGCCAGCGCGGCCGCGAGCGGCATGTCGGCCGCCCTGAAGGCGAGCGCCAGGCCGAGGCCGATATAGATGATGCCGATGTTCTCCACCGTGTGATAGGCGAGTAGGCGCTTGAGATCGTGCTGCATCAGCGCGTAAAGCACGCCCATCACCGCGGTGATGCCGCCGACGGCGAGCACCGCCATGCTCCACCACCAGGCCGGCGGCCCGAGCAAATCGAATACGATGCGCACCAGGCCGTAGACGGCGACCTTGGTCATCACCCCGCTCATCAGCGCCGAGACGTGGCTCGGCGCCGCCGGATGCGCCAGCGGCAGCCAGGCATGCAGCGGCACCACGCCGGCTTTGGAACCGGCGCCGATGATGGTGAGCACCAGCACCAAAGCCGCCAGCGCCGCGGACGGATGCGATAGGCGAATGGCATCGAAGGCATAATTGCCGTCGGCGCCAGCGAGCAGGCCGAAGGCGAGCAGCAGCGCCAGCGTGCCGAAGCTCGCCATCAGCAGGTAAATGTAGCCGGCGCGCACGTTCTCTGCGATGCGGTGATGCGCGATCACCAGCGCCCAGGAACTGAGCGACATGAATTCCCACGACACCAGGAAGCTGAAGGCGTCGTTCGCCATGACCACGAGGTTCATGGCGGCGAGATAGGCGGGATAGAACGGCAGCACGCGCTGCGGTGCGTCTTCGTGGCGGCCGTAGCCGAGCGCGAACAGGCTCGCCGAGGCGCCGCCGAGGTTGACCACCACCAGGAAAAACGCCGAGAGCGCATCGATGCGGAAATGCGCGCCCAACCAGGGCAGGCCGAGCGGCAGCGTCACCGCGGACGTCTCGGCAAATCCGAACAGCCGCAACAGCGCGATCATGCCGAGCGTGAGCGTGATCATCAGGCTCGCGCCATACACCACGCCGGTGGAGCGCGGCGAGGCGGCGAGCGCGACGGCGATCGGCGCCAGGACGATGAGCGCGGCCACGCCGTAAAGTGCGTCGACGACCATCATTTGAGTCGCACTCCACGGCCGCCACCGCTGCTGCTGGCGCCTTCGCCGATCAATTCGATGCCGCTTGCCGCCAGGGCATCGACCAGTTTCATCAGCGAATCGACGTTGCCGCGCACGACACCGTCGCAGGCTTCCATGCGCTGGATGGTTGGCAACGACAAGCCGCAGGCCTGCGCCAATTGGCGCTGGTCGAAGCCGAGCAGAGCGCGGGCCGCCCGCATCTGAGGGCCGGTGATCATGCTTTAAACATCAGAATCGATATAAGAAGCGATCCTTCTGATAGTTATACCAGCGGTTTTTCGAGGGCAAGCACGAGCGGGATACCGCTCGGGCAATGAGCAGGGGAGGGTGAAAGGTCACCGCGGCTTCTTCGCCGCCAGCTTTTTATCGAGCCGCGCCATGTCGACCACCATGCGCTCGTGCGTGCCGTTGCCGATCTCCTCGGTCTCGTCGTGCGCTGAAACCTTAAACTCGATGCGCCGGCCGTCGACTTTGGTCACCTCGGCCGTGGCCGTCACCTGATGGCCGACCGGCGTCGCTGCCAGATGGCGGACGTTGACCACGGTGCCGACCGCGCTCTCGCTCGGATCGAGGTAGCCGCGCACCGCGTTGAGCGCGGCGTTCTCCATGGCGGTCACCATCATCGGCGTGGCGAACACCTCGGGCAGCGCCGCGTCCTTGAACTGATTGGCAAGATGCGCCGGCGTCACGCGCAGGGTGTAGCTGCCTTTCGCTCCCACCGGAATTGGGCGCATCACATCATCTCCCGTCGTGGCGCATGATCTTATCCGAACACCGGTTCCCACTTTTCGGGATCATGCGCTCTCCTCGGCCGGCCGCACGTGGTTGATCGCGGGCGCCAGCGCGACCAGCACGATGCCGCAAAGCGCGATCGGCGCAAAGGCCACGCTCGCCAAGCCGGACACGTCCCAGACGAAGCCGCTGATCACCGGCACAATCACCGCGCAGCTATAGCTGATGGTGAACATGGCGGCGGTGACGCGATGCACGTCGTCCGGATCGCTGAGCAGCGGCGGCAACGCCAGAATGAGAATGAGGATCGCCGAGTTGGCAAAACCCTGCACGGTCGCGGCAACGACGACCCAGGCGGCGGAGCCGAACACAATGCCGGCGGTGGCGATCACACAGAGCACGCCGCACGCGACGTAAGGCCAAGCCTTGCGCTCGAGCCGGTGCGCGAAGGCGAGCAGCAGCAACGACGCCGGCACCTGGCCGATATTCAGCCCGGTGAGCGCCGCGCTGATCCACGCGCCTTGTCCGTTGCCGCGAAGGTAGTCGGGCAGGAAGGCATTGGTCGCGAAATAGGTGGCGTTGACGGTGCCGAGCATGATGCCCAGCCGCCAGATCAAGTGACTGTTCCAGTCCGGCCACCAGCGGCGGCGCGCGGCGGAAACTTGCCCGTTGGCCGGCGCCGGCGCCATGGTCAAGATCAGCAACGCAATAACAACGACCGGCACGCTCCAGAATACGAAGCCCCATTGCCAATTGCCGACCAGCGGCAGCACCAGCGGCAACATCAGCGCCACGGGAAGGATTTCGCCGACCAGCAGACCGTTGGTATAGACGGCGGTGGCAAAAGCGATGCGTTGCGGCAGCCAGGCGCGCACCGCCGGCGGCATGGTCACCTGCATCACCGCGACGCCAGCGCCCATTATAATCGTCATCGCGTAAAGCCATGCGACGTCGGGGATAGCGCCGCGCAGCGCGCCGCCGACCGCGGTGACGGAAAGCCCGACCACCAGCGCGCTGCGCACGCCGAGCCGCGCGATCAACAGCGAGCCGGGCACGGCGGCGAAAGCGAACAGCATCGAGGGCAGGCCGGTGAGGATGCCGATCTGGGTGGCGTTGAGCTTGAGCCCGTCGTGGATCAACGGAATGACCGGCGGCACCGCCAAGATGGTCAGCCGCAGGGCGACCCCGGCGAGCCAAAGCAGCAGCAGTGTCATGAGGTAACGAGTCTGGACGCGAGGCTCGGCGAGGCGTTCCATCGTGAGGTCCGGCATTGCAGGCGGCGTCTTATCGTGTTGATCTTGCCGCGGGCGGGATACCATAAGCGGCGGCGGCGGTCATTAACACCTGCGGCCGGCGCATGCACCCGCATGACGGGCGCGTTGTGCCGAACTTCAGCGTCCAGGCTTTGCTGGCAAGGACGTCACCGTCTATGACGACGGCTCGCCGACGCGCTGCTTCTGCTACGTCGACGGCATGATCGACGCGACCGTCCGCATGATGGCGACCGGCGACGGCGTGACCGGCCCGATCAATGCCGGCGATCCGACCGAATTTTCCATGCTCGATCTCGCAAAATTGGTCGTCGATCCGACGATCCGCGCCGGCGCTGCCCCGATATCGCGCCGGCGCAGAAGCAGCTGTCGTGGGCGCCGCGCACGGCGCTCAATGAGGGGCTTGCGCCGCACCAGCGCCTAATTCGACAAACTCATGTCCGATACCGGCGGCCGTGAAGCCTTGATCAGCGAGCCTTTGGCATAGACGGAACGAGGGCGTTAACGCATTGGGAATCCGCCCGGATTTGCGGCTTTCCCACCGCCGGAAAACCCTGTAAACGGCAAAATCCCTGTATAATTCCCCGGCCACGGGGAAAGGCCGCCTTTGCCGAAACTAACGCCGCGCCAGGTTCTCATCGTCCTGCACGATCTCGTCGCCACCGCCGCGGCGATCGTCTTGACGTTTTTCGTGCGCTTCGAGGGCGCGGCGCTGAGCGCCCGGCTGGCCGAGTTCAAATATCTGCCGGTCTTTCTCGCCTACGCCGCGGCGGTCTATCTGATCTTTGGGCTGCACCGCAACAAGTGGCGCTTCACCTCCGTCCCCGACCTCTACGACATCTTCCGCGTCGCGACCGTCTTGGCGGTGTCGCTGCTCGCGCTCGACTACGTGTTGGTCGCGCCCAACGTCTATGGCCAATTCTTCTTCGGCAAGATCACCATCCTGCTCTATTGGCTCTTGCAGATGTTCTTCCTCGGCGGCACGCGCATCGCCTACCGCTATTTCCATTACGCGCGCACGCTGCAGCGCGCCAAGGTCGCCGACGCCACGCCGACGCTCATCCTCGGCCGCGCGGCCGATGCCGAAATTCTTCTGCGCGCGATCGAAAGCGGCGCGGTGAAGAAGATCTGGCCGGTCGGCGTCTTGTCGCCGTCCTTTGCCGATCGCGGCCAGTCGATCCGCGGCGTGCCAGTCGTCGGCGACATCGACGATCTCGAAGGCGTGGTCGGCGATCTCGCCAGCCGCGGCAACCGGGTGCTGCGCGTCGTGCTCACGCCGTCGGCGCTGTCGCCGGAGGCGCGGCCGGAAGCGCTCTTGATCCGCGCGCGCAAGCTCGGCCTGACCATGAGCCAGTTGCCGGCGCTCGATGCCGGCGGGCAGGCGATGCAGCTTGCGCCGGTGGCGGTCGAGGACCTGTTGCTGCGGCCGAGCGTCAAGATCGATTACCAGCGGCTGGAGAGCTTCGTCAGCGGCAAGGCGATCGTGGTCACCGGCGGCGGTGGCTCGATCGGCTCGGAAATCTGCGAGCGCATGGTCGCGTTCGGCGCCGCGCGCCTGCTGGTGCTGGAGAATTCCGAGCCGGCGCTGCACGCCGTGCAGGAACTGCTCAAGGCCATGCAGTCGAAGACCGCGATCTCCGGCCGCATTGCCGACATCCGCGACCGCGCGCGCATCATGAGTCTGATCGCGCAATTCAAGCCCGACATGGTCTTCCACGCCGCCGCGCTCAAGCACGTGCCGATGTTGGAGGCGGATTGGGATGAAGGCATCAAGACCAATGTGTTCGGCTCGATCAACGTCGCCGATGCCGCGGCGGCGGCCGGCGCCGCGGCGATGGTGATGATCTCGACCGACAAGGCGATCGAGCCGGTCTCCGTGCTCGGCGCCACCAAGCGCTTCGCGGAAATGTATTGCGAGGCGCTCGACAATGAACTGGCGCATCACGCCGCTTCCGGCAAAACACCGACGCGCATGATTTCGGTGCGCTTCGGCAACGTGCTCGCCTCGAACGGCTCGGTGGTGCCGAAATTCAAGGCGCAGATCGAGGCCGGCGGCCCGGTCACCGTGACGCATCCGGATATGGTGCGCTATTTCATGACCATCCGCGAAGCCTGCGATCTGGTCATCACCGCCGCGAGCCACGCCCTCGGGCCGGACAGCGGCGAGGTGTCGGTCTATCTTCTCAACATGGGCCAGCCGGTGAAAATCGTCGATCTCGCCGAACGCATCATCCGCTTGAGCGGCCTGGAGCCGGGGCGCGACATCCAGATCACCTTCACCGGCATCCGGCCGGGCGAGCGGCTGCATGAAATTCTGTTCGCGCGCGACGAGGAGACGAACGAGATCGGCATTCCCGGCATCGTCGCCACCAAGCCGGTGCAGCCGTCGCTGGAGGCGATCCGCGCCTGGGTGGCGACGCTGGAGCAGGGCCTCGCGCGCGACGAGCGCGCGGTCATCTACAATGTGTTGCGCGACGCCGTGCCGGAATTCCGCGGCGAAGCCGCATGAAAGCAGACGGCATGGACCTCACCGCATTCTTCAAAGCCGAATTTGCCGAGCATCACGACGTTGCGCGGCGCACCGAGACGGCGCTGCAAAGCGCCTTCGCCAGCCTGGTCGGCGCCTGCGTGGAATCGATCCGCGGCGGCGGCAAGCTGCTGTTCTTCGGCAACGGCGGCAGCGCCGGCGATGCCCAGCATCTCGCGACCGAGTTGACCGTCCGCTACAAATCCGATCGCGCCGCAATTGCCGCCATCGCCTTGACCACCGATACCTCCGCGCTGACCGCGGTCGGCAACGATCTCGGCTTCGACAGGGTATTCGCCCGCCAGATCGAGGCGCTGGGCAAGCCCGGCGACGTCGCCATCGCCATCTCGACCTCGGGCACGAGCCCCAACGTCATCGCCGCGCTGCGCCAGGCCAAGGCGATGCGGCTCGTCACCGCCGCGCTCGGCGGCAAAGGCGGCGGCGATATGACCGGGCTGGCCGATCATCTTCTGGTTGTGCCATCCGAGACGATCGCGCGCATCCAGGAGATGCACATCGCCCTCGGCCAGATGCTCTGCGGCGCATTGGAAATCGAACTGGGGCTGGTCAAACCCGGGTGATTTTTCACGCTTCGAAATTTCCTGTTCGTCAATCTGAAAATCTCCTTGACTCCGCGGTGCCGGGCCATTTCTTTTGTGGCCGGGGAGAAACCAGTTCATGGACGCAACGAATCTGACCGGGCCGCAGCGCAAGGCCCGGCCGCCGCGCATCCGCGTCGCTGGCGACCGCCACAACATTCAATCGGTCGACCGTGCGCTCTTTCTCCTGGAGACCATCGCCGAAGCCGGCGGCGAGGCTTCGCTCACCGATCTCGCCAACCGCACCTGCCTCAACATTTCCACCTGCCATCATCTCCTGGCGACGCTGATCCAGCGCGGCTTTGCCGCGAAAATTCCCGGCCGGCGGCTCTACGCGCTGGGCGCGCGCATTCTTTATCTCGGCCACACCTGTTTGCAGGTCGATCTGCCGCGCCGCGCGCAGCCTTATCTGGAGGAGATCAACCAGGCGACCGGCGAAACCGTGCATCTCGCCGCGTTGCAGGGCAGCTCGGTGGTGACGCTGGCGGTGCGCGAAGCGCGCCACGCCGTGCGCGTGGACACCGGCCGGCTCGGCCGCGTGGAAGCGCCGCACGCGACCTCGGTCGGCAAGGCGATCATGGCCTGGCTGCCCGAGGACGAGATCCACCGCATGCTGCCCGGCGGCATGAAGCGCTTCACCGCGAACACCATCACCGATTTTCCGGCGCTGGTGGAATCGCTGCGCGTGGTGCGCCGCAACGGCTACGCCATCGACCGCGAGGAATTTCTGCCCGGCGTGATCTGTGTCGGCGCCGCCATCCGCGATCAGGCCGGTACGGTGATCGGTGCGATCAGCGCCTCGACGCCGATCCAGCGCGCGAGCGAGGAGCACGTTGCCTTGATCCGCGACGAGGTCAATGCCGCGACGCGCGCGCTGTCGGCGGAATTCGGCGCGCCGGCCTGGCATGCAAACGGGGTGCACGCCGCCGCCAACTGAGTTCGCTTCCTTGCGCTCTGGCGGCAAAGTCGCCATAGAATGCTTCGCGCTGCAGGAAAAGGAACTCGGGCCATGGGCGCTGAACCAATAAAGCTCGGGATCGTGGGGCTCGGGCGCTGGGCCAAGGTTCTCATCCGGGCCGTCGCGAAATCCGACAAGCTCAAGATCGTTGCCGGCTACAGCCGCACCGAGGACAAACGCCGCGCCTTCCAGGAGGAATTCGGCGTTGCCGGCGTGCCGGACATGAAGACGCTATTATCCGATCCGGACATCCGCGGCGTCGTCATCACGGTTCCCAATGAGCAGCATTTGCCGGTGGCGACCGAAATCGCCAGAGCCGGCAAGCACGTCTATACCGAGAAGCCGATTGCCGCGACGCTCGAGGACGGCCTCGAGATCGAGGCGCTGGAGAAGACATACGGCGTCACCATCACCGTCGGACACAGTGCGCGCCTGCTCGGCAGCATTCGCCGCATTCGCCAGGCGATCGATGCCGGCGAGCTCGGCCGCGTCGCCTTCCTGGAGGCGAATTTCTCCAACGAGCGCGCGCTCGAGCTCACGCCCAACACCTGGCGCTGGTACAAGGCCAAGGCGCCCGGCGGGCCGCTGTCGCAGCTTGCCATCCATCAGTTCGATATCCTGCATTACCTCGGCGGCGAGATCGTCGAGGCGTCGTCAATGGCCTCGAAGCTGTCGCCGGTCGGCGCCGAGGTCGACGACCAGTCGATGACCACCCTGCGCTTTGCCGACGGCAAGCTCGGCTACGTCGGCTCCTGCTGGACGTCGCCCGGTGTCTTCTCGGTGCGCGTGTTCGGCGCCAAGGGGCTGATGCACAGCGAGACCGATTTCTCCAGTTGGGACACGCCGAGCAAGCTGCATCTGTCGTCGCAGCTCTACATCCAGCGCGGCAAGGACGGCTACGGCAGGCGCGAGGACCTGAAGGTGCCGGAAAGCGACATGTTCGTGGCCGAACTGGAAATGTTCGCGGAGAGCTGCCGCAGCGGCACGGCAAACGAATTGACCGCGCGCAACGGCAATGTCGCAGTGGCGCTGGTGAACGCAGCGCTGCGCTCGGTCGACAACAGCGGCCAATACGTGCGCATCGGCGACATCATCGATGAAGCGCGCGTGCGTGCCGCGGCGAGGAAGGTCAATGTTGCCTAGCCGCTATTTCATCGAGTTGACGCAGCCGGAGATCGCCGCCCAGCTCAAGGCCAATCCGCTGGTGGTCCTGCCGGCCGGCAGCGTTGAGCAGCACGGTCCGCATCTGCCGACCGGTACCGACACCTTCGCCGCCAACGTCATCGCGGCGGCCGTGGCCGAGCGCATGGACGGCCTGGTGCTGCCGGCGACGCCGTTCGGCGTGACGCCGATGCACATGCCGTTCGAAGGCACCATCACCTTCACGCCCGACACCTACATGCGCGCGGTCACGGAAACTTGTGCCTCCACGGCCAAGCACGGCGCGCGGCGCCTGCTCATCCTCAACTGGCATGAAGGCAACATCCCCTCGCTGGCGATTGCCGCGGAGGCGCTGCATCGCGACTACGGCATGAGCGTGCTCACCGTGCAGGCCTGCTACGTCGCGGAAGAGCTTTACGGCAAGACCTGCAACGGCCTCACCCATGGCGGCGAGATCGAGGCTTTGGCGGTGCTGGCATTCCGCCCCGAACTCGTGCACCTCGACCGCATCGATTATTCCTCCGACCATAGCCACGGCCACAAATGGGACAAGCTGCGGCGCACGCGCAGCTATCAGCCGGTGTTGACCGACATTCGCACCATCGCGCCGACCGGCTGGTTCGGCAGCCCGCAGCACGCCACCGCCGAGAAAGGTGCGCGCATGCTCGCCGATATCGCCGACGCGATCGCGCGCGAGGCGGCCGACATCTTCCGCCAGCTCGACGCGGTGCAGGGCGGCACCGCCGAGATCAAGCAATTGCGGCAGGCGGTGTGATGGCGCGGCTCCTTAAGCAGGCGGATGCCAGGCGCATCGGGCTGCCGGGCCGCTCGGCGCTCGACATGGTCTCGGGCGCAATCGGTTCGCGCGTCACCTTCCGCATTACCGAGATTCCCGTCGCCCGCGAGGGCGAAACGCTGCGCGGGCCGCACCGCCATCTCGGCTACGAGGAATGCATCTACGTGTTGAAAGGGCAGGGGCGCATGCTGACCGAGAGCGGCGCCCTTGAGGTCAAGCCGGGCGACGTGCTGCTGGTGTCTCCCGAAGAGAAGCACGTGACCCGCAACACGGGTTCGGAGCCGCTGGTGCTGCTCTGCTTCTTTCCCACGCCCGACATCGTCGGCAGTACCGAGAATTTCTCGGATTTCTGAATCATGAGCACCGACGTTCTCTGCCTGCGTCCCGAGGTCGACTTCACGCGTGTCGGTGCGCCGGCGCCGGCAACACTCAACGTGACCTACCGCAAACCGGACGATGGCGACGTACCCGCGCTGATGCGCGCGGCCGACGCGTTGCTCATCCCGGCGGTCGGCCCCAGGCTGGCGCCCGCTCTGTTCGAGGGCGGCCGCCTGAAACTGGTGCAGATCACCGGCGCCGGCGCCGACCGCCTCGACCGCGAGACGATGGTCCGGCTGGGCATTCCGGTCGCCAATGTCGCCGGCGGCAGCAACGGCGCGGTCGCCGAATATGTGGTGACCACCGCCGCGATGCTGCTGCGCCGCTTCGCCTGGGCCGATGCGGAGATCAAGGCCGGCAATTACGCCGCCTTCCGCACCCGCATGGTGGCCGACAATCTCGCCGGGCTCGACGGACTTTTGGTCGGCCTCGTCGGCTTCGGCGCCATCGGTCTGGCCGTGGCCAAAGCCTTTGCCGCGCTCGGCTGCCGCGTCTGCTATTACGATCCGGCGCCGCGCGATGCCAAAGCGGGCGAAGCCATCGGTGCCGAGCCGATGACGCTCGATGCGCTGCTCGCCGCGGCCGACGTCGTCAGCCTACACGTGCCGCTGTTGCCGGCGACGCAAGGGCTGATCGGCGAGCGCGAACTCTCCTTGATGAAGCCGGGCGCGGTGCTGGTCCAGGCCTCGCGCGGCGGCGTGGTGGACGAAGCGGCGCTGGCCGCGCATCTGCGCGCCGGTCGCCTCGGCGGCGCCGCCGTCGACGTCTATTCGGCCGAGCCGCCCGGTGCCGACAATCCGCTGCTCACGCTCGACGGCGCCGCGGTTCGGCGGCTTTTGCTCACCCCGCACATCGCCGGCGTGACGCGGCAGTCCTGGGCCATACTTTTCCGCTCGGCCTGGCAAAACGTCGAGCGAGTGCTCATCGGCAAAGAGCCACCGCAGAACCGGATGTTTTGAAGCGGCTTACTTCACCGAGATGCCCGCGCGTTTGGCCACCGGGCCCCAGCGCGCGATGTCCGACTTCAAATCCTCGGCGAACTGCTGCGGCGTGCTCTCGATCATGTCGTAGCCGAGCTGCTTGGCCCGTTCCTTCATGTCCGGCGTCGCCAGGATGGCGACGATCTCGTCGTGCAGCTTGTTGACGATCTTCGGGTCGAGGCCGGCGGGGCCGAGCAGGCCGGCCCAGTTGGCGACGGCAAAGCCCGGCAGGCCGGATTCGTTCATGGTCGGCAGGTCGGGCAACAGCGCAGAGCGCTTGATCTCGGCCATGGCGATGGGGCGCAGCTTGTCCGGCTTCTGCTTGGCGAAGCTGGGGACGCTGGCGAACATCACCTGCACCTGTCCGCCCATGAGATCGAGCAGGGCCTGGTGCATGCCCTTGTTGGGGACGTGCACCATCTCGATGCCGGCCTTAAGCTTGAGCAACTCGGCGGCGAGATGCGAGGCGCTGCCGACGCCGGGGGAGCTGTAGCTCAGCTTGCCCGGATTGGCTTTGGCGTAGGCGATGAATTGCTTGAGCGAATGCACCGGCAGCGACGGGTTCACGATCAGCGCATAGGGGCTGATCGCCACGTTGATGATCGGCGTGAAATCTTTGGTCACGTCGTAGGGCGGTTCTTTGTGCACCACCACAGCGAGCGACAGGCTGCTCGGCGTGTAGAGCAGCGTGTAGCCGTCGGGCGGGGCGGCGATCACCACCTTGCTGCCGATGATGCCGGCCGCTCCGGGGTGGTTCTCAACCACGAAGGTCTGGTGCAAACGGTCGCCGAGCTGTTGTGCCAGCAGCCGCGCCATGACGTCGACGCCGCCGCCGGCCCCAACCGGAACCACGATCTTTACTGGCCGGTCTGGATATTCGGCCCGCGCGGCGGTTAAGCCCGCCAGCAGCATCAGGCCCATCAGCGCCAATTTCCGCAGCATCGCCGCTCCTCCCTTTTTCATATTGTCCCGGACGGGCGGCCTGTGCGCAAGCTGATACGGCGTTAGCCCCAGACCTCGTCGGCTGCCTTGACCACCAGGCGCAGCTTCGCCCATTCTTCGTCTTCGGCGAGCACATTGCCTTCCTCGGTCGAGGCGAAGCCGCATTGCGGCGACAGGCAGAGCTGGTCGAGCGGGGCGTATTTCGCTGCTTCCTTGTTGTTGACCACCAGCTCCTGGGCGAGCCGCTTGGTCGTCTCCGCGTTGCCGGTATCGTCCTTGACGATCAGTTCGATCTTCTTGCGGGCGACGGTGTCGCCGTGCCGCAGCATGTAGAGCTTGGCGCCGGCGGTGAGCTGTTTGCCGGTCGGAGTGAACGGCCCGGTCAAGGGCACGAGCAGACCGATCTTCACGGTCTCTTGGGCGACGGACGGCGTGGCAAGCAGAGCTGCGATCAGCCGGCGGCGAGCTGGCGGGCGATAGTCATGGCGTTCCCCCGTTGTCGCTTTTGCCCGGCAGCAGATTACAACCGGGGCGATCGGTCAACGGGGACGTGCAAAGGCGATGGGCAGACGCCGCGATCTCACGAATTGTGCGCGAGGTGCAGCAGTTGGTCTGCCGCGCCGATCTTGTACGCGAACAATATCCCCGCAACCAAAAGCAGCAGGAAGCACGATAGCGGCGAATAGGGGGAGCTTGCTTTGCCGCTTCGAGGGTGATCTTTCATGACCGCACCAGGAATTGAGAGCGTTTTGTGTGGGCCCGCGATAGGCGAGCCATCGTTCCCGCCGCATATGCGACCGGCGGCGTAAGGATTCCAGGCGAAAAGTGCCGGGCCGCTATAAGGGTGAAATAAATGGGTCTGGCCGCGCCTAGGCGACTTGGCCGATGATGCCGGCCGCGCTTTGCGCGTCGGCCAGCAACAGCTCGTAGATTTCGCGCGCCGGCCGCGGAACGCTGATCAAATAACCCTGGATGTCCGTGCAGCCGAGCATTTGCGCGTGCTGCCGCTGTTCGGCGGTCTCGACACCCTCGGCAACGATCCGCATGTTGAGGCTGCATGCCAAGTCGGCGATAGCGCGCACCACGGCGCGGGACTCGGTCCTATCGGCGAGGCCGGCGATGAAGCTGCGGTCGATCTTGATCTTGCTGAACGGGAAGCTCACCAGATAACCGAGCGACGAGTAGCCGGTGCCGAAATCGTCCATCGCAAAGCGCACGCCGAGCTTGTGCAAATTCTTCAGCGTGGCGAGATTGGCGAAGGTATTCGCCAGGAACACCGACTCGGTGATCTCGAGGATCAACCGGTTGGCCGGCAAGCCGCTGGTGGCGATCGCGCCGATGACGGTATTGATCAGGTTCTTGCTGGTCAACTGGATGGCCGAGACGTTGACCGCGATGCCGATATCGACGGGCCAGGTCGCCGCCTCGGCGCAGGCGGTACGCAACACCCATTCGCCCAAGGGGACGATGAGGCCCGTCTCTTCGGCGACCGGAATGAACTCCGCCGGGGAAACCAGGCCCCGCTCGGGATGGCGCCAACGCAATAGCGCCTCGCAGGTCTTGATCTTGTTGTCCTCGAGATCGACGATGGGCTGATAGAACAACTCGAATTCGCCGTTGGCGAGGGCGCTTTGCAAGTCCCGCTCCAGTCGGCTGCGGGTCTGCATGCGTT
>Ga0335078_10007452_pt1 | contig 16215 bp, 14 predicted proteins | sample Lox_Sample_32_FD_206711 | JGI IMG/M metagenome (GOLD analysis project Ga0335078, IMG submission 206711) | Soil microbial communities from Loxahatchee National Wildlife Refuge, Florida, United States - Lox_Sample_3.2 | ecosystem: Environmental > Terrestrial > Soil > Wetlands | place: USA...
GCATGTGGCCGATGTGCAGCGACCCGGTCACGTTGGGCGGCGGAATCACCAGCGAAAAGACGTGGCTGGACGGCGCGCCGGCGGCGCGGAAGATGCCGGAGTCGATCCACCACTGGGCCCACCGCGGCTCGAACCGCTGGGGCTCGTACACTTTCTCAATCTGCATGGGGGAAAATTCCAGGATAGCAAAAGGGGGACTGCGGGCTGTTCGGGGCTGAGCTGGGAGAAACCGCAGAGGCGCGGAGACGCAGAGGGAAGAATGGGAAAGAACGTCTCATCGGCGGAGGCGAGTGCGGATCGTGTTATGTGGTTCGGGCGCAGAGGGGGCGGAGGGAACGTGCGGCTGGCGCCCGGTTTTCTGGAGGGCTCGGGAATTGGGAAAAACCGCAGAGGCGCGGAGACGCAGAGGGAAGAATGGGAAAGGTGTCGTCGGGGGTAGGGAATGCGGATCGTCTGATCGGGTTCGGGCGCAGAGGGGGCGGAGGGAACGTGCGGCTAGCGCCCGGGATTATTCCGATTTTTTCATCTGTTGGACGAAATCGAGAATGTCGAAGGTTTTGATCTTGCGGTCGGGGAAGTAGCTGTTCACCGCGTCCTGCTCGTCGTTGAAGATTTCGAAGACGGTCGCAAGTTTGGTCATGACGAGCAGCTCGATGTTGCGGCGGTTGAGGTTCACGAGCTTCATGCTGCCGCCCGTTTTCCGCAGGCTGGTGGCTGACATGACGAGCGCGCCGAGCCCGGTGCTGTCGATGTAGTCGACTCCTTCGAGGTTGGCGACCAGATTCCGGGAGCCCGCCTGAGCGAGCTCAGCGATTTTGTCGCGGAAGCGGGTGGCTTCATCGCCAGCCTTGAGGCGGCCTTTGAAATCGAGAATGACGACTCCCTCGCGTTCCCGCTGTGTGATTTCCAATGCCATTTGTGGTTTATTGTACTGTGACTACTCGTCGCGCAGGATCTCGAGGGGCTTGCGGCCGAGAATCGGAAAGCTCGCGAGCCAACCGGCGCCCGCGGCGATCAGGGCTGCGATTCCCACGGCAGTCAGGTTGGCCAATGGATCGAAGCGGAAATCGATCTGCATGAGACGCTTCAAGATCATGGCTGCGAACCCGGAGGCCAGCAGGCTGCCCATCAGGCCGGCCAAAGCGCCGAGAACCAGAAACTCCACGGAGAAAATGCTCGCAATGCGGCGGCGCGTGGCGCCGAGAGTCTTCAGAATCACGACTTCGCGGATGCGGCGGAAGCGGGTGCCGGCGACGCTGGAGGCCACCATCACGGCGCCGGCCAAGATCGTGAACGCCGAGATGAAACGGATCACGAGGGAAATGCGGTCGACCACCTGCTCGACGATTTCCATGACATCGGCCACGTTGATTACGGTCACGGTGGGGAACTGCTTGTACAGAACGCGCTGGAGCGCTGCGACGGCGCCCGGTTGCACGCGCGCGCTGCCGTAATAGATAGCGGGAAAGCTGTCCAACTGGCCCGGATTGAAAATGAATTCGAAGCGCGCCGACATGCGCAGCGATTCCGTGCGCTCGACGCACGCCACGCGGGTGCGAATGGCGCGGTTCCAGATATTCCAATCGACCACGGAGCCGGGCTTCAGGTTTAAGATGTGGGCGACCTCGTCGATGACGCAGACTTGCGGATCGCGATCGCCGGGCTGCCACCACGCGCCATTCAGGATTTGCATTTCGGCCGGTTTGTCGGGCAGGGCAGTAACGGAGCGCGTGCGCAGGAACCGGCGCGCCCAGTCACGCAAAGGCAATTGCTCGATGGCGACGCCGTCGACCGCGGTGATGCGCGCGGAAACGGCACCCGTCACATCGGGTGCTTCGGTAACGCCGGGCTGGCTGCGAGCCAGCCTGATGACGGCCTGGCGTTGCGCGGCTGGAATATCCAGAAGGAAGACGTTTGGCATTCCCGGCGGCGCGCTGCTGCGAATCTGGCTGACCAGTGCGCTCTGGATGAGGAAGACCGTGAGGGTGAACATGACGCCGACGCCGAGCGCCACTACGGCGGCTTGCACCTGATTGCCGGGCCGGTAGAGATTCGAAATCCCGTGCCGGAGCGAGGCGGGCAGCGGGGGCGCGTGCCGCAGGAACCAGCGGACCACACGCAGCAGCAGCCAGGCGCTGGCGGCCAAGGCGGCAATGCCGACGGCCAGCGCGGTTGTGAAGTAGATGCCGGTGCGCACGGCCATGCCCGGGCCGCCATCGGTCAGGGTTCCGGCCACTATGCCCGTGCCGAGCAGGATCGCCGCTCCGGCCAGCACGGCGGGACGCGATTCGCGCGAGAACCAGTGACGCCGACGTTCCGCCGTTTCCTGAGCCATATCGCGGCGGAAGATTTGCGCGGGGCGGATGGCGCGGATTCCGAGCAGGGGCGGCAGGGTGAATAGAAGCGTGATGAGGCAGGCAATGGCGATACCTTGCAGTGCGGGCCATGCATCCAGAGTCGGCGCGGCATCGATAGTGAAATAGCTGGCCAGAAGACTGGGGAAGACCGCCGAGACGCCGGTGCCGAGAACCACGCCGAGCAGGCCGCCGCCCAAGCCAAGTAAGAGCGTCTGCGCGGTGTAGATCCGAATGACTTGCCGTGAACGCGCACCTACGCATTTCATGACCGCAATCGAATCGAGCCGTTGTTGGAGATGGCCGTGCATGGCGCTCGCTACGCCCAGGGCGCCGATGACGAGCGCGATGAGGCCGATCAGACTAAGGAACGTGGTGGCGCGGTCCAAGCCGCGGGTAATGATGGGATGCGTCTCGGTGTAATCGGCCAGCGAGGCTTCCGGGAATGCCCGCTTGAGGGTCGCACGGAGTTCGGTGACGCTGGGGCCGGCGGCAGGCAACTGGAAGACAAACCGCTCCGAGGCGCGGCTGCCGAGGCTGATGAGGCCGGTGCGGTCGAGACCTTGGCGCGTGATCATCACGCGGGGTCCGACGTTCAAAGTGCCGGTCATGCGATCGGGCTCGGACGTCACGACGCCGGCGATGCGGAAATCCTGGCCGCCGATGCGCAGCAGGTCGCCGGTTTTGACGTTCAGGCGGAGCAGCAGATCGTCCGAGACGACAACGGAGTGATCGTCCAAAACCTGGCGGAAGGGCCGCGGCGGGGCCAACTTGACTTCGCCATAGAAGGGATAAGCGCGGGGGTCGACGGCCTTGACAGAGATCAGGAGCGGGTCGGGCGCATGCTCCGAAGAAGCCATGGTCACGGTTTCGGTGATCCAGGTACGCCGGACGCCACGGTGCGCGAGCCCATCCAATACGGCCTGCTGGTCCGGAGTGGGAAGAGCGAAGACGCGCGCTGTCAAATCGCCCGCCATCAGGGTGCGGGCGTCGCGCAGGAGAAGCCGGCGGAAGACGCGGCTAAAGCCACGCACGCCGGTTAGCGATCCCACTCCCACGGCTACGGCCAGAATGACGAACAGGAATTTAGTGCGCGAGGCGCGCATCTCACGCCAACCGATGCGGAAGGCGGCGGACCAAGGAAAGTTGTTGCTCATTGGCTCACTACCAATCCGTCGCGCAGGACGATGCGCCGATCGGCACAGGCGGCGACCGATTCCTCGTGGGTGACCATGACCATGGTGGCGCCTTGCTCGTGGTTCAGTTGGAGCAGCAGATCGAGGACGATTCTTCCGGTGGCGCTGTCCAGATTGCCGGTAGGCTCATCGGCCAGCAGAATGGGCGGCTGTAACGCGAACGCGCGGGCGAGCGCGACGCGCTGCTGCTCGCCTCCGGAAAGCTGGACGGGATAATGGTCGTGGCGGCCGCCCAGTCCGACGCGGTCGAGAAGTTCGCGGGCCCGAGCACGACCGCCGTGACCGTTGCCGGCCAGCTCCATCGGCAGCAGGACATTTTCCTCCGCGGTCAAGGTGGGCACCAGATGATACGACTGAAACACGAAGCCGATCTTGCGTCCGCGCAACAGCGCCATCTGGTCTTCGTTCAGGTGAGTGATGTCTTCGCCATCGAGGAGAATCCGGCCGGCGGTTGGCGAATCGAGCCCGGCGATCAGTCCGAGCAGTGTGCTTTTGCCGCTGCCGGATGGCCCCATAATTGCGGCAAACTGGCCGCGAGGGATTTCGAGATCGATTCCTTTCAGAATGTCCACGCGATGCGTGCCGGTATCGATAGACTTGGTAAGGCCGCAAACCTGGATCAAACTTTTATTATGGCATTCCGATGAAACATGCATGGTTCTTTCTGCTGCTGGCTGTATTCGCGTGTAAACGGGAAGAGGCGGGCTCGCAAGCGGCTCCTTCGGAGAAGGCTGCGGCTCCCGCTTCGACGGCGCGAACGGCCGACCATCGTCTGGCGATCGTGTGTTTTGGTGACAGCTTGACTGCGGGATTTGGGGTCGATCCCGGTCGCAGCTATCCCGACCTGCTGCAACAGGAGCTCGACAAGGCCGGATATGCGTACCGAGTCGTCAATCTCGGGCAGAGCGGCGACACCACGCAGGACGGCCTGGATCGCATTTCGCTGGTGGTGGCGGAAATGCCGAAGCTGGTGATCCTGGAGTTCGGCGCCAACGATGGATTGCGCGGCCAGCCGGTGTCCAATATGGAAAAGAATCTGGCGCAGGTGATCGAAGCGCTACAAAAGGCCGGGGTGCAGGTTGTGCTCGCGGGCATTACGCTGCCGCCGAATTACGGCCCGGAGTATATCCGAGATTTTGACGCCGTCTATCCACGATTGGCGGCGCGCTACAAGCTGCCGCTGATTCCGTTCTTACTCGAGGGTGCTGCCGGCCACGCGGATCTGATGCAGCAGGACGGCCTGCACCCGAACACCGCGGGGACGCGCCTGGTGGCGGCGAACGTGTGGCGCGTGGTGAAACCGTTGCTTGCGAGAGACTAAAGCCTGGTGGAACGAATCCGGAAGTCATCGCTTGTCGCGGTTGTGGTGCTGCTGCTCTTCCTTTGGCTCGGCCGTGAGGTCCGGGGGAACCGCACACTGGCTTTCGACACCGCCGTCCGCGGCACGGTGCACGGTTGGGCGTCAGTCCCACTCACGTGGTTGATGGTCGGCACCACGCAACTAGGCGCGCCTTGGGTGTTGATCGTAGTCACGCTGCTTGCGGGCTGGCGATTTTCGGTTAAAGGGCACAGGCGCGTGGCTGCGGTGCTCGCGATTTCGACAATCGGTGTGGCGGCTTTGGAAGAAAGCCTGAAGACGGTGTATCAACGCATTCGCCCGGTGGCGTTCTTCGGGTACGACGAGCCGATGACCTACAGCTTTCCGAGCGGGCACGCCACCACGTGCCTGTGTTTCTATGGGCTGCTGGCGGTCATCGTGACGCAATGGATTGCATCGCCGCGCCGGCGGCGCATCGTCTGGATTATCACGGTGTTGCTGGTTGCCCTGATCGGTTTTTCTCGGGTGTACCTGGGTGTTCACTATCCAACCGACGTCCTCGGTGGATATGCTCTCGGCGCCGCCTGGATCATCGGCGTTGTCCGGATCGCGTCGCCTATTGGCGGTAAACCACTCCGCCCTTCATGACGAACTTGACGCGCCGGAGTGATGAGATATCGCGCGACGGGTCGCCGTCGACCGCGACCAAGTCCGCAAACATTCCGGCCTTCACCTGCCCGATATTCAGGTGCAGCACGCGGCCGGCCACCGAAGTTGCGGCTTTCAGGGCGTCCACGGGTGACATACCGTAATCGACCATCAGCTCGAGCTCGCGCGCATTCTCGCCGTGCGCAAAGACGCCGACATCGCTGCCACTGAGGATCGTGACTCCGGCTTGAAGTGCCGACCGAAACATGACGCGCTTGGCGACGATTGCGGGCGGCTCGGGTTGGCCTTTCTTCCAGCCAGCGTATTGGCTGGCGGCCTCGGTGGCCGCGAGCGTCGGACACAGGGCAACGTGATGCTCCACCATGAGCTTGAAAACTTCCGGGGTGCCGCCATCGCCGTGTTCCACGGTTTCCGCGCCGGCCAAGATGGCGCGACGCATCCCTTCTTCCGTGGTAGTGTGGACGGCGACAGGGACTCCGGCGCTGCGCGCGGTCTCGACCGCGAGTTTCATTTCCTCGAGCGAGAAGGTGGGATGCGCGCCCGGGGGCCGGGCCCCAGCGATAATCGCCGTAGAGTTTGACCCAATCCGCGCCGTGACCGATCTGGTCGCGCACGATGCGCGCGAGGTTGTCCGCATCGGCTTCCTCGGCACCCTGTGGAACGCGGAATTCCGGAGCGAAGCCCTTCGGGGCGTAAGAGCCGGTCGCGACAATGGCGCGCGTGGCGGCGAGGACCCGGGGACCGGGAATAATCCCCTGCGCGACGGCTTGGCGAAGTTCGACCTCGGCATAGCCGGCGCCTTCGGTTCCGAGATCACGGACGGTCGTGAAGCCGGCCATTAATGTCGAACGGAGGTGATTGACCGCCCGCGCCGCGCGCAAGGCCAGCCCCTCTCGCAAGACCTGATCTTCCCACGGCGTCTCATTGTAAGGATGCAGCAAGATGTGCGAGTGGCCCTCGACCAGACCGGGCAGCAAAGTGGCGCCGGGCAGGTCGACAACGCGGGCACCGGTGGTATCCACTGCGGGACCGGCAGCTTCGATGCGCTCGCCGCTTACCCGCACCGTCCAGCGGTCGTGCATCGTCTCGCCGTCGAACACGCGCGCGGGCTTCAAGACGATGATCGAGGGAGGCTGTGCGACGGCGGAACCCGCGAATAGCGCGACGGTTGCGAGACAGCCGAGTACGCGCAGCATGCGGCAATTATAGCGCCGCCGCAGCTACGCGCCGCAATGATATCTGGGGCTCTAACTGTTTACTCGTGATGCCGGAATGGGAAGTGGCAGGCACAAAGGCCGCCTTTATAGGGCCCCGTGAGACGAATGTCGCCGCCAGCAGGTCTATCTGCGGGTCCCATTGTAACGCTGCTGAAGTAGCTATTGCATTTTCAGATCTTTTTCACTTATATTGGCTACAGAATCAGAAGGAGGCTCGCCAATGGGCACGATAACGACTCCGGCGGAACGGCATGTCCACCTGGACCTGGATGTGGACCGGGAGCGGCATTTCCACTATCGCAGTCAAGGCCACGACGGGCACCGGGTCATCCTGCACCGGGGCGACAGCGTGACGTTCACTTGCGGGGATGAGTTTTCGATTCGTTTTGACGATCTCTCGCCGTTCGAAGACCCCGTGCTGCATTCCCGGCATTGCTTCCTCACGGCTCATGTGAAAAGCGATGCGCTTCCCAGGGAGTACGAGTATACGGTGGAAGTAGAGAAGGGCGACGACGTGATCGTAGATTCGGATGCCGGCCCCGAGATTGTCATCGAGGCGACTTAGAGGGAACCTTTCGCCCAGGTGCTAGGCGCTCGGCGCTTTCGATGCCAAGGCCGCCATAGCGGCGTCCACGGTTTCAAAGCGCGGAACCAGGGTATCGACCTTCGCGACCTGAAGCAGCGTGACGACCCGCGAGGACACGTTCGCCAATGCAAAGCCGCGGCCCTGCCGCTGGCAAGAGGCATACAGGCCGAGGATGGCGCCCAGCCCGGCTGAGTCCATGTAGGGAACATCGGCCAGGGAAACGATCAATCCGGGGCCTTGCTCCTTGCGGATCGCATCTTGAAACTCAAACAGGGTATTCAGGGTTACCGGGCCTGCGACATAGAGGGTGCGGATGCCGTTGGGAGCGTCCTCGGTGCGGAGTTCGATTTGGTCCATTAAGGTTCAAGCTACTACAGAAATGTTTCATTTCCATGACTGGGGAGCTGGCAACGCGCTGCCCGGACTTCATCGACTTCGAAAATTCAAGGTTCTGTTATCGAGTTGAAATGACGGCGCCGCGAAGCTGGTGAGCGGGAGGCCGTGCCCATCACGAGGAATCGAAAGCTGTCACTCCAGGCGACGTTTTTTCTATTCGTGTTCTCGCTGAACTGCGGGGTGAGCGAAGAGCTGGCGCCGACCGAAGCCGAACAACAGATCCAGGCCGGCCATTGGAAGCGCGCACGGGCACTGGTGGAACGGAGGTATCATCAGGCGCCGGATGACGCGTTGGCGAATTACCTGCTCTCGCAGATCCGGTATGCGTTTGGCGATCAGACCGCGCCGTTGACGTTTGCGGAAAAGGCGGTTCTGCTAAACGGCGGAGTCGGGAAGTATCACCGGCAGCTGGCGGAGGTTCTGGGAGTGGAAGCGCAACATGCCGGCCCGTTCCGGCTTTTGGTTCTGGCGCGGCGTTTTCGGAAAGAGATCGACACCGCGATCGGGCTCGATTCCCGCGACACGCAGGCGTTGCGCGACCTCATGGAGTTCTACCTGGTGGCGCCGGGAATTGCCGGCGGCGATTTCGGAAAGGCCGAAGCGACAGCGGAACGCATCCAGGCTATCAACGCTCCCGAGGGGCTGCTGGCGAAAGCGCGGATCGCCGCTTATCGCAAGCAGAACGGGGCGCAGGAAGCCTGGCTGCGGGAAGCGGCTCAGGCCCAGCCGCCCAGCTATGGGGCTCGCGTGGAACTGGGAGAATTCGAACTGGGCAAGCAACATCCCGGCCTGGCGGAAGCGGCCGCCGCGGCGCAAGACGGGTTGAAGCTCGATCGCACGCGCGTCGGGTCCTATGCGGTTCTCGCCGCCGTGGATGCGGTTCATGCCGACTGGGGCGGGCTCGAAGGGATCCTGGCGGAAAGTTTGAAGCAGGTTCCCGACGACCTGACGCCGTATTTCCGAGCTGCCGAACAACTTCTTAAAGCCGGACGCGACCCGGCGCGGGCGGAACAATACTTACGGAAATACCTGAGCGAAGAGCCAGAGGGGAATGAACCGTCGGCAGCGGAGGCGCGGCGAAAGCTCGCTCTGGCGATTGCGGCTCAAGGCGGGGCGGGGCGGGCGATTGCCGAGGGGGTGGAAACGCACGGCGCTTCCACAGAAGTTGCGGTGCAATGAAAGGGAGGGGTATGGCGCGCGTCTCGCTGATCTACATTGATTCTGGTGGCGGGCATAGGGCCGCCGCGACCGCGCTGTGCGAGATGATCCGGCAGCAGCAGCGTCCGTGGGAGGTCGAGATGCTGTGCATTCAGGAACTGCTCGACTCCATCGACTTCATCCGGAAATCGACTGGAATTCCGTTTCAGGACGTGTACAACATCATGCTGCGGCGCGGCTGGACGGCCGGGTCGGCGCAGCTCATTCCGATCATGCATCTGCTGATCCGGCTCAGCCATGCGTCTCAAGTACGCGAGCTGGAACGGCACTGGGCGCAGGCACAGCCGGACCTGGTCGTTTCCCTCATTCCTCACTACAATCGGGCTCTCAAGGAGGCTCTGGACAATATCTGGCCGGGCACCCCGTTCGTCACATTGCTGACCGACATTGCGGATTATCCGCCGCACTTCTGGATCGAGCGGCAGGATCAGTGGGTGATCTGCGGATCGGAGCGGGCCGCCGCTCAGGCTCAGCAGTTGGGGATCGGGCCGGATCGGATTCTGCGGACGTCCGGGATGATTCTCAATCCGAAATTTTACGAGCCGGTCAAACTTGATCGCGCGACGGAGCGGACGCGGCTGGGACTTCAGCCGGACCTTCCCACCGGGCTGGTGCTATTCGGCGGCGAAGGTTCCGACGAAATGATACGGATCGCCAGAGCGCTGAACCGCTCGGATACCGGCGTACAGCTCATTCTTCTTTGCGGCAAGAACGCGGAGCTGGTCGAGAAACTGCGTGCAATGCCGCAGCGGATCCCGATGTTTGTCGAGGGCTTCACGCGGGACGTTCCGTTTTTCATGGAGCTATCGGACTTCTTTATCGGCAAGCCGGGGCCGGGGAGCATCAGCGAAGCCCTTGCCAAGCGGTTGCCGGTAATTGTGCAGCGAAATGCGTGGACGATGGCGCACGAGCGGTATAACGCGGAGTGGATCGAGGCAGAAGGAGTCGGGCTGGTGGTGCGAAGTTTTTCGCGCGGGCTGCCTGCGGCGGTGCGGACTTTGTTGGCGCCTGGCAATTACGCGCGGTTTAGCGAGCGTGCCGCGGCCCTACGGAACAACGCGGTTTATGAGATTCCGGGGCTGCTGGAAGGCATCCTCAGCCAGACTAACGGATCGCAGCCGGATCCAGGATCCGGTTCTGACGGGCAATTTCGCCCAGATAGCGTGCACTCGGCTTGACGGTGCGCTTTTGGGTGGCGCGGTCGACCGCGACCAGGCCGAACTTGGGGTGGTAGCCCATGATCCATTCGAAATTGTCGAGCAAGGACCAGTGGATATAGCCGCGCACGTCGATGCCGTCGGCGAGGCAATTCCGCACGCCGGCCAGGGCGCGGCGAATGTATTCGACGCGGCGTGAATCGTCTTCGGTGCTGACGCCGTTTTCGGTGACGTAAATCGGAACCGGGACGCGCGCGCGCGCATAGCGCAAGCACGCCTCGAGGGCGTCGGGCCAGAATTCGTAACCCATCTGGGTGAGTTCGACGCCGGGCTCCGGACCCGCATCCCACTTTTTGCCGACGCGGCAGCGCGTATAGGCTTGGACGCCGAGAAAATCACTGCGGGCGGCGAGTTCGAGCCAGGGATCGTAGACCTGGGCGCACTTTCGGTCGCGCCGGCTGTCGGCCCCAGCCGGTTGTTCATCCTGCAAAGAAATATTGATCCCGACCGGATAATCGGCTGGGCCGGACTTCAGGGCTTGGCGGCCGCGCTGGTGTGCGGCGGTCATGCGATCGAGGAGCTTTTCGGCGTCACCGAGGAAGAAGCAGCCGAGGTGCTTGGAGCCCAGCGCGCGCCGCGCTTCCTTGGTCATACGCCGAACGGTCAGAAACGGGATTTGCCCGGGAGGAAGCCAGCGCAGGAGTGCGGGCAAATTGGGCTCGTTGAACGTGCTGGCCAGCGAGATCAAATCGCCGAGGTGGCTCGCGACCCGGTCGCAGTAGCGAACGAACAGATCGGGAGCGGCGGCCTTCTCCCACCCGCCCATGGCTGCGAACCAGCGCGGGGAGCTGAAATGATAGAGCGTCACCATGGGCGTGACCTCATTCTCGTGGCAGGCGGCGAGCATGCGGCGGTAGTGTTCCAGCGCAGTCATCGAGAAATGGCCGCGCTCCGGTTCTACGCGCGCCCACTCGATGGAAAAGCGGTAGGTGTTGAGGCCCAGGTCCGCCAGAAGCTTGATGTCATCCGGAAAGCGGTGGTAATGGTCGCAGGCGTCGAGCGAGGGCTCCGCGAACAATGTCGGCTGGATATGCTCCAGGAGCCACAGATCGCTATTGATGTTGTTGCCTTCGACCTGGTGCGCCGCCGTAGCCGCGCCCCATAGAAAACCTTCGGGAAATGTCTCCATCAGCCTGGACTCTCCAGTCCATTGAACCATTGCGGACGGCAACGCCGCAGGGTGAACAAGAGAATGAAGTAGAGCAGCAGTCCGAGGGGAAGCGAGAGGCAGAACCATCCAGCGATGGCATCGCGGGCGGCGCCGGCGAAGTTCCAGACGGCGCGTCCGCCCAAAAGGCGCGCGCCGATGCGGGCAAACGGAATCAACAGCGCCCATTGAAGAGGGGCCGAGACCTGGTTTACCAACTGAATCGCGGGCAGGTTGAGCCGGAACAGGAAGGCGACCGCCGCGCAGAGCAGAGTAGGGCAGCCGAACACGGGGAAGACGCCCAAAACGAGGCCGACGGCCAGAACGAGCGCAATCGATTCGGGCGAGAGGCCGTCGAGGGAGGCCCAGAGCCGCGCCGCCGCCGCTTTCACGGAAGAACCTCTCCGCGCTGCGCCAGGAAGAGCCGGAGAGCCTGTCGAAGTGGGGACGTTGCGGAGAGCTGAAGAGCTCCGGCAGCGGCCGTCAGCATCCAAGGCACCCGGTCCTGCCACAACAGCGAGAGCGGGCGCGCGATACCATCGATTCCCCGGTAGAAGATTCGGTCCGTCCATCGTTGGCGGCCGGGGTATTCCGGATAGGGCCTGAGGATGTCCCGGGCGGCTTCGAGGACGCGAACGGCCATTGGCTCACGGTAGTGAGGCATGAATAGAAGCGAGCTTTGGCCCTCGCGAATCTCCGAAACAAATTCGGCGAAGTTTGGGGCATTGGTGAGATTAAGGCAGGCTGAGGGCTCACAGGCGTGGCGATCTCCGCCGGAAATCAAGGGACGGCCGTGTGCGCGGGCTAATTCGATTACGCGCGTGTTTTCTTTCCAGCCACGCGTGCCGTTGAGCTCAAAGGCATGGAGCCAGTCAATGCACTCGCGCAACACGCGGGCGAGCGCGCGATCATGATCGGCCTGCACGACGCCCTCTTCGAGCCAGAACGGGTGGTTGAGCACGATCAGGACATCCGGAATGCGAGCGAGCTCGCTCAAAATGCCGGGTAGGAATCGTTCGGCTGGAGCCGCAGTGTGAGCCGCCAGAACCGACATCCACGCGCGAGCGGAAGCGGGGGGCAGGTTATGGATGCCGAGATGCAAAATCGAGCGTGCGTAGGGAACGGTCCACTCGATCGAGACCGGCGTGTCGCGTGGGTCCATCGTGATTTGGAGGGACATGCCAGCCTCGATGTTGTCGTGATCGGTGATGGATACCAGCGGCGCAAGGCCCATCCGCGCGATTTGGGCTCGCTCCAGTTGTAAAGCCGATGCCGGGCTGAGCGGCGGTGTCCAATAGGCGCGCGCGAAATCGACGGGGTTGCGGCCTCGTTGATATCCGCCGACAACCTGCGCGATTCCGGGCACCTGACGCAGGTAACGGGGCAAAAAATCCAGGCATTCCTCGGAATGCATGGTGTGGCCGTGGAGACTAACGCCCGCTTGGAAATGCTCGACCGGGTCCCGCCAGGCGAAGTGAACGTTGGTTTGCCGCATGGTTTCCTCCGCCTTTTCAGCTTGATCGGAGGATGGTTACAAATCCTTGCCGGAATTGTAATGATTGTGCGAAAACATTTGGCAACGAACATGTATCGACGTATACGGGCAGGAGGGGACTGCGGATGCCGGTAATCCGGGTAGGAAAAGGGCGCACTTTCGGGGTTTTGGGGGTGAGAAGCGCGCCCGGTTGTGGTGACTGTGACTCTAGTTTAGGCTGGCCATGTCACAGATATTTGTCAATCGCTTAAATTCGTCGTAACATTTCCGCCGGTTACCGGCTCAAAACATGAGCTTCATGGCGAACTGTACCTGCCGCGCCGGGAACGTTCCTGTAATTGAGCCAAACGCGGTGCTGTTGGCCTGCTGGTTGGGAATCCCTAAATTGGTGTGGTTGAGCAGGTTGAAAAACTCGCTGCGGAATTGTAATCGGGCGCGTTCCGTAATGGTGAAGTTCTTGGTCACCCCGAGATCCCATTGCCAAAGGCCTGGTGCGCGGAAGGCATTGCGGCCCAGGTTGCCGAAGGGGTCGTCCGAGGTCGGCAAGGTAAATGCGCTGCCCGCTTGGCCGATCGCCGGCCCGAAATATTGCTGAATGCTCTGAGTTCGGGTCAGGTTCGGAATGCTTCCGGTGATATTCGGGCGAAGCATTGAGGTTCCGCGGTACTCGGAATTGGTCGGCAGGCCGGTGACGTCGTTGGCGGTAGAGGGAGCATAGAAGACGTTGAGCGGGATTCCCGTGTTGGCCGTGTTGATGGCATTCAATTCCCATCCGCCGATGGCGAGATCGGCAAGCCGGTTCGCGGTTCCCAGGAACTGCTTGCCTTTGCCGAACGGAAGCTGGTAGACGACGCTCGTCACGTTGTTGAACTTGACGTCATAGCTGCTGGGCCCGAATTCCGCGCCGAGGTTGCGGATATTCTGCTGGTTGGCGACGTTTTGGCCGGGCGCCTGTTCCAGAGCCTGCTCGGAGTCGCCAATGGACTGGCCCCAGGTGAACGAGTTCAAGACATACAGCCCTTTGCTGAACTTCTTCTCGAATCGGACGGAGAGGCCGTTGTAATCGTTGATGCCGACCGGGTCGACCCAGGTGATGGCGCCGAAACTCTGGTCAGGCCGCCGCGCCTGCACGCTCAAGGTGCCGCCCGGAGCATTCGGGGCGGCCTGATTGTAATCGCCGATGATCGGCAAATTCGAGCTGTGATTTCCGTTGTAGGCCACTTCGACCACCGTGTCCTTCATGATTTCGCGCTGCACCGAAACCATCCACGATTGGATCATCGGCCACGGCGAGTTAGCCGGAATGTAATCGTTATTCGTGGTCACGGGGTTGAAGGTTGTGCCGATGCCCGCATTGAATCCGTTCTGGGTGGTGAGGAAGCCGGGCTGGCCGGGCAGGGCGGTCTGGGTGAGCGTACCAAAAACGGCGAGCGGACCATTGATTCCTTCGATGGCGCTGCCCGGCCGGTTGAAGAACGTGTAACTAATGCCATAACCGGCGCGAATCGAAGTCTTGGTATCGATACTGTATGCGGCGCCGAGCCGTGGTCCGAAATCCTTGTAGTCCGGATTCACGAGAGCGCGGTTGTAAAGGCTGCCGGATTGCGCGCGCACCAGCGTGTTGGTGGTGGGATCGAAGTTGGACCAGTAGTTGTCGCGATCCCAAACCGGCGTGGCAAATTCCCAGCGCAAGCCGGCGTTGATGGTCAGCTCGGGGGTCACGCGCCAATCGTCCTGAACGTACAGCGAATTGACGTGCTGCCGGAGGTTGGTGGTCAGGTTGCTGCCCTGCGCGATCGTGCTCGGAAGACCAAAATAGAAGTCGGCCAGATCGTAACTGGTCGCGTCATTGGCGATCGCGCAGCCGGCCGCTTGTCCGAGCTGCGCGCAGGTTGGTTTACTGTACTGGCCGCTGTAGGTGTCGGAGCCGTAGAGCGGGTTGATATCGAGCACCTCGGTGCGCACTGCGAGGAACTCATAGCCGGCCTTCAGAGAATGTCGGCCGCGCACCAGCGAGTAGTTAAATTTCGGGTTCCAGGAGGTGGGGTTCTGGAACTGGGGGTTAGTGGTCTGGCGTCCGAAGGTCGGATTGCTGAAACCGGTGACGATCTGGGTGGGGAATCCTCCAGCCAGGCTCGAGGGCAGGCCCAAAATGCCGTACTGCGCCGCGACATCCGTGCCGCCGAGATACGGCGGCTCTTTCCCGCCGAGCACATGCGTGAATCCGAGGCGCGCTTCAAACAGCGATGTGGGTGTCAGGGTCCACGTATAACCGACCGCGGCCTGTTGCTGGATGGCGTGGATGAAGCCATTGCCGTCGCCGCCGGACAAGCCCGGATCGGACGGCCCGAAGTAGGAGATGTCCTTGCGCTGGCTCCAACGCAGAAACGTGGTCATGTTGCCGGCAACCTGGTAATCCAGCTTGGCGTCGTATTTGTCGCTGTAATCGCGCAGCGGAATGATCGCCACAATGTTGTTCGTGCGGGTCAAAGTGGCGGCTGCGGGCAACCCCGCCAGCGCAGCGGCCGCGAAGGGATTGATTTGCGAGATAGGAATCGTCGTGCCGGCCGGGTAGACAGTGCCGGTCAACGGATTGACCACCGTCACCGGCAGGATTCCCTGACGGTCATTCACGCTCGGCACGGAATAGGAATTGACATAGCCCTGAGTTTGGCGGTAGCCCTCATAATCGCCAAAAAAGAATAGCTTGTTTTTGATGATCGGCCCGCCGATGGTTGCCCCAAACTGATTCCGGTTTAGCGTGGGCTTGCCCGTGGCAGGCTTGAAGAATCCGACTGCATTCAAGTCCGTATTGCGCAGGAACTCCCACAGGCTGGCATGGAACTGATTGGTGCCGGATTGCATCACGGCGTTGATGATGCCCCCGCCGGCGCGTCCATACTCGGCGCTGAAGTTGCTCGTAATGACCCGGAACTCGGCGAGCGCATCGGGCGATGGCTGCACCACCTGACTGGAATAGTTCTGGTTGCTGGTTCCGTAGGAGTTATTATCCAGACCATCCATGAGGAAATTGTTGTAGGTGCTCCGCATTCCGTTCACATTGAATGCGCCCTCGCGCGGTGTCGCGGATGGGGAGAAGGCTGCCGCGAGGGGCGAAATGTGCACGTTCGTGGCGAGCAGCGCCAGGCTGGAATACTGCCGACCATTCAACGGCAATTCCACAATCGCTTCGCTATTGATCACCTGGCTGTGGGCGCTCGTATCGGTTTCCACGGTGCTTGCCTGGCCATTGACGGTAACGGTTTCCGACACCGACCCAACCTGAAGTGTCGCGTCCACGCGCTGCCGCGCGTTCACCGCCACCGCGATATCTTCTGAGGAAAACTTGGAAAATCCGGTTGCCTCAACGGTGATCGTGTAGCGCCCAACCTTGACGTTGAA
>Ga0335078_10007453_pt1 | contig 16214 bp, 15 predicted proteins | sample Lox_Sample_32_FD_206711 | JGI IMG/M metagenome (GOLD analysis project Ga0335078, IMG submission 206711) | Soil microbial communities from Loxahatchee National Wildlife Refuge, Florida, United States - Lox_Sample_3.2 | ecosystem: Environmental > Terrestrial > Soil > Wetlands | place: USA...
AATGGACGTCCAGTAATCGCTGGGTCGTGTCCACATGGGTGTCAACCACGATGGATTGAACGTGCAGGCGTCGGGCAGCTTCGGAGATTTTCAGCATGAGTGGTCAGTTATAGCAAATACCGGTCGCAGATCGCGCCGGCGAGCGTTGCAGTTCAAGAACAAATGATCCCGGCCCGGGACTCGCTTCGCAAGTCGCAAGGTAACATTGAGAGATAAACGTAGACCGATATGCAGAAGCTCATGGCAAGCGAACAAATCGGCGAATTAAAAAAATGGGTGGGCCAGCTTACGCGGCACACGAGCGAAGGCGAAGCAGTCGGCCTGAACCGCGCCGTCGAGCTGATCAGCAAGGACTTCGGCGTCAGGTCCCACGAAGTGGCCATTCTGGCACTCACTCCTGATGAAAGGTCCCTTCGCTTCCTCGCGCCGGACACCCACCGGTCGATCGGCCAAATCCCGCTCTCGAGCGGCAATTCACTGGCCGTGCGCACCGTTCGTGAAAAGCGCCCTGAACTAATCAATCACTTTTCAGTCGTGCCTCATGCCTCGGTTTTCGAGGGAGTGCCGATTTCACTCGAAACGCGGGGCGATCCCATCCAAAAGATCATGAGCGCCCCAATTATTCTAGATAACCACGTTATCGGCGTTCTTCAAGTCTCGCGCAAAGGGAAGACGCTCGCCGAGGCCGGCCCCGATTTCACCCACCCGCAGCTCCGGGAACTTAAAACCATCTCCGACACTCTCGCTCCCTGCCTTATCCTCTTCAACAAAGAGTAGTTTCACAAGCCTGTAACTTTCAAACCTGCGAATTGAGTTGACTTCACTCCGCGTGCTTGCTAATTTTCGAGCGCCGATTTTTTCTACTTCAGGAGGCACCGCAACCGGGCAAGGCTCATGGCGTTCGTCGCGAAGAAGATTTTTCTCACAAAGGGAGTCGGCAAACACCGCGAGCGCCTTTCCAGCTTTGAGTTGGCGTTGCGTAACGCCGGAATTGCTGCCTGCAACATCGTTCGCGTTTCTTCTATTTTTCCTCCGCACTGCAAACTGATCTCGCGCAGCGAGGGCTTGAAGCATTTGAAACCTGGCCAAGTGGCTTTCACTGTCATCAGTGAGAACCAAACGCGCGAGCCTCACCGTTTGATCGCTGCGGGCGTCGGACTTGCACTTCCCGGCGACAAATCGATGTATGGGTACTTGTCCGAGCATCATTCTTTCGGTGAAACGGAAGAATTAGCCGGCGAATACTGCGAGGAACTCGCGGCAGAAATGCTCGCGACGACGCTAAACGTTGAATTCGATCCCGATCTTTCCTGGGACGAAAAAAAAGAGGTCTACCGCATTTCCAACAAGATCGTCCGCACCATGAATATCACGCAATCCGCTGTCGGGGATAAGCGCGGATTGTGGACCACGGTTCTCGCCGCAGCCATCCTACTGGCCGACGAGGACTAGCGTCAGCCCTTGCCCCCTTCATCCTTTCGCGGCTCTTACGCTTTCGGCATGGCAGCGTCTTATTCGTTTGCCATTCGTCCCGCCGCACATTAGTTTGAATCTAGCCGTTCCGTTCGAGGCGAATCGCGGTTCGTGGTCACCGCTGGCGCCGCACCCGAAAAATATCGAGAGCGAAAATGAGCCGCTATACGCCCCTGCCGCCGGAGAATTTCGGCGGGATTTTCGAGGAACACTCGCGTTACGAATCCTCGCGCGCAGTGATCTTTCCTATTCCGCTCGAGCGCACGACCACGCATCACCCCGGCACTCGCAACGGTCCTTCCGCGATTCTGGCCGCCAGCCGTAACATCGAACTGTACGACGAAGAACTCCAGATCGAGCCGTACAAGGAAATCGGTATCCACACTCTTCCCCCCATCGACACGATGGACGGCACGCTCGATGAAGTGCTAACGGAGCTTTTCACCGCCGAATGTGCACTGCTAGAGGACAACAAGTTCCCAATCGCTCTCGGTGGTGAGCACTCGCTCACGCCGCCTCTCGTCTCGGCGCTCTCAAAAAAATATCGGAACCTCAGCGTGCTCCATCTGGGAGCTCATGCGGCTTTGCGTAACGAATATCAAGCCAATCCATCAAGCCGTGCCTGCGCAATGCGACGCGTCACCGAAGTCTGCCACGCCGTACAAATCGGCGTTCGGTCTATTTCTGCGCAGGAAGCGCGCGAACTTCCTGATCTGCACACTAAAATCTATTGGGCGAAGGACATTGCTCTCGTGCCGCTCAAGAGCTGGATCGCCAAGGTCCTCGCCGATCTGAGCGCCAGCGTCTATCTCACGATCAGCTTGGACGTCTTCGATCCCTCCCTGGCCCCTGCCACCAGCATGCCCGAGCCCGGCGGCCTTGACTGGTATCAGGTTACGTCCCTATTGCGCGCGGTCGCCGGACATAAGAAGATCGTGGGGATGGACGTGGTCGATCTCGTTCCTCAGCCGGGACACCACGCCTCGGATGCCCTGGCCGCAAAACTAATCTATAAGTCCCTCGGATACATTTTTTGCCAGGGATAACTCGCGGAGGCGCCCTCTCATGGGTCTGGCTCTCTCTTCCCTGCTCATCGACTCACACGTTTACGTCGTGGGAATCCGCACGGATAGCCTGATCGCTTGGATCCTCGTGGGCCTGATCGCCGGGTGGGTCGCCGGAACAATCACACGAGGTCGGGGTTTCGGCTGCCTGGTAGACATCATCCTCGGACTAGTTGGCGCCGTCGTTGGCGGCTGGATCTTCACGAAGCTGGGAATCGCCGTCTGGGGATTCTGGGGGAGCCTCGCTGCGGCAATCGTAGGAGCGGTGGTGCTCGTAGCGATCGCCAGGCTGTTTGCCGGGAGTCGCGACTAGGTGGATCGTTTAGCGTGAGGCGAACCACTGCCACGCTGCCCAAACGACTGGGCTTGCCAATATCAGGCTGTCGATCCGATCGAGAACGCCACCGTGGCCGGGTAGCAACGATCCCGAGTCCTTTACCGCCGCCCCTCTTTTGTACGCCGATTGTATGAGATCGCCCATTTGTCCGGCGATGTTGCCCAAAGCCGCGATTAAGAGAAGATTCGTGGCATCAACCTGCATCCACCGAGCAAAGCCCACTCCGACCAGTAGCGACCCCACCATGTTGGCAAACGCACCTTCCCAGGTTTTCTTGGGGCTGAGCTGAGGCGCCATCGGGACGCGCCCAAACGACTTGCCCGCAAAGTAGGCCAGAGTATCGCCTGCCCACATCAGGGAAAGCGTGAAAAGAACGAGCTTGCGTCCGTTCCGATCGATTTCGTTGATGCGTACTAGATAGCTAAAGGGCAACGTCACAAACAACAGCCCCGCCGATCCGACTGCAATTGCCGGGAAGACCTCATGCAGAGGCCGCCGAGTCCCGATCCCGATGGCCGCTGTTCCAAGAACGAAAATAAGCAGCACTGCTTCAACGGAAATTGCGATGCCTGCAAAATCCTTGGTGATGGACCCGCCGAGAAAAGAATGCGTCTCGACTAACCCCGCAGCATATTGGGCATAAAAAATTCCCGCTGCGCACGCCATCGTCCAGTACCGAAACGCGCGCATTCCCATCCGCTCGCCGAGATTGAAGAATTCAAAGAGCGCCACCAGGGCAATGGCGGCAGCAACGGCCGCGAGAAGCACGGGTGGTCCCCACCAAACGAGGGCAATGACCAGTGGAATCAGGATCACGCCGGTCAAAATGCGGGTCAGCATCCTCGGACTAGCCTCGCCCCGCATCGCGCTGGGGCTTGCCGTTTTCCGCCATCGACCTAAGTTTCCCGCGACCGGCACCCAGCCCGCCATAGCGACGCTCGCGCTTTTGATAGTCGATAAGCGCCTCGAGCAGGCGCGCGCGGGAAAAGTCCGGCCAAAGCGTTTCCGTCACGTAGATTTCCGCGTACGCAATCTGCCAAAGCAGAAAATTGCTCACCCGCATTTCCCCGCTCGTTCGGATCAACAAATCGGGATCGGGCAAGCCCGCGGTGTAGAGATGGTCGGAAATCGACTGTTCGTCGGCGTGAAACTCCGCAAGGCCATTGGCACGGATCTGATCGAGCATCGCATTGAACGCATCCGCCAGCTCCGCGCGGCCACCATAATTCAACGCGACCACCAGCTTCATTCCCGTATTTTGCGCCGTTTGCCGCATCGCTTCGGTAATATCCTTACGGACGCTTTCGGGGAGCTGCTCGGCTCGTCCGATGATCAGCAACTGGATATTGTTTCTGTGAATTTCCGGCAGCTCTCGCTTTAGATACTCGCGCAGCAAGCGCATCAAGAAGTCGACTTCTGTTTCAGGCCTCCGCCAATTTTCAAGCGAGAACGCATAAAGCGTCAGGCAAGGCAGATGTAGCCGGGCACACGTATCGATTACGTCGCGCACGCGTTTCATTCCGGCGCGATGGCCGGCGATGCGCGGCAGGTGGCGCCGTTCCGCCCAGCGGCCGTTGCCGTCCATGATAATGGCAACGTGGCCGGGCAGCCGCTTCGGGTCAAGCTTAGTAAGAAGCTCCGACTCTTCCCTATCGGCAGACTTCAAGACTTCCGCAGCTTTCAATGGAAATCGCTCGAGAAAAGCAGATTTGGCGGCGGCTGACTCAGCCCAGTGGAACCGGCGAACGGAAAGACGCCCGCGAGCGAAAGTAGCACACCGATTCCGCGTCCGCAACCGCGTGCGGAGTGATGGAGTTTCCTTCGATCAGCGGAAGTGGAAAATCTTAAATAAGAAGCCCGAAACGGAACCGGGCACGAAGATCGAGGTGTAGACGGCAATGATGGTCAGAATGATCATGATGATACTGGAAGCCCATGCGACGATATTGAAGGTCAGTGTGTTCGTGTGCTCGCCCATTAAGTCGCGGCGGTTGATCAGCAGCAGAATGAAGATCAATACGATCGGCAGCCAGATACCGTTTCCTACCTGGGAATAGATCAGAATTTTCCAAATCGGCGCGCGGGGAATCAGCACGATACCTGCTCCCACGATGATGAGCAAAGTGTAGAGTGTATAAAACGCGGGCGCTTCTTTGAATTTGCGATCGAGACCTGCTTCGAATCCGAGTCCTTCGCAAATCACGTGGGCGGTCGAAAGGGGCAGGATGGAGGCGGCAAAAAGGGAGGCATTCATTAGCCCAAGCCCGAACAAGATACCCGCGAATCTGCCGGCCAGCGGTTTCAAAGCTTGCGCTGCCTCACTGGCGCTCGAAATATTCGTCAAGCCGTGCACGTTGAGCGTAGCCGCGCAGCAGACGATGATGAAGAAGACGATAACCATGCACGATATGCTGCCGACGAGAACGTCCAGCCGGGCGTGCTTGTATTGCCTAGCTGCTACCTTCTTCTCAACGAATCCCGCTTGCAAATAGAAGAACTGCCACGGCGCGATCGTCGTTCCAACCAGCCCGATCAGCATCACGATGTAGGGCGCATTCATGTGGACGCTCGGAATCACGGTCGATCGAGCGGCCAAGTGCCAGTCCGGCTTCGCGAGGAACGCAGAAATCACGTAGGAGAGATAGAACGCGCAGGCGATCAGGAAAATCTTCTCCACGATTCGATACGTCCCATACACAACGAGCAGCCACACCAATATTGCCGCGACAGGCACCGCGACGTACTTGCTCATCCCCAGCACAGGGCTGCCTTCGGCGATTCCCGAGAACTCGGCCACCGTATTAAAGAGATCGATGGCAAGAGCCGCGATCATCACGAAGAACGTTGACCGGAATCCAAACTCCTCGCGAATCAGATCGGAAAGACCCTTGCCGGTGACCACGCCCATCCGCGCGCACATTTCTTCGCTGACGTACAACGCGATCGTCATCGGTATCAGCGACCACAAGAGCGCATAGCCGAATTGCGCGCCGGCCGCCGTGTACGTGCTGATGCCGCCGGCATCGTTATCGACGTTCGACGTAATCAGACCAGGGCCGACAACCGCAAGGAATACGGCGATGCGCCGACGTGTCGAACGTGTGCGCCGATTGAACTCGCGTCCCCGCGTCGCCAGCTTCTCAACCGTATCCGTCAGTGTGACCCAGGTATTCATCCCGCCGTTCCCAAATTGCCTTCTAAATCTTAGCGTGCATTCGACTTACGACGTCGTCCACGGTAATCGCCCCAATCGGGCACTTTTCTTCGTTCACAACCGCCAAACTGCGCAGGTTGTATTTGTCGAAAAGCTCGAAAACATCCTTGTCGCTCGCGTCGGTCGGCACGGAAAGCAGCGGCTCGAACGCAAGCTCTGCCATGCGCTGGTCGGTATCGGCGAGAATCAGCCGCACGACAGGCACCGTGCCGGCTAATTGCGCGTCTTTATTGATGAGGAGAATGTTGTCGAGGTTGTCGAGGGAAATCTCGTGAAAGCGAATGTAGTCCACCACTTCGCCTCGCGTAGCATCTTCGCCCACAACAACCAACTCCGTCGTCATCATGCCGCCGGCCGTGTTTTCGTCGAATCGCAGCAGCTCCTGAACTTCATTCGCCTCGTGGCGGCCCATTTCCTCCAGAACTTCTTTGGAGGTCTCCGAGTCAAGGCTCTGAATCAGGTCGGCCGCTTCGTCCGGCTGCATCTCTTCCACGATTCCCGCAGCCTTCTCCGGGTCAAGCTCCTCCATGACCTGCGTCTGCAGTCGCTTATCCAGTTCCGCGATCGTTTCCGCCGCAGTCTCTTCATCGAGTGAATCGAAAATCGACTGCCGCTCGGCCGGCGATAGCTCCTCCATAAGCTCAGCCAAATCGGCTGGATGTAGTTTGGCCAACCGCTCGCTCGACATGCGCAATTTGACCCGCCGTAACGGGTCAGGTTCGATTAAGTTCACGAATTCCCACAGAATGGTCCGGCGCGGCAGCTTGGCCTGAATGCGGCGAATTCCGATGGGCGGCACAACCCCTTGCAGAAGTCGGCGCACTGCTCCCGGCAGCCCGACGTCTACCTGTGCGACACGAAGCTCTGTGTTTCCATTCGTCCGCTGGTCAGCCAAATCGACGTCGTTGACTCGAACCACCTTTCGGCCGTGTGTGTCGATAATTTGCTGGTCCAGGATGTCTTTCTGAACGGCGAGCCATGCTTCGCTGGGATGGTAGAGCTCGAGAGCCGACTCATCGGTCGCAAGCCCAATCCTGCCCGGCACCGCCGTCGCGATCTGCTCCGATCGAGCCACCAACGCGCGATACTTGCCTCGGCCGATCAACAAGCGCGAGATTCGGTTCGGCTGTTCGTCGGGCACGATGAACATTTCTTTCACGCGGCCGACAAAGTTGCCGGCCGAATCGTAGGTTTCAGCACCCAAAAGTTCGGTTGCATGCAGCATGGCGACTCCTTTGAGACAAAAAAAATGCCCGGGACCGGCGATTCTTCCGGTCACGGGCAGAGCAAAAACCGCCCTGACTTAGATCAGGCCGGGCCTCGCCTCCCTGTCCCGCGTACCGATTTGGCACGCCTCTCGCGGCCTTCCGCAAAATGGGACCAGTGACCGTTTTCCGTCCTAGCTTCCATCGCTCCCTGCTGGACCATTTCTTCTCGTCCAGCCGGGCGGCTACCGCCAGGTTCCGAGTTGGATGAACGCACTTCCATCACTGCGAGTGTTCCCCGCTTGACTAGTAAAGGGATAAGAACCTTTTGTCAAGGCAAGACTGCACTTATGAAGCGTTTTTTTTCGTGCGAAAGCGCATATCGGTCATTGTGTGGCCACGACGCCTGCGATCCGCTTGAAATAGGTCCCAATATGTCGAACGCAGGAAGTCGCGAGGTGAAAATCCGAGAGCGGAGGCGGTGCGGTCGATGTCGTGTGGACTGCCTTCTAATTCGAGAAACGTCCCCACGGGCGTCTCATCGAGATCGAGATGGAGCGAGGCGAGTCGAAACGTCGTGCGATACTTCTCGTAATGGAATCCCCTGCGAAAACCGATCGACCCCAGGATCGCGGCCCAACCGTTCGGATTGCTAACGACCAGCTCTCGTTCAAACTTCTCTTTGTATCGATGGTCGGGATCAGGAACCGATGCCTTCGATGTGACTACTGCCCTTCTCTGCCCTGCTGGCAAGAGCTTAGACTTAGCTGGCGTCTCGATACGAAGCCGTAGGAGCCGCCCACTGCGCCCGAGGTCTCCCCCGACGGTGTCATAAAGCGTATTGGATTCAAAGACCCGCCCGAGGCACTTCGCGCCGAAACATCGCAGAGCCTTTACGGTTGCCGTTAGGTTGCGGATTCGTAATTTGACTTCCGTTTCGCGATTAGTGGCCAATCGGCCCATGAGCTGAGTATAGAGCGCATAGCCTTGGGTCGAGCCATGTCATTTCACCAGTGAACGATGTTGCCAAACAACTGACTGCACCACATAATCGCTCGACCAAGGCACCGTCCAGGCATCAGCGTCGATGACAGAACCCACAACGCCGTTAATGCAGCAGTATCATGCGATCAAAAAGCAGCATCCTGGGGCGCTGCTGCTCTTCCGGCTTGGCGATTTCTATGAGCTCTTCTACGAAGACGCCGTTGTTGCCTCGCGGATTCTGCAAATCACGCTGACTGCGCGCAACAAAGAAAAAGGCGAGCCCGTGCCGATGTGCGGCGTTCCCTACCATGCCGCCGATAGCTATATCCCGCGCCTCATTCGTGCGGGACATCGAGTCGCGATCTGCGAACAGATGGAGGAGCCCGGGCCGGGCAAAAAACTGGTTCGCCGCCAAGTGATCCGTGTTCTTACCCCCGGAACGGCGAGCGGCTCGGGCCTCGTCGACGCGAAGGAGAACAATTTCTTGGCCGCCGCTGCGCGGAGTCCGGCCAATGCGGCTGTGGCAGCAGGCGGGCGAAGCGCGAGCCGTCATACCGAAGCGCGCATCGGTCTCGCGTATGTCGATCTCTCGACCGGCGAATTTCGGGCGACCGAGTTCACGGGAGACAGGGCGGAAGCCCGATTGCGCGATGAGTTAGAAATTCTGCGCCCTCGGGAACTCCTGCTGCCGCGCCCGGTGAGCTTGTTTCCAGACGCCGAAGTCGCGGTTTCTCCTTCCGCTCATTCCAATGGCCGAGCGGTTGAAACTCGACTTGACGACTGGATCTTCGAGAACAACTACGCCGCCCGGCAGCTCGAAAATCACTTTCGAGTCGCCGGACTGGAAGGATTCGGCTTGTCGGGACATCCCCAAGCCATCGCGGCGGCTGGGGCGATCGTGCATTACCTGCACGAGACCTCCGCCATCGGCGCCAGCAAATCCGAAGACACCAAAGTGCTGCCCAGCTTACGGCCCGCTGGGAGCGGGCTCGAACATCTCGATCGCATCGCCTATTACGAACAGCAAGACGCGATGATCCTCGATCAGGTAACGGTTCGAAACCTCGAGTTGGTCGAACCTTGGTCGTCAGATGACCGATCCGCCACTCTGGTCGCGGCGATCGACGAAACCGCGACCGGCATGGGCGCTCGCATGCTGCGCTCCTGGATTCTGCGACCCGAAATCTCGCGGGCCGAAATCGAAAAGCGCCTCGCTGCCGTCGAAGTCTTCAAATCTCAAACCATCGCGCGAGAGGAAATCCGCAAAGAGCTTGAGGGCGTTCTCGATCTGGAGCGCTTGGCGAGTCGCGTGACCCTCGGCATCGCGACTCCGCGCGATTTGCTCGCCCTCCGGTCCTCTCTCGAGAAGATTCCTCGGATTCGCGAACTTCTTCAAACCGCTGCAGCCTCCGACACCACCAGCACAAACGCCGTTCGCATTGTCGACTTGCTTGAGCAAATCGACCAACTCTCCGATATTCGCGAACTCATCGCTCGCGGCCTCGCGGATGATCCTCCCGCCCTTCTCAACGAACCGGGTGTGATCCGCCACGGCTTCCATGGCGAGTTGGACGAACTCCGCGACGTTCTCAAGAACGGCCGGCAGCTCATTGCCGCGATGGAAGAACGTGAGCGCAAGCGCACCGGCATCGCCTCGCTGAAGATCCGCTATAACCAGGTCTTCGGGTACTACATCGAGATTTCGAAACCGAATCTGCCGTTCGCCCCGAATGACTACGAACGTAAGCAGACTCTCGCCAACGCGGAACGCTTCACGTCGAGCGAACTCAAGGAACATGAACGCAAGGTCCTCTCCGCCGAAGATCGTATTCTAGAAATCGAGCGCCGACTCTACGCCGAGATCCGCGAATCGATCGCTCGCGAGGCGGCCCGTCTGCGACGTTTGGCCGCCGCCATCGCCCAGGCAGACGTACTCGTCAATTTCGCACGCATCGCCGCGGCGCGAAACTACACTCGGCCCGAGTTCACGGAAAGCGAGATTGCAAAGAAGGGACCGCGCGGCGAACTCCTAATCGCCGGCGGGCGTCACCCGGTCATCGAACGCTTGCTCGAAGAGCGCGGCGAGCGTTTCGTGCCCAACGACCTATTTCTAGACGATGAGTCGCAATTCTTGCTTGTGATCACAGGTCCCAACATGGGCGGCAAGTCCACATATCTTCGTCAGGCTGCCCTGATTTCGATCCTGGCTCAAATGGGATCTTTTGTACCAGCCGTCCAGGCCAAGCTTCCGCTGCTTGATCGTGTCTTCACAAGGATCGGCGCGTCGGACAACCTCGCTCGTGGCCGTTCGACATTTCTCGTCGAAATGAGCGAGGTCGCGGCGATTTTGAACACGGCAACGCCGGCGAGTCTCGTACTGCTCGATGAAGTCGGCCGGGGCACCGCGACCTTCGATGGTTTGTCCATCGCCTGGGCTGTTGTCGAGGCGCTCTATCGCGGTGCTCGCCCACGAACGCTCTTCGCCACGCACTACCACGAGCTCACCGAGCTCGAACAGCTTTTGCCCGGCGTCAAGAACGTCCACGTCGCGATCGAAGAAGCGGGACATGAAATCATCTTCCTGCGCCGGGTCGAGTCCGGAAGCGCGGACAAGAGCTACGGAATCGAAGTCGCACGGCTCGCCGGTTTGTCGAACGACGTGATCGTCCGCGCTCGTGAAATCCTTCGCCGCCACGAACGCAGCGAGGAAAAACTCACTCAGGGGCTTTCGCCCGGCACCGCGGCGCCGCAACCCGAACAAACAAGCTTCGCCGCCATCGATCAGACCGTCCTGAATTCTCTGCGCGGCGCCGATTTGAACAAGCTGACGCCCTTGGAGGCCCTTAATCTTCTCGCGGCTCTTCAAAGGCAGCTGGAGTGAGATCGAAAATGCCGCACTCCCAGTCTTACCCGTACGCATCCACCAGCTACGCAATGGTTTTCCACGATCACCGGGCCTGCCGATGCGCGTAATCGGATTGATGTCCGGGACGTCCGCCGATGGCATCGATGCGGCCCTGGTCCGCATCGAAGGCGCTCCTCCCCATCTCATGACCGAGCTTCAGGGCCACTACGCGGTTCCCTTCTCCGGCCAGCTTCGCAAACGAATCCTCCGCCTGGCCAATGCCGATGAAACGACGACTGCCGAAATCAGCGAGCTAAACTTTCTCCTTGGCGAGACGTTCGCCAATGCGGTCATCCGAGCCTGCAAACACTGGCGCGTGGGACTCGACACCGTCTCCCTCATCGGCTCGCATGGTCAGACCATCTTTCATCTCGGCTCGCCCGCCAGATTTCGTGGAACGATGCGGTCAGCGTCCACGCTTCAAGTCGGCGAAATCAGCATCATCGCCGAGCGGACCGGAATTACGACCATCGGTGACTTTCGAACTGCGGACATGGCCGCTGGCGGCCAGGGAGCTCCCCTAATCCCTTTCGTCGACTACCTGCTATACCGCGATCAGCTTCGCGGCCGCGTCGCTCTCAATATCGGTGGTATTGCCAATGTGACCGTCATTCCCGCGAATGCGCAAGCAAGCGACGTTTTCGCCTTCGATACTGGCCCCGGCAATATGATTATCGATGCGCTGATGGACCGGATCACGCGCGGAAAGTCCACCTTCGATCGCGACGCGCGCTTCGCTCTGAGCGGCCGCACTATCCAGGAACTGCTTGTGCGCATGATGCGCGAGCCCTATCTGCGCAAGAAACCTCCGAAATCAACCGGCCGGGAGCTATTCGGCACCGCGTACGCCGAAATGATTCTTTCTTGGGGTCGGCATCACCACGCGGGCAATGCTGATGTTGTCCGCACGGCCACCGTTTTCACGCCGCTATCAATTGCGGACGCCTTCCGAAGATTCATCATTCCGCGCGTGCAGGTTCATGAGTTAATTGTCGCTGGGGGAGGGGCGCGCAATCCGCTGATGATGGCGCAGCTCGCCGCGTCCCTTCCGGGAATTGAAGTTGTGCCGGCCAGCCGATTCGGCGTTCCGGTCGAAGCGAAGGAAGCATTCGGGTTTGCGCTGCTTGCCTACGAAACCTATCATGGCCGTCCGAGTAATGTGCCCTCCGCCACGGGAGCGAAACATCCCGCCGTCCTCGGGAAAATCGTCCACGGCTGCCAGATCAACGCGAAAGAACATTCTTAGGCGACTCGCGGCAGCTTCCGCTTTCTTCCTCGTCGCCCTTACCCTCGGCTGCGCGAGATCCAGCCCCTCCGACGATCCGAACACCGTTAGTTTCTTGATCGAATCCATGCCGACCAATCTCGATCCGCGCATCGGCATCGATTCACAGTCCGAAGACATCGACGGACTGATTTACGACGGCCTGGTTGCGCGCGATTCGCAGATGAAAGTAATTCCGGATTTGGCGGAAAGCTGGGAAACGCCGGATCCGCTGACTTACGTTTTTCACCTGCGGCACGGTGTTAAATTCCACGATGGGCGGCCGCTCACTTCCGCCGATGTCAAGTTCACACTGGATTCCACACGCCAGGGGTCTCTGGTGACGCCCAAGCGGGGCGAGTTTAAGGAGGTCGTGTCGGTCGAGGCACCGAATGATCAGACTGTGGTCATCCGTCTCGATAAACCTAATGCATCTTTTCTTCTCAGCGCAGTCGGACGACTGGCAATCGGAATTGTCCCCCGAGATTCCGGCGATACTACCGATGTCGCCCACCATCCCATCGGCACGGGGCCATTTCGCTTCGTTCGCATGCAAACGGACGAAGACGTCATTCTCGAGCGCAACCCCGATTATTTCGGTCCCAAGCCCAAAATCGATCGCGTGCGCTTCCGCGTCGTACCCGAGGCGATTGTCCGTGCGCTTGAATTGCGAAAAGGCACAGCCGATATCGGCGGCGTGAACTCGCTGACGCCCGATATGGTCGTCACTCTAGCCAAACAATCCGGACTTGTCGTCGACGAAGAGCCGGGCACGTCTGTCGGCTACATTGCTTTCAATTTCGACGATCCGATTGTTTCAAAACGCGACGTGCGCCAAGCGCTGGCCTATGCAACCGATCGCGATTTGATCATTCGTTACTTGTTGCGCGGAAAAGCGCGGCCAGCGAACAGTCTGTTGCCGCCCAACCATTGGGCCTACGAAGGCGATGTGAAGCAGTATCCGTACGGTCCACAAAAGGCAGAAAGGCTACTTGACGCAGCCGGATTCCCTCGCGGTCCCCATGGCGTCCGCATGCACCTCACGCTAAAAACTTCATCCGAGGAATCGGCCCGTCTTCTCGGTGAGGCCCTTGCGGAACAATGGAGCCGCGTCGGAGTCGATCTGGTTTTGCGGCCACTCGAGAACGCCACATTTCAGGCCGATATCGGCCGCGGCAGCTTTCAGCTCTACACGCTACGCTGGACCGGCTACACGAACGACGATCCCGACATCTTCGACTATGTCTTCGATTCGCAGAGAATGCCTCCGAATGGGGCGAACCGAATGCACTATCGCAATCCAATGCTCGACTCCCTTCTCCATCAGCAAAGCGAAGAAAGCGACCAAGCGAAGCGGAAGAGGCTCCTCTCACAGATTCAGAAGATCGTCGCGGACGACGAGCCCTATATCGATCTCTGGTATTACGACAATATCTGCGTGCACAGGTCGCGGGTTACTGGAATCAGGATTCCGCCGGGCGGGGACTACGACTTTCTCGACTCGATCCAGTTACTGCCGACCCACTGAGAACTACTACATACCGAAGGCGCGGTGAATCTCCGCATCCGGAAGCGCGCCCTGCCGGGCAATGGACCACGTGTCGCCATCGATTCGGACGATCGTCGATCCCAGCGTTCCGCCCGTGTCTCCGGCATCGAGAATCAGTGGTAGGCGCTCGCCCAGTTGCTCCACTAGTTGGTCGACGTTCGTACACGACGGACGTCCCGAAAGATTTGCACTCGTGCCCGTCACGGGCCCCCCAACTGATTCGATCAGCCCGCTCACAATGCGCGAATCGGCCCAGCGCAGAGCAACTTGCCCCGTATTGCCAGTAACCTTCAGCGGCAAACGGTGTGTCGCCTCGACGACCAGCGTTAGCGCGCCCGGCCAGAATTTGTTCGCGAGCGTCAGAAAAGCGTCCGGAACATCGCGGGCCAGCATGAGCGCCTGTTCGATCGAATTCACGAGGATCGGAAGAGCGCGCGTCTCGGGCCGAGCCTTCAGCTGAAACACTCGCTCCACCGCGTACAAATTGAAAGGATCTGCGCAAAGGCCGTAGAAAGTATCTGTGGGGACAGCGATGACGCGCCCGCGCTCAATGAAACTCGCGGCATAGCTGAGGAAATGCCTCTCGGGCGCTTCTGGCGAAACTTTGAGTATCTCTGTCGGCAAAGTGGTTTGGCCAGGCGGCTGCCCGGCGCGCGAACAGATTACAGCAGGGTCCGTCAGAGAAGCAACACGAAGAAACGATGCGTCTTAGGAGCCGAGGTCGAATGGGCAAGACAGCGGGGCTGCCGGGAGGGGTCCTCAGGTTTACGGCGCATCACACGTTTGCTAGGCTTGCGGCATGCCTTCCGCCGCCTCTCCCTCGCGAAATCGGATATCGGTTCAAGGAGGCGAAGGCAATTTGATTACAAGCCGCGACAATCGCTGGATCAAACAGTTTCGCGCTTCCCTGCAAGGAACCGGTCCGAAATCAGGCGAGCCGATTGGAATCGAAGGGCGAAAGCTGATCGAGGAAGGTTTGCGCTCGGGACTTGCGTGCGAAGCCTTGTTGGTCAGCGAATCGGCCGAGGACGAGGCTCGATCCGTTCTCGCGGCGGCCAGCGAATCTGAATCAGGTATTTCTTCGAGACGCGTTTTGCGCACCACCGACAAACTCTTTTCGAGCGTCTCCGGCACGGAAACTCCGCAAGGAATCGCCGGACTTTTTCGTCAACCTGAGTGGAACCTCGAAGATGTTCTGCGCGGGCCAGGCGAGATGCGGCAGAGTGCTTCGCTAGTCCTGGTGTTGGCAGCCATACAGAATCCGGGCAACGTCGGAACGATTCTGCGCTCGGCGGAAGCGTTCGGAGCCACCGGAATCATTGCCACGCGCGGAACAGCCGACCCATGGTCACCGAAGGCATTGCGCGCGTCAGCAGGATCAGCGCTGAGCCTCCCTGTCCTGCGCGGAATGGCCATTCCAATCCTGATTGCGCAGCTCAAGATCGCCCAGGTGAAACTCTATGCAACCACGAGCCACGAAAATAGGCGTGCAAAGGCCATCGCGACCGCTGATTTGCGCGATTCGATTGCCATTTTCATAGGAAATGAAGGCAGTGGTCTGCCATCGGAGATCTTGAGTGCTGTCGATGGCATCCTTACGGTGCCCTTGGTTGGCGGCACCGAATCGCTCAATGCAGGAATCGCCGCTTCTATTTTTCTCTATGAGGCAGCGCGCCAACGTGCATCTGAAAGAGCCTAGAGGAAACCAAAAGTGGGACTTTTTCGCGCGATCGAGCCTGAACCCGAGCCGCTTGCCGGCCGCCCCTTGGCGGACCGCATGCGCCCGCAAACGCTCGACGAATTCATTGGCCAGGAAGACTTGCTCGGCCTGGGCAAGCCCCTGCGCACGCAGATCGAAAACGACAATTTAGGCTCGATGCTTTTCTGGGGCCCTCCCGGCTGCGGCAAAACCACTTTGGCGCGGATTATTGCTAAACGCACTCGTTCGCAGTTCGTCCCGTTCAGTGCGGTTCTTTCCGGCATTAAGGAAATCAAAGAAGTGATGGCGAAGGCCGAGGCCGGCCGGCGCTATGGCCAGCGCACCATCGTGTTCGTCGATGAGATGCACCGCTTCAATCGCGCACAGCAAGACGCGTTTCTGCCACACGTCGAGGCTGGGAATGTCCTTTTGATCGGTGCAACCACCGAGAATCCTTCCTTCGAAGTGATCTCGCCGCTCCTTTCCCGCATGAAGGTCTACGTGCTCCAGTCTCTTTCCG
>Ga0335078_10007454_pt1 | contig 16214 bp, 9 predicted proteins | sample Lox_Sample_32_FD_206711 | JGI IMG/M metagenome (GOLD analysis project Ga0335078, IMG submission 206711) | Soil microbial communities from Loxahatchee National Wildlife Refuge, Florida, United States - Lox_Sample_3.2 | ecosystem: Environmental > Terrestrial > Soil > Wetlands | place: USA: Florida...
CAGCGCCAGGAAGGAGCGCGCCAGATCGAGGGTCTCGCTCGCGCCATCATAAGTGGCATCGATCGCGCCGTGTACGGGAGCGCCCGCGGCGGCCGGCGCGATCGACATCTGCGCCCGCAGGTGCAGAGTGCTCGGGCGTCCCAGCCAGACGCTCAAGTCGACCGGTCCGGAGGCCGTCCCATCCCAGGGCACGCTCTGGCCGTTGTAGACGCGCATCATATGCCGCGCGTCGAACCCCGCAACCCCGCCCTCGACGCGCACCCGCTTGAAATCGGCAAGCTGCGCCCGCCCCTCGAAGGAGCCGCCCATCATGTCGAGGCGAATGCCGGTGGCGTCCAGCGTCTTCTGCCGCAGAACGACAGTTTCCATGCGGCCGGCCAGGGGGATGGGCTCGAGGCTGTGGCCTGTGCCGGTCAGCGCCGCCATCCCCAGACCCGACAGGCGCAAGCCGGTCACTTCCACGCGGCGCGGGTCGATCTGGACCGCGCCATCGGCGTTGAAGTTGCGCAAAATGAAGTGCGCGTCCGGCTGGAACCATAGCCCCGCGGCGTGTAGCGTGCCGCTCGCCATGTAGTCCGCGGCGCCGCGAAAGCGGATGTTGCCGGCCAGCGCTACCGGCCCCGCCATTTGTGGACGAGCCGCCAGCGTGCGGTTGACCTCCGCCAGCGACAGGCGCGCCCTGTAGGCGAACGATCCGGACCACGCGGTGATGCTGTCAATAGCGCCCGAGAACTCGGCCTGCGACTGAGCTGTGGCCACGCGCGCGGAATCGATCTGGATGCGGTCCCTCTCGACCGCCAACTCCAGTTGCACATCGAGAGGCGCCGGCCGGAAGCCGCCCCCCTGGAACTCGGCGCGCGCCACCGACACCCGCCCGCGATAACGCGGCCCCGCCTTGTCATAAGTGAATTGCGCGCGCAGGTCGCGGCCCTGCGCACTGAACGGCGTTCTTCCCCGGCCCTCTACCTCGAAGCTTCCCTCCTGGACACCGAAGCGGCCGACGGCCAGGTCGAGAATCGCCGCGACCGTGCCCTTGCCCGCGGGCTTCGCCTTCGGCTCCGGCACGTTGGTGCGCCCATCCGGGTACAGAACCAGGTAAACCTGAGGACGGCGCACGTCCAGGTATTGCACATCGACGGCTCGCTCGACGAGTGAGACGATCTTCAGGCCGGCGACGATGGAATCCGCCCGGAAGAGCGGCGGAGCGCCCGGCGGCTCGCTGCCATGAAGCACAAACCCATCCACCTCGGCACGCATCCGCTTCCAGTCGAACTGAAAGCCGCCGATCTCCGAACGCCCGCCGGTGGCCTTCTCCACCTCGGCCACGATGCGCTGCCGCACCTTTTCCCGCAGCCAGCCGCTGCGCAAGACCAAAATGGCGCCGATGGCGGCCGCTAGCATGATCGCCGTCAGGCCGGCCGCCCCGACCCAAATCGCGCGCGCGCTGCGGCTCACCGGAACACCTCCTCGTGGTATTCGATGCGCGTGCGCTTGCGGGCGGTTACCAGCCATTGCTCCACTTGCTGGTTGACCGCCTGGCCGATGAGCGTCTGCTCGACGGTGTCGCGGTAATCGTCGAGCGAAAAGGATTTGCCGGGATTCGCCTGCTGCAATCCGGGGCGCAGATGCTCGTTGAAGTAACTGCGAATCTCCTCGTCGCCGACCTGTATGCCGGGCCGGAAACGTATGTCGAGGAAACGCATCAACGTCAACTGCCAAAGCAGCCTGGTCTTCAAGTCGTCTTCGTCGAGGCCATATTCGGCCAGCCCGCGGCGGTACGCGGCTTCATCCGGATAGCGGCTCTTCAGTTCCTTGAGCGCCGCGTCCCCTTCCGCGGCCGAAGGAAGCATGTACCGGCTGGCTTCCAGTTCGCTGCGCACCAGCCGCTGGTCCACCATGCGCTCGGCGGTCTGGCGTTTGTTTGCAGGGCCGAAGTCCGGCTTTTCGCCGTTGAGCAGAGCCGTGATGCGAATCTCGCGATCCAGATCGGCCGCGGTGATCACGCGATTGCCGACCGATACGGCAATGCGATCCACGATCTCGGCATGCCCCGCCCAAAGCGCCAGGCAGAAAACGAAAAGCAATTGTGGCACAGAGCGAGCTGGAGCCCGCCCCGGCATGCGAAAGCCTGCGCCACGTTTTTGTCGCCGCGTCCGCATATCAGAAAGTCTGCCCGATCGAAAAAAAGAATTGAAAATGACTGATGCCCTGCGCTACGCAACGGTCGATCTGGCCGGGCGGCGGCGAGCAGGGGGTCACCCCGGCGTTCAACAAGTCCGTGAAGCTGCCCGAGAAGCCGAAGAACCGCGGCGGATTGATGCTATAGGCCAGGTCCAGCCGCACCGGCCCGATCGGCGTCCGATAGCGCACACCGAATCCTACCGAGTGGTTCATGTAATCGAAATCGGAAAGCCCGTGCTGATCGGTGCGGAAGGAGATGTGCGAAAAGCTGCTAAAAACGTTTCCCATATCGTGAAAGAGCACCCCGCCGATGTTTTCGCCGAGCAGCGGAAAGCGGAACTCGGTCTGGTTCATCAGCAGCGCGGTGCCTCCCAGCGGAAATCCGGTGACCGTATCGCGGGGGCCGGCCTGCAGATCGGGGAAGCCCCGCTCGGAACTGGCGCCGCCCGAAAAGAAGTGCTCGGGCAGGGCGATGGCCGTCATGGGGTTCTCGGTTCCGTAGAGCGGGTGCACGATGCCGAAACTGGTGTTGCGCGCCAGTACGTACTTGCGGCCGATCGGGTGATAGGTGGCGTTGCGGCCCAGAAAACGTCCGAAAGTGATTTGCGATCCCAAACCCTTCGGCGCCACCGCGACGTCCAGGGTGTTGTAAATGCCTTTGTGCGTCTCGATCGGATCGTCGCGCCGGTCCTGCACCATGCTCCACGACCCCTCTCCCACGCGATCCGGCTGCGAAAACAGCGGAATCAGCAGCGGGGAGATCTTCAGCGTGGACTGGTCCACCGTGACGTGCCGGTACGTATACCGGTAGAGAAACGTGATCGCCTTCGAAAGGCGCTGGGAGAGCTGCACCGAAGCTTCCTCGCGCTGCGCGGTGAACGTGCGCACGTCTTTACTGTCGTCGTAGAGCACGGTGAACGACAGCGTCAGCTTCGGGTCGTTGTGCACGCGCGGAGCGGTATAGCTGATGAGCCCTCGCTGCTCGAGCGTGGAGACGCGTCCCTGCAGACTCAGGCTATGGCCCAGCCCGCAAAGGTCGAGGCGCGAAACGCCCAGGGTAAAGTCCGGCGCGAATCCCGTCTGCCCCTGCGGCGCGTCCAGGCACTGCGTGCACCCGCCGATCCGGGCGAATTCGGCTCCGAAGCCCGTGGCGATCGAATACCGGCCCGCCTCCTCCATGTCGAAGAGCACGTATTTCTCCTGCGTATCGCCGTCGGGATTCTGGATGGCCGTATCCACGCGCGCGAAAACACCGAGGTCGTATAGCCGGTGCTGCGTATCGCGCATGGCGGTGGGCGAGAGTGGATCCCCCGGTTTCAATTCCAGGTTGGAGTTCACCAGGCTGCGCCGCGTGCCGGCCAATCCGCTGATGAGGATGTCGCGCACAAACTGCTGATCCCCTTCGTGGACGATGAACTTCAGATCCACCTGGTGCGGCTGGGATGCCGGCTTGGAACTCCATTCGAAGGTCGCGTTCGGAAAGCCCTTCGCGGAGTATTGTTCCAGGATGGTATCGCGATCGACCGCCACATTATATTCGCTGAAGGGCTGTCCTTCGGCCGAGCTCAATTGCTCGAGTACCCGCGCTTTGTCCAGCTTGGCGATGCCTTCCACCTCCAGGCTGTGAACGATATACTGCGGCCCTTCCTTGATATCGATAAACACGGCCAGGTCGCCGGCCTTGCCGTTGTACTTGTCCACCGTCCGGTGCGTCACCGACGCGTCGCGAAAGCCATTGGATTGGTATAAACTGCCGATGGCATCCTCGTCCCGCCGCAGCATGGACTCGCTGTAGCGGCCGTGCCGGAACTGCAGAAACGAAGCCTTCATCAGAATCATTCGCTCGCGTATGGCGCCCGTGTTGAAATACCGGTTGCCGTGAATTTCGATGGCCACCAATTTGTGGCGTGTGCCGGGATTGATGAGATAGTCGATGGCCGCTTTGTCGTCCAGGATACGTTGCCGTTTGAACTCCACTTCGGCATCGAAGTAGCCTTGCGATTGGAAGTAGTCCCGCAGATTGCGGGTCCCCTCGATCAACAGGGATTCGTCCAGCGTGTGCTCCTCGAAGACCGGAACATAACTGCGGATTTTGCCTTGCGAAAGCTTCACCCCCACCGCGCTCACGCGGACCTGCGGTCCGGCGTCGATGTCCAGCTCGGGCCGCCCCTGCCTGGTGTCCGCATCGTACTGTATGCCTTTCAACGACACGCGCGCCTCGAGCCGCCCCCGCTTCTCGTAGAGGGACCGCACACCCGTCAGTCCCTTGCGGATGCGCTGCTGGGTGACGGTCCGCCAACCTCCGATCAGCCAGCGGCGCCAGTGCGCGGCATCGAGGATCTGCTGCGCCGGCATTTTTGCGTCGCCCGTAATCGATGGCGTGGTGAAGTGCGCGCGCGGTCCGGACTCGACCACGTAGTGTATGCTCACCTGCTGGGTCTTCGGATCGTAACTTACCTCCGGACGGATCTGGCTCTCATACAGGCCATTGGCCTCCAGCAGCCGCTGCATCTCGGTCTGTGCGGGAGCCACCTCGCTTTCATAGAACGGCTGGCCCAAAGTCAGGCGCGTCGCATTGACCAGTTGGCCGCGGTTGGGCGGATCGGAAATGTGCCCCTGCGCGGCCACGTTGCCGATGAACCAACTGTTCTTGGTGAGGATTCGCACGGTCACCCCATCGCCCGCTTGCTCGGCATCCACCTGGATATCTTCGTAATCGCCGGTGGCGTAAAGCCGCTCGATCGCTGTGTGTACATCCGCCATGCGCAACGGCGCGCCTTTCGTAAGCGGGAGAATCGCGCTGAGCTCCTTCTCGGTTAGCGGTTGTTCGGGAGGCACGAACTCTACGCCGGCGATGCGCAGGCCTTCGTATTTCGCAGTCTGCGCCGCGGCAACTTGCGCGCAGGCCACAACGAACATAGTCAAACAACGGGCGAAGGGCGAGCGCACCTTCCCCATCATAACGTAGGCCACCCGGTCGAGCGGACACTCCTGCCGGGCGTCCGCGCTGCGCCTGAGGCCGGCGTTGGGCGTCGAGACAAGGTTTCGGCTTCTGCCGCGTGGCGCCATGCGATCATCGCATGCACCCTAAATCGGGACCTTTTCTCGGGAGCGGCGAGATTCCACCAGGTATCCGGTTCTCGCGCCGCATCTGTGCCGGCCCATTAGCGCGGCTGCAAGCCGGGCGCCGGCTGTACGATGCCAGACCCCCGCCCGTTTGAGAATTACGGGCTCTGCCGCCCGGGCTGCATGGCCAATCCCGGATCGGACACCCCGGCGGCATCTTGGGGGATTCTCGGCGTCCGCGCGACGCCCGCGAACACGGCGAGGGCGGCCAGGTACAACAGACCACCGGCCAGCAGGGTCTGCACGAGTCCCATGTAGATGGCGCAGAGCAAGGCTCCGACAGAGCCCAACACGCTGGCTGCGGCGTTCAACGACCAGGCCCAGCGCACCGACGGCTTGTGCCATTCCTCCAGGCGTTTGAGTCCGGTAGGGAACGGCATCCCCATGACAAAACCGGCGGGCGCGATCAGCACCCCGGTGATCAGAAATTTGAGCGCCAGCGGCAGACCGACGCCGGCCGAAAGCAAGGGCGTAACGATGGCGGCCAGCAGCGCGACCAGTACGGCGATCAAAGCCAGCGCGCGAAATAGCCGGCGGGGATCCTGGCCGAGGATCCGCCGGCTGAAGTAGCTGCCCAGTCCGCTCGAAATCAGCATCGAGAAAATCACCACCGTCAGGGCATACGTGGGGTGTCCAAGGAAGAGCACGAACTTCTGGATCAAGGCGACTTCAATGAGAATGTATCCGGCGCCGATGCAGAGAAAGTAGAGCAGGAACCAGAGCACCCCCTTTTGGCGCGGCAAGCGGGCGCGCAGGATCACCGGCGGTAAAGCCAGGATGATGGCGGTGGCCAGGATGCTGATGCCCATCAGGGCGTAGAGCAGGGGCACCGCGCGATTGATTTTGTAATCGGCCGTCTTCGTTGATTCCCGGGTGAGGAATGCCAGGATGTCGCGCGGCTGCACGGTGTAGAAGAAGAACGGCTGGTTGTCTGTGACGGGTGAAATATCGTATTGATAACGCCGCTGGTACGCCGCCGGATCGGGGCTGCGCAACAGATCGGTGAATTGGTTGGGAATGTTGGCGTCCGGAAGGTAGACGGGCCGCATGTGGGCCGCCGCCAGAGCCGTACGGGCGCGCTCGATATCGCCCGCGCCGAAGGGCTTGCGGGAGATCAACACGGTATCCTGTGCGCCCCAGCCGGATACCGAGCCTTCGCGGCCCACGATCACGTGCCGCCAGGGATCTGCTTCGCCGAGCTGCGGCAAGGCGGCCATGGCCAGCGAGACCAGGCGCAGCGATTCTCGGGGCGGGTCCAGGCCCCAGCGCGTAAAAGCGGCAAAGCCGTCGTCGGTGAGGTGCGCCAGGTAGTCGCGGAGAGCGTCGGTCGTATAGAGATTGTTCTCCGATAGCGCGAATGCGCCCGCCGCGGTGGAGGCCCACGTATCCACCAGCGTGGCCTGCACGACCTGGTATTTCTCGTGGCTGCGGCGCACGAAGCTGCGGCCGTCTTCGACGAAGATGTGCACGTCGGGACGCAGGTAGATGCCGCGGCTTTGCGCCACGAAACGGTCGCGCATGACGGTGTTGGCGATGATGGGATTGATCTCCACGCCGGTGATGTCCGAGCTGCCGGAAGCGAGTGCGCGGGCGATATCCCATCCGCCTCCGGGTCCGATGATCAAGGTCCGGGCGCCCGGGCGCAAAGCGTAAGGCAGGGCCGGGCCTTGCTCCAGCAGCTCGTGACGTTCGTGCGCCGTGAGGTGCGCGAAATCGAAGCTGGCGATGCCGGTGGAGGCGTCCTCGTCGATCAGGATCGAGTAGTCGCGCACGGCAATCCGGGAGAAGCTGTTCCACTGCACGAACTCCTCACGCTTGAGCTTCTGCCCCTTGGCGTAGCGGATGGCGAGGATGCCGTTGGAGCCGTTCAAAAACACGAAAGCGAACAGACCCAGCGCCAGAGCCACGCTCACCGCGCGCAGTTTGATGGATCCGGCCATGCTGTGCCAGATCGCTCCCGCCGCGGCGAACAGCACGGCGACCAGGATTACCGTGCTGGTGCCGCCAAAGTAATTGAGGAAGGGAACCAGCAGCAGGCAGCCGGCCGCCGCGCCCATCAGGTCGAAAAAGTAGACGCGGTCGACGCGCTCGACGCTCTCCGAGATGGCCAGCGAAACGATGGCGCCGGAGACGAAGAAGGGCACGGCGGTGGAAAAATAGACCAGGGCCAGTCCCCAATCGGCCGTCTGTGCTTTCTGCATGACGACCACGCCCAGCGCCGCGATCACCAGCAGGGCGTTGCACATACTGAGATAGCCGAGTTTGCGGAACAGCGGAGCTTTCCATCCGGCCACGATATAGGAGAAGACGCCCCCCACTCCCAGTCCGAATAGCGCGATCGAGATTGCCAGGAACGCAAAATGGTAATAGAAGACCACCGAAAAAATGCGTGTGAGCGACAACTCCAGCAGCAGGGTTGCCAGCGTCGTGAGGGCTACACCGAGGTACAAGTGGGGCCACGGAATGGAAGAACGTACAGAAGAGGACAAGATTCTATTTTAGAATGGCACGATGGATCGTGTCAGTGACGAACTTGCGCGCATTGTGGACTTCGCCGAGCCCATTCTCCGGCAAGCCGGCGAAGACGGCAGTCGTACGCCCGTCTTACCCGGCGGATGGTCGCGCAAACAATTGCTCGGGCATCTGATCGATTCCGCGTCGAATAATCACCAGCGCTTCGTGCGCGCCGCGCTCGCCGATTCGCTGGAGTTCCCCGGCTACGATACGCCAGGCTCGGTTGCGGTCGAAGCCGTGGAAGACGCCGGTTGGGGAATGCTGGTGGATCTTTGGACCAGCTATAACCGCTATCTGGCGCATGTGATCCGGCGGCTGCCCGCCGGCAAACTCGCGGTCCCGTGCCGCATCGGCTCGCATGAGCCCGTCACGCTGGCGTTTCTGGTGGAGGATTACACCCGGCATCTTGTGCATCACCTCGGTCAGATCGGCGCGGCATCCTGACGGTGCACCCAGCGGCTCCAGGCGACGACTCCCTGCTCGGGTTCCGGCGGATCCGGCAGCATGCAAAGGAACTCCAGTTGGTTGCCGTCCGGGTCGAGAAAGTAGACCGATGCCGCCGGCATCCAGGCGAGCACGACCGGCTCATCCGCCACGTTTCCCGCAAAGTCGCGCGGGGTAACACTGGCTGCGCGCAAGCGGGCGGGCGCGCCGAGCAGGTCCGGCAGATCGACGGCGAATGCCACGTGGAGTTTCATCTGGAGCGGCATGGTGCCGGCTTCCCATAAGCCCAGCATCGACTTGCCGGGGCCGCCAATCCAGTAGAAGGCGACCTTGCGCTCGGGAAAGACACGCGCGAGCTCCAGCCCCAATACATCGCCGTAGAAAGCCATGGAGCGCGCCAGGCTGGCGACCGTGAGGTGAGTTTCGAAGAGGGCGCGAATGGGGATCATGAATTCAGATGCATCCATCGTAGTCTTTTCGCACGCGGCCGGTTCGCAGAAATACGCGCGGCGCGGGCCCCGCAGTTACGTACTCACCAGCGCCTTCAGATTCCGGCCGCAGATCATGCTGGCGAGACGCTTGTCCCCGCCGGGGCCTTGCCAGTGTGTCTCCAGACTGATGTAGCCCCGGTAGCCATCCGCCGCCAATGCGTGGATTTGCCCTTTCCAATCGATGCCGCCTTCGCCCAGCGGACCCCAAACGGGATGATGTCCCTCGACCCGGCAATCTTTGGCGTGCACGTGCGCGATCCGATCCGCCGGCAGGCGCAGGTAACCATCCGGGTAGGGAGTCTCACCGGATACATACGCGTTGGCAGGGTCCCAGACTACTTTCAAGTTCGGGTGACTCACGGCTGCGAGCACGCGCGCGGTCTCTTCCGCCGTGGCGATGCTACAGGCATGCTCGTTCTCGAGTCCGATTGTTCGTCCGTGAGGTGCGGCTTGCGCGGCCAGGCGTTCGAGCGCGCGCGCGACGCGTTCGAAGCACGCCTCCGGCTCGACCGGCCGCCAGCACGAGAATACGCGAATGATGCGGGCTCCCGATCGTCCGGCGATCTCGAGCGCGCGTTCGGCCAGGCGCGGCTGGTCCGCGAAAGTGTGGCGGGAGCCGAAAACGTCCTGCTGAAAACGCGCGTCGACTTCTCCCGACTCCGGCAAAACGCATTTCAGCAGCGGTGAAGCGATGGCCACAACTTCCAGGCCGTGCCGCACCACGATCTCGCACGCGCGGTCCAGTTCGAAATCGGTCAGGTCGACGATGTTCTTACCGAAGACCACGCGCAACTCGGCGCCAGTCATGCCGATTTCGGCCATGGAACTTGCCGCGGTTTCCAGGTCCGGGGAAAACTCGTCCGTGATGGCGGCGATGGGGAAGAGTTGGGCCATTCAACTTCGCATGCGCAGCAGCAGGTACAATCCGGTGAGCGAAAACAGCGCGTCGGGCGACCACGCGGCGATGGCCGGCGGCAACTGGTTCACGTCCCCGATCTTTTCGAACAGCAGGCCGATGCCCCAATAGGAAATCGCAATGCCGATGCTCACCCCGATGCCCGCCATGGCGCCCCGGTTGCCCACCAGGAACCCGAACGGGATCGAGATCATGGCCATGATCAAAGCAAACAGGGGCACGGAGAACTTGCGGTAGAACTGCACGCGCAGCTTCACCGTGTTGAAGCCGCTTTCCTGAAGGTCTCGGATATAGCTGTCCAGTTCCCGGAAGTTCATCTGCGAGTCCTGCTTCACTTCCTTCAGGAAGTAACTGGGCGGCTCGCTCAGCTCCGCGAAGGTCTTGACCTGGAAAGGCGTCAGCGGAATGCTCTGGTTGCCGTGGAACTCCCGGCTCCAGCCGTTCTCGAAGACCCAGGTCTTCAGGGACGGTTGCCAGTGCGCACGCTCCGCCGAAAGCTGCCGCACTAACTGGAACGTGGCCGGCTCCAACTCATAGACGATGACGCCGCCCATGACGTTCTCCGCCTGGTCGAAGAACTTATAATAATAAATGCGCGATCCCTTTCCAAAAATCCATTTGCGTTCCGGGCTGAGATACGTCTGCACCGCCCTGCCTTTGATCTCGTTGCGCAGCGCATCCTGCCGGCGGTTGGCCTCTGGAACGTAGTAGTGATCGAACGCGAACAGGCCGCCGCTGAGAAAAACGCTGATCACCAGAATGGGAATCGCCAGCCGGTGTAAACTGACTCCGCAAGCTTTGAAGGCCGTCACTTCGTTGTGCTTCGTCAGTACGCCGAACGTCACCAGGACTCCGACTAATACGCTGATCGGCAGCGTCTCATAGATCAACTTAGGAGTTAGAAAGAAAAGATAAGTAAATACTTTGGCCAGCGAGATTTTGTTCCGGACAATATCGCCCAGCAGCTCGAAGAAGTTATAGATCTGGGTCATCGAGACGAAGCTGGCGAGTAACACCGCGAAGTAGAATACGAAGTTCGTCAGGATGTAGGTGTCCAGGATCTGGGGCAGAAGCGGCCAACGGTAGGTCCGGGCTGCCGCGCGCGGTCTGTATTCCGGGAGAAAGCGCTTGCGCAGCCCGTTCAGCAGCGCGCTGGAGCCGTCTTTCATGGCGCCCACGAAATCGCTCCCGCCGGGTATTTCCATGCGCGCCACAAAGAACAAACCGGCCACCAGGAAAACGGAATTCGGCAGCCACAGCGCGACCTCCACCGGCAACGCCCGCTGGCGCGCCAGGCTGACCAGCGTGATAAAGGCCAGGTAATAACAGAAGAACGCCAGAAAGACCGCCGTGACATATCCGCCCGACTTGCCTCCCTTGCGCGACGAAACGCCCAATGGAATGCCCACCAGCGCCAGCACCAGGCACCCGATGGGGAGCGCCAGGCGTTTGTGCAGCTCGATGCGCGCCTCTACCCAGTCCGGACCGTGGGCCGAATAACGCCGCAACTCCCGGGTATTCATCTCGCTGAAAGGCCGCCGCGCCACCTGCTCCGGGGGCGCCGCGTAGAGCGCCTGGTCGCCGCGCGGAAAAAAACTGTCGTAGCCCTTGCGGTCCTTCCCCATTTCGTGAGTGCCGGCGTCGCGCATCGAAAGTTGGATGCGGTTGTGCTCCGGATCGGGCACCGCGATCGCCTCCCGGGCCACGGTGATCAGGGGGCCTTCGGCCTGGTCGCGCATCCCCCCCGTGCGCTGTTCGGGGGCCGTGAGGTCCGCCAGAAAAACGTTGCGCCACACCACCAGCGCTCCCGGCCGCACGTCGCCCACGTACAGGATGGTGTTGGGAAACTGCTCGTCGAACACCCGCGGCTGGATGTCGGCGCTGACTTGCGAGGCAAACAGCCGGTCCATGAGATCCTTGCTCACCCGCACCGAGAGCGGCGTCAAGCGGAGCGTCATGGCGCCGGAAACCGCCATCGCGATCGCAGCGAAGAGCATCACGGGCGGCACGACTCTGCGGCTGGAACAGCCGGCTGCCCGCAGGGCCGTGATCTCGCCATCGGTCGCCAGGCGCCCGAGGCCTACCAGGATGCCGACCAGCACGCCAAAAGGTATCGTCAGCGGCAGCAGCGGCGGCAGCGAAAGCGCGAATAAGTACAGTATGGTATCCAGCCGCGGGGAGCTGCGCACCAGGACTTCGAATAGCTTGCCGACGCCCTGCAGGAAGATGATGGCGGTCGCCAGCGTCATGCCCAACAGCGAGCTGGTGAGGATCTCGCGAAAAATATATCTGCCCAGGATGCGCATATTAGGTCCGGTGTGGCGCACGCCCCAACGCGAGCGAACCGGGACGGTCCGCCGCCCAGGCCGGAAACCCTGCGCCAGGCCGCGGCGCGGGCTGCAGCCTGCGGCGGAACTTCCGTATTGCCCGATCCCCAACTTGCATTGCCGGGCTTCTGAGGAGCGTGCCCCCCGGAGCCTCCGCGCTTGGCCGGGATCCGGCGATCGGAACCTCGCCGGCTAAAGCGTGCCCCGCCCGGCCAAGGCGGGAGGCGCGCCGTTCGGGCGGGGGCACGATCGGCAGCTTCGGCAACTCCTCTTCCACGGGATGCAGTTCGACGTCGTCAACGATCACCGACGGAGCGATCACGCAGCTTTCCGCCACATAACCGGCGCCGCCGATCAGCGCGAACGGCGCCTGGTTGTTCAGGAACTCGAACACGTTGCCGTCGTCCCCCGCGGCCAGGATGTCTTTCAGCGACCGCGCGCTCAGAGCGCGGAAACGCAGGCCCCGCACCAGTTCTTCCCGGCCATCCACATACACGCGGTACGCCAAAACGGGCGAGCTCACCGGATGGCCGCCCGGCTGAGCGGAACCGCTCAGCAGACGCCGGACTTCTTCAAACGAGGCCGACGACGGGAAATCCATCTTGCGCACGATCACTCCGTGAGGCTTGCCACGCTGCTTGCAAATCTCGATCAGCTTCTTCTTGAGGTCCGCCGCCGGCGTGGTCTCCGTGGCGCGCACAAAAAGATTGCTGATGCCGGCGGCGCTTGCGCCGAAGCTCCCGGGCAGGCGCGCCCGCCCATTGGAGCCGTTGAATCCCAGCACCGGCTGGCGGGTCAGCAGAAAGTTCTTGAGCACACCCTTTTCCACCAGTGTCAGCGCGCCGGGCGCCACGCCTTCGCGATCCAATTCGTAGCTGCCGAACAGCGGCCGGCCGTGCCATTCTCGCTGCGTGGGGTCATCCACCACGTCGAAAAACTCCGGCAGGATCCGCGCTCCTTGCCGGCCCTCCAATTCGCTGACCGGAACGAAGCTGTTGCGCCCCGGGTCCGCCACGGGCCGGCGCGTCAGGGCTAAGTTCCGCCCCAGCACCTCGGCGAAGACCTGCGCCGAGGCCACTCCATCGAACAACACCGGACCGGAGTAGTCCTCGCCCTTGGGCGCGGACGCCAGGGCGGCCACGTTGGATGCCATCTCGGCGATTCCGCGCCGCATCACGGGTTCGCTAGGCATGCCATTGAAATCCAACGAGTGAAACAACACGGCGTCGCGTACCAGCATGCCATCCGGCGCCTGAGCCTCCGCCCGCGCCTGCAGATACATCATCGTCTCCGGCAAACGCACGGCTGCGCCTTCCGAGTTCATTAAGTAGTGCACGCCGGAAACGGCGTATAACTCCACGCCCGAGGACCTTATGGCCCGGTATGTCTGGAAGACCTCCGAAAGGGAGCGCGCCCAGCCCGTCCAGGTCTCGTCATCCATTCTGGGGCGCCGGACTTCCAGAATCCTCTGCACGGGCTCGGCCTTCGCAAAATCGTCAGGAGATTCGGTGACCGCGATATTCTTGAGCGCCGCGCGCTTGCGGGAGATCTCCTCCACGGCCGCCTTGTAGGCGCTATCGGTGCCGAGCCATAGAAACCGCCGCAAAACGCTGTACGAGTTCTCCAGGGGAAATCGTTCGATATCGTAATGCGTGACGGAATGAAAGCCGCTGCGCGCGTAATTCGTGTTGTCGAATTTGTAGCCGCCGGCCCGCACCTGGATCTCCGGCACGCGGAACTGCGTGTGGCGCACGGAAACCAGGCCGCCGAGGCAGGCGGAGACCTCGAAAGAATTTCCATCGTCCAGCGCGTACTGGACAAAATAAGGCGGTTCCAGGCTGAGCAGTTTCAGGCCGCGCGAACGGTTCAGCTCGTCGCGCATGGCGCGCAGGACAGCGTCCCCGGTGGTCTGACCTGTCGCGGCCGCGGCCAGCAGGCCGAGCGCGCACAGAACGCGGCCGGCGCGCGCGGCTCCCCAATACGGATCCGGGGCGGTGGCCGCCCCAGCCTCACACCTGCTCACTCTTCCCCCGTTTCGGTCGGGAAGGGCAACAGCGGCGGCCGGTCCTGGGACTTGCTTCTCTTTTCGATCTCGATCTCGGAGACCAGCACCGCCGGTGACACGGCCGACACCGGCACGCTGCCCGACTCGGCGCCGCAATAGCCGTTGAAGACCTGCGGCCGATCGCCGGTGGCCCGGATCTTGGCAAAGCTGGCGAGCGGCGTGCCCACGATGTCGGCGCCGCGAATCAGTTCGTCGGGCCGCCCGTCGGCGTAAACTCGATACACGACAATCGGAATCACCTTGAACGCTTGCAGTCCCTGCCGCCCGGTATTCGTGAACCCCCCGGTGACGTCGCGAAAATACAGACCGTACGGCTTGTTCTGGCGCTTGATCTCCTCGACCAGCATGGCGCGCAGGGCATCGCCCGAAACCGCGTGCGACGACTCGACCAGCAGGTTCGACTGTCGCGAGACGACTTCCAGTCCGGGCTGCCTGCGCCCGTGGCCATTCGAGCGGTCGAATCCCTGAATCGGAGACCGGGACATCAGGAACGCTTTCAGAATGCCGTTCTCCACAACGGTGACGGGCCGCGCGGCGATGCCTTCGTCGTCGTATGCATAGAAACCGTTCAACTCCACGCCGGCGGCTTTCTTGCGCGTTGGATCAAAGACCACGGACAGGAAATCCGGCAACACGCGGGTCCCCACGCTCTTCGTGAAGGTCTGCCCCTCGGCTTCGTCCTTCTGGCGGTGACCTTCCACGCGGTGCCCGAAAATTTCGTGAAAAAAGACCGCGGCCGCGCGCCCGGAAAAAATAGCAGGGCCGGCGAAAGGCTCCGCTTCTGGAGCCGCCAGCAGCGCTTTCAAATCCTGTGCCACCCGCCCGATGGCGCCGGCGATGACTTCATCCCGCGGTAAGCCTCCCGGATCGGTGGCCTCGAACGTCTCGCTCGTAGCCAGATCTGTGCCGTCCATCGCCTTGGCTTGCGCGCCCGTCATTACGCGCGCAAACCCGCGCCCGTACCGCAAGCGGCTGCCCTCGGTGCTCACGAAGTACTTGGTCTCGTTCTGATCGAGCACCGTGACGCTGGAGGTCAGAATGCCCGGAAAATCGTTGAACCGCGCGGACAACTTGCGGATGCGCGCCGTCCATTGCTCGGCCGCGAAGCGGACGTGGGGAACCGCCTGCACATCGACTGCCGGATCCTCGTGGGAAAAATCGCCGGACGTGTCTTCCTCGGCGACCTTCACCTCGGCGTTCGTGCGGATCTTGATGTACCTTTCGGCCGCCAGCTTGTAGGCGCGGTCGGTCTCCAGCCAGATCCGCTGCTTGATGGCGTCCGTCCGGTCTTCGAACGTCAGCGCCGCACCGGCCGTGAACTGGGCCCGCTCCCCGCGCACGCGATGGTAGTTGTCCAGCTTGGGAGAGCCCACCCGCACACAGACGTCCAGGCGGCGGCTCGTGCCCTCGCTGTTGCCCGTGATCGCACCCAGGGTGGCCGACACCGCGTGAAGATCCGTTTCGGTGATCTGGTAGGAAAGGAAGTACGGCGCTGGATCGGCCTTCGCCTTCAGGACGGAGAAGTTACGATTCAACTCCTCGCTCATGGCATCCAGCAGCACGGACGATTGCGCCCATGCTCCGGTTGTAACACAAAAAAGGAGAAACCCTGGAGCCAGACTCGCCACGAGAAGAACAGAATAGCACGCGGGGCGCGAAGGCTCTTGAACGCCGGACGTCACGCGCGTGCCGGATGAGCGGCCCGGATTTTTTGTGACTCCCCAAGAGAATGCGGCCGCGACGACTTAAGTATGACGTTCGTAATCGCATCGCTGGTATTGGTGGGAGAACCGCCCGTACCGCGCGGGCGATTTTTCCTTGACTGTCTACCTCGGGCATGTTATCCAGAGAGAACTACGCAAGGAGGGAAACGTGCCACCCCCGTTGCAGGATTCCGCCACTGAAGTCCTGCCCAGCCAATCCGCCGGTCCGCGGGACCGCGTGAGGTGGCGGCCCGGCTTGCTGCTGCGTTTTTTCGCCGCCGTAGCGGTAATGACCTCACCCATCGCTCTGGCGGCCGGCGCCGTCACGGCCACGGTCGTCAACATCGACACCACGTCGCCATCCCCCCTGCCTGCCGGGTTCAGCGGTTTCAACGTTCCCCAGTTGCGAAACGGCGTTGAGTATTTCGATCCGAAATTTGTCGCCGC
>Ga0335078_10007455_pt1 | contig 16212 bp, 13 predicted proteins | sample Lox_Sample_32_FD_206711 | JGI IMG/M metagenome (GOLD analysis project Ga0335078, IMG submission 206711) | Soil microbial communities from Loxahatchee National Wildlife Refuge, Florida, United States - Lox_Sample_3.2 | ecosystem: Environmental > Terrestrial > Soil > Wetlands | place: USA...
ACCAGGCTGAGCTACACCCCGAGATAAAGGCGAGAGCGACTGCGCGACCCGCGCGGGCCGCGCAGTCTACTGAACGGAACTCCCGCCTTCAATGCTTACCGCTTACTCAGAAGAAGGCGTCCAGGACCTCCACCGGCACGTCCGCAGCAGCGTTGCCGGCCGCCATTGCGGCAGCCCGCGCCTTCTCGTCCGGCAGGGGCACGACCTTGCCGAGGTGCATGACGAGCACCGGGTGCTCGGTGGCGCGGATATCGGTGAGCACATTGCCCGGGACCGCCACGATGTCGGCCACCTTACCGGCTTCCAGCGTGCCCACGTCCGCATCGATGCCGAGGAGCTTCGCGCCGTCGCGCGTGCCGGAGAGCAGCGCCTGCGCCGGGCTCATCCCGAGGTTCACGTACGCGCCGAACTCCTGGCCGTTCATGCCGTGCGGGTAGACCCCGGCGTCGGTTCCGAGTGCGATCAGCACGCCCACTTTCAGCGCGTTCCTGAACATGTTGGCGTGGGCTGCGGCCGCGGCACGCGCCTTGGCGGCGATCTTCGGCGGGTAGGTGTCCACCTTTTTCATGACCCACTCGACGGTGATGCGCGTCGGCACGAGCCATACGCCCTTCGCCTTCATGAGCTTGAGCGTGTCCTCGGTGAGAAAGCTCCCGTGCTCGATGGAATCGACGCCGGCCTCGATGGCGAGCCGTGCGGCGGCATCGCCGTGGCAGTGAGCGGCGACCTTGCGCCGCCAGGCGTGCGCCTCGGAGACGATCGCCTTCATCTCCTCCAGCGTCAGCTGCGGCACGTCGACCGGATCGGCCTCGGACAGTACGCCGCCGCTCGCGGCGATCTTGATGACCTCCGCTCCCCACTTCATCTGATAGCGCACCGCCTCGCGGCAGCTCTCGGGACCGGAGCAGATTCCCTCGATCGGTCCCTCCGGCTTCACGAGCTCCGGCGGGAAGGACGGGGCGTCGAAATGCCCGCCCGGCGAGCCGATGCCGTGCGCGGCCGTGACCATGCGCGGTCCTTCGGTGACACCGGCGTTGATGGCGTTGCGCAGCGCGATGTCGGTGAAGTCGCCGGCGCCGACGTTGCGCACGGTGGTGAAGCCTGCTTCCAGGGTGCGTTTGGCATACAGCGCGCCGTACAGCGCGTCTTCCTGCGGGAAGCGCAGCAGGTCGTCGTGGAACTTCTTGTAGTAGTTGTCGGAGAACTCCATCGTGAGATGCGTATGCGCGTCGATGAATCCCGGCAACAAGGTCGCATTGCCGAGATCGATCACGCGCGCCCCGGCGGGGGCAGCGCCACCCACCGAGACGATGCGGTCGCCGCGCACCACGATCGCCGCGCCGTCCTTCAACGAGGTGCCGGTGGCATCGAAGATGTGGGCCGCCTTGAGCACAATGGTCTCGGGCGCGGGCGCGGGCGCGGGTGCGGGCGCCTCGACCGCGGCCGCCGGCAGGCCGGTAAGCAGCGCCGCCGCTGCGCCCAGGAGTGCACTGCTGAACTTCACAGCTCTCATTGGTCTTCTCTCCTCTAGGTGGTGTGCTCGACCGCGAAATTGGCGAGCGCCGCGAGCCCGCTCTTATAAGAAGAATCCGCCAGCGGCGCGAGCGCGCGCAGCGCCGCGTCGCCCTCGGCGCGCGCGAGGCGCGCCGCGTAGTCGAGACCGCCGGTCGACTCGATCGCCTCGATGACGGTGGACAGCTGGCCGCGGCCGCCTTCCTTGATCGCCTGGCGGATGGCGGCGCGCTCGGCCTCGTTGCCGTTGCGCAGCGCGTGAATCAGCGGCAGCGTGGGTTTGCCCTCGGCGAGATCGTCGCCGAGATTCTTGCCGCGCTGCTCGGGGCTCGAGCGGTAGTCGAGCACGTCATCGACCAGCTGGTAGGCGGTGCCGAGATGGCGGCCGTAGGCCGAGAGCGCACGGCGCAGCTCCATCGGCGCACCGGCCAGCACCGCCGCCACTTCCGCGCCCGCCTCGAAGAGCCGCGCGGTCTTGCGGTAGATCACCTCGAGGTAGCGCTGCTCGGTGGTATCGGGATCGTGGGCGTTCATGAGCTGCAGCACCTCGCCCTCGGCGATCACGTTGGTCGCCTCGGCCATGATCTCCATGACCGGCTGCGAGGCGACCGCGGCCATCATCTGGAAGGCCCGCGAGTAGACGAAGTCCCCGACCAGCACGCTCGCCTGGTTGCCGAACACCTCGTTCGCCGTGTGACGGCCGCGGCGCAGCGAGGAGCCGTCGACCACGTCGTCGTGCAGGAGAGTCGCGGTGTGGATGAACTCGATGAAGGCCGCCGCCTCGATCTGGGCCATGCCGCTGCCGCCGCAGGCGCGCGCTCCGAGCACCACGAGCAGCGGCCGCAGCCGCTTGCCCCCGCCCGCGATGATGTGCTCGGCGACGCGATCGACGAGCGGCACGGCGCTCTTCAGGCGCGCACGGATCACCTCGTCCACGGAGCGGAGGTCCCCCTGCACCAGGGCGCGAATCTCGGCGAGGGTCATGCGTTCTATTGGTTTTGTCCTGCAGCGAGGCCGCGGGCGGGCCGCGCGGCGCACGGCATCCTATCCGACCCGGGCGCCCCCGGGTAAGTCCCCGCCGCCGCTCAGGAAATGGTCGTTTGACCGGACGGGGAGTGCGCCAGTAGAATGCGCGGCCTTTCGTTCGGGCCCCAATCCCCCAGAGCAACCATGTACGCAGTCATCGCCACAGGCGGCAAGCAGTATCGGGTGTCGAAGGACGGCGTATTGCGCGTCGAGAAGCTCGACGCCGAGCCGGGTGCGACGGTCGAGTTCGCCGAGGTGCTGCTGGTCGGGGAGGGGTCGGACGTCAAGGTCGGCAAGCCCACCCTGAAGGGTGGCAAGGTGCTCGCCACCGTGGTGCGCCACGGCCGCGGCGCCAAGGTGTCGGTGGTGAAGTTCAAGCGCCGCGCGCACTACCTGCGGCAGAAGACCCACCGCCAGGCGTTCACCGAGGTGAAGGTCACGGAGATCAGCGCGGGCTGAGGAACGAGTCATGGCACATAAAAAGGCAGGCGGCAGTACCAAGAACGGGCGCGATTCCCACTCCAAACGCCTTGGGGTGAAGCGCTTCGGGGGCGAGCAGGTGCTGGCCGGCAACATCATCGTGCGCCAGCGCGGCACCCAGGTGCGCGCGGGCTCGAACGTGGGCGTCGGCACCGATCACACGCTGTTCGCCAAGGTGTCGGGCAAGGTGCAGTTCCAGAAGAAGGGCGCCGAGCAGCGCATGTACGTCAGCGTGCTGCCGGAGCCGCAGAAGGCCTGAAGCGGCGGCCCTCGCGGGGCCCGGTATCGAGCAAAGCCCCGGCCGCAGCGCCGGGGTTTTTGTTTAAAGTCCTGAGTATCGCCCATGAAGTTCGTAGACGAGGCCCGTGCGCGGGTACAGGCTGGTAACGGCGGACGCGGCAGCACCAGCTTCCGCCGTGAGAAGTTCGTGCCCTTCGGGGGGCCGGACGGGGGCGATGGCGGTGCCGGCGGCAGCGTCTACCTGCGTGCCCAATCCGGGATCAATACGCTCGCGGACTTTCGCATCGAGCGCACCTTCAAGGCGGGGCACGGGGAGCCCGGGGGCTCCAACGACTGCACCGGCAAGGGGGGCGCCGATATTCATGTGCCGGTGCCGATCGGCACGGTGGTACGCGATGCCGAGACGAGCGAGCAGCTCGGGGACCTGACGCGCGACGGCGAGGAGCTCCTGGTGGCCCGCGGCGGCAAGGGGGGCTGGGGAAACCAGCGCTTCAAATCGAGTACCAACCGTTCGCCGCGCCAGTTCGGGCCGGGCCTGCCGGGCGAGAAGCGCGCGCTCGAGCTCGAGCTCAAAGTGATCGCCGACGTGGGGCTGCTCGGCCTCCCCAATGCCGGCAAGTCGACCCTCATCCGGGCGGTCTCGGCCGCGAAACCCAAGGTGGCCGATTACCCCTTCACGACGCTCTACCCGAACCTGGGCGTAGTCGCCGTGGGCGAGCACCGCAGCTTCGTCATGGCCGACATTCCCGGCCTCATCGAGGGGGCGGCGGAGGGGGCGGGCCTGGGTCACCGGTTCCTCAAGCACCTGGAGAGGACGCGGCTGCTGCTGCACCTGGTGGATATCGCACCGCTCGACCCTGAGGCCGATCCGGTGCGCGATGCGCGCACGATCGTGGCGGAACTGAGGAAATTCAGCCGTCAGCTCGCCGCCAAGCCGCGCTGGCTGGTGCTCAACAAGCGCGACCTGCTGCCGCAAGAGCAAGCCGAGGAGCGCGCGCGCGCCATCGTGCGGCGCCTGCGCTATCGCGGCCCCCACTTTCTGATCTCGGGGGCCACGGGGGCGGGAACGAAAGAGCTGTGCGAGGCGGTTATGAGGCTCTTGGAGAGCCACGATGCCGCGGCACGCGCGCGCGCATCATCTCCAGCAGGAACTGCCGCCGGGCCGCGGGCCGCAACTTGAGCGGCGTCGGGACGACGGGCGTCGGGATCCGGGTCTTGTCGTTCGTGTTCATCGAAGCCTCATTGCATGGCGCGGATGCGGGCCGACAGCCGGCTCTTGTGCCGGGCGGCCTTGTTCCGGTGAATGATCTGCTTTCCGACGAGCGTATCGATGACCGGGACGGCTTCCTTGTAGGTGTTCTGGGCGGCCGACTTGTCACCCGCGGCGATGGCGGTCGTCACCCGGCGGACGGCGGTGCGCATGCGTGAGCGCAGAGCGACGTTGCGGGCGCGGTGCTTCTCGGCCTGGTGGGCTGCCTTTTCGGCGGACTTGGTATTGGCCACTCAATCTCCGTTTATCGGTACGTCCCCGTTTGCGGGGCCGGTAGTCTGCGGACAGCCCCGGGGCTTGTCAACGCGGACCCGGTGCTTCACATAAACTAGGACCGGCCGCCGGCGCCGCGGGTTCCGGTTAACTTAGTCCTTACCGCTCAGTAACTTAAGGGGTGCATGCAACTCGTCCGCGGACAAGCTGACCTTCCCGCCTGCTACGCAGGCTCGGTGGTGACCATTGGCACCTTCGATGGCCTGCACCTGGGGCACCAGGCCCTCATCGAGCGCCTGAGGAGCCACAGCGAGCGGCTGCGCAGCCCCTCGGTGATGCTGACCTTCGAGCCCATGCCGCGCGAGTTCCTGTGCCCCGAGAATCCCCCGGCGCGCCTCACCACCTTTCGCGAGCGCTGGCGGATCCTCAGCCGCTCGGGTCCCGACTACCTGTGGCTGCTGCGCTTTGACGAGGCTTTGCGTAACCTCACGGCTGAGGACTTCGCGCAGTTTCTGTTCCGGCGGCTGCGTCCGGGCGTGGTGGTGGTCGGGCATGACTTCCGCTTCGCGAGGCGCGGCGAGGCGACGGCTGAGGTGCTCGCCGTGGCCGGCAGGCAGCTCGGATTCGAGGTCGAGGTCGTGCCCGCCGTGACGCAGGACGGTGAGCGCATCTCGAGCAGCGGCGTGCGGGTGGCGCTCGCGAGCGGTGATTTCGCGTGCGCCCGGCGCGCCCTCGGCCGGCCTTATTCGATGCGCGGTCGCGTGATCGGCGGCAGGCGCTTAGGGCGTGAGCTGGGATTCCCCACCGCGAACCTGGCGCTCGGCCGCGCCCGGGCTCCGGTCGCGGGGATCTTCGCCGTGCAGGTGCACGGGGTAGCGGCTACGGCGCTCCCGGGAGTCGCGAGCCTCGGCACGCGCCCTACGGTCGGCGGAGTCGAGGCGCTGCTCGAGGCCCACGTGTTCGATTTCGATGACGATCTCTACGGCCGCGAGATCGAGGTGGAGTTCGCGGCGAAGCTGCGCGACGAGCAGCGCTTTGCCTCGCTCGCGGCGCTTACCGAGCAGATGCAGCGCGATGCGGCGGACGCGCGCCGCATACTCGATGCCTGCATGAAGGACGGCTGTTGAGCGGATGACCGACTACAAGCACACGATCAACCTGCCGCGCACCGAGTTCCCCATGAAGGCGGATCTCGCGCAGCGCGAGCCCGCCATGGTGCGCGCCTGGGAGGAGTCCGGCACCTACGCGAAGCTGCGCGCGCTCGCGCGCGGCCGGCCGCGCTTCGTGCTGCACGACGGGCCACCGTACGCCAACGGCGCCATCCACATCGGCCACGCCGTCAACAAGATCCTGAAGGACATCGTCGTCAAGTCGCGCTCCCTCGACGGCTTCGACTCGCCCTACATCCCGGGCTGGGACTGCCACGGCCTGCCGATCGAGCTGCAGGTGGAGAAGAAGCACGGCCGGCCGGGCGTCAAGCTCGATGCGCAGGCGTTTCGCGCCGCCTGCCGCACCTACGCCGAGGAGCAGATCGAGCTGCAGCGCCACGACTTCAAGCGTCTCGGCGTGCTCGGCGACTGGGATCATCCGTACCGCACCATGTCGCCGCGCTACGAGGCGCAGCAGCTGCGCGCCTTCGGCCGCATCATCGAGAACGGGCACCTCTACAAGGGCGTCAAGCCGGTGCACTGGTGCGTCGACTGCCGCTCGGCGCTCGCCGAGGCCGAGGTCGAGTACGAGGAGCGGACTTCGCCGGCGATCGACGTCGCCTTCCGCGTGGTCGACAATGCCGATCTCGCCGCGCGCACGCGCCTCGACCCCGGGGCGCTCGGAGCGGCTCCGGTCGACCTCGTCATCTGGACCACGACTCCCTGGACGCTGCCCGCCAACCAGGCGGTGGCGTTGCGCGCGGAGTTCCGCTATGTGCTGGTCGAGGGCGAGCAGGCCGGTGAGCGCCGCCGGCTGATTCTCGCCGCGGATCTCGCCGCCGCGTGTCTCGCGCGCTACGGAATGACCGGCCGCACCGTCGCGGACTTCGAGGGGCGGGACCTCGAGGGGCTGAAGCTCGAGCACCCGCTGCAGGCGCGGCAGGTGCCTGTGGTGCTCGGCGAGCACGTGACGCTCGATGCCGGCACGGGAGCCGTGCATACCGCACCCGGGCACGGTCAGGAGGACTTCGCGGTGGGCCAGCGCTATGGCCTCCCCGTCACGAACCCGGTCGGCAACGATGGACGCTTCTTCGAGGACACCCCGCTGGTCGGGGGCCTCAAGGTCGATGACGCCAACCCCGTCATCATCGCGACGCTCGCTGAGCGCGGGCGCCTGCTCGCCGAGAAGAAGATCCAGCACAGCTACCCGCATTGCTGGCGGCACAAGACTCCGGTCATCTTCCGCGCCACGCCCCAGTGGTTCATCAGCATGGAGCAGGGGAAGCTGCGCGAGCACACGCTGCGCGACATCCCGGGGGTCCAGTGGACCCCCGCCTGGGGCGAGGCGCGCATCACCGGCATGATCGAGAGCCGGCCCGACTGGTGCATCTCGCGCCAGCGCACCTGGGGCGTGCCGATTCCGCTGTTCGTTCACCGGCGCACGGGCGAGCTCCATCCGCGCACACAGCAGCTGATCCTTGCTGCCGCCGAGCGTGTCGAGCGCGGCGGGATCGATGCCTGGTTTGCGCTCGCAGCGGGCGAGCTCCTCGGGGCCGATGCCGAGCACTACGACAAGGTGACGGACGTCATGGACGTCTGGGCCGACTCGGGGATGTCTTTCGAGTGCGTCGGCACCGAGCGGCCCGAAGTGGCCGCACCCGTGGACCTGTATCTCGAAGGCTCGGATCAGCACCGCGGCTGGTTCCACAGCTCGCTCCTCTTGTCGGAAGCGCTGTACGGCCGGGCGCCTTATCGCGGCGTGCTGACGCACGGCTTCACCGTGGACGAGCAGGGACGCAAGCAGTCGAAGTCCTTAGGCAACGTCATCGCGCCGCAGAAAGTGATGAATAGCCTCGGCGCCGATGTGCTGCGCCTGTGGGTCTCGGCCACCGACTACGCCAACGAGATGAGCGTGTCGGACGAGATCCTGAAGCGCATGGCCGATTCCTACCGCCGCATGCGCAACACGCTGCGCTTCCTGCTCGGCAATCTCGACGGCTTCGATCCCGCGCAGCACGCAGTGCCGCCGGGGGAGCTGCTGGCGCTCGACGCTTACGCGCTCGAGCGCAGCCGCAGCCTGCAGGCGGAGGTGCTGGACGCCTACCGCCGCTACGCCTTCCACCTCATCTATCAGAAGGTCCACAATTTCTGCAGCGTCGATCTCGGCGGTTTCTACCTCGACGTGCTCAAGGACCGCCTGTACACCACTCCCGCCGCCTCGCGCGCGCGCCGCTCGGCGCAGACCGCGATGTATCACATCGCCGAGAGCATGGTGCGCTGGCTCGCACCGATCCTGTCGTTCACGACCGAGGAGGCGTGGCGCTACCTGCCGGGCGCACGGGCGGAGTCGGTGTTTCATGCGACCTGGCACCTCGCGCCCGAGGCCCCGGCGGCCGCGATCGACTGGGAGGCGCTCATCGGGCTGCGGACCGAGGTGCTGCGCGAGCTGGAGAAGCTGCGCGAATCGGGCGCGGTCGGCGGTTCTCTCGATGCACGCGTCGAGGTGTACTGCACGAGCGCGCAGACGCCGCGCCTCGCCGCGCTCGGTCCCGAGCTGCGCTTCCTCCTCATCACCTCGGAGGCGCGCGTGCACGAGGTCGCGGCCGCGCCCGCGGGTACCGTGGCTGCCGCCAATCTCGAGGGTGTGTGGCTCAAGGTCGAGGCGGACACCGACCCCAAGTGCAGCCGCTGCTGGCATCGCCGGCCGGATGTCGGCAGCCATGCCGGGCACCCGAAGCTCTGCGGGCGCTGCATCGGCAATCTCGAGCTGCCGGGCGAGGCGCGGCGTTTCGTATGAGCGCGGACGGCAACGGCGCGGGCGCAGGGGGCGCCGCGGGCGCGCGCTGGGAGCTGCCGTGGGCGGCGAGCGGCTGGCGCTGGCTGCCGCTCACCGCGCTCGTCATCGTCGCGGACCAGATGGCCAAGGCCTGGATACAGCATCACTTCTTCCTCTACGAGCGGCTGCGGGTCCTGCCGGTGCTCGACATCATCCTCACCTACAACCCGGGCGCCGCCTTCAGCTTTCTCGCCGACGCCCCCGGCTGGCAGCGGTGGCTGTTCGTGGTGCTCGCGCTCGGGGTGAGCGGCGCGCTGCTGGTGTGGCTGCGGCGGCTGTCGGCGGCGACTCACGCACTGCCGTCGGCCGGGCTCGCGCTCATCGTCGGCGGCGCGCTCGGCAACATGATCGACCGCGTGCGGCTCGGCCAGGTGGTCGACTTCGTGCACGCGCACCTCGGGCTGCACTATTTCCCGGCGTTCAACGTCGCCGATTCCGCGATCACGATCGGCGCGGGCCTGCTGCTGCTGGATGCCCTGCTCGAGGCCCGCGGCGCGGCCAAGGCACAGCGCTGATGCAGGTGCTGCTCGCCAACCCTCGCGGTTTCTGTGCCGGCGTCGACCGTGCCATCGACATCGTCGAGCGGGCGGTGGAGCTCTTCGGTGCACCGATCTACGTGCGCCACGAGGTGGTGCACAACCGCCACGTGGTCGAGCGGCTGCGGGCGCTCGGCGCGGTGTTCGTCGATGAGCTCGCCGAGGTGCCGGCCGGGGCGACGGTGATCTTCTCGGCGCACGGTGTGTCGAGCGCCGTGGAGCAGGAGGCGAGTGAGCGCGAGCTCACGGTGTTCAACGCCACCTGCCCGCTGGTCACCAAGGTGCACATGGAGGTGCAGCGCTACGCGCAGGACGGGCGCGATGTCGTCCTCATCGGCCATGCCGGGCACCCGGAGGTCGAGGGCACCATGGGACGGTTCGACGCCTCCGGCGGCGGACGTATTCAGCTGGTGGAGGACCTCGAGGACGTTGCGGCGCTCGAGGTGCGCGACCCCAAGAGCCTCGCGCTGGTGACGCAGACGACGCTCTCGGTGGACGACACCGCGGAGATCGTCGCGGCGTTGCGCCAGCGTTTCCCGGGGCTCGCCACGCCGCGCCACGAGGACATCTGCTACGCAACGCAGAACCGCCAGGACGCCGTCAAGCGCCTGCTCGAGGAGTGCGACGTGCTGCTGGTGGTCGGCTCGCGCACCAGCTCCAACTCCAACCGCCTGCGCGAGCTCGCCGACCGCGCCGGCGTTCCCGGCTATCTCGTCGACGGACCGGACGACCTGCGCGCCGAGTGGTTCGCCGGCAAGCGTGCCATCGGCGTTACGGCCGGCGCCTCGGCGCCGGAGCTGCTGGTGCAGCAGGTCGTGGCGCGGCTCGCGGCCTGGGGCGGTGAGCTGCCGCGCGAGGTGCTCGGGCGCGAGGAGCGCGTGTTCTTCACGCTACCGCGCGAGCTGCGCCGCTCGGGTTCCGCCGAGCGCGGCGACCCCATCAAGCGCTGAGGTTCCCGCGAGCCGTGGCCGGGCGCGCCGCCGGCGCGGCGTGCGATGTGCGTTCCCGTGCGCCCGCGGGCAGAAACCTCTGTCGTGCAGTGCGACACCCACTGGTGGTCAATCAACCAATGGGTCTCCACATGCACGTGCGTCATCCCCACCTCGCGAGATTTCTCACTCTGACGTATGCCGCACTGACCGCGGTGCTCGGCGCCTGCGGCGGCTACGGCAGCAACTACACCCCGACCGGCGGCGGCCCCGGAGCCACCTGCGGCGGAACCTACATGGTGGCGTGCCCACCGCCGACGGTGACGGTGAGTGCGCCGGCCGCGAATGCCACCGTGAGCGGTATGGTGGCGCTCACCGCCATGGCGGCTGCCTCCTCGACCTACAACCTCACCATCACCAGCGTGCAGTTCGACGTCGACAACGCCTCGGTGGGAACGGTGATGAGCTCTCCCTACACCTTCAACTGGGACAGCACCAAGGTCGCGAACGGCAACCATTCGATCACCGCGATCGCCACCGATAGCGCCACGGGCATGATGACTTCGACTCCCGTTACGGTGAACGTGCAGAACGCCGCGGCCGCAGCCGCGGCCCTGGCACCGGAGCAGATCTTTCCCACGCCGGGCTCCAGGGCCTCGGGAACCGCACGCATGAGCGTCGCGCGGGATTCGGGGGCGTTGAGCGGCAGCGTCATGCTGACGGGTCTCACTGCGAAGTCGGTGACGCTGAACGAGGGCTTCGCCGGCACCGCGGGCGATGCTGTGCTCGCGCTCACGCCGAGCGCCGGCAAGTCCGGCGTCTGGGAAGTGCCCGCAGGGGCTGAGCTCACGCCGCAGCAGGTGGCGGCGCTCGGCCAGGGAAAGCTGTACGTCATCGCGACCTCCGCCGCCTTCCCGAACGGTGAGGTCCGCGGGCAGCTTGTCCCCGGGAGCGTCCGCGTGACCTTCACCGCCCTCAAGGCCACGCCGGAAGCTGCGATGGCGCTCGGATCAGGCGCCAGCGCCTTCGCCGCCACGACCCTCGATACCGGAGCCCGGACACTGACCGTGCACGTGAGCTCCCTCGGCGTCGAGGACACGACCGGCGCGACGCTCACGAGTGGTGGATCGAAGCTCGCTGAGCTCACGCGCGATGCCGTCGAGCCGGGCCACTGGTCGACCGAGCTCGCGCAGGTCAGTGCTGCCGACATCGAGAGCTTCGAGGCCGGGCACTGGGTGGTGAGCGTCGCGGCGTCCGCGGCACCCGAGGGTGCCATGCGCGGACCAGTCTTGCCGGCCGAGGCCACCCGCACCGATTGAGGCTTGTCTCCCTCTCACCGGCCCGTGCGCAAGCGCGGGCCGGTTTCTTTTTTTCCACCGGCTCAATGCAGGCCCGGCTCAGGGTTCAGGCTATGCTGGGCGCCTTTGCCCTCCGGAGAAACCGCTGGTGGCAATGCCCCGACTGCTGCTGTCGCTCGCGCTGCTGCTCGGATCCTCTCCCAGCCGGGCGGCGCAGGCGCCGCCCGAGCTCGTGATCACGAACGCGCGCATCCACACCCAGGACGCCGCGCATCACATCGTGGGCGCGCTGGCCGTTCGCGGCACGACCATCCTGGCAACCGGCTCGGACGCCGGTATGCGCGCGCTCGCCGGGCCGAGGACACGCATCGTCGATGTCGGCGGGCGAGTGGTGCTGCCGGGCCTCATCGACGCCCACACACACCCGGCGCAGAGCGCCCAGGACCTCGACAAGTGCAACCTTCACGACGGTGAGCTCGGGGCCGCCGGGGTGAAGGCCGCGATCGCGCACTGCATGCAGGCCCGCCGGATCGGCAGTGACGAGTGGCTGGAGGTCGTGCAGGTCAACGCCTCGAACCTGATCCTGTCGCGCGCTGATCTCGACGCCATACGTTCGGACGGGCCGCTGGTGCTCGAGAGTGCCGACGGCCACAGCGGTTGGGGCAACAGCGCGGCGCTGGCCGCCGCGCACATCGACCGCAACAGCCGCGACCCGCAGGGCGGGCGCATCGAGCGCGACCGGCAGGGAGAGCCGACCGGTGCGTTGCGCGATGCGGCCGAGGAGACGCTGTTGGCCGCGATCCCCGAGGCGCCGATCGCGGTCCAGGCTGAGCGGCTGCGGCGCGCGTTTGCCCTCATGAGCGCCATCGGCCTGACCTCCGTGCAGGATGCCGCGGTCGGCGATCCGGAGATGTCACTCTACAAGTATCTCTACGACCGTCACCGGCTGCGCATGCGGGTGCGCGGCTGCTTCCATCTCACCGACCTCGGCGCGCCCGCCGCCAAGGTGGTCGCCGCGGCCACGGCCTTTCGCGACAAGTGGCTGCTGGACCCGCAGTGGCTGCGTGCCGACGCCGTCAAGATCTTCGCCGACGGCGTAATCGAGTACCCGACGCAGACCGCAGCGCTCCTTTCGCCCTACCTCGATGCTGCCGGGCACCGGACGAGCAACACGGGTCCGAGCTATTTCCAGCAGGACGCGCTCGACCGCATCGTTGCCGCGATCGATGCGGCCGGCATGTCGGTGCACGTGCATGCGATCGGCGATCGTGCCGTACGCCAGTCGCTCGATGCCTTCGCGTACGCGCGCGCCCGCGGCGTCGGCAGCCACAACCGCGACCAGATTGCGCACCTCGAGCTCGTCGATCCGGCCGACTTCGCGCGCTTCAAGGCGCTCGATGTGATCGCCAACTTCCAGCTGCAGTGGGCGACGTTCGACGCCGCGTACATCGGCACGGCGACCTTGCCGTACCTCGGGGCGGAGCGCTCGCGCTACCTGTACCCGGCGCGCTCGCTCCTCGAGGCCGGGGCGCTGATCGCCGGCGGCAGCGACTGGGGGGTGAGCACCTTCAACCCGTTCGAGGCGATGGAGCACGCCGTGACGCGCTCGCTGGGGCGCGGCGCGAAGCCGCTGCTGCCCGAGCAGTCGCTGCCGCTGCCCGTCATGGTCGACGCCTACACGCGCAACGCCGCCTACGCGCTGCGCCAGGAGCAGACCACGGGGAGTCTCGAGCCCGGCAAGCGCGCCGATCTCATCGTGCTCGACCGCGACATCTTTGCGATCGACCCCTTCGAGCTGCACGCGACGCGGGTACTCGTGACCTACCTCGACGGACACGAGGTGCATCGCGACGCTGCCGCGCAGTTCTAGACCAGGCGGTCCTGGTAGAGGGACTTCTTCAGCCGCCAGCGCTTGTGCGACCAGGGCCAGTCGGGGGGCGCTGAGCGGATCTGCTCCTCGACCAGGCGCGCGTAGCGCTCGGTGAGCGCGCCGGGCGGCTGCGACTGCCCGCCGGCGGCGAGCGGCAGGAACTCCATCTCGTAGTAGCCGCGCGCACAGCGGCGCATGGCGATGAAGAACACCGGGAAGCGCGTGACGCGCGCCAGCTCCTCCGGACCCATGTAGAAGGCGGTGTCGCGGTTGAGGAAGCGCGTCCAGTACTTGCGCTCGGACCTGGCCGGCTCCTGGTCGGCGACCATCGCCACCGCGCGTGTCACGCCGTGGCGCTTGAGGATATCGGGCAGCAGCTCCTGCGCCGGCACCAGGCGGCTGCCGAAGCGGGTGCGCAGCTTCTTCATCTCGCGCTCGGCCCACTCATTCACCAGCGGCTTGTAGGCGGCATCGAGCGGGAAGCCGAGCTCGAGCGACAGCGCGAGCAGCATCCACTCCCAGTTGCACTGATGGGCGGCCACCAGCAGCACCGACTGGCCGCGCTCGAGCAGCGCGCGCGGCTCCTCGAGGTTGACGATGCGCACCCGGCGGCGGATCTCCCCGGGTGGCAACGCCGCCGCCTTCACGATCTCGGCGAGCATCTGCGCGAAGCTCCGGTAGTAGCGGCGCCGCAGCGACTCGAGCTCGGGCTTCGAGAGCTCGGGGAAGGCCGTGGCGAGGCTCGCGTCGATCATTCCGGCGCGGTAAGGCACGAGGCGAAACGCCAGCCAGCTCGCCGCACCGGTGATGCCGTAGAGCGCGCCGAGCGGCAGCCGCGACAGCAGCCATACCCACCAGGCCGGTCGTCCGGCTGCGGCCTGGCTCGCCGGGGCAGTGGTGCTGGCTGTTTGCGGCGGATCTAAGGCGGGCATTCCGCCCTAGTTTACCGGACGTGGCTGCGTCGGCCTGCCGGGCGGCTGCGGCTGCGGCGGCGGCTGCGGCACCAGTACGCGCCCGATGCGCGGCGCGAGCCAGCGCTCGACGTCGTCGATCAGGGTGAACGCGGCCGGCACGATCACCAGCGTGAGCCCGGTGGAGGTGATCAGGCCGCCGATCACCGCGATCGCCATGGGCGCGCGGAACTCCTTGTCGCCCCCCAGCCCGAGCGCGACCGGCAGCATTCCCGCCACCATCGCGACCGTGGTCATGACGATCGGGCGGGCGCGCTTGTGGCCGGCCTCGACGATGGCGGTGAGGCGATCCTTGCCGGCGCGCATCTCCTCGATCGCGAAATCGACCAGCAGGATCGAGTTCTTGGCCACGATCCCCATCAGCATCAGGAAGCCGATCATCACCGCGAGCGACAGCGAGTTGCCGGTGATGGCGAGCGCGATCACGGCGCCCCCGATCGACAGCGGCAGCGCCGAGAGGATCGTGAGCGGCTGCAGCACGCGCGCGAACAGCAGCACCAGCACCGCGAACACCATCAGTACGCCGGTGATCATCGCCAGCAGGAAGTTCGCGAACAGCTCGTTCATGTACTTGGCGTCGCCCTGATCGACGCGGCGCACGCCGCGCGGCAGGTGTGCCAGGGTCGGCAAGGCATCGATCTTGCTCTGGGCGGTGCCGGTCGTGGCGCCGTCGGTGAGATCCGCCTCGATCATGAGGCGGCGGCTCTGGTTGTAGCGGCGCACGCGCGTCGGGCCCTGGCCGAAGGAGATGTCGGCGACCGCCTTGAGCGGCACGCTGCCGCCGCCGCTGGTCGGCACCGGGAGGTTCTCCAGCGTCGTGAGGTCCTTGCGGGTGCTCTCGAGCAGACTCACCCGGATCGGTATCTGGCGGTCGGAGAGGGAGAACTTGGCGCTGTTCTGGTCGAGATCGCCGAGGGTCGCGATGCGCATGGTCTCGCTGATGCTCTCCACCGTGACGCCGAGCTGCGAGGCCAGGTCGAGGTGCGGCCGCACCTGGATCTCCGGGCTCGGCAGATCATTGTCGATGCGCGCGTTGCGCACCACCGAGAGGCCGCGCATCTCGTCGACCACCTTGTGGGCCGTCGCGTAGGTGAGCTGCGGGTCATCGCCCGTGATGTAGAAGACGATGTCGCTGCCGCCGTTGCCGCGGAAGAAATGCACCTGCGCATCGGGGATCACGGCCAGGAGCTTGAGCACCCGGTCCTCGAACTCACGCTGCGTCACATGGCGCTGCCTGGCGGGCACGAGCGCGATGTCGAGCTCGGCGCTGCGCACGCCCTCGTCATTGTTGCCGATCGACTCGACCACGTCCGCGACCTCGGGCTGGCGGGCGATGATGCGGTACGCGGCGGCGGCGGCGGCAGAGGTGTCCTCGAGCTGCACGCCCGGCGCCAGCTCGATGTGCAGAAACGAGGCGCCCAGATCGTCTTCCGGCACGAACGACTTCGGAATCAGCCCCAGCCCCACGACCGACAGTATGAAGAACGCGGTGCCGGCGGCGACCGTCTTCCAGCGATGCAGCGCGCACCAGCTGAGCATGCGCAGGTACCAGCGCATCACCGGCCCGTCGGTGTGGTGCGGCATGGAGTCCGAGCTGAGCGTGTAGGCGGCGATCACCGGGGTGATGAGTCGCGCCACCAGCAGCGAGAAGAACACCGCCGCCGCGACCGTGAGGCCGAACTGGATGAAGAACTGGCCGGTGAGGCCACCCATGAAGCTGACGGGCAGGAACACCGCGATGATGGTCGCGGAGGTGGCCACCACCGCGAGCCCGATCTGGTCGGCGGCATCGAGCGCGGCCTGGAAGGCGCTCTTGCCCATGCGTATGTGGCGCACGATGTTCTCGATCTCGACGATCGCATCGTCCACCAGCACTCCCGCCA
>Ga0335078_10007456_pt1 | contig 16211 bp, 14 predicted proteins | sample Lox_Sample_32_FD_206711 | JGI IMG/M metagenome (GOLD analysis project Ga0335078, IMG submission 206711) | Soil microbial communities from Loxahatchee National Wildlife Refuge, Florida, United States - Lox_Sample_3.2 | ecosystem: Environmental > Terrestrial > Soil > Wetlands | place: USA...
CCACGTCGCCGCGATTCCACGCAGCTTCCTGCGCGTTCAAGACCGCTTCGATCGCGGCGCGGTCCGCTTCGCGCTTTTCCACGGCCTTTGTTCGCCTGCCCGTCCACACGCCCAGCGAAAACAGCAGAAGCAACCCCGCGCCCGCCGCGATCCAACGAGATCCGCTCTTCATCGGTTTCTCCTGAAGACGCACGGAGCATAGGTTGCGCCCGTCAACTCCGCAAGCCCCACGGGCGAACCGGCGGCGAAACGGTGTTTCCGCGTATCATGGAAGTGAGGACGTGTTGCGTGGAGATGGCGGATAGCACGAGAGCAGGATTCTTCCGGCGGCGGATTGCGCGGCCGATCCTTGACTCGCTGCGGCAGGGAGTGACCCCGGAAAAACTGGCGCTGAGCATCGCCCTAGGCGCCGCGCTTGGGGTCTTCCCGCTGCCCGGCACGACCACCGCGCTCTGCGCGCTCGCCGCACTACTCTTCCGGCTGAACTTGCCGGCCATTCAAATCGTAAATTATTCCGTCTATCCGGCGCAGCTTGCCTTGTTGCTGCCGTTCTTTCGCCTCGGCAAGTGGCTTTTTCGCGCTCCGCATCTGCCGCTGTCCGCGACGCAACTTATCGCCATGATGCGCGCAAGCTATTGGGGTTCGTTGCACACGCTCTGGATAACCGCTTGGCACGGCGTCGTCGCGTGGTGTCTTCTGGGGCTAGCGTTTGTTCCGCTGGGGTACGTGATTCTGTTGCACCTTTTACGCAGAATGCTGCGGGCACAAGAGTAGCTTCGAGGGAAATCCGTCCCGGGTAGCAGTTTTCAAACTGCTGACGCGATGCACCTGGGAAGCTCCCTACAAAATGTCGAGGATTTCTTCGTAGCGCTTGAAGGGCGGGATTAGGTAGGCGCCGGCCAGTTCCGTGCGCGCCCAGGCCAGCATTTCGCGGGCGACTTCGAAGCCGCGCTCGCGCGCATTGGCGCCGGCGGCTTCGAGCGCGGCCAGCACCGGCTGCGGAATAACGATGCCGGGAACTTCGTTGTTGAGACGCAGCGCCTGCTTATAACTGTTGAGCGGCCAGATGCCGACGAGCACCGGAATGGGCGGCTTGCCGCCGAGTTTTTTGACGAAGGCGTGCCAGTGTTCGGGATCGAAGAGCGGTTGGGTCATCGCAAAGTGCGCGCCGGCTTCGATTTTCGCGTGGAAGCGCACGATCTCCGAGTCTAGATCGTCCGCCACAGGATTGACCGCTACGCCGATCGCAAAATTCGTGGCGCCGCCGAGCGTTTTGCCGGCCCAGTCTGTACCCTGATTCAGCCGGCTCAAAACTTTGACGAGGCCGACGGAGTCCACTTCGTAAACGCCGCTGGTTTCCGGGTAGTCGCCGACCGCAGGTGGATCGCCGGTGATGGCCAGCACGTTGCGCACGCCGCCGACCGTCCACGCGCCGAGCAGCACGGCTTGCAAGCCGATGATGTTGAAGTCGCGGGTGGTGAGATGCGGCACGGTTTCGATGCCGCGCGCTTCGAGCGCACCCGCGGTGATGAGCGCGTCCATGCCCACGCGCGCCATGGCGCCGCTATTGATGTCGATGGCGTCGACTCTTTTCGAGGCCATGATTTTTTCGACTTGCTCGAAAATGCGCTCGAGCGAGAGGCCTTTCGGCGGGTCGATTTCCACGCAAACGGTGAATTCCTTTTTCTGGAGTTTCTTCCAGAATTTGCTTTCGGGATCGCGGTGCGTGACCGGCACGGGCGGCGCGACGGCCTCGACGGCCGCTCCCCCGTGATGCATCGCCGCGGGACGCAGCGACTTGACCGCTTCGGCCATGGCGCGTATGTGCGCGGGCGTAGTGCCGCAGCAGCCGCCGAGAATGCGCACGCCCAGCGCTGCTGCTTCGCGCGCAAAGAGCGCGAAATATTCCGGCGACGATTTTGGATAAACGATGCGGTCGCCTTCGCGCTTGGGCATGCCGGCGTTGGGCATGCCGCTTACGCGAATATCATCGACCGCAGTGAGCTCGCGCAGAATATTGAGCAGCGGCTGCGGGCCCAGCGTGCAGTTGGTGCCGATGACCTGCACATTTTTTGCCTTGAGTTGCGCCGCCGCTTGCGCGGGACGGATGTCGCCGTGCGTGGTGCCCTCTTCGGAATAGGTGAGCTGGGCCACGATGGGCAGGCCGGAGAAGGAGCGAATGGCGTCCACGGCCAGGAGAATCTCTTCGATGTAGCTGAAGGTTTCGAGAATGAAGAAATCCACGCCGCGCTCTTCGAGCGCGAGGGCCTGCTCGTGAAACACATCGAGAATTTCATCGTCAGAAGGATGGCGCGACTGCACGCCCAGGCCGAGCGGGCCGATGGAGCCGGCGATGAGCACTTCGCGGGAGGCCGATTCACGGGCTTCGCGGGCTATTTTTACGCCGCGCGAGTTGAGGCGCTGCACTTCGTCAGCGAGGCCGAGAGGAGCGAGCTTGAAACGGTTCGCGCCGAACGTATTCGTCTCGATGATCTGCGCGCCGGCTTCGATATACGCCTGATGCACGCGGAAAACGGCTTCCGGCTCCGTGGCGTTGAGCTCGTCGAAGCAGCGTTGCGCGCCCACCGCTTCATGCAGCATCGACCCCATCGCGCCGTCGGCAATGAGAATCGCGTCCTTCAGCCGTTCATTGAAATCGAGTATTTTCATTTTGCGGTACGGTCTCTTTCGAGCTTAGCAAAATACAATTCTACCTGGAGCGGCAAGCGCCAGCGCGTAACCGGGCCAGTCGAGCAGCGTTGAAACGATCGCGCCCCAAACGGCGTAGAGCCAAAACCTCGTTCTGCTGATCGGTGATTTCCTCGTGAAGAAAACGAGCACTAGCGCCCAGACCAAAATACGAATGATGAACAGAAGGCAATAAATCTCAGGCAGCTCAAGGGCAAAATTCTGCGGCGAGAAAGGTGGCACATCCGGATGCATGACCACAAGGCCGATCAGAGACACCAAAAGAATTGTCGCTACGGGCCCCAGGACCGCTCCCAGGACCGTGCGGACGCCAGCGATCGCAATCGCATGGGACTTGACGGCCGGTTCGTACTTCTTCAGTAACCAAGCTGATAGCGAGTATCCCAGAAATTTAATTCCGCCAAATGCAATGACACCGAGCAGGCCTGGAAGTGCGCCGGGCAAAGCCTCTCCTTACCGCTTTTGTTCCATGAGGCTAGCGACCGTGCTCATCAAGTCGTACTTGGTGAGAATTTCAAACTTTGTGCCGTCCATTTCCACGAAGACGGCCGGATTTTCATGGCTGAGGATGTAGGTGATGCGCTCGACGGGCGACGAGGCCGGCACGCGTGGCAGCGGCTTGCTCATCACTTCGCGCACGACCAGCTTGCGCAGATCTTTCCCTTGCAGCGCCAGCGTGAGGATTTGATCTTCGTAGACCGTGCCAATGGGGTTGTTTTCCTCGAACACCGGTATCTGCGAAATGTCCTGTTCCTGCATGGTTTTAAGCGCGTGGAACACGGTTTGATACGGGCGCGCGATGACCAGTTCGCGAACTTTGCCGGCTTGATGCTTGGAATTCACGATTTCGCCGGCGGTCATCTGCACCACGGCTTCCACGTAGCCGCGCTCGCGCATCCACTCGTCGTTGTAGACCTTGCTGAGATAGCGCATGCCGGTGTCGGGAAGAAACGCGACGAGGAACGCGTCCGGGCCGAGGTCTTTGGCTAGGCGTAACGTGGCGGAGATACATCCGCCGCCGGAGCCGCCGGTAAAGAGGCCCTCGAGCTTGACGAGACGGCGCGCCGCGACGAAACACTCTTCATCGTTGACCTGCATTACGTCGTCGAGAATCTTGAGGTTCATCGTGGTAGGGAAAAAATCCTCGCCGATACCTTCGACCACGTAGGTTTTGGCTTTGGCGGTTTCGCCGCACTTGACAAAGTCGTAGTACAGCGAGCCGACAGGATCGACGCCGATGATTTTGACCGCGGGATTTTTTTCCTTGAGATATTTTCCGACACCGCTGATGGTGCCGCCTGTGCCCATGCCGCAGACAAAATGCGTAATTTTGCCTTGTGAGTCTTCCCAAATCTCCGGGCCGGTGGTTTGATAGTGGGCTTCCGGATTCATGGGGTTGTCGTACTGATTCGGATAGAAGGAATTGGGAATTTCGCGCGCCAGCTTCTTGGCCACGGAATAATAGCTGCGCGGATCTTCGGGCTCGACCGCCGTCGGGCAGACGATGACTTCGGCGCCAAGCGCCTTCAGCAAATCCACTTTTTCCTTCGATTGCTTATCCGTGATGGTGAAAACCATTTTGTAGCCGCGCACCGCCGCAACCAGCGCCAGGCCCATACCGGTGTTGCCAGACGTGCCTTCAATGATGGTGCCGCCGGGCTTGAGCAGGCCGCGCTTTTCCGCGTCGTCAATCATGGTCGTGCCGATGCGGTCTTTCACCGAGCCGCCGGGATTCAGGTAGTCGGCCTTGACGTAAATCTGCGGCTTGAGGCCCTGACTGATGCGGTTGAGGCGCACCAGTGGCGTGTGGCCAATCGCTTCGAGGATGTTGTTACAAAGCATCTTCAGATTCCTGAGTCACAGCTTCTCATGCCGCCGGTTGCCCTCGCCAGCGCTCGACGCCGCAGATTTCCTGCGTGCGCTTTCCTCCGCCGGACATTTTGGCGTCAGAGTTCCCGTCAGCGCGCGAGAAGGCCATGCTCGCGCTGTGACATAATTCTGTCAGTTTAGCATGCGGCCTTGCGGGACACAGCAAGCTGACGCAAAGGAGAACCAACTTGGCACGGGAAAATATTTCCAGCGGGACGACTTGGGAACCGATTGTGGGCTACTCGCGGGCGGTGAAGGTTGGCAACGTGATTATGGTTTCCGGGACCACGGCCACCGGGCCGGATGGAAGAATCGTCGGAGTCGGAGATGCGGGCGCGCAAACGGTGCAGACGATTCGCAACATCGAAGCGGCGCTGCTGAAGGCGGGCGCGGCGCTGAAGGACGTGGTGCGCACGCGCATCTACGTGACGAATATCGCGGAGTGGGAAAAGGTCGGGCGGGCGCACGGACAATTCTTTGGCGCGATCCGGCCGGCGACGAGCATGGTGGAAGTGAGCAAGCTGATTTCGCCGGAGATGCTGGTGGAGATTGAAGCGGACGCGGTGATGGAGTGAGGTAAAGGAGATAGAGGAAGTTGAGGAAGTAAAGGAGAAAAACGCTCGCATCGCAGGGGTGCGAGCCGTGAATGTTCATGGAAGCCGGTGGCGAGCGAGTTGGCGTGTTCTGCGCGACCGTTGCGTCAAGGAAACATAGGATTTTGCAGCGAAATAATCTGTGGCGAGATAAAAAATCATTCTCGGTGAGATGGAAGCGTCATGAGCGAAGCACTGTACGACGGATTTATTGCGGATTATTACGACGAGTCGCCGATCGTGCTGGGGCGCACGCAGGACGTGGCGTTTTACGTGGACGCGGTGCGCGAGCATGGCGGCCCGGTGCTGGAGCTGGGCTGCGGGACGGGGCGCATCACGCTGGCGCTGGCGGAAGCGGGGCATCGCGTGACGGGGCTGGACATTTCCGAGCGCATGCTGGAGCGCTGCAAGGAGAAGTTGGCGGCGGCGGCGCCGGAAGTGCGCGAGCGCGTGCGGCTGACGCGCGGCGACATGACGCGCTTCGACCTGGGAGAAAAATTTCGCACGGTCATCATTCCGTTCCGGCCGTTTCAGCACCTGTTGCGAGTAGAAGAGCAGATGGCGTGTCTGGAGTCGGTGCGCAAACATTTGTGGGGGGAAGGACGGCGGTCGGGAGAGAAACGCGGGCGGCTGATTCTGGATGTGTTCCAGACGGATGCGGAGCGCATGCATCATGCGGCGTACCAGAAAGAAGGGCTGGTGACGGAGTACGTGATGCCGGACGGGCGGCACGTGCGGGTGATGGAACGCGTTGCGGCGTTTCACCGCGCCGAGCAGCAGAACGATGTGGAGATGATCTTTTACGTGGATCATCCCAGCGGCAAGGACGAGCGGCTGGTATTTGCCTGGACGCTGCGGTATTTCTTCCGCTACGAAGTGGAGCACCTGCTGGCGCGTTGCGGCTTCCGGTTGCTGGCGCTGTATGGGGATTTTGACCGGTTGCCGCTGCAGGACGAGTCGCCGGAGATGATTTTTGTGGCGGAAAGTGCGTGAAAATCAGTGAGAAATTAGTAGTGAGCAGTAAACAGAAATTTGCAATATAACCTCGTGTGAACTTCAGTCGCGATCCCCCTTCTTTCTCATTTGGAACTATTTGGCCTCTGGCAACGCCCAACTTCTGATTTTTTCCACACGGGCAGCGCCAAAAGCGAGTACGGGTTAGGGGTGGAGGCGGGTGGATTTGCGTTTGTGGAGTTGGTATTGGGTGGCATCGAAGCGGTAGAGGGTGGTGTCGGATTGCGAGGGGGAGGACCAGGTGGTTTGGATGTCGCGGTAACCCTTGGAGGTGCTGGTGAGGAGCTGGAGAACGTTGCCGCTGGCGACGAGGATGACGCGGGATTTTTTGCGGCGGGGGAGAAGATCCAAAACCAGCCGGTGTCGGCGCCGCACATGGGGCAAACGCCGATGACGACGAGGTCGAGCTGGCTGGAATGATTGAGGTGCACTGCGGCGGCGCGGAAGAGCTGTGCGGGTTCGGCTTGTTGGGATGGGTTGGCGAGGCTGAGCCCTTCCTTGGCGGCATCGCTTTGCAGCAGAACTTTGAGGACATCCGGGGAGAGCGGGGCGGGATTGGGGAGCGGGGCGTTGGCGGAGAAAGAGGTTTGCTCGTCGGGGGACTGGGCGGCTGGTTGTGGCCGGCCGAAGGTGAGGACGAGGAATAGCGCGGTGGCAAGAGACACGAAGAACGTTGCGAATTTTGCTCCCATATTCGGGACATTCCCGGTTAGGCGCGATGTGGTTCCAGGATTTTGAGGCGGGCGAGGAGCGAGGAGAAAAGCAAGAGGGGGACGCGCTGCCTTCGAGGCTCAGGCCAGGGAAGCGCGCCCCTACATTTGGGAGTGCGGGAGGAGAGCGCGGGCTAGGTGTGGAAGTCGATGCGCTTGGCGGGTTTGGCGGGCGGCTGCATGAGCTGGCGAATGGCTTGAAAAAGGGCGGTGATTTCGTGGTCGTGCTGGCCGACGCGTTTTTCGAGTTCGAGCAATTTGAGGGCGAGCTTGTGCTGCGTGCCCAAAAATTCGCGGAGCTTTACGAAGGCGCGCACGACCTGAATGCTGGCCTGGACGGCCACAGCACTGTTCAAGACGCCGGCGAGCATGACCGCGCCATGCTCGGTGAAGGCGTAAGGGCGGTGGCGCCGGCCGCCGCGGGCGTGGTTTGAGGTCGCAAATTGCGACCTCAAAGTGCGGTTCTCGGCGAGCGTCAACGGGAACATAAAGTCAGCGGGAAACCGCCGTTTATTGCGCTTAACCTGTTCGTTAAGGCCCTTGGTGGTGACGCCGTAAAGCTGAGCGAGATCGGAATCCAGCATGACGCGATGGGCACGAATGAGAAGAATGCGGGACGCGTTGCGCTCGCTCGGCACGAGCGCGGCAGGGTTGGCCATGGGGCCTCCGATTTGAGGTCGCAAATTGCGACCTCAATAAGTTAGCGGTTCCACCACGTAGATTTAGGCGAAGCGATGATCGTTTCGGGATGATTACTTATCAAGTAGATATGTGTTAATAAATTATGAGAAGAGGGAGAGCGAGAGGACACATTACCACTGAGCGTGACGACATGGGGCGCAGCATGCTGCGCCCCAACAAGACCGAGGAGGCACGGTGAATCGTGCCTCTGCACAGGAACGGTTTACCAGTGGGTGCGGATGCGGTACTTGAGGACGCTGGTGCCGTTTTTTTCGACGGGGACCTGGAACTGCGCGGCGAAGGCGGCGGATTTGGTGAATTTGAAAGTGGAACTGAGCATTTCCCAGTCGCCGCCGATGGGCTCGTTGACCTGCACGGTGATGGGAATGTCTTTGTGGTTGCGGATGGTGATTTCGTACTCGAATTCGTAGTTGCGGTTGTCGAGTTTCTTGAAGTCGGTTTGCTTGCGCTCTTCAACGACGTCGAAGGCGTTGCCGATGTGGATGGAAATGTTTTCGTCCTTAGGGGTGTGGGTGATGCGGTCCTCACCGGCGAAGAGGATGCCGCCCTTGGAATCCTTCTGGTAGACGCGGACGTTGCCGGCGGGGAGAGGCATGCCGAGGCCGGATTTCTCGTCGTTCTTGAACTTGTAATAGACCATGACGGGATCTTTTTGCGCCTGGCCGGGAGTGGCGGAACGGTAGTAGTAGTTGTTGCCGTTGACGACGAAGATTTTCTCGACGGGAACCCCGGAGCCCTGCAGCAGGCTGATTTGCTTGGTTTCCTTGTCTTCGACGGAGGTGCGACGGCCGAGCGTGTAGAGATGATATTCGCTGAAGTTTTCCTGCTCGAATTGCGGCGCGGGGGCGGCTTTGGCCATCACTGCTTCTCGCGCGACGCCGTACTGGGCGTTGACCTGAATACGGTTGAGGTCCCCGGCGACGAGTTGGAGACGGGCGTTGTGGAAAGCGGTGCCAGAGTTGTTGACGAGCGTGACCCAGCCGTCGAGGTCGGAGGATTTGTCGTCGCGCGCGACGGTGAGGACGTAGTCGGAATTCCAGGAGAGATTGTTGGCGAGATAAGAGGCTTCGATCTGCTGTTTGCGGGCGCCGGAATTTTCGAGCGACATGACGAGTGTGGGGCGTTCGTAGAGATTGGCGGGAATGTCGGGGAAGCGATAGCTTTCGGCGTAGCCGCCGGTGACGATGTCGTTGCCGATTTTCCAGACCTGGCCGTTGTTGTCGGAGAGCAGCGTGGCTTTGATTTCTTCGTGCTTGGTGGTGCCGTTGTCCTGATAGGAGCGTACGAGCGTGACTTCGCGGCCGACGTATTTGTGGAGGAGCTTGGCGGGCTCGAGGAGATCGTATTCGTAATTCTGCTCGATGACGCCGAGCTTTTCGGGGTCGGTGAGCGAACGGAAATGGACGGTGGCGGGATTCACGGTGGCGGCGATGTCCATGAATTTAAGACGGAAGGCGCCGGAGGGAAGCGTGAGATTGCGGACGTCGCGGACGAGAGCGATGTTGGAGTTGTAGACGGTGACGTTGAGATCGGTCTGATCGTTAAGGCTGGTGGATTGATCGGAGGCCGTGGAACGCGGAGCTTCCTTTTCCTGCGCGCGCTCATCCGCGAGAACATGCTGCCTGCGGCAGGCGGGATATAAGAATGCAGCAGCGGCAATCAGCGCGGCCGTGGCGGAAAGAATCCAGGGAGCGCGCGACCGCCATTTCCCTCTAGCGGAGGACGGCGTGCTGGAACTGTTTGCGGCGGGGAATTTCATGTTGTGCACCTCGACTCGAATTTAGCTTCGAGCTTAGAACGAGGAAGGCAAAAATTCTTGCAAGAGATGCGCGGGATGGCGTGATGTGCACTACTTGCTGGGCGCGAGGGACCAGGTGACGCCGCCGTCGGAGGTCTGATACATCTTGACGTTGGCAACGCCGGGATCGGGTGCGACCCAGATAACGACATGGAATGCATCGGTGGCGCGGATGCCACCGATGTCGGCGGCGACGGGAGAGCTGAGCGGGACCCAATGCTCGCCGCTATCGGTGGTGCGAAGAATCGTGCCGGAACGGCCGACAACCCACGCGAGTTTCGTGGAGCAGGCGTAGCCGGCGGTGAGCTCTACGGTGACGTTGCTCACTTGCGCGTTCCAGGTGGCGCCAGCGTCGGTGGATTGCTCGATGGAACCGGCAGCACCAACACGCCAGAGAAATTTTCCGCCGGGCGCGCCGAAGGTTTGCGGGCTTTGCTGGGCGGCGCCACGCACTTTGGTGAGAGCCGCCGATGACGCAAAAGTTTCGACCGTTTCGTTTGTTGGGGAGGCAGCGCCAGCGGAAGAGCGCGCTTGCGCCGGGGCAGGAGGAGCTGTTTTTTGCGCGGCGCGTGGGGCCGGAGCGACACTGTCTGAAGCGATGAAGCTGGATTGGTCCTGGGGGCGAGCCGGAGGCGGCGGGGGCGCGGGTTGGGGAACGACGGCAACGCGCGCCATTTGTTGTTGACGCTGCTGCTGCTGGAGGCTGACGGCGGGACCGCCGGCCGCATTGGAGGAAGAAAGACTCGGAGCCTGTTGGGTCAACTGGGCCTGGCTGGTGGATTCTTTGGCGACGGCGCCGGAGCGCCCGGCAATGCCGCCAACGACTCCACTACCCGACGACGACGCCAACCCATCCTTTTCTTTTTTCTCTTTTAGGTCTTTGTCTTTCAATCTGGCTCCGTCGGCGCGGAGCCCGTTCGCCTCGGCTTTCTTTGGTTCCACAGGGACGCTGGAAGGAGCTTCTACGTCGCGGGCCGGCGATTGTGGCGGGCGATTTTCCGCGATTTCGGCGCGGGTGTTTTCGGCCCGGCGACCATTCTGCGATTCGCGAATGACGACAAACGTGAGCAAACCCGCGGCGAGCGCTCCCGCCGGGACAAGCCAACGAAAATACGTCTTGCGCGGCCGGGCGATGGAGATTGGAGCAGGAGAAGCAGAGCGCGTGAGAGAAGCTGCCGGTTGCGGGCGTAGGTGCTGAGCGGAGGCGGCGGCAACGAGCAGCTCGGGAACTTCGGCAGCGAAGGGAGCGCCGAGCGGAGTGCTGAGGTGCGCGAGGGCGAGCTGGCAGCTCTCGCAAGCGAGCACATGCTGTTTCCACAGATTGCGTTCTTCCGCAGAGAGTGCACCGTCGTGATAGGCGGCGAGAATTTCGGCGTCGGGACAGGCGGGGGCTGGCGCGGGCGGGGCGGTGGGAGCGGCGCCCGTAGTCGAAGAGGAACGCAAATAGCGGGCGAGCGCTTTTTCCAGGTTCCGATCGCGGTCGTCATGCGCCATGGCCTTCTCCTTTCTTAGAACGATGGTTCGCGCCGTTCTTGCAGTGGGGTGTCATGTTTTGGGCCTTCCTGCCGCGGGGCTGGGAGGGCGCCGGTCCTGCAAGAGTTTGTCGAGGTCGAAGGGCGTATCGGCGGCGGCGTATTCGAAACAGAGAGCGATTTGCGCTTCGCTGAGGGCGGGCTCCGCGGCGAAGCCATTGATGGCAGGACAGCCGCTGCGAAGCGCGGCTTCGATGGAGCGGCGAAGGGCGAGACGAATACGATCGAGATTGCGGGAGACGCTGGATTCGTGTTCCCGGAGTTGTTTGCCGATTTCGGCGAGGGTCTGCTCCTCGGCATAGTAAAGGCGCAGGCGCTGGGTGTCGCGGGAGTCGAGAGTGGCTAGGGCCGCTTGCAGAGCGCGGACAAAGAGAGCGGCGTAGCGCTGGCGGTGGGGATCGGTGGAGGGAACGGAAACGGCGGAAGGGATTTTGGCGGCGACGTTGGATTCGGTGTCGTCGAGCGAGTCGAAGCGGCGATTAGCACGGAGAGCATCAATGTGGCGCTGCGCGAGAACCGCGCGGAGCCAGGTCTTCAGGGAGCTGCGGCCATGGAAATAGCGGAAGAGAGAGCGTTCGCGGCCGGGGCCGTCCACAAGACCGTGGAGCTCGGCGAAGAGAGAGTCGGCGAGATCGCAGGCTTCGGGAGAAACGGAGCTGCAGCGCAGAACGGCAGCCGCGGCGGCGCGCAGATAGCGGCGATATTCGGTGACGAAATGCTCCCAGGCAGATTCGCAATTTTCAAGGCAAGCGGTGGCGAGAGCGAGATCTTCGAGGTGCAGGGAAGCGAGGTAGGCGTCGAGTTTTTCGGGTGAGAGAGTCTCCGCGGCGAAACGCTTTGCAGCGCTGCGGTCGAGAGCGGCGGCGAATTTTTCAGGGGAGAGGCTCCAACGGGAAGCTTGGGCTTGTGCAAAAAACGAGGCGAATCCGGGTGAAGAAGCAGCGGGGCAAGAGGACAGGGTGGAGCTGTGAACGGCAGGCCGTTTCACGCGCGAGAGGTCTGGAACGTCGCTGGACATAGGAAGCTCAGAAGACCAGAGTACCGCAAACGATCCAACGCCGGGGGTATCCGCAGCATCTCAAGAGCTTAATCCAGCATGGGCTTGGCATGGTCCGCAAAAGTGCGGACAGAAAGGGCTGGATTGGAGTATTCTAGGGGCTGTTGCGCCCCCCGCCCGCAACTATCACGCCCTCGCCGGGTTAGCAGACTGAACGCGAGCGGTACGCCCGCATGACCAGTTAGCGACTTCGCGACGCTAGTACGAAAGTCCTATTCGGACGCCCTCAGCCGCGTAAGTACCCTAGTACTGGTAATTCGAACGTACCGAATGACTGGCGGACTTGGGAACGCTGGGCCCTCCCGAGTTGTTCTCCAGTCCATTGGTAAAAAATTTCCCTGAGGCGGCAGGCGGATGACTACCATGATTGCGAATCCCCGGAGCTCGACGCGGTTAGGCGTCGGATTTGACGCGAACCGGCGTCAGGCACCGAACGCGGATGCGTGGAAAACGGCGATTGGAACAAAGCCCATAGCTGCCCGCCTGGCGACGTTACCGGAGACGAAACCCCGCTGGAGCCGGATTGGCGTGAGCGCCGCGGTGCAGTTGGCGCTCCTGACATTCTGCGTAGCGATACCGCTGCTGTACCCCGACAAGATTCAAACCGCGCTGCATCTGCAAATGGTGTCCATGCCGAATCTGGTGACGGAGATTCCGGTAGCGGCACCGCCGCCCCCGCCCCCGAAAATCAAGACCAAGGCACCAACGCCACCGCCGAAGCCAGCGGTCGAGCCGGTGAAACTCGATCCCAAGAAGATGCACATTTTTGAAGTGCCCAAAGCGCTGCAACCGAAAGTGCAAAAGGTGGAAGCGCTGGCGCCGGAGATGCAGGCGCACCTGGAGCCGGCGAAAGTGGACATAACGGTGGCGCAACCGAAGAAGCCGAAAGAAGAAGTGAAGATGAACAACCTGAACTCCGGAAGCGCCGCTCCGGCCACGGTGAAGGCGCCGGTGGATAAAGTGCAGACGGGCGGATTCGGGGATCCGAACGGAATGCCGGGCAAGGGTGATCCGAAGCATGCCACGAATGCGAACCGGCTGGGTTCGCCGGCGCTCCCGGGCGGTCCTGGTTACGGCAATGGCACCGGCGGAGACAAAGGAATTCGCGGGACGGTGGCGAGCACGGGATTTGGGAACGGCATCGCGGACCCGCCAACCAGCAGCGGAAAGCAAGGCAAAGTGCAGTCTTCGGGTTTCGGTGACCAGACCGCAGCAGCCGATGCGCCGAAGAAAAAGACGGCCGCCGGAGGACCGGCGGACACGCCTGTTGACATCCTGGACAAGCCGAGACCGGAGTATACGGCGGAAGGGCGTAGTCTTAAGTTAGAAGGAGACGTGGTGATCGATGTGGTGTTCCTGGCGAACGGGACCATGCAGATCAACCACGTCATCAGCGGATTGGGCCACGGCCTCGATGAGGCAGCGGTCCGAGCGGCGCAGCAAATCAAGTTCAAACCAGCAAAACGCGATGGCCAGCCGGTGGATTATCCGGCACGCGTGCGGATTGAGTTCCGCCTGGCCTATTGAGGGGAGAGAGAAATGCGTAAGCTAGCTACAGCTATCCTCGGACTCTGCTTGGGAGGGTCCGCGGCCATAGCCCGCCCTGCAGCAGCTGCACCGCAGCAAGCGCGGACGATGGATCAAGTGATCGACCGGGTGATCACGAACGAAAACCGTCTGAACCAGCAGATACGGCAGTACTCACCGCTGGTAGAGACGTACATTCAAGACCTGAAGCCAGACAAGGAGCTAGGCTACGTCCCCGCGGGCGACAAATACTTTCTGGGACGCGCGGACTTCGCCAAGGGTGTAGCGCTGGTGCCGTTGAGCGACCAGGAGAGCAAAGGGAAGAAGATCTTCGGATCGATCGGGAATTTCTTTTCGTTTGCCATGCAGTTTTTGCCGGACGGCTTTCTGCAGATGATTTTCATCGACACGAACGGCTTCGACAAACAACACTACAAGTTTGACTACGTGAAGCGCGAATTCGTGGGCGAAGTGCGCTGCCTGGTGTTCGATGTGACGCCGGCGGAGAAGTCGGGCAAGGGGCGGTTCCTCGGACGCATCTGGGTCGAGGACCAGGACTACAACATCGTGCGCTTCAACGGAGGCTACACCGGCGGAGGGCACTCGAGCTTCTACTTCCACTTCGACAGCTGGCGCACGAACGTGCAACCGGGACTGTGGATGCCGTCGTTCGTGTACAGCGAAGAAAAAGATCTCAACTACGCCATGAGCAAGAAGCTGGCGTTCAAGGCGCAGACGCGGCTGTGGGGCTACAACATCGGACATGCGCAGCAGGAGCAGGAGCTGAGCAAGATTCTGGTGGAGACGCCGGTCAATGACGATACCAAGACGGCGAACGACCTGTCGCCGGTGCAGGCCCAGCGTTCCTGGGACCACCAAGCGGAAGACAACGTGACGGACCGCCTGGAGCGCATCGGGTTGATCGCCCCAAAGGGGGAAGTGGATAAGGTGCTGGACACGGTGGTGAACAACCTGGAAGTGACAAACAACATTGACGTCGAGCCGGAAGTCCGCTGCCGGGTGATGATGACTTCGACGCTGGAGTCCTACACCATCGGGCATACCATCGTGCTGAGCCGCGGCTTGATTGACGTGCTGCCGGATGAAGCGAGCTTGGCGACGGTGATGGCGCACGAGTTGGCGCACGTGGTGTTGGGCCACCGGATGGATTCAACGTATGCGTTCTTTGACCAGTTGCTGGTGGATGACAAAGAGACGTTCCGCCACTTTGGATTTGGACGCACGCCCGACGAAGAAAAGGCCGCGAACGCCAAGGCGGTGCAATTCCTGGCCAACTCGCCGTACAAGAATCAGCTCGGGAATGCGGGGCTATTCTTGACGGCGATGGAGACGCGGCAGAAAGAAATTCCGAACCTGATTAGCCCACACCTGGGAGACCGCGTGCCGGGGCTGGCGGAGCTGAAGACATCCGCGCCGGTGGACCCGAAGCAGAATCCGCAGATGATCGCGGCCCTGCCGATTGGCGGGCGCGTGAAGCTGGATCCGTGGAACGACACGCTATCGCTGATCAAGAGCAAGCCGGTGGGCACGATCGCCGAACGGGAGAAGATGCCGTTCGAAGTGACGCCGTTTATGCCGTACTTGACGCGCTTTGGCAGCGACACTGGTAAGCCCATCGCAGCGAGCGCGGCGACGCAAGGCGACGCAAAACCGAACGATCCCGGAAAACCGAACAACCAGTAAACGCCAGAAGCCAGGAGTTTGGCCCGGTGAAGAAGTTTTTCACCGGGCCTTTTTGTTTTGTGTTCGTTTGTTTTGACGCGTGGGCAAAGCGTGCTCGGCGCCGAAAAAAGGACGTTAGTGGGCGGCTGCGAGGGTTTGCATGAGCTGGTAGTTGAAGGCCAGGCCGTCGTAAAAGTCCTGGACGCGGACGCGCTCGTCCTGGCCGTGGGCGCGACGATTATCGAGGTCGAGAAAGACACCGGCAATTCCGTACGTGGGCACGCCGGCTGCACGAAGGAAGCGGCCGTCGGAGGCGCCGGTGTCCATGACCGGGAGAATGGGAAGTGCTCCCCAGATGCCGGCCGCGGAAGATTCGACGGCGTGCATGAGTTCGGGACGCAGCGGCGACGGCGGGACGCGTACGGGTGGAGTGAAATTGCCGTCGGCGTCGCGCTGCTCGACGAAGTTGACTTGAAGTTTGGGGTCGTTGACCACGCGGATCAGCGTTTGCTGGATTTCATTGGGATCTTCGCCGGGAAGGATGCGGCAATTGACGTTGGCGCGGGCGGTTTGCGGGAGAGCGTTGGGCGCGTGGCCGCCGGAAAGCATGGTGGCAACACAAGTGGTGCGCAAGATAGCGTTGTAGAAAGGATTCTCGGAGAGGCGTGCGATGGCTGTTGAATCGGGAGGAATTTTGGCGGCGGCTTTCATATCGGCGGCAAACGGACCGCCCTCGATGGTGGCGCTCTTTTCGAGCATGGAACGGGTGATTTCGTTGAGTTGCGGCGGGAAGTCGAATTTGGAGAGGCGAGCGAGACCTTCGGCGAGTTCGTAAATGGCGTTGTCGCGCGTGGGCCGCGAGCTGTGGCCGCCGGGATTCTTGGTTTCGAGCTGGAAGTCGACGTAGACCTTTTCGCTGGCCTGGACGGCGCCGTAGATCTTCTTGCCGTTCTCGCTCATGAAGTCGCCACCATCGAGATTGACGCAGTATTCGGCGTCAATCCAATCACGGTGGTG
>Ga0335078_10007457_pt1 | contig 16210 bp, 12 predicted proteins | sample Lox_Sample_32_FD_206711 | JGI IMG/M metagenome (GOLD analysis project Ga0335078, IMG submission 206711) | Soil microbial communities from Loxahatchee National Wildlife Refuge, Florida, United States - Lox_Sample_3.2 | ecosystem: Environmental > Terrestrial > Soil > Wetlands | place: USA...
CTCGCCGGCATGGAGAAGGCCGTCAAGCAACAGCACATCCGCAACGCCGTGATCCTCAACGCCATCGGCTCGGTGCGCAATTACCAGGTGCACGCCGTCTCCAACCGCGCGTTCCCCTCGCGCGATACGTTTACCCAGGATCCTTCCGCGCCCGCCGACGTCATCGGCATGAGCGGCTATGTGATGGACGGCCGGATTCACGCCCACATCGCCATGGCCACTCCCGAAAAGGCCTTCGGCGGGCACCTCGAGCCGGGGACGAACGTGTTTACGTTCGTGGCCGTTACCATGGGCGTCCTGGCCGGCGGCATCGATATCAGCCGCATCGACGACAAGACCTATCGCTGAGCCCAGCGGGCTCTCCGAAAACGGTAAAATAGATAGGTTTCACTAAAATGCGCAATGTGATCATCCTGGGATCCCAGTGGGGGGACGAGGGGAAGGGGAAGATTGTCGATCTTTTCTCCGACCGCTTCGATATTGTGGCGCGCTATCAGGGCGGCCACAATGCCGGCCACACCGTCTTCATCGGCGAACGCAAATTCGTCCTGAAGCTGATTCCCAGCGGTATCCTCCGCCCCGGGAAACAAGCCGTCATCGGCAACGGGCTGGTCATCGATCCCGAAGCTCTGCTCACCGAAATCGACGCGCTGGAATCGGCCGGCGTGCCGGTGACCCGCCATCTTTCCATCAGCAATCGCGCGCACGTGTTGTTTCCGGCCCACCGCCTGATGGAAAAGCTCTCCGAAGCCAGACCCGGACGGGTTTCCATCGGGACCACTTCGCGCGGCATCGGACCGTGCTATGAGGACAAGATCGCGCGCCGGGGCATCCGCGTCGCCGACATGCTCGACCGCGAGTTCTTCCGCGCGCAATACGATTCGGTGATGGAAGAGAAGGTCGCCATCGCCAAGACCCTCGGCATCTATACCGATATCGATCTGGCCCGCATTCGCGAGCGCTACGAATGCTTCGCCGAACGTATTCGTCCCATGGTGCGGGACACCGCCTGGTTCCTCAATCGGGCCATTGGCGATGGCAAGGCCATCCTGTTCGAGGGCGCGCAAGGCACCATGCTCGATATCGACCACGGCACCTACCCCTTCGTCACGTCGTCGAACGCCAGCGCCGGCGGCGCCTGCACTGGCACGGGAGTGGCGCCCACGCGCATCAGCGGAACCATCGGAGTATCCAAGGCATACATCACGCGCGTGGGCGGCGGACCGTTCCCCACCGAGGCGCTGGACGCCAGGGGCGAGCAGATCCGCACCCGCGGCAACGAATACGGCGCGGTCACCGGCCGCCCGCGGCGCTGCGGCTGGTTCGATGTGCCGCTCCTCCGCTATACCGCCGCGATCAACGGATTCGATTCGATCGTGGTCACCAAGCTCGACGTCCTCGACGAATTCGAATCCATCCCGGTGTGCGTGGGCTACCGCAATGGCGCCGGCGATGTGCCCGATATGCCGCCGACGGTCGCGGAAATCGCCGGTCTACAGCCGGTTTACGAATGGCGGCCGGGCTGGCGGACCTCCACGTTCGGAATTACGTCGTACCACCAGTTGCCGGCGGCGGCGCAGCAGTATCTCGCGTTCCTCGAACAACAGACCGGCGTCGAAATCGGCTGCATCTCCACCGGACCGGAGCGCAATCAGACCATCGTCCGCGCGGGTTCGCGCCTCGCGCAACTCATCGGCTGATGGCCGCCGCAACCGTCCGCCAACCGGGAGCGTCCAATCAGCTAATGCGCACTCTGGTGATTGTTTTTTGTCTGCCCTCCCTGGTGGCTGCCCAGGATGCCGTCGAAATCGTGCGCCGCGCGCTGGCGGAAGATACCGCGGCGGAAGCCGTGGCGCGCAATTATACCTACCTCGAGAAGCAGGAACTGCGTACGCGCGACGGCAACACCATGAAAGTGCGCGAGAGCAATACCTACGATGTGACTCTTCTCGAAGGTTCGCCTTACCGCCGCCTGGTAGCGCGCAACGGCCAGCCGCTGAGCGCCGGGGACGAGCGTAAGGAACAGGAAAAATTGCGCCAGAGTATCGAGGTGCGTAAGCGCGAGACCGAGGCGCAGAGACAGCAGCGCATTGCCGACTGGCATCGCAAGGAAGAGAAACAACACGAGCCTTTACACGAGATTCCCAACGCTTTCAATCTGCGCTTCGCTCCCGACGAGAGCATCGAAGGCCACCCGGTCTGGGTGATCGAGGGCACGCCCAAGCCGGGGTACAAACCGAAATCCAAGACCGCGTTCTTCCTGCCCAAAGTGAAAGGCCGTTTCTGGATTACCAAAGACGGATTCCAGGCCGTCAAGGTCGAGTTCGTAACGCTGGATACCATCTCCTGGGGCGGGATCGTGGCCCGCGTTTCGAGAGGCACGCGCGTTACCGTGGAATTGACGCGCGTGAACAATGAAGTGTGGCTGCCCAAGCGCATCCTGGTGGCCGGTTCGGCGCGCGTTTTGTTGGTGAAAGGCTACACCGGCGAACTCGATCTGAGTTACAGCGCTTTCAAGAAATTCACCGTGGAGTCGCGCGTGGTGTCGATGGCGCAGTGAGATTTTTCCACAGCCTGACCGGTTTCCAAACGCAGTTGGCGTGATTCGCCGGATTCAGCCTTTCGATTGGACTCCGCTCCGGCCGGGCACTACTGTGGAGGCATGGGTACATCCCTGCCGCCGCAGCGGGTCGGTCCGGCGCTGCCACCCGCGGACGAAATGACCTCAGACCAGTTCGCCGCCTACATGGACGCCCAGGAATAGGCGTTTACGGCATTGCGCCCCGGCCGCGGCTCAGCGGGCGCCTCTGGCCGAGGCCCGATAAAACCAAATCGCGACCGTCTCCACCGGCCTGGTAAACCATGAGGGGAAGGCGTGCCGTCTCAGAGTGCGCGATTTGCCTCTCCGCGTGCATCCCGTGTGCATCTGTGGCCAATTCCTGCTTTCGGCGATCTGCCGGATCCGCAAGTGCGGCGGATGCCCGGATCTGGAGGCCACGGATGCACACGGATGAAAGGCGCCGCTCCCTCGCGGGAGCGGCTCAATAGCTACCGCAGGCTAGAACGTCAACCGGACGCCGAACTCGCTCCACAGCGACCGCGGAATCACCGTGCTGTTCGGGGCGATGAATCCGGCCGGATGGGCGAATGTCGCCTGGCTGGCGATGTTGCCGTTGAAGTCGTTGCCATAGTTGGCGCGATTGGTCAGGTTGAACGCCTGCCCGATGAATTGCACCTTGAAATGCTCGCCGAGATTGAAGTTCTTCGAAAGCCGTAGATCGAGCTGGAAGAACGGATCGCCGCGCAGCGGATCGTATGCCGAGATGGTGCAGCTCTTGGAGACGCCGTTCAGGCCGTAGAAGCAGTTCTGCGCGCCGGTGTTGTTGCCGGCAAATGCAAACCAGTTGGTGGGGGCGCTGTCCGGAACCACCACCGCGATGGCCGTGCCGCCGCCGGTATTCAGCGTGTTCGAGGAGTTGGTGAGGGGGTACGGCCGCGCCGAACCGGCCTGCAAAATCGGCGCGAGTTGGAATCCCTTTCCCAGATCGAAGATGCCGCTCAAGGTGATGTGGTGGCGCTCGTCGTTAGGCGAAGGGCCCCATTCATAGCTGGCAAGGGGGTTGGTCGCGAGGCGCGGATAGTTGCGGAAAGAACTCCCGCCGCCGTCATAGGAATACGCCCAGGCCAGCGTGTAGTTGAAGTTCAGGGTGAAGTGATGCGTCATGCGCTGGGCGTAAGTGAAGTTGAAGCCGTCGTAGTGCGAGCGGCCGATCGACTGTTCGTCGCGCACGCTGGCCAGTTCGGGCTGCGTGGAGTTCGCAAATGCCGCGTCGAGCGGGCGCGTGCAGCAGACGCCGTTCATCGGGATTCGCTGATCGATGTTCATGGTCTTGTTCTCGTGCAGGCCGAGAACATGGGTATATTCGGCCGAGATCACGGAACTCGGCTTCACGGCCCAGCTATACCCGCCGTTGAATTCCTCCGTCACCGGGTTGCGGTAGTTGGGATCCATCAGGCGCCCCGAGCTTCCCGGCAGGAGTTGCGACGAAGGCGCGGGAATCACCGGCATGGGATCGACTCCGTAGCGCCAGTTGCCCAATTGAATCCCCGTCCCGGGCACGATATCGGTGGTGCTATTGAGGGTGAACGCCGCCTGGAAAATGGTGGGATTGCTCATCTGCTCCATGAAGAGCGGAATGTTCTGGAAGACGTTGCCATAATACAGGCCGAACCCGCCGCGGATCACGTGCTTACCCTGGCCGGTCACATCCCAGGCGAATCCCACGCGGGGGCTGAAGTCCTTGGTATCGTCGTGCGGCAGCCTGCTGACGTAGGGATTGGAGAACGGGCTGTTGAGCGCCACCAGTTCCTGGTAGGTGCGGCTGTCCTTGATGTCGGACGCGCCGATCATGTTGAAGTCGCGATCCCACCGCACGCCGAGATTCAGCGCGAAATGCTTGGACACCTTCCAATCGTCCTGGAAGAACAGGCCAAGCTGCTTGGTGCTGACCAGGAAGTAGGGATTGCCAACCGCCTGGGTCATGCCCGTGACGGCGCCCGGGGTGGCGAATTTCTGCGGGTAATCCTTCGCATCGCCAAGGATGACACTCGGGTCGGCCGCGAAGTCGATTTCCAGCGTGGAACTGAATTCGAAGAACCCGCCCTCCGATGGATTGTCGATGAAATCCACCCCGGCCTTCAGGGTGTGCTGGCCGAAGGTCCTCGAAAAGTCGTCGCGGAACTGCCACTTGCGCTGCCAGGATTGCTGCGGAACGTTGGTGTTGGTGCCGAACGAGGCATCGGGGAACGTCACCAGCGGAGCGCTGATATGGCTGGCGATCACATTGTTCCAGTACTGATAGCCGGCCGTGAGCTGGTTCACGGTGGTGGGCGAAAGCAGCGAATTCAACGTCACGTTGGCCACGATCATGTGGTTGGTGGTGTAGTTTCCATTGGTCAGGTCGCCGGTTCCGTCCGACTGATCGTTGAGGCTGTTGTTGCTCTGCGCGCTGTAGCTGGCATAAGCGTTGTTCTTGCTATCGATGGTCCAATCCAGGCGGCCGTTATAGCGCGTCTCGTAGAAGGGGCGCGGAATGGTCGGGGAAGGCTGCGCCGCGAGACCGGCCTGTTTAGCCAAAGCGAGCTCGTTATAGGAAGTCCCGGTCTCTTCGAGCGACTGGTTTTCACGCTCCCGCTCGATGCCGAAAAACCCGAAAACCTTGTCCTTTTTCAGCGGTCCGCTGACCGATCCGCCGAACTGCTGGCGGCTGTAAGCGGGGTGCTCCGGGGTGGATCCGCCGGTCCCGTCAGGCACCTTTTCATCGGTATCCAAAGCGTCGTTCCGGAAGTAGCCGAACACCGATCCGTGGAACGTGTTGGTGCCGGATTTGGTGATCATGTTGATCGCGGCGCCTTCCGACCGGCCGTTTTCCGCCGAGAAGCGCTGCGTGCTGATCTGGAATTCCTGCACCGCCTCCAGCGGGAGCTGCATCACCGGGCCGCCTACGGTATTGTCCTTGTTGTCGATACCGTTGACCGTCACATTGACGTTGCGTCCGCCGGCCCCATTGACGGAGAGGATGGCATACCGGTTCTTGGTGGGGTCGTACGAGTCGGTCGCCTTCACGCCCGGGGCGAGATAGGCGAGATTGGCGACGTCGCGGCCCACCATCGGCAACTCCTCCACTTCCGTGGGGGTGATGTTCTGGCTGACGCTGCTCTTGCCAACGTCCAGCAGCGGGGCGATGGCTGTCACCTCCACCACCTGGGTGGCGGTGCCCGGAGACAGCGTGGCGTTTGCGGTAGCCGTCTGGCCTATCAGCAGGTCCACGCTCTGGACCACGGCGCCGAAGCCGGTTTTCGTGATCCTCACGGTGTATCCACCCGCGGAAAGCAAATCGAAGCGATAATCGCCCACGCCATTGGTCGACGTGGTGCGCCTTTCGCCCGTCGCTTTGCTGGTGATCAGTACTTCGGCCCCGACAACCACGCCTTGAGTCTGATCGATAACGGTTCCCTGAATCGTTCCCGTGGCCGTAGCCTGAGCGTAGAGGGGTCCGCTGAAGCAATACAAGAATCCGACCGCGAACGCGATCGGGAGAAGAACTCTTCGCATACATCCTCCCTTACGACTTGGTTCCGCAACACGTCTTCGGTGTCGCCGTGTGAGCCATTCTACACTAATCAGCTCCTAATGTATGAAATATTCGCCAATTGAAATTTTCTATCTGGTCTATTTCTACCGGAGGAGCGCCCGGACGCCGCGATCCGCGGCTGCCCCCGGTGACTTTGGACAGCCGCGTTCAGGTCACCGGGCCGGGATTGAACGGCGAAAGCGCATTCGCCAGCCCCCAGTGCTCGGCCCATGTTTTGCGCCCGCCGGCAACGTCCAGAATGAAGCGGAAGATTTCCCAGCCGACGTCCTCGATAGTGGCCTGGCCGGCGGCGATGCGGCCGGCATCGATATCGATCAGGTCGCGCCACTTTTCGGCGAGCGCGGTGCGCGACGAGACTTTCACCACGGGAACCAGCGCCAGGCCGTACGGGCTGCCTTCGCCGGTGGTGAATACGTGCAGGTTCATCGAGGCCAGTTGCTGCGTGCCGCAGATGAAATCGCTGGCCGGGGTGGCGGCGAACACGAGTCCCCTGGCGGTGACTTTTTCGCCGTGGGTGGCCACCGCGCGAATCGCCGTACTGCCTGCCTTGGCGATGCTGCCGAGCGCTTTCTCCACGATGTTGGCGAGCCCGCCGCGCTGGTTGCCGGGCGTAGTGTTGGCGGCGCGATCGGAACCGCCGGCGGCGAGATATTCGTCATACCAGCGCATTTCGCGAATCAATTGGCGGGCCACTTCGCGCGTGGCGGCGCGCGGCGTGAGCAGGTGGATGGCGTCGCGCACTTCCGTGACTTCGGAAAACAGGACCGTGGCGCCGGCGCGCACCAGCAGGTCGGCCGCGTAGCCCACCGCGGGGTTGCAGGTCACGCCGGAGAACGCGTCGCTGCCGCCGCACTGTAGGCCGACCACGAGATCGGACGCCGGGCAGGCGGTGCGCCGGCGGCGATTGAGTAGTTCCAGCCGGCGCTCGGCGGCGCGCAGGATGGCGTTGACGATGTCCGCGAATCCATGGTGGTCCTGCAAGCGAATCACATTGCTTTCGCCCAGCACGGGGAGTTGCTCGCCCATGAGCCGCTCGGGCTGGAGTTTCTCGCAGCCGAGGCTCACCAGCAGCGGTTCGCCCATCAAATTGGCGTGCAGCGAAATGTGTTTGAGGGTGCGGATGGGAATCGCCGCGCCGGGCGCGTCGATGGCCACGCCGCAGCCGTAAGAGTGGGTCACGGAGACCACATCGTCGACATGGGGAAAGCGCGGCAGCAGTTCCTCGCGAATGCGGCGGACGGCGTAATCGACGCTCGGCGCGACGCATTGCACGGTGGTGGCGATGCCGAGAATGTTGCGCGTGCCGGCGCTGCCATCGGGATTGCGATAGCCTGCAAATGAATAGCCTGCGAGCGGGGGCAGCGGATCGGGAACGGCGGTCGCGAGCGGCAGGTCGTCGAGCGCAGGCGGAGCGGGAAGGTCGAGAAATTCCTTGCGCACCCACGATGCGCACGCGATCGGGCGGTTGGCATAGCCGATAATCTGCCCGTATCGCACCACGGGCTCGCCAATCTCGAGATCGGCGAGAGCGATCTTATGGGCTTGCGGAATCGCTTCGCGTGCGGTGAGGCCGCCGGGCAAAATGTCGCCCGGCGAAATGCCGTCGGGGCTCACCACAATCGCCACGTTATCGCGGCCGTTCACGCGGATGTACATGCCCCGATTCTAGCGTGACAAAACGAAAAAGCCGGGCCTGTTTCCAGGCCCGGACGCAGCATCCCGGAGCGAGGTTCGGTTTGTTTACTCACCTAAGGGAAGAATCGGGATCAGATATCGTGTCTCGGCTGTCTGGACCACCCTGTGATTCGACGGGGTGGCCGCCGGGAAGTAGAGCACCACCCCGGAACTGCCGAGGCGGAGTTCGCGAATGGACTTCACGCTGGCGGTCTGCGCGACCAGCATGGAATTGCCGGCGGCAGAGCATTGATCGATGCTCGCGGCGACGAGCATGCCGATGTTCGCGCGCCCGTTCTCGACGTAAATCAGGCCATTTGGCCGCTCTATGCGGAAGCGGTAATCGCCGGGGGCCAGCGTCACCGTGCCCCAATGAGCCACGAAGGGCAGAGTGAACTTGCCGGTGAGATTTTGTGCGTTTGCCGTCCCGACGCAGGATAGCAGCAGGACCAGCGCCAAAGAGGCGAACAGAAAGTGTTGCAGTCTTTTCATGGCTAATCTCCTTGTTTTTCTCGGCCATCTCTTGGTGGCCTTCACCTGGGAATGCGCGAAACGGGCGCGAAAAACCGTCACGCCAGGAAGATTTCTTGGGCAGAACGAGGCCGGCTGCGGCAGGCCGTCAGCCGACGGCTTTCCGCAATCAGCCTGGAACCGGCGACCGAATGCCGGCGGTTGACGAGCCGCGGCTGCAAAGGAGCGGTGCCGTTTCTGGCGAGCTAAAACCGGCCTGGCTGAACGCCGATTGCTGAATGCCGATCGCTCGGCGCACGAGCCGCCTACGCTACCGCCAGATTCTTTTCAACGCGCGCCAGGCGCACTCGCGCCGGGCTGGCATCGCGGAAGCGGTGGCTCAGAATGCACAATCCGGCGCCTCGCTGTCCGGTGCGGGCAACCACGCCGATCACGCAGAGCCGCATGGCTTCCCGCCCGTGATAGAGCCCCGTCCAAGCCATCGCGAGCTCCAGCTTCGCCCCCACCGCCAGCGGTTCGGGCACTTGAATCAGCATGCCGCCCGCGCTCATATTGAGCATCCGGCCCTGTTTCCAGGGCGCAGCCAGCGGACTGTTGGCGGGGCGATACCGTATGGGGTTTTCGAAAGCATAGCGCCGGTGCCGGCGCCGGTCATCGGAAAGGGGGACCGCGGAAACGGAAGGCGAAGTCATGCACCCATTCTGGCGAACCTATGTAAACAGCAGATGAAACTTCCGAATCGGAATGGTTATCGGCGGCGCTTTTTGTGGGGAAACTTACTGCGGCGGTTTCTTCTGCGCCACCTGCGAGGCCTGGGAAGCCAGGGCGTCCATTTGGGCCAACTGCCGGCGAGCGTCCGCGACATCTTCGGCATTCGGCTCCAGCAGCAGGTACGCGCGCAGCTTATCGGCGGCGTCGGCGTACCGGTGCCGTTCGCCATAGATAACTCCGAGCAGCTTCTGGATCTGCGGGAATTGATGCTGCACATCCAGTCTGTCGGCCGCCAGCGCATCCGTCTCCGCCACGTCGAGGTGGTGCAGGTTGAAATTCGCCGCGCCGTGCAGGAAATACGCCTGCGGATACTGGAACGTGTTCAGGCTCAGCACGTGCCCGGCATCGTCGGCCACCTCTTTCCAATCGTGCGCCTTCACCGCCATCACGGCGAGGTGCAGATAGGGCTCGGGCCACCGCGGCTCGGCCTTCACGGCGGACGCGAAGGATTCGTGCGCGTCGGGAATATGGTCGTTCGCGGCCTGGAGTTTGCCGAGCTCGCACCAGGCGAAGGCATACTCGGGATAGAGACGGACGGCCTCCTGGAGACTGGCAATGGCTTCCTCCGGCTTATTCTTCCTGGCCAGCTCCATGCCCTTCTCCTGCGCTCTGCGGGCCGGTCTCGGGGCCCTCAGAGTAGTGGCCGTGACGGTCATCGCCGTGCCCGCGGCGCCCAGGCGATGCAGCGCGATATTGCCGACATCCGGGTTGTCCATGGCGGTTCGCCCGGTCAGGTTGACGGTGTCGGAAGTGTAGCCGACCAGGCTGGCGCGCAAATCGCACATATCGATGCGGCGGTCGCCGGTGAGATTCTGGCTGGTCCCCGGGCCGCCCGATGGCATGTTCACCTGCGATATTCCGGGGGGAAGCGACAGGCGATTGCTGGAAGTGGGTGTCTCGCTGGCGTCGGCGATCACATCCGGATGCTGCCCGAGTACGAGGGAAAAATTGCCTTCGCCATCGGTATAACCCTCGGCATGAGGGTTGCCGTTGCACACTCGTTCGATGGTGGCGGGGAAGCTCAGCGGCGAACCGTCGTCCATTACCACGCGTCCGCTGACTCGCAAGGGCCTCGACATCGTCGGTTGGCCGGTAGAGTTGGCGGTGCTGTTGGGACTGGAATTAGCGGGCGGCAGGCTCGTCCGGGTGCCGCCACCCGTGTTGGTGCCTGTGCCGCTGGAAGTGCCCGTACCCGTGGAAGTCTGGCTGAAGGCGGGGGAAAGCAGAAATGCCGCCAAGCCGAGGACAATCCCCTGATTCCGACGTTGAGGAGACATGATCGTTCTCCAGTTGCCCCAATTATCCCATAGGAGCAGAGGGAACGACTGTAAAAGAAGCTCCGAACAACTCCCGGCGTTCGCCTCTCCTACCAACCGCTTGCGGGCTGGTAGAATGCCTTCAGATGAGAATCAACACACCTAGGATTTCGCTCTTCGCCTTGTGCCTCGTTCCCCTCGTCTGGATCGGCTGCTCCGAATCGCCCAGCCCAGCCGCCAAGAAGGAAGCGGCAAAACCGGTCGAACCGGTCACCGGGCAATCCGCGCTTTTCAAGATGTACCAGAAGGCCCGCACCTGGGCCCCCGACGCTCAGGTTCTGAAAATGAACAGCATGAACGTGTCCGGAGTTCCGTCCGCCCCCGGCAAGGCCGGCGCCTGGCAGGCCACCTTTACTTCCGCCAACCTGGGAAAGATGGCGTCCTTCACGTATTCCGTGGTGGAGCAGGAGGATCTGCACCAAGGCGTCTTCCCGGTCGGCGGGAGTTCCTCCTTTTCGGGCAGCGAGGGGGTGAACAAGCCCTTCGAGATTCAAAGCGTGTCGGTGGATTCGGACGCCGCCTACAAGACGGCCGACGAAAAAGCGGCCGATTACGACAAGCAGCACCCCGGAATGCCGATTTCCTTCCAACTCGAAAGAACCAACCGGTTCAACATGCCGGTGTGGCGCGTGATCTGGGGGGAATCGGTCAGTACTTCGAACTTCTCGATTTACGTGGACGCGATGTCGGGAAAGTTCCTCGAAAAGATGCACTGAGAAGCGCTTGGGGCAGAGCCGCCACCAGGGCTCATTCCGTTGCTTGGCAGAAATCGTCGTGGCCTACGACGATTCGGCGGACGCCGGCCGGAACATCATGTCCCATTTTGCGGACACGATTTTATTGTAATTAAAGGACTTAACTCCTTTCGAAGCGGAACATAATGTCCCGTTTTGGCGGCTCACACGGTTTTCTGATCTGCCGTTGCCAGCTTGGTGTCGGGCGCCGTCTTGCAGTCCCTCAGGGTAAAATCCTCCACATGCTTGAGCGCGAAAGTGCCCGCCGCCGGATTCGGCGGCGCCTGGATGCGCCCGAAATCGCAGTGCTTCACGTCGTCGAGCACGAACGCCGGGCGGGCGTCCTCTTTGGCGGCGCGGATTTCCACGTTGGTCATTTCGAGGCCGTCCACGTGGCGGATGTAGAACCCGTGGGCGGGCGTGGCGCCGAACATGGTGGGTTCGGGATATTTGTCTTCCGCTTCCGCCGGCCGGAGCGCGGCGTCCGCCGCCGTTCCTCCGCCGCGATGCTCGATCAGGATGTCGTTCAGCTTTACGTCTTCGATGTAGTGCCCCGGAATGCCGCTGAGAATCGACGCCGCGCGCGATGCCGAGTTCGAGCACACCACGTTGCTGATGAGGACGCGCTTGATGGTGCCCACGGGAACGCCCGCCGGTCCGCGCATGCGGCTGCCGAGGCGCAGGAAAATCGGGATGTTCACGATATCGCGCATGGAAATATTGGTGATGGCGATATCTTCGAGCAGCGCGCCGTCCACGCTCTCGAGCGCGATTCCCTGACCCGCGTCGAAGACGCAATTGGAGATGGCGATGTTGCGGAATCCGCCGTTCGATTCCGTCCCGAACTTGATGCGCCCATTGCGCGGCACGCGGACCTCGGGGGCGAATTTCTTGTACGTGGCGTCGAGCATGGTGCCTTCTTCATAAGCGCCGGTGACGTAGCAGTTGCTGATGGTGACGTACTCGGTGGGTTTGGCATAGCCGAGCGCGAACGAGCTTTTGGGGCAGATGCCGTCGTCCCACGGCGAGTTGACCATGCAGTTGGAGACGCGCACGTTCTTGCAGCAATCGATATCGATGCCGTCGCGGTTGGTGTCGATCTTCAGGTTATCGACGGTCAGGTTATCGGCGCCGGTCGCCAGGACTCCGAAATGGCCACCGTGCAGAATGGAGAAATCGCGCAGCGTGATGTTGTGGCAATTCTTCAGCGCGATGGCTTTGTTGCCCACGCCGGCTTGCTCGGCGCGCGGACCTTCGCGTCCGCTGCCGCGGCTCAGACCGCGGCCCCAGATCAATCCCGGTCCCACGATCGACACGTTCTCGATGCCTTCGCCGTAAAACAAGCTGTTGCGGAAGTGGCTGTGGCCGTAGTCCTGGAATTTGTCCCACTGGTTGGGCTCGGCGAGATCGTAAGCGTTGGTGTTGGTGTCGCCCGGCAGGGGCGAATCGGCGGCGATGATTTTGGCGCCCTGATCGAGATAGAGCACTACATTGCTTTTGAGATGGATGGTGTAGCAGAGATATTCGCCCGGCGGAAAGCGGACCGTGCCGCCGCCCGCGGCGGACGCCGCCGCAATGGCTTTATCGATAGCGGCGGTGTCGAGTTTCCTGCCGTCTCCCGCCGCGCCCATCGCTTTCACGTCTAAGACGGCCGCCGGGTCGGCAGCTTTCACCATGGTGGCGCCGGCCAGGCCGGCCAGCAGAAACGTTCTTCTATCGCAGGTGGACATCGATCACCTCACGTGCTCATTTTGATCAACTGCTCGGCGTGCTTGAGCGCCTCCGGCGTCAGCTTCTGCCCGGAAAGCATGCGGCCGACTTCGCGGGTGCGCGCCGCGCCATCCAGCTCTTCGACCGTGGCCTCAGTCCGCCCTTTCGATTCGCGCTTCTCCACCAGGTAATGATGGTCGGCGAAGGACGCGATCTGCGGCAGGTGCGTCACGCACAGCACCTGGTTGTTGGCGGCGAGCTTTTTCAATCGCCGGCCGACTCCTTCCGCCGCGCTGCCGCCCACCCCGGCGTCCACTTCGTCGAATACCAGCGTTCGCGGCGGGCCGTTGCGGGGCGTGGCCAGGCACGTCTTGAGCGCCAGCGCAAGGCGCGAAATTTCCCCGCCGGAGGCGACTTTTTCGAGCGGGCGCGGCTCCTCACCGAGGTTCGGCGAGACCAGAAAATCCACGCGGTCCGCCCCATACGCGCTCCACGGCGCGGGATTAATGGCCACGCGGAACACCGTGCCGGCCATGGCGAGCCCGGCCAACTCGCTTTCGACTTTCTTTTCCAGCTTGCGCGCGGCGGACATGCGGCGCGCGGTCAGATCGGCAGCCAGTTTTTCGAATTCGCCGGCCACGCGCTTCTGCTCGCGGCGCAATTCCTCCATGCGCTCGCCGGCGTGCTCGACGGCCGAGATGCGGCGGCGGACGTCTTCGAGAAAACTCAGGATCCCGGCGATCGAGGGGCCGTACTTGCGCTTCAGGCGATCGATGGCGGCAAGCCGCGTCTCGACTTCTTCGAGACGTCCCGGGTTGGCTTCCAGCCGGCCGAGATAATCGCGCAGCGCGTAGGCGGCTTCCTGCAAGCTGAGATCGGCCGCCTTGAGTTGGTCGCGCACCGCTTCGAGCGAAGGATCGATGCGGCACAGCTCGTCCACGCGGCGCGCCGCGGTGCGGGCGAGCGACATGGCGGATTCCGGCGCGTCGTAGACGGCGGCGTACGCGGCGTTCGCCGCGTCTTCGAGCTTCTGCACGTTTTGCAGCACGCGCCGCTCGTTTTCGAGCGCGACGTCCTCCTCGGGCGCGAGCGCCGCGCTTTCGATTTCCTTGCGCTGGAACGACCACAGGTCGAGCAGGCGCAGTTTCTCCTGTTCGCTGCACTCCAGCTTTTCGAGCTCGGTTCCGGTGGCGCGCCACTCGCCGTAAAGCGAATCGGTGCGTTCCAAGACGTCGCCATTGGCGGCGAACGCGTCGAGCATGTCGCGCTGCGCCTCGGCAACGAAGAGAAGCTGCTGGTCGTGCTGCCCGTGGATGTCGCCGAGATGAGGCGCGAGATCCTTGAGCAGGGAGACGGCCACCGGGCGGCTGCCGACAAAGGCGCGCGATTTTCCACTGGACAGGATTTCCCGCTCCACCAGAAGCTCGTCTTCTTCGATTTCCAGCCCCGCGGGCTCGAGGATGCGGCGGATGGCCGTATGATCCCGTACGTCGAAGATACCGGCTACGCGGGCGCGCGATTCGCCCGTGCGCACCATGTCGGCCGACGCGCGTCCGCCCAGAAGCAGGCCGAGCGCGTCCACCACGATGGACTTTCCGCTGCCGGTTTCGCCCGTGAGCAGATTGAGGCCGCTATGAAAATGAATGCGCAAGCGCTCCACGACGGCGTAGTTTTCGACCACCAGCTCCTGGAGCATGCTTGCGATTATAACGGAAAGCGATCGGTTTTCAGCTTTCAGCTCTCAGCTCTCAGCCGTCAGCTCAACCCGAGGGCGCGCGGGGGCCCGCGGCGGGAGCGTTGCCGACGCAGTTTCAGACTCCTACGGACCCCGCCGCGCGTCCCCCGGGCTGAGCGCTGACGGCTGTCGGCTGACAACTTATTTATGCCGAACATTACATCCCCTTAATGCGGCTTTCGGCAAGCCTCCAGCGTCTCTATGCTAGATTGAAACAAGGAGATGAATTGAGCTTCCCGGCTCCGGTTGCATTCCTCCTCCAAAGCGAGAATATCTGGCAGGTGGTCCAGGGCGACGCGCTCGCCCTCGCCGTCATGGGCGTGCTCATCTGCTTCTCGATCTATTCCTGGGCAATCATTTTTTCCAAGTGGTCCGTGGTTCGCGGCGCGCGCAAAACCAACGACCGTTTTCTGCGGGCGTTCCGCAAAGCTTCCGGGTTGGAAGCGGTGATGGTGGCGAGCGAACGGTACCGTCCGTCGCCGCTGGTGACAGTCTTCGACTTCGGGTATGAAGAAGTGGAGCGGCAGGTGCGCGGGCGCAATAAAATGACCAACCGCGCCAGCGTGGAGCGCGCCTTGCAGATCGGCGTGAGCGAGGAAATGACGCGGCTGGAACGCAATATGAACTGGCTGGCCACCACGGCCACCGCGAGCCCGTTCATCGGCCTGCTGGGCACGGTGCTGGGCATCATCAAAGCGTTCATGGATCTCAGCACGCAGCAAAGCACCAGCCTGCGCACCGTCGGCCCCGGCATTGCGGAAGCGCTCATCGCCACGGCCATCGGTTTGCTGGCGGCCATTCCGGCGGCGATTTTCTACAATCTGCTCACCACCCGGATCAAGGACATCGGCACGAAAATGGACGATTTCGCGCTGGAATTCCTCAACATGGTGGAACGCGGATTCGGAGAATAGCTTATGGGCATGTCCGTGGACAACGGCGGCGGGATGCGGTCGCGGCGGCGCGGCGGCGGCACCACGCTTTCGGAGATCAACGTCACGCCATTTGTGGACGTGATGCTGGTGTTGCTGATCATTTTCATGCTCACCGCGCACGTGATGGAGTACGGGATGGAAGTGGACGTGCCCCGGACACGGTACGTGCAGGAAACCACCAAAGATCTTCCCATTGTCACTATCGACAAGACGGGCGACTCCACGCTCAACGGGCAGCACGTGAACATCCACGCGCTGGTGGAGGAAGTCCATCACCGGTTTCCGGGCGCCGCCGGCGTCTATGTGCGCGCCGATAAGGATACGACCTGGGACCCCATCGCGCAGGTGACGGCCGAGCTCGGGCAGGGCAAACTACAGGTATATATGGTGACGCAGCCGGACGATACCGGCGCCCGAAGGAGGCGCTGATTATGGCCGCCCATGCCGATCTTCTGGAGCAGCCCGAACGCCTGGCGAAGCCGTTCTGGGTATCGCTGACCCTGCATGTCCTGGTGCTCGGCGGTTTGGCGGCCGGAAATCTGATTCCGTCGCAACGCTTGACGATGGGCAGCCCGACCGGCGGGGGGATGGGCGCGTACATGGTCAATCCCGTGAAGAGCATTCCCATTCCGAACCAGGGAGGGCCGGAGAATCCCGTCGCCAACGATACCAAGTCGCAGGTGCCCACGCCGCCCGTGCCCAAAGAAAA
>Ga0335078_10007458_pt1 | contig 16209 bp, 11 predicted proteins | sample Lox_Sample_32_FD_206711 | JGI IMG/M metagenome (GOLD analysis project Ga0335078, IMG submission 206711) | Soil microbial communities from Loxahatchee National Wildlife Refuge, Florida, United States - Lox_Sample_3.2 | ecosystem: Environmental > Terrestrial > Soil > Wetlands | place: USA...
TCATCTGATTTCGGTCCGGAGCCCGGGCCCCGCGCGGATGCCAGGTGACCTCCGGCATGTCCGGCCGGGACCTACAACCCTGCCTGATCGGCGGCAGGCCGGGTTGAATGGTGACGTCCGTGACCGGCGCAGACGATCGAGGAGCCTGATGGCACAGCCAGTTCATCCGCAGCAGGCAGCAGCGTTGCGAGGCCGCTGGCTATGGCTGTTCCCGGCGAGCTACGCCATCCACATCGCCGAGGAAGGCCTGGCCGGCGAGCGCTTCTACCGCTGGATCGGCCGGGTGAGCGGACGTGAGGTCAGCCCCGGTGTGTTCGCCGGCGTGAATCTCGCCTACGAGGCCGCCATGGTCGTGGCCGTCCGCCAGGCTCTGGCGCGGGAGGATGCGGCCTGGCTCGTGCCCGCCCTGGGGACCATCACAGCGGTGAACGGGATCGGCCACCTGGCGGGCAGCGTGGTCACGCGCAGCTACTCGCCCGGGACGGTGTCCGGTGTGGCCGTGTGGGCTCCGCTTGGCCTGTTCGCCGTGGTCCGCAGCCGGCAGCTCCTGCCTCGCCCAGTCTGGCGGCGCGGCATCACGGCAGGAGCGCTAATCCTCGGGAGCATCGCCCTTCTCGCATTGCCGCTGAGCCGCGAATCCACTGAAACAATGTCAGGGACCTGACCAGTTACGGAAATCCCGAGGTTACCGGATCGTTCATGCTCGTCAGCTGCTACGCACCTATGTCACGTAAACCCGAATTGAGCAGATTAGCGTGAATTCGAGTACCGGATGATGCGGTTAACGGCACCGGTCCGGTATATCTTCCGGCTCGCTGTATCAGGAACGGGGGCGGGGTCCTCTGGATCTGCAGAAGCTGGTGAACTCGCGGTGACCGTATCTGCCGCGAGCACACCGCCGGCCTGAGGGGAGACAAGCATGACAACACCGGTCACGCCGCGGAAAACGGCTCGCTACGGCTGGACGCCGGACCTGCCGGACGCCAGGGACCACCTGTTCGCAGCGCCGCGGCCCACGCTCGCGGCCCTGCCGCCGAGCGCCGACCTGCGCGGCCAGTGCCCGCCCGTGTACGACCAGCAGCAGATCGGCAGCTGCACCGCCAACGCCATCGGGGCCGCGTTCGAGTTCGAGACCATGAAGCAGGGCCTGGCCGACTTCATGCCCTCGCGCCTGTTCATCTATTACAACGAGCGGGCCATGGAGGGCAACACCGGGATCGACTCCGGCGCCCAGATCCGTGACGGAGTCAAGAGCGTGGCAACGCTCGGCGTCTGCCCGGAGACGGAGTGGCCCTACGACGGCAGGGAGGCCGACCAGGTGACCGGCGCGTTCCCGCCGGGAGACCCGGCCGCCGAGAAGCCGACAGACATCTGCTACAAGGATGCGCTCAACAACCGGGCGACCAGTTACAGCCGGGTCACCCGGGACCTGGATCAGATGAAGTCCTGCCTGGCAGCGGGATATCCGTTCGTCTTCGGGTTCACCGTCTACGCGAGCTTCGAGAGCGCGGAAGTGGCCAGGACCGGCGTGGTGCCGATGCCGGACACGCGGCACGAGAAGCTGATGGGCGGCCACGCGGTGCTCGCGGTCGGATACGACGACTCCGCGCAGACGTTCCTGGTCCGCAACTCGTGGGGAACCGGCTGGGGTCAGGCCGGCTACTTCACCATGCCGTACGCCTACTTCACCACGCGCGGGCTGTCGTCCGACTTCTGGACGATCCGCCTCGTCGACTGATCTTCGGGGCCGGGCCGGGGATCGCCGTCGGCGGGGCGGTGATCCCCGGCCCGTTCGGCCCGTTGCTAGTTGTTGATGAGCGGGTCCCGGGGCAGGCCCAGGATGCGCTCGGCGATCTGGTTCCGCTTGATCTCCGAGGTCCCGCCGGCGATCGACATGGCCCGGTTCACCAGCACCAGGGAGGCGGCCATCCCCCCGGGACCGTCGAGGAAGGCGCCATCCGGGCCCGCGAGCTCGGCCATGATCGCCGCCGTCTCGTGGCCGAGCTCGGACAGCAGCAGCTTGGCGATGTTGCCCTCCGGCCCCGGACCGCCGCCGGCCACCGCCCGGTAGGCGCCGCGCTGGTTCAGCACCGCCAGCGCCTGGGTGCGGGCGATGTGCCTGCCCACCCGCCCGGCCCCGCCGGCCAGCCGCTCCGGGTGCGCGTCGAGCGGGGCGATGAAGGCCCGGGCCGGCATGGTCATGCCGCCGTCGCCGCCGCCGATGCTCACGCTCTCGTTGCCGAGCGTGGCGCGGGCCACGGTCCAGCCGCCGTCGACCGGCCCGACCACGTCCTCGTCGGGCACGAACACGTCATCAAAGAAGATCTCGTTGAAGTCGGAGTTACCTGACGGCATCTTCAGCGGCCGGACCGTGACGCCGGGGGCATGCATATCGATCACCATCGTGGTGATGCCCCGGTGCTTGGGCGCGTCCGGGTTGGTCCGCACCGTGGCCAGGCCGAAGCTGGCCTCGCGCGCGCCGCTGGTCCAGACCTTCTGGCCGCTGATCCGCCACCCATCCCCCTTCTCGGTCCTGGTCGCCCTGGTCCTGATGCCGGCCGCGTCGGAACCTGCGCCCGGCTCGCTGAACAGCTGGCACCAGATCACGTCCTGGTTGAGCGCCGGGCGGACCCAGCGCGCCACCTGGTCCTCGCTGCCGTGCTGGATCAGGGTGAGGATGATCCAGCTGGTGATGCCCAGGCTCGGCCGCTTGATCCCGGCCGCGGCGAACTCCTGCTCGATCACCAGCTGCTCGATGGCGCCCGCGTCCCGGCCCCACGGCCTGGGCCAGTGCGGCATCGCGTAGCCGGATTCGATCATCACCTGCTTCCTCGCGTCGCCGGCCAGGCCGCGCAGCCGGTCCACGTCCGGCTCGATCGCCGTCCGGACCGGCTCCGCCTCGGGCGGCAGGTCGATCGCTGCCGCCCGGTGCACGCCGCGGCGGACCAGGCCGGTGACCTCGATCGCGGCCTGCTCGGTGTCGGTCACCGCGGCGATGGCCGCGGCCCGGCGCAGGTACAGGTGCGCGTCATGCTCCCAGGTGAAGCCGATCCCGCCGTGTACCTGGATGTTGAGGTTGGCGTTGCCGACCGCGGCCGGCACGGCCAGCGTCGCCGCCACGGCCGCGGTGTAGGTGAACTGGTCACCGCCGCCGGTTCCGGCCCGGCCCGCGTCCCAGGCGGCGCCGGCCGCCAGCTCGGAGGCCACCAGCATGTTCGCGCAGTGGTGCTTGACCGCCTGGAAGGTCGCGATGGGCCGGCCGAACTGCTCGCGGACCTTCGCGTACCCGGCCGCCATCTGGCTGGTCTCGGCGGCGACGCCGGCCGCCTCGGCCGCGAGCACCGCCCTGGCCACGCCGGTCAGCAGCCCGCGCGCGCCCGGCAGCACGGTGGCGGGCGCCGCGTCGAGGCTGATCCGGGCCGCCCGCCGGCTCGGGTCCATGTTCTTCGGCACCTCGGCCTGGACGCCGCCGGCCGGTTTCTCGATCACCAGCACGTCGTCACCGGCCGGGACCAGCAGCACGTCCGCCAGGTGGCCGCTGAGCACGACGCCGGCCTTCCCGGTGGCGGTGGCGCCGGCCGGCCCGGTGGCGGCACCGCCGGTGACGGCCACCTCGCCGCCCAGCGCGGCCGCGCCGATCACGCTGCCGTCGGCCAGCCCGGGCAGCAGTCGCTTGCGCAGGTCATCGGGTCCGGCCGCGGCCAGCACGGCGCTGGCGATCACGGTCGGGACGAACGGCCCCGGCGCCAGGTGCCGGCCCATCTGCTCGGCCACGACCAGCGTCTCCGCCAGCCCGAAGCCCGAGCCGCCGAGTTCTTCCGGCACGTGCAGCCCGAGCAGGCCGAGGCCGCTGAGCTCGGCCCAGAAGGCGGGCAGCGGTTCAGTCCCGGCGTCGAGCAGGCTGCGCGCCGCCGCGCGGGACTGGTGCTTGGTCAGCAGGCCGGCCACGGTCTGCGCGAGGGCGCGGTGCTCTTCAGAGATGGCGATCGACATGGATAAATAATTACACGTTTTTCAGCCAGGACACCACGCTGTCCTCGTCCGCTACCTCGGCGTACTTCGCCTGCAGGTCGAACAGGGCGGACTCGTGCGGGCCCGGGTCGCGGTCGCCGACCGCCTGGCGGACCACCAGCGGCACGAACCCGTGCTGCAGCGCGTCGACGGCGGTCGCCCGGACGCAGCCGCTGGTGCTCACGCCGGTGATGATGACCGTGTCCACGCCCAGCGCGTTCAGCGTCGCGGCGAGGGTGGTGCCGAAGAAGGCGCTGGCGTACTGCTTGACGATCACGATCTCGTGCTCGCCCGGCGCGATCTGCGGCATGATCTCGCCGAGCGGGCCGCCCGGCACGAGGTGGCGCAGCGCGGGGATCTTGCGGACGAACAGCCCGCCGTTGATCCCGTCCCGGTCGTACTCGACCCGGGTGTACAGCACCGGGACGGCCGCGGCCCGGGCGGCCGCGAGCACCCGGGCGGCGGGCCCGAGGCACGCGTCCGAGCCCATGTAGAACTCCGCGCCCGGCTCGAAGTAGGCGCGGATCAGGTCGACCAGGACCAGCGCCGGCCGGCTGCCCCAGGCCAGGGACTGCCCGAAGCCCCCGCGCGCGTAGTTCGCCGCCAGCGCATCGTCAGGCCCGGGCGCGCTCATAGCGCTACCGGCGGGTGGGGCGCGGGGAGCCCGGTCTCGGCCGGGCAGCGCTCGAGGATCTCGGCCAGCGGCGGCCCCATGTTGAAGATCGGCAGCTCGCCGGGCCGTTCGGCGGCCATCTCCGCGCGCAGCGCCTCGGTGGCCGCCGGGTCCGTGACGCCGTCCCGGCCCACCACCACGCCGTAACGGCGGGCGCCGTCCGCGGTGATCAGCCCGCGCCGCACCTCCCGGGCGACCAGCCCGGGGTCGCGGGCCATCGGGTCGCCCCAGCCCCCGCCGCCCCAGGTGACGAAGTGCAGCACGTCGCCCGGCCCGACCGGGACGTCGTGGATCTTGCTGGGCAGCACCTCGGTCGTCCCGTCGGCCCGCTCGATCCACTTGCGGCCGCGCGCCCCCGGCTCGCCGCCGTTCACCCCCCACGGGTAGGTGAGCCAGCGGTCGTCGTGGATCGCGATCGTCCCCGGCTCGAGGAACCGGTAGGCGACGTCGACGCCGTTGCCGCCGCGGTGCAGGCCGGCGCCGCCGGTGTCGGCGACCGTCTCCCACCGCTCGATCCGCATCGGGTAGTAGGACTCCAGGTACTCGCACGGGATGTTGACGAACGACGGCCACAGCGAGTGGCCGTCGGGCCCGTCGCCGATGGGCCGGCCGGGGATGCCGCCGAAGCCGATCGAGTACAGCTGGAACCACTCGCCCTTGCGGTCGGGTCTGGTGTAGTTCCCCGAGTACATGAAGTGCGGTGAGGAGGAGAAGCCGGCCGCGTTCAGCAGGCTCGGGTTCTTCTGCCCGAGCAAGCCGCCGAACAGGTCGAAGATCCGCCCGATGCCGTGGTTGCGCCCGCTGAGCGCGGCCGGGTAGTCCGGCTTCCAGTAGCTGGCGTCCGGGATCACCACGTCGATGAGCGGATAGTAGCCGTCGTTCCACAAGATCTGCGGGTCGGCCACGGTGATCATGTAGATGCCGAAGAACATCCGGACCAGGTTCTCGTTGACGTAGTAGTTCACCGGCCCCTGCGCCTGCGGGGAGCTGCCGGTGAAGTCGAGCACCACCTTGTCGCCGGTCCTGGTCAGCGACAGCTTCAGCTCGTACGGGCCGTAGCCGACCCCGTCGTCGCAGATGTAGTCGGTGAACGAGATCGTCTCGCCGTCGGCGAAGATCGTGGTCAGCAGCGTCTTCATGGCCCGGTAGTTCCGGTCAAGCAGCGCCTCGAGCGCGGAGAGGTACGTCTCGGTGCCGAACCGGTCGCACAGTTCCTGCACGCGCCGGCCGGCCGTGCGGCAGGCGGCCACGATCCCGTTCAGGTCCGCGCGGTTCCACTCCGGCATCCGGACCTGGTTGAGGATGATCTTCAGGGCCTCCTCGTTCAGCTCCCCCCGGCGGTAGAGCTTGAACGGCGGGATGACCACCCCCTCCTCGAAGATGGTCCGCGCGTCGGTCGGCATCGACGACGGCGTCTTGCCGCCCACGTCCGACATGTGGCCGAACATCGAGGCCCAGCCGACGACGCGGCCCGCGTGGTAGACCGGCATCACCACGAGCCAGTCGTTCGCGTGGCTGATGGCCGCGTCACAGGCGTACGGGTCCGAGGTGAGCAGGACGTCGCCCTCTTCGATCGTGCCCTCGTAGCGGCCGAGCAGGGCCGGCACGGACAGGCCGAACTGGCCGGCCACCATCTTGCCCTCGGGGTCGCCGATGAGCGGGAACTCGTCGTGCTGCTCCCTGATGCCGGGCGACAGCGCCGTGCGGAACAGCACCTCGTCCATCTCGTAGCGCGCGTTGCGCAGCGCGTTCTCGATGATGTCCAGGGTGACGACGTCGACCTCCACGGCGGCGACGTCGCCGGTCGCGGTCTCGATGATCTGCGCCATGTGAGTTCAGCCCTCCGTGGGACGGATGAGGAGGCTGCCGCCGGGATGCACGGTGGCGGCGTGCCCCGGCAGGACGAGCGTGGTGGAGTCCATCTCGGTGACGACGGCCGGGCCGGTGACGACGTTCCCGGCGCGCAGCGCGGTCCGGTCGTAGACGGCGGTGTCGGCGTGCTCGCCGTCGACCCAGATCCTGGTCGTCCGGGCCAGCGCGGCGGAGGGGTCGGGGCCGCCGTCGGGCAGCCGGACCGTGCCGACGCCGGGGCGCGGGCCGGTGACGGTGGCGCGCGCGCTGACCAGCTCGTGCTCGTTGCCCTCGAGCAGGAACGAGAACAGGCGCTGGTGCTCGGCGTCGAACGCGGCCGCCAGGGCGGCCAGCCCGGTGCCGTCGCCGTCGCCGTCGCCGTCGCCGGCACCGTCGAAGGCCGCGGCGTCGGCCGGCACGGTGATCTCGAATCCCTGCCCGTGGTAGCGCAGGTCCACGTGGTAGGTGGCAGTCTGCTCGGAGCGGGGCACGCCCTGGGCCTCGACGGTGGCCGCGGCCGCCTCGGCCAGCTCGTGCAGCAGGCCGAGCAGCTCGCCGTCGCTGATCGCGCCGAACCGGCGGATCCAGGTGCGGGCAGCCTCGTCCCTGACCATGGTGGTGGCGTCGCCGTAGGCGCACAGCACGCCCGGCGACGGCGGGATGATCACCGGCCACGCGCCGGTCAGCTTGCCCAGTGCGTTGGCGTGCAGCGGGCCCGCGCCGCCGAAGGCGACCAGCGCGAAGTCGCGGGGGTCGAAGCCCTGCTGCACGGACACCAGGCGCAGCGCGCCGAACATGTTCTCGTTGACGATATCGACGATGCCGGCCGCGGCCGCCTCCACGCTGCCCAGCTCCATCGCGTCGGCGATGGTCTTGACCGCCGCCTGGGCCGCCTGCGCGTCGAGCGTGATCTCGCCGCCGGCCAGTTCGGTCGGCAGGTAGCCGAGCACCACGTTGGCGTCGGTCACGGTCGGCTCGGCGCCGCCCATCAGGTACGCGGCCGGGCCGGGCACGGCCCCGGCCGACTGCGGGCCGACCCGCAGCGCCCGGGTCAGCGGCGGCACGTGCGCGATGGACCCGCCGCCCGCGCCCACGGTCCGCACGTCCACCGAGGTGGCCCGCACCTTGAGGTCGCCGACCGTCGTCTCCCGCCCGATCCGCGGCAGCAAGTCCTGCACCAGCGCCACGTCGGTGGAGGTACCGCCCATGTCGAAGGTGAGGAAGTCCCGGTATCCGGCCTGCCCGGCGGCCCATGCCGCGCCGGCCACGCCCCCGGCCGGGCCGGACAGCAGCATCGAGACCGGGCTGCCGGCCGCGCTCGCCGCGCTGGCCAGGCCGCCGTCGCTGCGCAGGATGTACAGGCCCGCCGAGACGCCGCCGTCGTCCAGCTTGCCCGCCAGGCTGGCGATGTAGCGGGAGACCTGCGGGTGGACGTAGCTGTTCGCCACGGCGGTAATGGTGCGCTCGTACTCGCGCAGCTCCGGCAGCACCGCACTGGACACCGAGAGCGGGACGCCGGGCAGTTCCTCCGCCGCGATCGCCGCGATCCGCTGCTCGTGCGCTGCGTTGGCGTAGGAGTTGATCAGCGAGATCGTCAGCGCCTCGACGCCGGCCGCGCGCAGGGTGCGCAGCTTGGCCCGGATGTCGTCGTCGTCCAGGGCGGTCACCACGCTGCCGTCGGCGGCGATCCGCTCGATCGCCTCCACCGTGTCCTCCAGCGAGGCGAGCGGCTCGGGCTTGGGCCAGATGATCCAGCCGGCCAGCCCGCCGGGAACGAACGACCTGGCGATCTGCAGCACCTGGCGGAAGCCCTGGGTGGTGACCAGCCCGACGCGGGCGCCCTTGCCTTCCAGGATCGCATTGGTCGCGACCGTGGTCCCGTGCAGGACCTGGGCGATGTCGGCCAGCGTGATGCCCGCCGAGCCGCATACCTTCTCGATCCCGCGCAGCACGCCGACGGACTGGTCGTCCGGCGTGGAAGCGGTCTTGGCGCGGTAGGTGCCGCCGCTCCGCTCGTCGATCAGCAGCACGTCGGTGAAGGTGCCGCCGACGTCGACACCGAGCCGGTAGGTCATCGAGCCTCCTGGAAACGTGGGTCGCCGCGGGTCAGATCACTCCGTGTCAGATCACGCTGGCCGCGGTCAGTTCCTCCATCTCGCCGTCGCCGAGGCCGAGCAGGCCGCGGTAGACCTCGTCGTTGTGCTCCCCCAGCCCGGGGCCGGGGTGCCGGACCCGGCCGGGCGTGCGGCTCAGCCGCGGGAAGACGCCCTGCATCGGCAGCTCGCCCAGCTCCGGGTGGGCCAGCCTGACGATGGCCTCGCGGGCGGCGAAGTGCGGGTCGGCGAGCATGTCCCTGGCCCGGTAGATGCGGCCGGCCGGCACCCCGCCCGCGTGCAGCGCGTCCAGCAGGTCGCCGGCGGTCACAGTGGCGGTCCACGCGCTGATCAGGTCGTCGAGTTCGGCCATGTGAGCGCCGCGGGCGCCGTGGGTGGCGTACCGCTCGTCGTCGGCGAGCTCCGGGCGCCCCATCACCCCGGCCAGCCGCCGGAACACCGAGTTCTGGTTGGCCGCGATGAGAACCAGATCGCCGTCACTGGTCGGGTAGACGTTGCTCGGCGCGATGTTCGGCAGCACGCTGCCCGTCCGCTCCCGCTGGTACCCGGCCAGGGACCATTCGGGAAGCAGCGACTCCATCAGGGCGAGCACGGCTTCGTAGATGGCGGAATCCACCACCTGCCCGCGGCCGGTGCGCTGGCGCGCGTGCAGCGCCACCAGCGTGCCGAGGGTCGCGAACGTCGCGGCCAGCGCGTCACCCAGCGACACGCCGGCCCGGGACGGCGGCCGGTCGGCGTCGCCGGTGACGTACCTGATGCCGCCCATCGCCTCGCCGATGGAGCCGAACCCGGCCCGCGGTGCGTAAGGACCGGTCTGGCCGAACCCGGTCACCCGGGTGATGACCAGGCCCGGGTTGATCTCCCAGAGCCGGTCCGGGGCCAGGCCCCAGCGCTCCAGCGTGCCCGGCCGGAAGTTCTCCAGCAGCACGTCGGACCGTTCGGCCAGCCGCCGGACCAGATCCTGGCCGCGGGGATCGCGCAGGTTGACCGTGACCGACTTCTTGTTCCGCGCCACCACCGGCCACCACAGCGACATCCCGTGCGGTTTCTCCCGGCCCCACTGGCGCATCGGGTCGCCCTGCCCGGGCTCCTCGACCTTGATGACCTCCGCGCCGAAATCGCCGAGCAACTGGCCGCAGAACGGGCCGGCGAGCAGCTGGCCGAGCTCGGTGACCCGCAGGTCCTCCAGCGGCGTCCCTGCGTCCGGCTGCGGGCTGGTCTGGTCGGTCATCGCCACCTCGTCACGCTGCTCCGGCAGGGCGCGCCATCGATCGATTGCATGCAATCTATCGAGGTACGGCGGCCGATGGCAACCCCTGATGCCGAGTTACCTGCTTGATTGCATGCAAAATACGAGACATGATGGAAGCATGAGCACGCTGGAGATCGTCGAGGTGGGCCCGCGAGACGGGCTGCAGAACGAGGACGCGGTGCTCGACGTGACCGCCCGGGTGGCCTACATCGAGGCGCTGGCCGCCGCCGGGCTGCGGCGGATCGAGGCGGTCAGCTTCGTGCACCCGGCCCGGGTGCCGCAGATGGCCGGCGCCGAGGCGGTCATGGCGGCAGTGCCGCGGCCGGACGGCGTGCGCTACAGCGGCCTGGTGCTGAACCGCCGCGGCCTGGAGCGGGCGGTGACCACCGGGGTCGACGAGATCAACATGGTGGTCGTCGCCACCGACACGTTCTCGGCGAAGAACCAGGGGATGACCACGGCCGAGGCGATCCGGGCCACGGCCGGCATCGCCGCCGCGGCCCGCGACGCCGGCCTGCTGGTCACGCTGACGGTGGGCGCGGCGTTCGGCTGCCCGTTCGAGGGAGAGGTCAGGCCGGAGCGGGTGACGGACATCGTCCGCCAGTGCACCGAGGCCGGGGTGAACGAGGTCGCGCTGGCCGACACGATCGGCGTGGCCGTTCCGCGTGACGTGCGCACGCTCGCCGGCGCGGTGCGCAGCGTGACCGGCGCGCCGCTGCGCTGCCACTTCCACAACACCAGGAACACCGGGTACGCCAACGCCCTGGCCGCCATCGAGGCCGGCGTCACCGTGCTGGACGCGAGCAGCGGCGGGATCGGCGGCTGCCCGTTCGCGCCGGCCGCGACCGGCAACATCGCCACCGAGGACCTGCTGTACGCGCTCGGCCGCAGCGGCATCGGCACCGGCATCGACATGGCCGCGCTGCTCGCCGCGTCCGCCTTTGTCGAGCAGCGCCTCGGGCACGCCAACCCGGCGCTGCTCGGCCGGGCCGGGATGTTCCCCGCGTTACGCTCGTCCCTGGTGAGTGGAGGTGGTGTGGTGCCGCGGAGCGGCAGTGCGGACCGGGTCTACGACACGCTGCGGCAGGGGATCCTGGACGGCACGTACGCCCAGGGCGCCCGGCTCGGCGAAGCGGACCTAGCCGACTCGCTCGGGGTGAGCCGGACCCCGGTCCGCGAGGCGCTGCGCCGGCTCGGATCCGAAGGCCTGCTCGCGACCCTGCCCAACAAGGGCGCCCGGGTCCGCACCTGGACCGCCGGCGAGCTGGGCGACATCTTCGACCTGCGCGCGCTGCTCGAGGGGCACGCGGCGGCGCGGGCCGCCACCCGGGTGACCGAAGCCGACCTCGGCTTCATGAACGACCTGGTCAGCCGGATGGAGGCCGCCACCGGGGAGGGCGTCAGCCCCGATATCGACCTCATCACCGAGCTCAACGGGGCCTTCCACGGTGCCATCGTCACCGCGTCGGGCAACTCGCTGCTGCCCGAGCTGATGAACTCGCTCATCCACGTGCCGGTCGTATCGCACACGTACCGGCTCTACTCCGCGGCACGGATGCGGCAGAGCATGCGCCAGCACCGCGAGCTCCTCGACGCCGTGACGGCCGGCGACCCGGCCTGGGCCGAGGCGGTGATGCGGGTGCACGTCCTGTCGGCCCGCCCCGTGCTGGTGGGTGCGGCCAACGGAGCCGAACGGGCGGCCAGGGAGCCTTAGCACCGTCAGCGGGTGAGATGTGCGAGGGAGCCGCCCTAGTCGATCAGGCCGAGTTCACGGCCGCGGGCGACCGCCTCGGTGCGGTTGGCCGCGCCCAGCTTGCCCATCAGGTGGCTGACGTGCTTCTTGACCGTGTCCAGCGAGATAACCAGGTGGCTGGCGATGCCCTGGTTCGACCGGCCCGCGGCCAGCATCGCCAGCACCTCGAGCTCCCGGCTGGTCAGCGGCTCGATCAGACGGGAGGCGCGCGCAGCTCTGCTGTCGGCCGGGCCGCCGGCCGGGTCCTGGTGGCCGTCGCCGAACGCGCGCTGCAGCCGGGCCAGGCAGGCCAGCGGGATGCTGGCCGCTCGCTGATCGCTGCGCTGGGCCGCGATGAGCCGGCCCAGGACGGCGGCCATGGCCGGCCCCTCGTCGGCGAAGACCCGGACGTACCCCTGCGGGCAGCCCAGGTCGAGCGCTGAGGTCAGGGCGGCGATGGCGGCCGCCTCGTCACCCAGGGCGGCGAGCGCCATCGCGCGGATGGCGCGTATCTCGATCAGGCTTCCGGCGCGCTGCTGGCTGGCCGCGGCGCCCTCCAGGCGGTCGAGCAGCGCACGCGCCGCGGCCGCGTCGCCCTGGGCCAGCAGCAGCCGGGCCAGGACGAGATGACCGGGCTCGTTCGGGTAATCCAGCGCGTCGCCTGGATCGAGCCCGCAGTCTCCGGCCCACCGCGCCGCCCCGGCCACGTCCCCCTGGGCCAGCAGCAGCCGGGCCCGCTGCGCCGGAACCGGGTTGAGCAACCCGGCGGGACCCGCGGAGACCGACTCCGCTTCCGCCATGGCGTCACGGGCCCCGCGCCGGTCCCCGGCCGCCTGGCGGATCCAGGCCAGGGTCACCAGCCCGGCCGCCAGCGGCGGAGTATGCACGAACTGGCGGCACAGCGTGATCCCCTGGTTCACGTACTCCAGCGCCCGGTCGAGGTCATCCCGCTGATAGGCGACCTCCCCCAGCCCGGCCAGCGCGGGCCCGGCGGCCGGCCGCGGCCGCTGCCCCGGCTGGCCGACCGCCTCCAAAGCCCGCTCGCAGGTGGCGGCGGCGGCATCGAGACGGCCCTGGCCCCGGTGCAGTCGGGCCAGGCAGTAGTACCCCCACGCCGTGGTGGTGACCTGGCCTTCCCGGCGCCACCACCCGATGCTGGACTCGAAGGCTTCCGCCGCGGCGGCCAGCCGCCCGTGCAGCCATTCCGCCATGGCCAGGAAGCCCTGGACGGCCGAGCTGAGCATCAGCTCGTTCTCGCCTAGCTGCTCCATGGCCTCCCGGGTCAGGGCGGCGGTCGCCGCGGCGTCGCCACGCAACTGGGCCGCGTAGCTCCGCTGCAGGGCCAGCATGGCGCGGGCGTTCACCAGGAGGCTGCCCTCGGGTCCCGTGCTCGGCCGGAACGGCTCCTCGTCGGCGCGGTCGATCACGCGCTCGGCCGCCTCCAGCAGCGGCTCCATGGTGGCCAGGTCACCGCGCATGCTGGCCATCTGCGCCTGAGCCAGCAGCAACCGCGGGCGGGAACGAACCAGGTCCCCGGGCAGGGCCGGCAGCCAGGCCTGGATGGTGGCCTGCTCGCCCCGCAGGTTGAAGACCGTGTCGAAGTGCTCTTCGACCAGCCGGGCGGCCCATCCAAGCTCGCCCGCCGCCAGCGCGTGGCGGATCGCCTCGTCGGGCAGCTCCTGCCGCTCGTACCATCCCGCGGCGTTCCGGTGCAGCCGCCGGACATGCTCCGGGTCCTGCTCCAGCCTGGTCCGGAGGAGATCGGCGAACAGGTGGTGGTAGCGCCACCAGCCCCGGACGTCGTCGAGCTGAACCACGAACAGGCCGGACCGGTCCACCTCGTCGAGCAGTTCCTGGCTGTCGTCGCGGCCGGTGACCGCGTCGCAGAGCGGCCCGCTGAGACGTTCCAGGACCGACGTCTCGAGGAGGAAGGTCCTGAGGTCGTGCCGCTGCCGGCTGAGAACCTCCTCGGTCAGGTAGTCCAGGACGTACCGGTGGCTGCCGGTGAAGGCGGCCACGAAACGGGCCACGTCAGGCTGGGTACGCAGCGACAGCGCCGCCAGCTGCAGCCCCACGGCCCAGCCTTCGGTGCGTTCGGCTAGCGCGGCCGCGATCGAGAGATCAAGGTCGGCAGAGACCTGACGAAGCAGCTCCGCCGCCTCGTCGAGGGTGAACCTGAGATCGGCGGCGCGCACCTCACCGAGCTCGCCCCGTCCCCGGTACCGGGCCAGGCCAAGGGGCGGATCGGAGCGGCTGGCCAGCACCACGCGCAGCTGGGGCGGACGGTGAGCGAGCAAGAACCTGACCGACGCCTGCACGCTGTCCGAGCTGACCAGGTGGTAGTCGTCGAATACCAGCAGCACGTCGGGCTGGCCCCGTTCGGCCCGCCCGGCCGCGACATCGTTGATCAGCGCGCTGACGAGCGCGTCGTAGGCCGGCGGCGCCGGCGGGCCCGCCAGCGGGCCCACCCGCTCGGCGATGCCCGGGCGCACCATGTCGAGGGCAGCCAGCACGTGACGCCAGAACCGCACCGGGTCGTTGTCTCCCCCGTCGAGCGACAGCCAGGCGACCGGCTCGGCCATGCCCCGGACCCACTCCGACAGCAGGACCGACTTGCCGTAGCCCGCCGGGGCGGCCACCAGCACCAGCCCGCGGTTCAGCCCCTCCTCGAGCCGGTCTGCCAGCCGGCGCCGCGGCACCAGCCCTGGCCGCGAACGCGGTACCTGAAGCTTGGTAGCCAGCAGGACGTCCCGCTCGGGCGGCGATCCTTCCATACGACCGCCTCTACCATCAGCTCAGCCGTCGATGCGCTTTCTCGTCGTGCTCGTCGCAGGCCCAGGTGCAACTGTAGTACCGGCGGGTCTGGAGGGTCATTCCGGTTCGAGCCGGCGCACGGAAACGAGGACCAGGCCGAGGTCGCACACCCTGTTCAGCAGCCCGTGCAGGGCGGCCTGGTCCGCCACCGGGCCGGAGATGACCGTCTGGTCGTGGTCACTGGCGATCTCGAGGTCCTCGAACCAGGCCGTCCAGCGCTGATCGAGGACCCCCTCGACACGGATCTCATAGCCCGCCGACGGCGCCCTGCCGCTCACGCCCGCACGCTCTCTGACCGCCAGGTTCGGCTCAGGCCGGCTGGTGAGCGTTCCAGGGTGAGTTCAGCCATCTGTTCCGTCCTTCCATCGGGTTCCGTGATCTGACGCTACGAAGCAGCACCCGGGCATGGCGTCACCCGAAGGTGCCAACCGGGTGGAATCTTCCGTGCTCCAGGTTCCGGGTATCGTCAGTGTGCGTTCACCGCGCGAGGCCGTGGCGGATGCTCAGCCACTGCTCGGGACGTCAGCGGGCACGCCAGGCCGTTCGAGCCAGCCTCCGGTGTCGCATGAAGATCTCGTCCATCCCCGCCGCGCCGTTCCGCCACCTTCAGCGGCTGACCGATAACGTCGGCGTCCTCGAGCGCGCCCACGGGATCGTGCCCCGGCACGAGCGAGGCTACCGCGTCGACGACGCCGCCTACGGCCTCGTGGTCGTGTGCCGCGAACCGTCGCCGTCCGACGAGCTCATCACGTTGGGCCGCCGCTACCTCTACTTTCTCGCGCGGGCTCAGGCGGCAGACGGGAAGTTTCGTAGCCGCCTCGGCGACGACCGCCGATGGCGCGGCGCACCGGAAGCGCAGGATGCCTGGGGCCGGTCGCTGTGGGCCCTGGGCACCGCCGCGGCGCGTGGTCCCACCCCGGGGATCCGCGCGGAGGCCCGCTCCCTGTTCGACGCGAGTGCGCAAATCGGTTCTCCGTACCTGCATTCCATGGCGTTCGCCGCACTGGGTGCCGCCGAGATGCTCGAGCGGTGGCCCGGCGATCACGGCGCGCTGTCGCTGCTCGCCACCGCCGGTACCGTCATCGGCGAGCCGTCAGCCGACGCCGCGTGGCCGTGGCCGGCCCCCAGGCTCAGCTACGCGAACGCGTCCATCGCCGAGGCCGTCATCGTGACCGGCGAGAAACTCGGTAATGGTGACCTCCTGCGGAACGGTCTGCGCATGCTCGACTGGCTGCTGGCCGGCGAGACCAGGAACGGTCACCTGTCGGTGGTGCCGGACGAGGGCTGGAGTCTCGGTGACGACCGTCCCGCCTTCGACCAGCACCCGAGCCAGGTGGCGGCGCTCGCCGACGCCTGCATGCGCGCGGCGGCCGTCACCGGCGACGACTCCTGGCTGACGGGCGTGGAATTGAGCGTGACGTGGCTGCTCGGCGACAACGATGCCGGGATCGCGATGCTCGACCCGGCGACCGGCGGCTGCAGCGACGCCCTCAGCCGCACCAGTCGCAGCCGCAACCAGGGCGCGGAGTCGACGCTGGCGATGATATCCGTGCTGCAGCAGGGAGCTAACCTGCGGGCACGCGGCTTCGGCGCGCCCGCGTCGCTGCCGTCCGGGTGAACGGTACGCCGACAGCTCTCGGTTCCGGCGGCATGATGTTTAATGAACCTTGGTTGTAGTCGAAGTTCGTGTTCGTGTCACAGCGCCTGCGAATTCTGACCGCGGGCGCCGCCGATTCCCAGGGCCATGGCCCCGGACGGCAGG
>Ga0335078_10007459_pt1 | contig 16209 bp, 14 predicted proteins | sample Lox_Sample_32_FD_206711 | JGI IMG/M metagenome (GOLD analysis project Ga0335078, IMG submission 206711) | Soil microbial communities from Loxahatchee National Wildlife Refuge, Florida, United States - Lox_Sample_3.2 | ecosystem: Environmental > Terrestrial > Soil > Wetlands | place: USA...
AGACCTCCGAAGCCGTCAAGAGCGCGGTAGATGCCGCCGTCGTTGGCAAAGTACATCAGATCGTTTCCCGAATCGCCGCCGGAAGTCGGGATCATGTAGGCGAGGGCGTGCTGATCGGGGTGCACGTGGGCAGGTGCGGCGATGGGGTCGCATCCGTAGACGTGGGTGAGATTGAGGAATCCGTTGCTGCAAGCCGGCGTCGTGCCGGTCGTGGTCGGGAGCGAGCATTTATACAGATTGATTGCCCCGGCATAAAGATCGGTCGGATTGCCGCTGGCGGCGCAGGTCGCCTGGCCGCCCGGACAGTTGGGAACGGCCAGCAGTTCGAGATTGTAAGTACCCTGGTCGACGCCGCAGCCTTCGGGATCACCGCAGTTCGCGATTTCCGCGTCGGGGACCTGCGTCCACGACGCGCCAGCGTTCACACTTTGCCATACACCACCATCGTTCAGCGCGCCGGTTGGAGACGAGTAGACGAACCAGGCGTACATCTCGTTGCGGCCGGGAACAGCGGTAATTTCAGCGCGGTAGATGGGACAGGCGTAGTTGTTCGAAGTAGATTGGGGAGGGCAGGCAGTGGTGCTGAGCAGGTTGCCGCCAGGCTGAGAGGCCAGACGACTCCAATTCACTCCGTCGGCAGACGAATAGAAACCGTGATAGCGCACGGCAGCGAAGAAATATCCCGAGCTTGCGTTGAAGACGACCGACGTAGCGGAGGTCGCGTCGGTGGGGCCGCCCGGGTCGGAGAGCGGGGTGTAAGTCCAGGTCTGTCCGGCATCGAGCGACGTGTAGAGACCGCGCTTGGTGTTGGAGGACACGGCACCGTCAATCAGTCCTTCCGAAGTAGTGGCCATGGCTGCCACAATAGTGTTAGAAGCCACGGTGCTGAAGGCCATGCGAGTGCCGCCGAGCCCACTGAAGGAAAGATTGCCGCCGTTGGCAGCGGAGATCAGACTCCACGTGCTGCCCCCATCAGCAGAGCGCAGAATGCCGAGGCCGAAATATGAGTCGCCGGAGTTGTTCGCTTCGCCGGTGGCGGCAAGAATCACGGTGTTTGCGGGGTTGCTATTGCCCGGCTGAATCGCGATCGCTCCAAGCGAGAGCGTGGCTTGATCGTCGGTCAGTGGGGTCCAGGTTACGTTGCCGGCGGTGGCATTGGCGGCGTTCGTGGACTTCCAAATTCCTCCCTGGGCGCCGCCAATGTAGACGGTGTTGCCCGAGGGATCGGCGGGATCGATGGCAACCGAGGTGGCGCGTCCGGCGACCTGATGGTAGTCCTGCGTGCCATTGCCGGTAGCGTCAGAGGCCAACGGCACCGGGCCAAGTGGCTGCCAGGGAACGGACGACACGGTGTCACCTGTAGCTTGCGCTGCGGCAAGCGCCAAAGCTCGTTGCGCCCGCATTTGCAGCTTGGCCTGGAACGCGCGGCGGCGAAGTTCGGCCGACGGTTGGCCGTGAATGAGCCGCCCGCGAAAGAACCACTGGTTGCGTTCTTTGACGTGATCGGCGTCGGAGTCGTGGATGGGAGATTGTGGAACGCTCTGCTTCGCACCCTGAGCTTGTATCTTCGAAACTGCGAAAAAACAAATAAAAACAATTAAGAAGACGGGCAGCGAGCGAAGAAAACGAAAGCTGAACATGATGACCTCGCTCAACTTCCAAGTATGAAAACGGAGCGAGAGCGAAGCAACGCAAAAGCGCAGAAAAAATGCGGGTTTGGACCACTTTGGGAAAAGGTTGAGTTGGCCGAAAGACATCCAGAATTCGGATCGCACCTGTACAATCGGGCTTCCAATCGGAGTCAGACCGATTTCGAGGTGACAACCTGAGGCCATCGCGGATGAATATTCGGACTGTGGCTTGTGTATTTCTGGCCGCTTGCTGTCTCTTGAGTTCGATCACCGCATGCGCGCAGCAGAAGCCGAACCCGCCGGAATTGCTGGTCGCAGCCGCGGCAGACTTGAGCTCCGCGTTGCAGGAAATCGCTCGGACCTATGAGAACAAGACCGGTGTGAAGATTGAACTCTCCTTCGGATCCTCAGGTGCACTGACGCAGCAGATTCAGAACGGGGCGCCGTTTGATCTGTTCTTTTCGGCGGATATGGATTATCCGCGGCAACTGATCGACGGCGGACGGGCTGACGGGGCGAGCCTTTATCAGTACGCGGTGGGCAAGTTGGTGTTGTGGGTTCCGGCGGACTCCGCTCTCGATGTCGAGCACCAGGGAATGAATGTGCTGCTCGACTCGTCGGTGAAGAAGATTGCCCTGGCTAATTTGCAACAGGCTCCGTATGGACGGGCTGCGGTTGCGGCTCTGAAGCATTACGGACTGTACAATCAGGTCGCAGGCCGCCTGGTCCTGGGCGAGAACGTCGCGCAGGCGGCGCAGTTCGTGGAGTCGGGCAACGCGCAGGCGGGCTTCGTGGCGCTAGCGCACGCGCGGGCTCCGGGGATGCAAGCAAAGGGAAAGTACTGGGAAGTTCCGGCCGACGCGTATCCTCCGCTGGAGCAGGGAGTGGTTCTGCTCTCGCACTCGCAGCATAAGAAGGAAGCGGCCGAGTTTGTGGAGTACATCAAGACGAAAGAAGTGGCGGAAGTGCTGGGCAAGTATGGGTTTTCGCGGCCTCAGAAATAGGTCGTGCGAGACGCGCACGGCGCAGAAGCCTGCCCTGAGCGAAGTCGGAGGGACGGCGGCGCGATAAGTCATGGCGATTGATTGGCGAACATTCTGGCTGACGTTGCAACTGGCTGTCACTGTGTCGGCCATCTTGCTGATGGTCGGCCTGCCTGTTGCCTGCTGGATTGCATTCTCCAGGTGGCGTTGGAAGTTCCTGGTGGAGGCGGTCGTGGCCCTGCCGATCGTGCTGCCGCCGACCGTGCTTGGTTTCTATGTGCTGGTGGCGCTCGGGTCGCGCAGTCCGCTGGGGCGCTGGTGGATCTCACTCACCGGCCACACCCTCGCCTTCACCTTCACGGGCCTGGTGATCGGTTCGATCCTGTACAGCCTGCCGTTTGCGGTGCAGCCGTTTGCCGCGTCGTTTGCCGGCGTGGATCGCAAATTGATTGCGGCTTCGGCGACGCTGGGAGCATCACCGCTGCGCACCTTTCGGCGCGTGATTGTGCCCCTGTCGGTGCCCGGGATAATCACTGGAGTTGCATTGAGCTTTGCTCACACCATGGGCGAATTTGGCGTGGTGCTGATGGTGGGAGGAAACATCCCCGGCGTCACGCGGACGGTTTCGATTGACATTTACGACCGGGTGCAGGCTTCCGATTATGCGGGCGCGAACAGCACTGCACTTGCGCTGCTCGCTTTTTGCTTCGTGATTCTGCTGATTGTGTACAGCCTGAACCGGAGGGCGTGGCTGGTTGGCCCTGCGAAATAGAGCCATGAGCGATACGCACACGGTCGATCCGGGATCCGTCGCGGCGCAGGCGCCCACCTCCCACCAGCCTGAAACTGCTGTGCTCGACTTGCGGATTCGCAAACGCATGGCCTCGCCCGGAAACGAGTTCATCCTGGAAGTCATGTTGCAGGCTGAACCCGGGTTCACGATTGTGTTTGGCGCGTCGGGAGCGGGCAAGACGACTCTGCTCGATTGCGTTTCGGGGCTGGCCAGACCGGACTCGGGACGCATCGCCATCGGCGAACGCATTTTATTCGATTCCGAACGAGGCACTGACGTAACGGTAGCGAAGCGGCGCGTGGGATACGTGTTTCAGTCCCTGGCATTGTTCCCGCACTTAGCCGTTGAGCAGAATGTCGAGTACGGACTGGCGCACCTGCCGCGGGCGGAGCGGCGAGCACGTGTAACAGCAATTCTGCAGGCGTTCCGCATTGCGCCTCTGGCGGGGCGTTCGGCGCGGGAGATTTCCGGCGGCGAGAGCCAGCGAACTGCACTGGCGCGAACTCTGGTGACCGATCCGACCGTGCTGCTTCTCGACGAACCGCTGGCCGCGCTGGACGCGCCGACGAAAGCCAAGATTATCGACGACCTGCGGGAGTGGAACCGGGCGCATCGTATTCCGATTCTCTATGTCACGCACAGCCGCGAGGAAGTTTTTGCCCTGGGCGAGCGCGTAGTGGTGCTCGATGCCGGGCGCATAGTGGCCGAGGGCACGCCGCACGAGGTCATGCTGGCGCCGATGCAGGAGACGGTTGCCCAACTGGCCGGCTTCGAAAACATTTTCGACGCCGTGGTCGAAGCGGTTCGACCGGAGCGGGGAACGATGACCTGCCGCGTGGCGGGTGAAGGCGCGCCCCTGCTGCTGGAAACTCCGCTGGTGCGGGGAGGCGTGGGAACGCCTCTGCGGGTGGGGATTCGTGCGGGCGACATCCTGCTGGCGACTTCGGCGCCGGTCGGGTTGAGCGCGCGCAACGTGATTCCGGGGCGCATTGTGTCGCTGGAGCGGCGCGACGTGATGATTGTGGCGCGAGTGAAATGTCGCGTCGAGATGGAGGTTCACCTCACGCTGGCCGCGCGCGATGCTCTGCAACTTGAGCCGGGCAAAGAGGTGTGGCTGGTGATCAAGACGCACTCGTGCCATCTGATGCGGAGGTAGGCATCATGGGCGATTCCACGAGAAAACGGAAAGCTGGAACGCTGGCATTGCCGCCCGCGGTGTGGGCGGCATTTCGTTGCGCCATGCACGGAATAGCCAATTGGGCAAGGCTGGGTCGCCGGCCAAATGCACACCGGATGCTGTTCCTATGTGATCAGAATTGAAGTCTTGGCTGATACCAGCCCTGTTTCGCATTAAGTACTTCTTCCTTTTCCATCTCAATTACCGCGACCCACTGGCCCTTGCGCTGTTCCGCAAACACGATCTGGCCGCCGAGAATCTGCCCGGCGGCGGCCGGCGGCAGATCGCGGTGATAGCCAAAGTAGCGCCGCTTCAGGTCTTCCCAGTGATTCACGTTCCGGCGGCCGAGTACCCCCAGAAAACGTTCGAGGATCGGATGCGGAGGCTCATACTTAGTCGAAAACACGAACGCCACATCGAAATGCGAGCGGAAGTCGGCGGCCGACAGCACTTCTTCCAGCGAAAAGTCTTCAATGCGCACGACCTGCACCGGCCGTGTGGTGTAGCCGAGCCAGGGTTCGGTCAACTCCTCGGAGGCCGGCCACGCCGTCAGCGCGTGGGCCATGGGATAGCGCGCCTCGAGAAAACGGACCCCATCCTGGTGCATGACGATGAAATCGCGATAGGCGAGATTGTCTTCGGGAGAGAATCCATAAGGCGGATTCCAGAACCAGCCGGCCACGAATGCGGCGGCGATCAGCGCAATCGCCGCAGGCCAGGAGCGCAGACGCCGGCGCAGCGTGGACACGGCGACGATGATGACCAGTGGGACGGCAGGCAGCATGTAGCGCGCCAGTTCGGCCCCGCCGATCAGGGCCATAGCAACGATGTAGGCGGCTACGACAACCAAAAAGATCATCTGCACTGGGATCGGGATGCGCGGGCGTTCGGAGGCAGCCGAGCTTTGCTCGGCCTGGCCGAGTCGAAGACCCGGCCCCACACGATCCCGGACGGGTGTCAACCGCATGGTCAACAGCATGGCGGCAGTCAGCACCCAGAGGTGCAGATAGCCGAATGCTTGCCAGAGCCGCAGCGCGAGCGCCAGCAGGAATCGCACGGGATGGAGGGTCGCGCCGACGTTGTAGCGGAAGTATTCCGGGTTGCCGAAGACGTATCCGGTGCGGGAATAGTGGTAGGCGTACCAGAGGGCCAGAGGGACAAGAGGAAAGAAGAGTGCGACAGTCTGGCGCGCCGAGGCCGATTCCACCACAGGAGCTAAAGCCCGATTTGACTCAAGCCGGCTATCGCGGCCCTGAAGGGCCGCTGTTCCACGCAGCGTCAGCCACTGTAATCCTTGCCAGCCTGCCAGCGCTATTGGTGCGAGAATCGCCGTTTCTTTCGCCAGCGCGGCGAGCGAGAACCAGAGCGCGACCATTAGCGGCCGATCTTCGAGATAGGCGTCAAGGCCCCAGAAAGTGAGCCCAGCCGCGGCCAGATCCACTTGCGCGAGCGAACTCTGGGCAAAGAACACGGGATACAGCGCCGTGCACAAGGTGGCGGCGACTGCGACTTCAGTGTTAGCGGCGCGCTGTGCCAAGCGGAACAATCCCAGCAGCGAGAAGGCCGCGATCACCAGCATGGCCGCTCGTGTCACCAGCGGAGCAAAACCCACGCACCTCCACCACAAGGCAAGCCAGGCCATCACCAGCGGAGGATGAGCATTCGACACCGTCGAGTGCGGGATCAGGCTGCCGGTGAGAAAAATGTCGCGCGCGGCAGGGACGTAGTATCCCGCTTCGTCCCAAAAATAAGGAAGCTGGAGCAGGGGCGCATGCAGCAGAAAAATCGCGACGAAGACGACAGCGAACACTAACGCCGGATGGGGAGAACGCATGGGAGAGGACATTCTATGTCAGACACCAGGCGTCAGGCGTCAGACCTCAGACTTCAGACTTCAGTCACAAGACCGACGCGTAAATCGCGAGAGCTGAGGTCTGAAGTCGGAGGTCTGGTTTCAGTGCACCGGTCCCGGCGGCGCCATGCGGGGATCGAGTTTGATCTCGCCGAACGCGGTCTCGTACCCGACCACGTTCTGCTGCAGAAGTCCAAGCAGTGCCTTGGCTTGCTGCGGGCTCAGATAGACGCCCTGGAAATTCTTGATCTCGACCTGGGTTTCCGATTGCTGCTGCAGCGTGCCGAAAACAAGAAAAAAGTCCCATATGTTGACGCGCATTTGCACGCTGTTGGCATAGTTCTCCCGGTAACTTGTGTCATTGACCAGCTTCACGTTAGGTTGCGTTGGCAGGCTCATGGCGGAAAGTGTACTGAGTTTATAGGTGGGAAGGAAAGAGCGCAGTCTACGGGCCGAAAGCGCTCCTGCATGACCGCTGGTGCAGTTGACACAAAGTGTCATCGCATTGATGGTTTATGGCTGGCGGCGGGCTGGCGGATTTCTTTCCCCAAGTTACTGTTTGCCTGTCTGTTCGCTGAAAACAAAGGACTTGGCTCGTTACTTTGGGCAATACCTTTTGGCGCGCAAAGTGCGGTAGATTGAGTATGTTTCCGATGGCAATTGGAGATTTGCGGGCTATGACGCAAAACAACGATCACGGGATGATGGAAGAGATCGTCCTTCCTGAAAACCTGCTCCCCCTGGAGTCGGTGTTGGGTGCGGGAGTCTCAGCGCTGGACCTGTGCATGGTTCTGGCCAGGATTTTTCGCGTGCAGTACACCGAGGTTGCCCTCATGCGGCTGGAGAAAGGCTTGCTGCGCTTCATCTTTCCCGAACATCTGCGCACCACAGGCGCCATCCCGCTGTCGAGCAAGGCAGTGGCGGCGCACACGGCGCTGAGCAAGAAAGCGGAGATCTTCAACAACTTTGCTCGAGTGAAGCACGCCAGTATTTTTGAGACCATTAAACCGACCACGGTGGATTCAGAAGAACCGCCGCCGGCTCCGATTCAGAAACTGATGTCGGTGCCGATCATGGACAAGGGGACCGCCGTGGTGGGCGTGATTCAGATTTCGCGCAAAGGGCTCGATGCGCGCTTCGCGCAAGACTTCAGCCGCGACGATCTGCATGATCTCGAGATCGTGGCAGGATTGCTTGCTACGGCTCCGGCGCTGTTGGCGAACTAGAATCTAACCACAGAGAACACAAAGAATCACAGTGGAACTCCTCTGTGGAACTCTGTGCCCTCTGTGGTTCAGGTTTTCAGCACGTAGTCTTCGCGAATACCCGCAGGTCCTTCCCCGTCATTTCCTTCGGCTCATCCACGCCCAGCATTCCCAGCAAGGTCGGTGAAATATCGCGCAGCGAGCCTCCAGCCTTCAGCGTGAACTGCTTGGCGTTTTCCGCCACGACAATAAAGGGCACAGGATTAGTTGTATGGGCCGTGTGCGGCCCACCAGTCGCAGGATCGACCATGAGTTCGGCGTTGCCGTGATCGGCAGTGATAAGCATGGCTCCGCCCTTGGCGCGAACGACTTTTTCTATGCGCTCGAGGCAGGCGTCGACAGTTTCGACAGCCTTCACCGTCGGTTCGATCTTGCCCGAGTGTCCGACCATGTCGGCATTGGCGAAGTTCACGATCATCACGTCGAACGTTCCCTCCTCGGTGGCTTTGACGACTGCGTCGGCAATTCCGGCGGCGCTCATCTCCGGCTTGAGATCGTAAGTTGCGACTTTGGGCGACGGCACCAGGATGCGGTCCTCGCCGGGAAACGGTTGCTCGACTCCGCCATTGAAAAAATAGGTGACGTGCGCATATTTTTCAGTCTCGGCGACACGCAGGTTGCGCATCTTCTGGCTGGCCATGACGTTTGCCAAAATGTTGGCCAGCGATTCGGGGGGAATGACTACCGGCAGGCTGAAATTCTTGTCGTACTGCGTCATGCAGACGTAGTGCAGGTTCTTGGGCACGCGGTCGCGCGGAATCGTGGCGTCGAGATCGGCGGCGCCGGGCAGATCGCTGCCGCCCTGCTCGTTCAGTCCGCTGTTGCGCGTGAGGGCCCGGGTGATCTGGCGAACACGGTCAGCGCGGAAGTTGAAGCAAATGCAGGCATCGCCGTCGCGAATGGTGGCGAGTGGCTGCCCGCTTTTGTCGGTGCAGACAAAAGGCACGACAAATTCGTCGGTCACTCCCTTGTTGTACGACTCTTTCATGCCCTGCACCGGATCGGTCTGCTTGCCGCCTTCGGCGTCAGCGAAGACCATAGCGTTGTAGGCCTTGGCAATCCGCTCCCAGCGCCGGTCGCGGTCCATGGCGTAGTAGCGGCCGTTGACGGTGGCGATCTTGCCGCAGTTGTACTCGCGCATTTTCTGTTGCAATTGCTCGAGGTAGCCGGCGCCGTTCGTGGGCAGCGTGTCGCGGCCGTCCATGAAGGCGTGGACGAAAACGCGCTCCAGGCCACTCTGCTTCGCCATTTTCAGCAGCGCATAAAGATGCGTCTGCTGCGAATGCACGCCGCCATCGGAGACCAGTCCAAACATGTGCAGGCGACGCTCGCCGCTACGCGCGTGCTTGATGGCGTCGAGCAGCACGGGATGCTTAAACAGGTCGCCGTTCTGGATCATCAGGTCAATGCGGGTGATGTCCATGTGCACGATGCGTCCGGCGCCGATGTTGAGATGCCCAACTTCGCTGTTGCCCATCTGGCCTTCGGGCAGGCCGACATAAGGCCCGCTGGTGTGAATCAGCGAGTTGGGATACTCCCGCAGCAACCGGTCGTAGGTGGGCTTGCGCGCGAGCGCGATGGCGTTGGCTTTGGTTTCGGCTCGATATCCCCAGCCGTCGAGAATGATGAGTATGAGAGGTTTAGGACGGGACATGAGAAAGCTTCTAGCTCCTCTCTATGAAAAAGATTCGTCGCCACGGATTTTCGCGGATGAACACGGATCATCTTGTGTCCAGAAATAGCCCACAGGAACGTGTGCGTATCGAGGAGAGCCTTCATTTGTAGAACCAATCCTCGATTTCCTTCGGCAGCGGGTCCTTGAAGTCGTCGGGAACGACAAACTCGCCTTTGGCACTCCCGAGGATCCGTTTCCTTGGCCCCGTATCGACCGGAACGAGCTTTGCCACCGGCTTGCCAGCCTTCGCGATGACTACCTCCTCGCCCAAGGCGACGCGCGCTAACAGCTTGGAAAGATGGGTCTTAGCCTCGTTAATGTTGACTTCCATGGGCTTCATTGTGGACTAAGTCCTTAGCTAAGTGAAGGTCAGAATCCCATACGGTCATCTGCCGACGGACCGTATGTTGCCGGCAGCGGCGTCTCGTTCAATCGCAGGTAAACGCCAAGCTGCGCGCGATGGTGCACCAGGTGGTTCATGAACATCTGCCGGTACGCCAGAAACCGCGATCCGCTGAAGAGGGGTTTGCCCTTGAAACTCAGCTTCCAGGGTTCGTTCCAGGCCGAATCCGGGGTTTTCATAAGCACCTCGCGCACCTTTGCCGCGCCCTCATCAAACGCTTTCACTAATTGCTCGGGCGACTCGAAAGGAGGACGGGGCTGCGGCGGGCCAGCACCGAAGTCGAGCTCGGGCGTCGTCAGAATGGTGTGACCAAACCCGGCGAGTTCAGCCACATGCGGCGCGAGTTTGCCCAGCGGCATGGATTTGGGGTGAGGCGCAAAGTCAGCCTTAATTGGAACGCGTTCCAGTATGGCGCGTGTCTTCTTGGCTTCCTCATCGAATTCAAGCAAAAGTAAGTCGCTGATCATGTCGTCTCCTCAACTCTGTCGGGCGCCACAGGATCGTCTCCACACAGGAGCTCTTGGGCGGTCACAAGCTACTTCTTCGATTCCTTCTCCAACTCGGTGATCTGTCGATCAAGTTCCTGGGATTTCGCCGCAAATGCCTTCCGTCCAATTTCGCCGCCGGCCTGCATGGACTCGGACATGATCGCGGGCAGCTCTCGAAGGATCTTCTGGCCCGCCGGTGAAGAATAAAAAGCCGTGACGGCGGCCAGGTCCGTCTTGGTTAGGTGCTTCTGATATATCGGCACGATGGCGTCCACTAGTTCGTCTATGGGCAGCGAGGCGAAGAGCGTGTCGAAGATCTTGTCCAATTTCGCCAACTGCTCGGGTGTAGCATCCGGGACTTTCTGCTTAAACTCCTCTTCGGCACCGGTGCGCATTTGCTTGGCCATGCCGTCCAGCACCTGGACCATCTGCTCGCGGGCATGCATCAGGTCTAGAAACCTGATTATTTCCGCCCTATCAGGAACACCGGTGTTATCCGACTGCGCCCTACTCGCCAGCGGGGCCGCCAACAAGCAACACAAGAGGACGCCCAAACTTACTTTCCTCATAAGAGTCTCCGACTCCTTCGTAAATCGTCGTTATCCGTGATATTTCAGCGCCTTCAGCCCCAAAAACCGCGCCGCGCCGCCCAGTTCTTCCTCGATCCGCAGCAACTGGTTGTACTTGCAAATGCGGTCGGTGCGCGAGGCGGAGCCGGTTTTGATCTGGCCCGCGCCCGTGGCGACGGCGAGATCGGCGATGAACGTGTCTTCGGTTTCGCCGGAGCGGTGCGAGATCACCGAGGTGTATCCGTTGCGGCGCGCCAGATCAATGGCATCGAGCGTTTCGCTGACCGTGCCGATCTGGTTCACCTTGATCAGGATCGAATTGGCCACGCCCTTGTCGATTCCTTCCTGCAGGAACTGGATGTTGGTCACGAAAATATCGTCGCCCACCAACTGAATCTTCCCGCCCAGCTCTTTGGTGAGACTGGCCCAGCCGTCCCAATCTTCTTCGGACAACCCGTCTTCAATCGAGACGATCGGGTAATCGTTGACCCACTTTGCCCACCAGCGCACCATTTCGTCAGAACTTTTGGCGGACTTGTCGGATTTCTTGAAGACGTATTTGCCGTCCTGATAGAACTCGCTGGCCGCCGGATCGAGCGCGATCGCGATTTCTTCTCCCGGCTTGTAGCCAGCCTTCGAAATCGCCTCCAAAACAACTTCGATCGCTTCCACGTTGGATTTGACCGAAGGCGCGAAGCCGCCCTCATCGCCGACGGCGGTGTTGTAGCCGCGCTTTTTCAGCACGCCTTTCAGCGTATGAAAAACCTCCACTCCCCAGCGCAGGGCCTCGGAAAACGATGGCGCGCCCACCGGCACGACCATGAATTCCTGGAAGTCGACGTTGTTGTCGGCATGCGCGCCGCCGTTGAGGATGTTCATCATCGGAATGGGCAGCGTGTTGGCGCCGGCGCCGCCCAGGTAGCGATAAAGCGGAACCTGCAGGCTCTGAGCGGAGGCGCGCGCGGCGGCCATGGAAACTGACAAGATTGCGTTTGCGCCGAGGCGGCCTTTGTTCTCTGTGCCGTCGAGTTCGATCATCTTCTGATCGAGGGCGCGCTGATCGGAGGCGTCCATGCCTCCCAGGGCGTCGGCGATTTCCCCGTTGACGTTCTCGACAGCTTTGAGCACGCCTTTGCCCAGGTATCGGTTGTTATCGCCATCGCGCAATTCGACCGCCTCATGCTCGCCGGTCGAGGCGCCGCTGGGAACAATGGCACGGCCGACCGTTCCGCCGGCCAGTTGAACTTCCGCTTCCACGGTAGGATTGCCGCGCGAATCGAGAACCTGCCGCGCCTTGATTTCTGTAATATTCATATTCATGCCCTTCTTACCTTCCTTTTCCAAGTATGTAGGTTGTGAATCGTCGTCCATGCTGACCACACCTTCGGAGTCAGAGGAATATACAGCCAGACGCCGCCCGGTCAGGTAGCCGATGCCTCTATAAGTCTTTGCCATGTATGCGTGAAGCCTTCGATTATATCGGATGGGGAAGAACAGAATGTGACGACAGACACAGTTGTTGGAGGCGATTTCCGAGCTTGGGAATTGGCCATTCGGCCACTGCCACGCCCCTCTTATCTCGGCTGATTCCCCATGCACTGTCTGCCGCTTGTTCTAGCTGGTGCTACGGGTCTAAAGTTAAAGAATATCGGGATTTTCGGGAGGCACCCCATGCGCAAGTGGACGCTACTTCCATGCCTGCTGCTGGCGACAATGTTGGCAGCGCAGACCAACTCCCCCGTGCCGGCAGGAACCGCGCTGACGGTGCGGCTGGAGACGACGCTCGCCACATTTAGCAACCGGGTTGGTGATCCTTTTCGGGGCAGCATTACGCAGCCCATCGTCATGGACGGCAAGACGGTCATTCCTGCAGGGACGATCATCGAGGGCCGTGTCACCAAAGTGAGTGAGCCGCGCCGCATCTCAGGCAAGCCGACCATCGGCATTCTTCCCGAAGCCGTGATTCTTCCGACCGGAGAACGCTACTACCTGGATGCCACTCTCACCGACACCAATATCCCCGGCAGCGATGTAAACGCCGAAGGCCAGTTCAAAGGATCAGGCCACGATAGACACGACACGCTCGAGCAGGGCGGAGGCACCGCCGGGGGCATGCTCATCGGCGGATTGGTCGGAGGCCCGGTCGGAGTTCTTGTGGGAGGAACGATTGGGGCGGGATCCGCGACCGCTCATTGGCTGAGCAAGCATCGGTCCGCAACCCTGCCTGCGGGAACGCAACTCACGCTGGAATTGAATCGCCCGCTGACCATGACGCCAACCGTGGCCAGTAACGGGGGAAGCAAGTAGAGCAAGTCTGATCCAGCCTTCTAAGAAGCGCCGGACCGATTCAGGTCCGGCGTTTTTGTCTACACCTGCTTGGAGGATTCGCCAATCGGGCGTGCCACCTTGTTCTTCTGGTAATATCTACTACCCTTGAATGATTTCCCTTAAACGAACTTGGGGATGGGTTCCCATGTCCAACAAAAACGTCTGGCGATCGGTAATCGAGATCAGTTTCATCATTTTCCTTTTCTACTCAAACCTTCTGATGGGAGAGTTTGAGCGCTCAGGCATGGGGCGGAAGAGGGGTTTGGCATGGGCGATCGGGGACGTCTTCACCTCCGCCAATTTTGCAATCGCCGCGGTGGCTGCCCTCATCGGGTACATCCTCTTTGAATTTCTTAGAAAACAGTTCTAGTACGAAGCTGTTCTCACGCACCGAACAGCAGTTCCCCTTCGCTGACTACCTGCAGTTCGATCCAGCCTTCGAGGGGCAGAGAATCCACGGGCAGGCGGTTCTGCCACAAGCTGAAGCGCAGTCGCAGCTTGCTGGTGGGGGCAACGCTGGCGGCCTTGCGGTCGGTAATCTCGCTTGTCCTTTGGTCAGGGACACGTTCCGCGGGAATGCTCGGAGTCGCCAGCAGCCAGGTGAGGGGCAGCTTGAATTCGAAGTTACGAAGCAGAGCAACTTTGACGCTGTCGTCTACGGTCGCAAATGACGCCAACGCTCGCTCTGTCCCGTTCTCGATCTTCCACTCCTTGAGCCTGCGTTGGTGAGCGGCGGCATCAATGCGGAGCGTGCGCCGAGGACGCGGTTCGCCGACAGCCCACGATTCCACGTTCACCACAAGTTCAAAATCCGCCTCCGGAACCTTCTCCTTGAAGTCGAGGCGGCCATAAAGGTGCGTCGCATCGATGCCGGCATACACGGAGTCGAGCAGGAATTGCTTGCCGTGCATTGCTCCGGCTCGATGGTCGGCGGTGTAGGCCGCCGCGCCCATCCACTCGAAGTAGCGAATCTTGTCGCCGCTCACGCGGGGATGAATGTAGGCGGTCTGCGGCACGAAAGCGGGACGAACCTCAACGCCGGTGATGGGCTGCGCGAGATAATCCGGCGGCGAAGCGTCGAGGGCCTGGTAGACGTTCGACAAATGCTTGCGGTAAAGCTCGTCAAAATCACGGTCGTTGGCCGAGTGATGCTCGGGCCCGTACCACCAGTTCCAGTCGCTGCCTTCGGCGATGAGAATCTCGTCGAAAGCCAGCTTGCGTTGACCTTCGTTGGCGCGAGCTGCACTTTGCGCGAAGAACTCGCGGGCGTGGTGCAGGTAGTCCCAGGCGCGATTGTCTTCTGGAGCGCCGATCCACACGTTAAAGTTCGCGTTGATCCAGGAACCCGGCACGAGCGACGTCAGTTTGCCGAACTCTTTGTGGCGCGCAATGGCCTCGTGGATCGTCACCGCTTCGAGACCCGGCTCGCGCTGCAGGCTGTCGTAAAAACGCCGCAGGAACTCGCGTCCCGATTTCGGGTAGTACTCCCAGGCGTTTTCGCCGTCGAGAATGATCGAGATCACCGCGTCGCGGCCTTTGGCGAGCACGGGTTTCGCTGCTTCCTTTATGTTGCCCAGCAAATGCTTTGCGGCTTCGGCGGGAGCCATGCCGGAATAAACGAAGCCGATGAGATCGGAAATGGTGTGATCGCGGAATACCAGATGCATCGCCGTCGAACCGTTCTCGTAGCGATGAATGTTGTAGAGCTTTTCGGCGAGATTGGCGGGCAGGCGGCCATTTCCGTCGCGGGCGAAAAACAATCCCGCGCTGCGGCCGAGCACGCCTTCGTCGGTGGCCATCCATTCGATGCCCACACTGGCCGCGATGGCCAGCACTTCCTCGGACAAGCTGCCCTCCGACGGCCAGACGCCTTTCGGGCGCAGGCCAAAGACTTGCTCGTGCAGATCGAGACCGCGTTTGAGCTGCTCGCGCGCGTCCTCGGGGTGACGAAACCGATTCTGCGGCAGCGGCAGGCCCGGTGACGAAACCGCTCCCACACTGGTATCGCAGACCAACGGCAGAATCGGGTGATAGAAAGGTGTGGCCGAGAGTTCGATGGAACCTTTCCTGGCTGCCTCGGCATGCGCAGGAAGTACTCGCCCCAGCAATTCCTTTTCGCGCGTAATGACGAATTTCTGATCGTCGAGCGAATAGTGATGTCCTTTAGAAACGAGTGCGGCGATGTCCTTTTCTTCCAGAAAGAACTCGTCGAACCAGGCAATCTGCGACAGGACTTGCAGGTCGGTGAAGTCCTGCGGCTGGAAATATCGCTCCGCCCGTTCGGGATGGTCTCCATGCTCCCGAAACCGCTCCCAAAGTTCGCGATAGCGCGGGTAACGCCCGATTACATTCTGCGGATTTGCCTGAAAGAGGTACTGCAGGGCAAAGCGGCGCTCGTCGAGCGATAAATCCTTCGCCGGCTTCGCCGCAACGCTCAGGAATGGGTCCTGCGCGGTCCCAGCCGCGTAATCCTGAATCTGCACCATCAACGAAGGCACGAGGTTGAAGTTCTGATGAACGTTGGGAAATTCATCGAGCAGCTTGACCATGCCGTAATAATCCTTAAGAGCGTGCAGTCGCACCCACGGCAGGCGATACTCGCCGGTAACCAGGTCTTTGTAGAACGGCTGGTGCTGGTGCCAAAGCAGGATGACACGCAGGGTAGGCATGGCTGGAGAAGTCAGGATAGCATGCGGATTTCCGTCCGACGAACCGCAGCTCAACCGACTTCACGGCCGGCTGAACCGGCCCGCCTTCTTTCCCCGCTACTTTTTCTGATTCTGAATCAGCACCAGATCAGATGGCGAGTCGCCGCGAATGAGGGCCAAAGTCTTGCCATCGGCGGACCACTGATACGAGTAGATTTTCAGCGAGGTAAAGTTGGTGAGCTGGTGCCCGGCTCCTCCGTCCAGCGGCTGCAGCCAGAGATTGTCCACGCCCTTTTCGCGTACAGGATAGACGAAGCCCTTGCCGTCCGGGGTGAAGAGTAAACGTCCGCTGTGGCGCACGTCATAATCGAAATTGCGCAAAACCTGCCCGGAGTCG
>Ga0335078_10007461_pt1 | contig 16207 bp, 13 predicted proteins | sample Lox_Sample_32_FD_206711 | JGI IMG/M metagenome (GOLD analysis project Ga0335078, IMG submission 206711) | Soil microbial communities from Loxahatchee National Wildlife Refuge, Florida, United States - Lox_Sample_3.2 | ecosystem: Environmental > Terrestrial > Soil > Wetlands | place: USA...
CGGCGGCTCGGCGGCGGGCGGCGCCGCCGAAATGTCGGAGGAAAATTTCGACCGGCAGATCGACTACAATCTCAAAAGCGTGTTTCTCACCTGCCGCCACGTTATCCCGGTGATGATCGAGAAGTCCGGTGGCGGCGCCATCGTCAACACCGCATCGACGTCCGGCATGCGCTATACCGGCTCGCCGCAGATCGGTTACGCGACGTCGAAGGCCGCCGTCATCCAGTTCTCGCGGGTGACAGCCGTGCAATATGCCAAGTATGGTATCCGCGTGAATACTGTGGTGCCGGGCCAGATGCACACGCCAATGGTCGAAGCGCGGCTGGCCAAGCAGCGCACCGGCGGCGACGTCGAGGCCTTGCTCAAATCGCGCGTCGCCCGCATTCCGCTGGGTTTCATGGGCGACGGCCGCGACACCGCCAACGCCGTCCTTTTTCTCGCTTCCGATGAAGCGCGCTTCATCACCGGCACCGAAATCGTGGTCGACGGCGGCATGACCGTGCGCTGCGACTGAGCAACTCAACATCGGTACAATCATGGCCATCCGCTCCGACGATCTGACGCCGACCATCGCGCCGCCCGATCCCAATCCGAAGAAACCGCGGCTGCAATTGCCGCCGCTAGCCTGCGACTCGCATTTCCATGTGTTCGGGCCGCATGCGAAATTTCCTTACGCGCCGAACCGGCCGTTCACGCCGGCCGACGCGCCCAAGGAAGAGTTGTTCCGGCTGCACGAATTCCTGGGCTTTCAACGCGGCGTGTTCGTGCAGTCGGTCTGCCACGGCACCGACAATTCCGTGCTGGTCGATATGCTTGCCGCCGGCAAAGGCCGCTACCGCGGTTCTGCGCTGCTCGATCCCGACACGCCGGACGCGGAAGTCGAACGGCTCGACGAAGCAGGTGTGCGCGGCGTGCGGCTGCACTTTTTCGGCGGCCATCTCGGCCCGCCGAAGCCGCGCGAAGACGTCTTGCGCATCATCGAGAAGGCGGCCCCCTATGGTTGGCACATCCAGATTCATACCGGCGGCCACGGCGTTCTCGATCTCTACGAATTCATCACCTCGATCGAGGCTCCGGTGGTGATCGACCACGTCGGACGGATCGATATTGGCGAAGGACTTTCGGGCAAGACTTTCTCGGTGCTGCGGCGACTTCTCGACCGCGGCAATATCTGGGTGAAGCTTTCCGGCACCGATCGCATCTCCAAGCAGAAATACCCCTACGCCGACGCGGTCGCATTCCCGCGCGATCTCGCCGCGCACGCGCCTGAGCGCGTGGTCTGGGGCACCGACTGGCCGCATCCGAACCATGCCGCCGTGCCCAATGACGGCGAGCTCGTCGATCTTATCGCCGAGATCGCGCCGGATGCCCGTACGCGCCAGCTTATGCTGGTCGATAATCCGGCGCGACTGTTCGGATTTTGAGTGGATGCCATGACGAAGAAGACCCTCGGGAAGCTTCCGGCCGACGCCTTCGGCATGCTGGAATTGCCGGCGTTGCCGCGCGAACTCGTCGACGGCTTTCGCAGCTTGCCGGATCTCACCGGCACGACGTCGGACGTGATGGATGAGCTCGGCATCGTCGGCGCCATACCGGCGGCGGTGCTGCGGCCGAACGATCCGGCCGCCCGCGTGGTCGGCCGGGCGCTGACTGTCCGCAACATCGCCGCTGCCGCGCCGGTGCCGGACAAGGTCAAGGCCGGAGTATCGGGGCTCGGGGAGATCGAGGCGCACAATCTGGCCGAGGCCGGCGACGTTCTGGTGGTGCAGGGCGTCGACCAAGTGTCCAACTTAGGCGGCATGTCGGCGACGATCGGCCGCCGCCAGGGCGAAATCGGCGCCATCGTCGACGGCGGCGCGCGCGACGTCGATCATTCCCGCGCTATCGGGCTGCCGGTGTGGTCGCGCAGCGTCAGCCCGATTACCGGAAAATGGCGCGTCGAAACTGTGGCCGTGAACAAGCCGGTGACGATTTGCGGCCTAGCTGTGAACCCCGGCGATCTCGTGCTGGCCGACGAAACCGGCGTCTGCTTCGTTCCGCGCGCGCGCGCGGGGGAAGTGCTGGCGCGGGCGCAGCACAACGCGGCCGCGGAAAAGCTGCGCGAGGAGAAGATCGCCTCCGGCGTTCCGATCGCCGAACTCGTCGGCAAGGTGAAATAGCTCGCGCGCTCCACTGTGTCTGCACGGAAGGCTTGGCGGCGGGGCTACTCGCCGGTGATGCCGAGCTTCTTGATCGTGTCCGGCCACGTCCCAAATTCCTTCGCCAGCCGCGCCGCAAAGGCCTCGTGGCCGAGCATGCCGTGCATGCCGTTGCCGGCAAGGCGCTGCTTGATCGCAGGCATGGCGATGATTGCAAACAGCGCCTGTTCGAGCTTGTCGCGCGTCTGGGCCGGCGTGCCGGCAGGCAAAAATACGCCGTACCAATTCTCCATCACGACGCTCGGCAGACCGAGCTCCGTGGTCGTCGGCAGGTCGGGCAACAGCGGTGAGCGCTGCTCGGCGAAAAGAGCGAGCGCCTTGACCGATCCGGCCTGCACCAGCGGCAGCAAGACCGGCAAATCGGCGTTGAGCATGTCGACATGGCCGCCGAGCAGATCGTTGATCGCCGGCGCGGCGCCGCGATAGGGCACATGAGTTATTTTCACGCCCGCCGCGGCATTGAGCATTTCGACGGCGATATTCATCGTCGTGCCCGGTCCCGCCGAGCCATAGGTGAGCTTCTGCATCTTCGCCTTGTTGATGAGTTGCGGCAAAGACGCAACGTCGAGATCTTTGTTGACGACGAGCAGCGACGGCACCAAGCCGACCAGCATCACCGGCTCGAATGATTTGACCGGGTCATAGGCCGTTGGCGGCTTCAGGATTGGGCTGAGCACCTGCGATCCGAGGCTGGCAAGCAGCACGGTGTTGCCGTCCGGCGCGGCGTGCGCCACGTATTCCGAGGCGATCGCGCCGCCGGCACCGCCGCGATCGTCGACGATCACATTGGCGTTGAGCTTCGGGCCCAATTCATTGGCGAGGAGGCGCGCCAATTGATCGACCGGACCGCCCGCGGCGAACGGCACGACGATCTTGACAGTGTCGGCCAGTCCCGGCGTCGCAAATAGCGACGGCACGATGCAGCATAGGCCGAAAAGCCAGCCCCGAAAGCGCGGCATTGTCTTCCTCCCGGCGATTATTGTTCAGTGGTCAGCACGCCACCTTACCGCAAGTGCGCGCGGCATCGATAATTTTCTGCAGGCCGTCGCGGCCCGGATAGCCGAGGATGGCGACGCCGTCGATGACGAAGGACGGCGTCGCGGCAAGGCCGAGCGAATTGCCCAGCGCCACGTGCGCTTTCATCATCGCGGTGATTTCGTCGCTGTCGCCGAGCTTGGTCAGGACCCGTTCGTCAAAACCGAGCGTGTGCGCGATTTCGAGCGCCCGCAATCCGTCCGTCACGCCGCGCCGCGCATAGATTTCGTGATGGAACTCATAGAATTGCCGCGGCGTGCCGAGCTTCGCCACCGCGAGCTCGACGCGGCTTGCGGCAATCGACGCAATGCCAAGCACGGGATAGGGTACCAGCACCAGGCGAAGCTCGGGATCGACGGCGACCATGTCGGCAATGTCGCCGGAGGCGATGCGGCAATAAGGGCAATTGAGATCGTAGAATTCGACCAGCGTCGTCGTGCCGTTGGGATTGGCGGCAACGACCACGCCGGGCAGTTTGTCGATCGGTGCGACAAGCTTGACGCTGTGGTTCGGCAACCGCTGGCCGTCGTCATTGCGCAGTGGAAACTCCGAGACGAGTTGCATTGCGCGGTCGCGGGCCTGCGCGCCGGCGTCGACGGTCGGAACCAGGACGGCAGCAGCGGCGAGCACGCCGGACAGCAGGGTTGGGAACAGCCTTTTCATTGCCGGATTTCTAATGATGCCTCACGATGCTCGGCAGAGGCGGTTTTATTGTTCGACCACGCCCTCGGGCGCGGTTTCGAGTTTGAATGCGGCCGCGAACAGCGCGCGCGTGTAATCGGTTTTAGGGCTACGAAACAGCTCGGCGGCCTCGCCCGCCTCGACGACCAGACCGTGCCGCATCACCAGCAAGCGGCTGGCCAGCGCCGCGACGACCCGCAAGTCGTGCGAGATGAACAAATAAGTGAGATTGTGCCGCTTCTGCAGATCGCGGAGCAGATCCACCATCTGCGCCTGGATCACCATGTCGAGCGCGCTGGTCGGCTCGTCGAGCACGATGAAGCTCGGTTCCAGCACCAGCGCGCGCGCCATCGCGATGCGTTGGCGCTGGCCGCCGGAAAATTCGTGCGGAAAGCGAAAACGCATGTCCGGGCTCAGCCCGACGTCGCGTAGCGCCTGCACGACGCGCTCGTCGCGCTGGCTGCTCGACATTTGCGGCTGATGGACTTTGAGACCTTCCTTGATGATGTCGGCGACCGACATGCGGGGCGACAGCGATCCGTAGGGATCCTGGAACACGATTTGCATGTCGCGGCGATGCGGACGCATTTCCTTGAACGTCAGGCCTTGCAGGTCGCGGCCCATGAACGCGATCAGCCCTTCCGAAGAGATCAAGCGCAGGATGGCGCGCCCGAGCGTCGATTTGCCCGAGCCGGATTCGCCGACCACGCCGAGCGTCTCGCCTTTGCGCAATTCGATGGTCAGGCCGTCGCAGGCTTTGACGTGGCCGACGGTCTTGCGCATGAGCCCGCGCGTAATCGGGAACCAGACCTTGAGATGCTCGGTCTTCAACAGCACCGGCGCGTCGGGCTGCGGCGGCGCCGGATCGGGCCGCGGCTCGGCCTGCATGAGCGCGCGCGTATAGGGGTGCTCGGGCGAGGAGAAAACGCGCTCGACCGCGCCATGCTCGACGATCTTGCCGTCCTTCATCACGCAGACGCGTTGGGCGATTTTGCGCACGATGCCGAGGTCGTGGGTGATGAACAGAAGCGACATGTGCAGCCGCGACTGGATGTCCTTCAACAGCGCGATGATCTGCGCCTGCACGGTGACGTCGAGCGCCGTCGTCGGTTCGTCGGCGATCAGCAGATCGGGCTCGTTGGCGAGTGCCATGGCGATCATCACGCGCTGGCGCTGGCCGCCGGAAAGCTGATGCGGATAGGCTTTGAGCCGGGTCTGCGGATCGGGAATGCCGACTTGGGTGAGCACCTCCACCGTGCGCTCGCGGGCCGGCTTTCCGGTCAGGCCGCGATGGAGCAGCAGGATTTCGCCGATCTGCTTCTCGATCGTGTGCAGGGGGTTGAGCGAGGTCATCGGCTCCTGGAAGACGATGGTGATATTGTCGCCGCGCACCCGCCGGATTTCGCGTTCCGAGAGCTTCAATAGATCGCGGCCGTGGAACTTGATGCTGCCCGATGGATGATGCGCCATCGGATATGGCAGCAGCCGCAGGATCGACAGCGCCGTCGCCGATTTGCCGGAACCGGATTCGCCGACCAGCGCCAGGCATTCGCCTTTGACGATGTCGAAGGAGATACGATCGACCGCCAGCGTCTCGCGTCCGCTGGAGCGGAAAGCGATCGACAGATCGCGGACCGAAAGACAAAGCTCTCCGCTCATGCGAACGTCTTCCGTGGATCGAAGGCGTCGCGCACCGCTTCACCGATGAAGATCAAAAGCGACAGCATCAGCGCGACGGTGAAGAACCCGGCCAGCCCGAGCCAGGGCGCCTGCACATTGGCCTTGGCCTGCGACAGCAGTTCGCCGAGCGACGGCGAGCCCGGCGGCAGACCGAAGCCGAGAAAGTCGAGCGCCGTAAGCGTCATCACCGACGACGACATGATGAACGGCAGGAACGTCATGGTCGCCACCATGGCGTTCGGCAACAGATGCCGGAACATGATCACCTTGTTGGAAACGCCAAGCGCGCGCGCCGCCTGGATATATTCGAAATTGCGGCCGCGGAGGAATTCCGCCCGCACCAGGCCGACAAGCCGTACCCAGGAGAACAGCAACAGGATGCCGAGCAGCACGAAGAAGCCCGGCACCAACACCGAGGAAATGATCAGCAGCAGATAAAGCTCCGGCACCGAAGTCCAGATTTCGATGAAGCGTTGAAACAGCAGGTCGGTCCAGCCGCCGAAATATCCCTGCACCGCGCCGGCGGCGACGCCGATGACCGACGATACGATGGTCAGCACCAAGCCGAACAGCACCGAAATGCGAAAGCCGTAGATCATCCGCGCCAGCACGTCGCGACCCTGATCGTCGGTGCCGACCCAGTTGTATTCCAGCGTGCCGCATTTGGCGTAACCGTTCTTGGCGGCAAACTCGCAATCGGCGGGTGTCAACATCCAGGTCGGCTTGGAGGGAAACGCCGACGGCGGATTGTCGTTGATGGTGTTGTAGGAGAAGCGGATCGGCGCCCAGATTTCGATGGCGTTGTGCTCGTCGAGGAATTTCTGCAAATGCGGGTCGCGATAATCGGCCGCGGTGCCGAGATCGTCGCCGAAGTCGGTGTCGGGATAGGTGAAGAACACCGGGAAGAAGGTCTTGCCGTCGAAATGAACGAACAGCGGCTTGTCGTTGGCAATGAACTCGGCGAACAGCGACGCCACGAAGAGGACGAGAAATATCCACAAGGACCAGTAACCGCGCCGGTTGGCCTTGAAATTGTGCCAGCGCCGCGCATTCAGCGGAGAGAATTCGAAGCCGCGCGGCAGTCCAGCCAGTCCGAGCGGACCGGCCGGCTCGAGGTCCGGCTTCAGCTCCGCCGGGATTCCCGGCTCGATCTCGGCTTCTGCGCTTTCGGGAAGAATCTTGGCGTCCACCTCACACCTCCCGCGTCTCGAAATCGATGCGCGGATCGATCCAAGTATAGGTGAGGTCGGAGATCAGATTTACGACAAGTCCAACCAGCGCGAAGATGTAGAGATTGGCAAACACCACCGGATAGTCGCGGTTGAGCACGCTTTCAAAGCTCAACAGGCCAAGGCCGTCGAGCGAGAAGATCGTCTCGATCAACAGCGAGCCGGCGAAGAACGCGGAGACGAACGCCGCCGGGAACCCGGCAATGACCAACAGCATGGCGTTGCGGAAGATATGCCCGTACAGCACCTGATGCTCGGAGCAGCCTTTGGCGCGGGCGGTGAGCACGTATTGCTTGCGCAGCTCCTCAAGAAACGAGTTCTTGGTCAGCAGCGTCATGGTTGCAAATGCGGCGAGGCCCATCGATACGATCGGCAACGTCAGATGCCAGAAATAATCGAGGATTTTCTCCCACCATGGAAACTGTGACCAGCCTTCCGAGGTCAGTCCGCGCAGCGGAAAAATCTGCCAAAACGAGCCGCCGGCAAACAACACGATGAGCAGGATCGCAAACAGGAATCCGGGGATGGCGTAGCCGACGATGATGACGCCGGACGTCCATACGTCGAATTGCGAGCCGTCGCGCACCGCTTTGCGGATGCCGAGCGGGATTGAAATCAGATAGCTCAAAAGCGTCATCCAGACGCCGAGCGAGATCGATACCGGCAGCTTTTCCTTGATCAGCTGAAGGACGCTGACGTCGCGGAAATAGCTCTTGCCGAAATCGAAGCGCGCGTAATTCCATAGCATGATGAAAAAGCGCTCGTAGGCCGGCTTGTCGAAGCCGAACTGCTTTTCCAGGCTCTTGATGAAAGCGGGATCGAGCCCTTGGGCGCCGCGGTATTTGGAGGTGACGTCGAATTGCGCGCCGCTTGGCGCCGCGGTGCGGGCGAAGTCGCCGCTAGCGGAACCGGAGATACGCGACGCGGCGCCGGTTTCGGTGCCCTGGAGCTGGGCGATGACTCGTTCGACCGGGCCGCCCGGCGCGAATTGAATCACGATGAACGACACCAGCATGATGCCGAAAATCGTAGGGATCATGAACAGAATGCGGCGGATGATGTAGGCAGTCATTGAGTCCCGGTCATTGTCGTTTTTGGAGCCGCCATATTGAGGCCCGCTATCTTAAGGCCGCCGGCGCGGGCTGCGCCACTATCTTGAACGGTCTCCGGCCGGTCGCGGAGTCGCATCCAAGGATGACGGAAACGCGACGGACATCGCTTGCAGTGATAACAGAGCATGCGACATTCTAGCGTCCGGCACCACCCGGCAGGCGGATTTTCGCTGCCTTTGCCGGATCATACCACCAGGTCTCGGGAATACCGCGGAAATAGCGCGGTTGTGCGGGAGGCCGGCCGAAAACATCCCAATAGGCGATCCAGTGCGAGGCCTTGTACCAGTTGGGAATCCAGTAACGCCCGGCGCGGATGACCCGGTCGAGCGCCCGGCAGGCCGTCATCAACGCCGGGCGTGAATCGGCTGCGACAATGGCGTCGATCAGCGCATCGACCACGGGGTCGGCGATGCCGGCGAGGTTGTGCGAGCCGTTCAGGCTCGCCGCCTGCGAGGAGAAATAGGACCGCAGCGAATCGCCCGGCGTCGCCGAGAAGCTGAAGCGGTCGATGGTAATATCGAAGTCGAAGTTGTCGAGCCGCGCCCGATATTGCACCGGGTCGACAATGCGCAACGTGGCATCGACGCCGAGGACGCCGAGATTTTTGATGAACGGCATGTGATGCGGTTCGAATGCCGGCTCATCGATCAAGAACTCGATCGTTATCGGAGTACCATTCGGCAAGATGCGCCTGCCGTTGCGGATGATGCAACCGGCGTCCTGAAGAGCCTGGGCCGCCTTGCGCAGCAACGGACGATCTTCGCCGGTGCCGTCCGAAACCGGCGGCACATAGGCCTCGCCGAAAACCTCGGCCGGCAGGCGGCCGCGAAACGGCTCGAGCAGCGCCAACTCGGCTTGGCCCGGCGCGCCTTGCGCCATCAGATCGGAGTTCTGAAAGACCGAGACCGTCCGCTTGTACGCATTGTACATGATCGTCTTGTTGGTCCATTCGAAATCGAACGCGTCGTTCAACGCATCGCGCACCCGCAGGTCGGTAAATTGCGGCCGCCGGGTATTGATGAACCAGCCTTGCGCGCCGGACGGCGTGTCGTCGGGAATCTCGTCGCGCTTGACGCGGCCGTCCTTCACCGCCGGAAAATCATAGCGCGTCGCCCAGAAGCGCGAGGTGAATTCCTCGCGGAACAGATAGGTACCGGCCGAGAAGCCTTCGAAGCCCACATCGCGGTCGCGATAATATTCGAAACGCACGACATCGAAATTGGCCTGGCCGCGCGAGACCGGCAGATCGGCGCCCCACCAGTCCTTGACGCGATTATACTCGATGAAGCGCCCCGGCTCGAAGCGGCCGACCTGGTAGGCGCCCGATCCGAGCGGGATATCGAGCGTGGATTCGTCGAACGGCCGCGTCGCGTAATAGGCGCGCGAAAAAATCGGCAGGCCGGCGACGAATAGCGGCACGTCGCGCGCGCGCTTCGGCGCAAATCGGGCGGTGACGCCCGCATCGTCATCCACCGTGGCGCCGATGAAGTCGCGCAGCGACTGGCTGATGAGCGGATGACCTTTTTCCTTGAGGATCGTCAGCGAGAAGGCGACATCGTGCGCGCTCAGCGGCGAGCCGTCGCTGAATTTCGCCTCCGGTCGGATGAAGAACTGATAGGTCAGGCCGTCGGCCGAGCGGCGGACTTTTTCCGCGGCGAGACCATACATGGCGTCCGGTTCGTCGCCGGAGCGCACCATCAGCGTCGCGAAGGTCAGCTCCATGCCCTGCGCGGCGTCGCCTTTGAGGATGAAAGTATTGAGCGAATTGAAGGTCAAGAAATTCTGGTTGTAGAGCTGGTCCGGCCCGATCTGCGAAAACACGCCGCCCTTCGGCGCATCCGGATTGACGTAGCTGAAATGCTTGAAGTCGGGCGGGTAGGCGAGCTCGCCGAACGCCGATAGGCCGTGCGATTCGATCGCATCGTCGGCGCGGCCGGCCCGGGTGCCGGCGCGTAGCGCTGCCGCGCCCGACACCGCGCCGGCGGCGAGTGTGAGGATACGCCGACGTGTGGGCCGGTTCATTCTCCTGATGTTAACCCGTCTTTGCGGCTTTTTCCGCGTCCCACCACCACACCGCCGGGAACCCCGACACGCCGTATTTCGGCAGCGGATTGGGATGACTGAAACGATCCCAGCGCGCAGTCCGGGCTTTGAAATAAGACCATTGCGGCACGACGTAATGGTTCCACAGCAATATGCGGTCGAGCGCTTTGGTGGCGGTTTCGAGATCGGTGCGGTTCTTGGCAAAGACGATCTTTTCGATCATGGCGTCGACCGCAGGGTTCTTGATGCCGATCAGATTGTCGGAGCCGGGCTGATCGGCCGATTGCGAGCCCCAGTAGCCGCGCTGTTCGTTGCCCGGCGACAGCGATTCCGGCCACGAGTTGGTGATGATGTCGAAGTCCCAGCCGCGCAGCCGGTTTTCAAATTGCGCCGGATCGACGGTGCGCACCGTCACCGTCATGCCGAGGCGCTCCAGCGACGGCTTGTAGAACAGGAACACCCGTTCGAAGCTCGGACCGGCGGAGAGGAATTCGACGGTATATGGCTCGTTGGTCTTGGTGTTGACGAGCTGCTGGTCGCGCACCTCGTAACCGGCTTCCTTGAGAAGCCGCAAGGCCTCGCGCAGATTGTTGCGTATCTCTGCGGGACTGGCATTCACCGGGTTGGTGTAGGGCTTCTTGAAGAGCTCGGCTGGGACCTGATCGCGCACGGTTTCGAGCAACTCGAGCTCGTGGCCGGTCGGGACGCCGGACGCGGCAAGATCGGTGCCGTCGAAATAGCTGTCGATGCGCTTGTATGCGCCGTAAAAGATCTCCTTGTTCATTTCCTCGAAGTTGAATGCATAATTAAAGGCAAGCCGCACCCGCGGGTCCTGGAATTTCGGCTTTCTGATATTGAAGGCGAACGCCTGCATCAGGCCGTAATTTCTGATGGGGAATTCCTCGAGCAGCACGCGCTTGTCGGTCACCGCGGGAAAGTCGTAGGCGGTTGCCCAGTTCTTGGCGAGGTTCTCGACCCGCCAATCGATGGCGTCGGCCTTGAAGGCTTCGAGCGCGACGGTGGTATCGCGGAAATATTCGAAGTGCAGCTCGTCGAAATTGTTGGTGCCGATGTTGACGTTGACGCCGTTGCCCCAATAGTCCTTGACCCGTTCGTAGACGATGTTGCGGCCGGCGGAAAAATCCTTGATGCGATACGGGCCGGAGCCGAGCGGCGGCTCGAGCGTGGTGTCGGCAATATTGCGCTGCTTGCCGTTGGCGTCGGTGCCTTCCCACCAGTGCTTCGGCAAAATGGTCAGCTCGCCGACGATCTGCGGCAGTTCGTGGTTGCCCGGGCCGTCGAAGGTGAAGGTGACTTCATGATCACCGGTCTGCTCCGCTTTGGTCACGTGGCGGTAATAGGCGGAGGACTGCGGACTGAGCTTTTTGTAGGACTCGAAGGAGAAAATGACATCGTCCGGCGTCACCGGCGCGCCGTCATGCCATTTCGCCTCCGGCCGCAGCCGGTAGGTCACCGAGGAAAAGTCGTCCGGATAGCTCAACGCCTCGGCGATCAGGCCGTACTGGCTTGAGACTTCGTCGAGCGATGGCGCCGCGAGCGTGTCGTAAATGAGGCTGACGCTGGCGGCGAGCGCGCCTTTGACGCCAGCGACCACGGCGTTGAAGTTGTCGAAGGTGCCATATGCGACCTGTCGCGCCGCGCCGGTCTTCGGCGCTGCCGCATTGACGTAATCGAATTGCTTGAAGTTCGGCGCATATTTGAGATCGCCGAATAATGAGGTGCCGTGGCGCCAGTTTTTCGCCTGCGGCGGTGCCGGCGTTGGCGGCTGCGATTGCGCCTGTGCCCGCGCTGCCGTGGTCCAATCGGCGAACGGAAACCGCCACGCGGCAGTCGCAAACAGCGCTGAGGTCAACAGCGATCGGCGATTCACCTGATCCTCCCTGAAGGATTGCGGATGAGTTCTTGCTGCCCCGTATTATCGGCCTTTTCTATAGCGACGCTAGTGTGGCGGTCCAGATGCGGCGGTTCACAAGACCGCACCATTATATCGGCTGGGCTCGTGGTGCGGAGTTCTGAACCAAAGCCACACTAGATCAATACGTTGCTACTGTCCTTTCGATTCCGAGGATCGCAAACGAGGGTGCCGCATCATGATGCGAACTTCTGAATCCGGGCGCTAGCGGCCAGATGCGCGGCGCGACGAAATAGACTTCACACCCCGGTTGCGACAGAGCGACGACAGGGGGTGCCAGGAAATGCAGCTAATGCTGTCCGCCGCCGGATGGAGCGGCAGGGGCAGGCGCCGCAGCTGGCGGGCTCGCCGGGGCCGGGGCAGGTGCCGGCGCGGCAGCGGCCGGTGCAGCAGCCGGGGCGGCAGCGCCTTGCGCCGTCGGCAGCGGCATCGGATGGGCGGAGAGCGTATTGAGATAGGCGATGACGTCGGCGCGTTGTTTCGGGTTCGAGATACCGGCGAAGGTCATGGCCGTGCCTGGCGCGTCGGCGGCGGGCTTGGTCAGCCATTTGTTGAGCGCGTCGAACGTCCAATTGCCGCCCAATTTCTTTAGTGCGTCGGTGTAGTTGAAGCCGGGCGCGGATGCGACCGGCCGGCCGACGACGCCGTAGAGATCGGGACCGACCTTCGGGCCCTGGCCTTCCTGGAAGTTGTGGCAAGCCTGGCACTGCTTGGCGACCTGCGCGCCGCGCTCGGAGGAAGCGCTCGCCAACAGCGTCTCGATCGGTTGTTCCGCCGGCGCTGCGGCTTCGGCGGCGCCTTGGGCCGCTTGCTCTTTTACTGCTATCTCGTAACCGGGCTTGGCGGGCGCCTCGCGCGTGAAAATCGCTTCGGAAGCGATGTGCATGGCGACAAGGACAAGGCAGGTTCCCAGCAAGGCGCCGAGAATCTTATTGATTTCGAAGGAATCCATCGCGGGAAGGCTCCGCAGGGAGAACAGGATGTGGGCGGTGCACAATTAGCCAGTTTGCGGCGCATCTTGCAACCCGTATAAGCCCACGCCACCAAGATGGCTGATGCTCTCATCCTCATCCCGGCGCGCATGGCCGCGACCAGACTGCCCGGCAAGCCGCTTGCCGATATCGGCGGCGAGCCGATGATCGTGCATGTCCTGCGCCGCGCGCAGGCCGCCGAGATCGGTCCCGTTGTCGTCGCCACCGACTCCGCCGAAATCGCCAGCATTGTGGATAAGGCCGGCGGCACTGCGGTCATGACGCGGCCGGATCACGCGTCCGGCTCCGATCGAATCTTCGAGGCGCTGGGGAAGGTCGATTCGCAGCATCGCGCCGAGATCGTCGTCAATCTGCAAGGCGATTTGCCGACGATCGAAGCCGGCGTTATCCGCGCGGCGCTCACGCCGCTCACGGACGCCGCCGTCGACATCGCCACTCTTGCCGCCGAAATCACGGTGGCCGAGGAACGAGGCAATCCCAACGTCGTCAAGGTGGTGGGCACGCCGGTCGGTCCGTCACGGCTGCGGGCGCTGTATTTCACCCGCGCGACGGCGCCTGCCGGCGAGGGGCCGCTCTATCACCACATCGGTCTTTACGCCTATCGGCGCGCGGCGCTCGAGCGTTTCGTCAAGCTGCCGCCGTCGCCGCTCGAGCGCCGCGAACGCTTGGAGCAGCTGCGGGCGCTGGAGGCCGGCATGCGCATCGACGTTGCCATCGTCGATACCGTGCCGCTCGGCGTCGATACGCCCGAGGATTTGGAAAAGGCGCGCGCCATGGTAACGGGACGTTGAGGACCGAATTGTCATGGCCAAGCGCAACAACAGCAGACGCCGAAAGATCGCCTATCAGGGCGAACCGGGAGCGAACTCGCACATCGCCTGCCGCGAGGCCTATCGCGACATGGAGCCGTTGCCCTGTCCGACCTTCGAGGACGCTTTTGCCGCGGTGCGCAGCGGGCGCGCCGCGCTCGCCATGATCCCGATCGACAATTCGGTGGCCGGGCGGGTGGCAGACATCCATCACCTGATGCCCGCGTCGGGGCTGCACATCGTGGCGGAGTGGTTCTTGCCGGTGCAGCATCAGCTGATGGCGCTCAAAGGCGCCACGCTGAAGACCGTCAAGACGGTCGAAAGCCACGTCCACGCGCTCGGCCAGTGCCGCAGCATCATCCGGAAACTCCGGCTCAGGGCGGTGGTCGCCGCCGACACCGCGGGTGCAGCGCGCGAAGTCGCGGAAACCGGCGATGTGACCCGGGCAGTGCTGGCAACTAAGCTCGCGGCCAAAATCTACGGCCTGCGCATCCTCAAAAAAGACGTCGCCGACGCCAAGCACAATACCACGCGCTTCGTCGTTCTCGCCCGCGAGGCCAAATGGGCGGGCCGTAAGGACAAGCACGTAATCACCACGTTCGTATTCCAGGTGCGCAACATTCCCGCCGCGCTGTACAAGGCGCTGGGCGGCTTCGCCACCAACGGCGTCAACATGACCAAGCTGGAAAGCTACATGGTCGACGGCAGCTTCACCGCGACGCAGTTTTACGCCGACGTCGACGGGCATCCCAGGCACCGCGCGCTTGAGCTCGCGCTGGAGGAGCTGGAATTCGTCTCGGTGCCGCGGTCGCTGCGGATTCTCGGCGTCTATCCGGCGCACCGGTTTCGCGAGACGTTTAAATAGAACATGATCCCGACAAATGGAGCATGATGGCGCGAAGGGCTGCCCGCGGGATTGGATTGGGGAATAGGGCCCGGCGCAGGATGTTCGTGCTCAGAAGAACAAGGGAATGCAGCCGATGGCAACCGACGATCAACCGAAAGTCCGGCGTACCCTGCAATTGCGGTTCACTTTGCCGGCGACCGATACCACGCAGCTTGTCGCCATGATCAAGGCGGCGACGCCGTTCTACCAGATGTTCGGCAAGGCCGAGGTTCGTTTGCTGCAGAACGTCGACGACCCAGCCAAATTCGTCCAGGAGATCGAATACGAAGCGGATCAGGGCTGGGAGCTTAATCGGCAGCGCCTCGCCAGCGACGCGCGCATGCAGACCTATCTGCAAACCTGGCGCGCTATGTTCCCGGGAGCGCTCGAGATCGACGTGTTTCAGGAGGTGTGATCGATCCTTTCCGCTTTCACGGGAGGTCATCATACTATATCCGCAATGATCCTGAGCTATCGCGACGCGCGTACGCAGACATTTGCCGACGGCCGTTTTGTCCGCGAGTTTCAGGGCTTTGCTCGGCAAGCCTACCGGCGGCTTGAAATTCTTGAGGCCGCGACCGGCTTGGATGAACTGCGTGTGCTGCGAAGCAATCGGCTTGAAGCGCTGAAAGGCAATCGTGCCGGGCAGTTCGGCATAAGGATCAACGCGCAATGGCGTATTTGCTTCGTCTGGCCGAGCGGTGTGCGCGGTCCCGCGAATGTCGAAAGTCGTCGATTACCATTGAGGGCAGCATGGCCAGACCCCCATCCATCCGGGCGAAATCCTCGCCGATGAACTCGCAGAGATATCGGTCACGCCGACCGAGCTGGCGCGACAGCTGCATGTGCCGCCAAACCGCATCACGCAAATCTTGCAGGGCAAGCGGTCCATCACCGGCGATACCGCGCTGAGATTCGGCCATTGGTTCGGCACCTGAGCGCAGTTCTGGCTCAATTTGCAGACCGCCTACGACATTCGCATTGCGGAGAGGATGGCGGGTGCGGAAATTAGAAGATTACCGAAAAGGGCCTAAAGGACGGCGTCGGCGAATCGTGGCGGCCACTATCCGTCTTCGGCCTTCAAATCGTCTGATTATATTCGCCGACTTCCTCGTGCGTGCGCAGAACGGCGTCGACCGACTTGAACATGTCGCGCATGCGCGCTTCCGACACCGGGCTCTCGACCACGACGACCAGTTCCGGCTTGTTGGAGGAGGCGCGAACCAGGCCCCAAGTGCCGTCCTCGACAGTCACGCGCACGCCGTTGACGGTGACGAGATCGCGGATCGGCTGGCCGGCCACCTTGCCACCTTTTTGTTTCTCGTTCTCGAAATGCTTCACCACGTCGTCGACCACGGCATATTTGAGCTCGTCGGCGCAATGCGGCGACATGGTCGGCGACGACCAGGTCTTCGGCAGCGCGTTCTTCAGCTCCGCCATCGTCTTCCCGGGATTGCGGTCGAGCATGTCGAGAACGGCGAAGGCGAAGATCAGCCCGTCGTCGTAGCCGCGGCCGAACGGCTTGTTGAAAAAGAAGTGCCCGGACTTTTCGAAGCCGGCGATGGCGCCGATCTCGTTGACGCGGCGCTTCATGTAGGAATGGCCGGTC
>Ga0335078_10007462_pt1 | contig 16207 bp, 13 predicted proteins | sample Lox_Sample_32_FD_206711 | JGI IMG/M metagenome (GOLD analysis project Ga0335078, IMG submission 206711) | Soil microbial communities from Loxahatchee National Wildlife Refuge, Florida, United States - Lox_Sample_3.2 | ecosystem: Environmental > Terrestrial > Soil > Wetlands | place: USA...
GCGGAGATCAACTGGCCCTCGACGTTTTGAAACGGTTGGCCGATTGGGTTGGATTCCGGGTTAATCGCCTGACCGAGCGGCAACAACAGCGCGATCTAGAGACCGAGTTCGGCGGGATGAACGAAATCCTGGCGAATTTGTACGCCGTCACCGGGGATTCCAGATATCTCGATGTCGCCCGCAAATTCGATCACAAGGTACTGTTCGATCCGCTTTCAAGAGGACAGGATCCGCTCGATAACCTGCACGCCAATACTCAGATTCCAAAGATGATCGGCGCCGCCCGTGAATACGAGTTGACCGGCGACAAGCACTATTACAACATTGCCAGCTTTTTCTGGCAGCGAGTCGCGCACTATCGATCTTTTGTCATCGGCGGCAACAGCGACGATGAAGCGTTCTTTCCCGTAGACCACTTTTCAATGCACCTGAGTGCGGACAGCACCGAGACCTGCAACACGTACAACATGCTGAAGCTGACGCGGCATCTGTTCTGCTGGTCGCCTTCGGCCGAAACCGCTGACTTTTATGAGCGCGGACTGTTCAATCAGATTCTGGCTTCACAGGACCCGGCCACGGCGATGATGTGCTACTACGTGCCGCTGAAGCCCGGCGCCTACAAGAGCTTCTCTACTCCGGAGGATTCTTTCTGGTGCTGTGTTGGTACCGGAATGGAGAACCATAGCAAGTACGGAGACTCTATCTACTTCCACGATGACCGGTCTGTCTTTGTAAATTTGTTCATAGCATCCGAACTGAATTGGAAGGAAAAAGCGATTACCATCCGGCAGGAGACACGGTTTCCGGAAGAGGACTCGACCCGGCTGACGATAAAATGCGAAAGACCGGTCCGCCTCGCCTTCAACATCCGTTATCCATCCTGGGCAACGTCCGGCATGATCGTAACGGTCAACGACAAACCGGAGACTATTCGCGAACACGCGGGCTCTTATGCGACTATCGACCGCGAATGGAAAGACGGAGATACAGTGCAGGTCAGGTTGCCGATGACACTGCATATGGAGTCGATGCCGGATGATCCAAGCACCGTTGCGTTCCTCTATGGTCCTATAGTTCTTGCCGGCGACCTGGGCACTGAGGGGATGGAAAACGTTAAGCGTTATGGTTCCAGCGTTCCAGAGATGGCGCGCTTAAAACCTCTGCCTTTCCCCGCCCTGGTATGCGACCCAGGAAAAGTGTTGGCTGGCTTGAGGCCGGTCGATGGCTCACGACTGACGTTTCAGACTAACGGAATGGGCCGGCCCGCGGACGTTACGCTCAGGCCTTTTTACAAGGTTGTCCAGTCGCGGTACACAGTTTACTGGAAACTCTATTCACCATCGGAATGGGAGAGGAGAAAGAATGAGGCAGTTGCGACCGAGGCTCATCGCAAAGAACTCGAGCGAAGGACCGTGGACTGGGTTGCGATCGCGGATCAAAAGAGCGAGCAAGACCATGGGCTGAAAGGTGAGTCAACAGAGACGGGTACCTTCTACGATCGGCGCTGGCGTGCCGCCCATAGCTGGTTCAGCTATAACCTGAAGGTTGATCAGGCTAAGCCAGTTACGCTGGTCTGTACCTATCGGGGCAGTGAGGGCCATAGAAGGGAGTTCGACCTGCTGGTCGATGGAGAACGAATAGCGACCGTGAACCTCCAGAACCATCCTGGTGAGTTCTTCGACTTCGAATATCCTCTTCCCGAAGCGCTTACTCGCGGGAAACAGCAAATCACCGTCAGGTTCCAGGCCCATCCAGAAGTAATGACCGGAAGCGTATTCGATGTTAGAACTGTGCAATAGCAAAGATCCGTGACACCCGATCAGTGTGGCCCGCGTGACTACCGGCGTGGTATATTGAAGCTTATAAAAATAACACAGGGTATTTACATTTCTTGGGTAGCTAACCGGTCAGCCTGGCGAGTCGCACGACTTCTTATGACATTTTCATACTCTATACTGGCCTGCGGATAGCGGGCCTTTAAACCAAAGCGAAGCCTGTCGTCGTCGCTGAGTGCCCAGCCTGAGATCGTTAGTTTCTGGTAGACTCTGAATGATGTGCAAGAGAGCCGCGGTCGCGTTGATTCTTTCCTTTGTAGCTTCCCCTGTTTTCCCATCGTCAATACTAAATAAGGATGGCGCCGGCGTTGTTGGCGGCTCAACCGCCAATTTTGACACGATAGTCGTAATGCCTTTTGAAAATCTGTCTGGCCGCGCGGAGTACAACTGGATCGGAGAAGGGTTCGCGGACGCCCTTTCGATTCTGTTAAACAAACCGGGCCTGGCGGCGATTCAATCCGATGAGCGCGATGTTGCTTACAAGCAAGAAGGGCTGCCTCCAACCGCTATTCTCACACATGCGGCTATGTTCAAAGTTGCCGAGCGCGCCGGGGCTAACCTGGTTGTAATGGGCACCTATAACGTAGAGGGTGAGGGCCGGCAGGGGACGCTAACGGTCACTGCACGCACAGTGAATGTCAACGAAGGACGGCTAGTCGGGCGCCAGCAAACTGAGGCGGCGCCCATCCTCGAAATGCAGCGACTGCAAGGAGATCTGGCCTACGAGACTTTGTACCAACACAACCCTGACGTCGCATTCTCTCAGGACCAAATCGTCGCCGAGGCGACGGCCGCGCCCATCGGCGCTTTTGAAAACTACATCAAGGGCAAGTTAACCAGAGAGCACGACGCTAAGGTCGGGTTCTTGGAACGCGCGATAAAGGAGTATTCCGACAAGACTCACTCGCCGTACGATGCCGCTGTTTTTGAGCTTGGAAAGGTCCACTATGACGACGGCGATTATAAGGACGCTCTGGAACAATTAAAGACCGTGAGCGAGAAATTCCCTCGATTTAATGAAGCTCTTTTCTGCACGGCGGTTGCTGAAGATAAGGTCGGGCAGCCGGACAAAGCGCTAAATGACCTGATGCGGCTGAAAGCCGCAATGCCGCTTTACGAAGTCTACAACAATATCGGCGTAATTTATTTGAGGAAGAAGCAGTACCCAGAAGCAATAGCCCATCTCAAACCGGCCTGGGACGCCGCCACGCGAGACACCGATGTGTCATTTAACCTCGGGCTCGCTTATTTCCTGAGCGGCGATTATAAGAACGCGGCGCCGATTCTCCAGAGTGAAATTGAGCGCCGCCCCAGCGACGGCGAAGCGCTGTACATTCTGAGCAAGGCCGCTGAGGCGAATGGTGACAAGGCAGCGGCGGCGCATTATTCTGACGAAGCTAAGAAGCGGTTGACTTCCTACGCTCAGTGGGAGACGAAGGGCGTGCCGTTCCTTGGGCGGACGAAGGAGTCCTTTAGCAAAGCCAACTATTACCGTTATGAGCGAGACTTAAATGCGAAGTCGAGTCCTCAGTCGGTCGATTCGGCTTCAACCGCGCAGGTCGATCAAATAATGGAAGCGGCGCGCGCGGCGTTTGCCGCCGGACGGGATGAAGAGGCGATCGGAGATCTGGGCAAGGTGCTCCAGGCTACTCCTCAGAACTATGAGGCCCATTTGCTGATGGGACGGCTCTACGAACGCAGGGGCGACACAGAGCGAGCGACAAACTCGCTAAAGGCGGCACTGTTCTGGAATCCTAACTTGCCTCAAGCGCAGGTCTTGCTGGGACGAATTGCGTTGCTGCGCAACGACTGCGACGGAGCTCAGTCGTGGGACAACAAGGCCCTGCAAGCCAATCCAAACGACCAAGACGCTCAAGCGCTTCACCGATTGATCGAACAGAAATGCAAAGGCAGTCAAGACTGAACTTTGCGTGACGTAGGCCGTTAAAATACCGATCGCATTCGATCATCGAAATGGAGCGGGTTGCGGCTGGTTACGACGCGCTGTTGGTGGGACGGGCGAGCGAAGTCTACCTTGTCTCGGTTTTTTAACACACCATATTCGCGCCCAAGTTGAGGCTAATTGTTGGTTGTGCTAATTTCTTGATCTCTTAACCTGCGCCTTGCCTAAATGAGGGAGAGAACCGCAATGTCAGAATCCAGCATCGATTCAGTCCTGAATGAAACACGCGTCTTTAAGCCGTCAGAGGAGTTTAGCCAGCGAGCTCACATTAAAAGCCTGGATGAGTATGAGCGAATCTACGGAGAGGCCGAAGCGGACCCCGAGTCATTTTGGGCGAAAGTGGCCAAGGAACTCCACTGGTTTAAGCCCTGGGACGAGGTGCTTGAGTGGGAAGCACCCTGGGCGAAGTGGTTTGTAGGGGGCCAGATCAACATTTCTTACAATTGCCTGGACCGGCATGTAGCGACGTGGAGAAAGAACAAGGCTGCTCTTATTTGGGAAGGCGAACCAGGTGAAGTCAGGACGCTGACCTACCAGCAGCTACTTTCAGAAGTATGCAAATTCGCTAACGTTCTAAAGTCCCTTGGGATAAAAAAGGGCGACCGTATCGCTATCTATATGGGAATGACTCCCGAGCTGGCGATTGCTTTACTTGCGTGCGCTAGAATCGGGGCGACGCATTCGGTAGTCTTCGGCGGATTTTCTGCCAATGCTTTAGTCGATCGAATCAACGATGCCCAGGCTGTGGCGGTTATTACTCAAGACGGGAGTTATCGGCGCGGAGCGGAGGTGCCGCTTAAGAACACCGTCGACGAAGCTTTGCCTTCCTGTCCCTCGATAAAGAGCGTGGTGGTTTATAAACGAACCGGCTCTCAAGTGAAGATGGAATCCGGACGGGACCATTGGTGGCATGAATTGATGGCCGATTCGCCCGACTATTGTGAGGCTGAGCACCTGGACTCAGAGCATCCGCTGTTCATCCTCTATACGTCCGGCACAACCGGAAAGCCAAAAGGCGTGGTGCACACCACCGGCGGTTATTCTGTTGGCGTCTATCTAACCTCCAGGTGGGTGTTTGATCTCAAAGACGAGGACACGTACTTTTGCACGGCCGATATCGGATGGGTGACCGGCCACAGCTATGTCGTGTACGGTCTGCTTCAAAATGGCGCCACCAGCCTGATGTACGAAGGCGCACCAAATTGGCCTGAGCCGGACCGGTTCTGGCAAATAATCGAGCGTCACAAAGTAAACATATTCTATACCGCTCCCACGGCTATCCGGTCATTTATGAAGTGGGGCGAACGATGGCCGCGCCGCTATTCCATGGAAAGCCTTAGGCTGTTGGGAAGCGTGGGTGAACCGATTAATCCAGAAGCCTGGATGTGGTATCACGAGGTGATTGGACGCGGGAGATGCCCCATCGTCGATACCTGGTGGCAAACTGAAACGGGAATGATAATGATAACGCCGCTGCCCGGGGCGATTGCGGCAAAGCCCGGATCAGCGACCCGGCCGTTCCCAGGCGTCGTGCCCGATGTGGTTGACCGGGAGGGCAAACCGGTTCCCGCCGGTTCGGGCGGATACCTCGTGATCAAAAAGCCCTGGCCCGCGATGTTCAGAACGATATATGGCGACCCGAACAGGTACGTGAAGCAGTACTGGTCAGAGATACCGGGTATCTACTTTACAGGAGACGGCGCCAGACGCGATGCCGACGGTTATTTCTGGGTGATGGGCAGGGTCGACGATGTCATCAACGTTTCCGGGCACAGGTTGAGCACGATGGAAGTCGAATCGGCTCTGGTTGGCCATCCCAAGGTGGCGGAGGCGGCCGTAGTGGGGCGGCACGACGACATCAAGGGGCAGGCGATTGCGGCGTTTGTTACCCTTGAGTCGGGAAATCCGCCGACTGATGAGCTTAAGAATGAACTGAAGCAGTGGGTGACAAAGGAAATAGGGTCGCTGGCGCGTCCGGACGACATTCGATTTGCTGAAATTCTTCCAAAGACCAGAAGCGGAAAAATAATGCGGCGGCTTTTACGCGAGATTGCCGGGGGAGGGGAAGTAAAGGGCGATACAACCACGCTGGAAGATTTTTCGGCGTTGGCCAAACTCCGCAGTGACGAGGAGTAGCAGCCTCTCGATTTTGACCATTTTGGAGTGCGCGCGACTTGTCGCCGCCTTCTGCCTGTAGATATTGTCGGCTCGCGTGTTCGTTGGATCGTCGCGATACCCGCGTCGCTCAAGTTTAACAATGGAAGGTCGCGCTGCGGGTACCCTGGATATTTATGAGTCAAATTAGTGTGATGCTGTTTGACCTGGACGGAACTCTGATCGACTCCAGAGCTGATCTGGCGCGATCAATAAACATGATGCTTGCGGATCTTGGAAGGCCGCCCCTCAGTGAGTCCCTCATCTCAAGCTTTGTCGGTGATGGGGTTTGGGTTCTGGTTTACCGTTCTCTGAAAGCAACCGATCCAAATGGGAAGCCGCCAGATGATGCCCTTCACAAGCTGGGGATTGAAACGATGCGCCGCCGCTACTCCGATCAGATGCTGGTTTCCACGCACCTGTTCCCGGGAGTTCCCGAGACGCTCGCGTCACTCCCTGAAAAGCGCATGGGGTTGGTCACCAGCAAAGAGACTGATCTGGCTCAGATGCTCCTAGCGCATTTTGGCATCGCTCGTTTCTTTGACTGCGTGGTGGGCGGGGATCAACTTCCGGAGCGCAAACCCGATCCCAAGCCTGTGCTGAGGGCGCTTGACCTATTGGGATCGCAGCCGAACAGTGCGGTAATGATCGGCGATAGCGAAAACGATGTGATTGCCGGCAAACGGGCTGGAACGATGACCTGCGGGGCGACATTTGGTTTCAGGACAGAGGAACAAATCCTCGAGACCGAGCCGGATCTTGTTATTAGGACGTTCGGCGACCTGAAGCTACACTTCTCGTAACCACCATCATCGCGGCACTTGGACGATCATGAACGCTGACCTGCAAGACAAGCTGACCGGCATAAAATTACTGATTCTGGATTGTGATGGGGTGTTGACCGATGGCCGCATCATTCCCTTGTCTGACACCGAAGAGACCAAGTTTTTTGACGTAAAGGACGGACACGGAATCCGAATGGCGGGCCGTGCCGGATTAAAGATCGCAATAATCTCGGGCCGTAAGTCTTTTGCGGTCCGGGCCCGGGCCAGGGACCTGGGCGTAGCGCATCTTTATGAAGCTGCTTTCGTAAAGATGGGACCCTATGAAGATGTCCTGCTAAAGGAAGGGCTCACCGATCGGGATGTGTGCTGCGTCGGCGATGATGTTACCGATATTCCTCTATTACGCAGGGCAGGGCTCGCGGTTGTGGTTGCCGACGCGGTTCGGGAAGCGAAAGACTACGCCCATCTAGTAACCACGTGTGCTGGCGGCCGAGGGGCAGTCCGGGAGGTGATCGAACTGATCTTGCGCGCTCAGGGTAAATGGGCAGGCGCGATGGCCAGATATCTGGACTGACGCTCTTTCCGCATCCACGCGCCCTCCAAGCTCGAGCCAGACTGCAGCCTCGCCCACAGAACGTTAACCCGGGACCCAGCAACCACCCCATTCGCCTGCTGGCCTGTTCGGAGCACTGAAACGGGCTTAGCTGACGGGCCAGCGCCCGGCTTTCGCTTGACCGGGCCGTGCCCCAACCGTATTATTATGCGTGCGAAACTTGCCGCTTAACCTGAGTGGCCGCCCTGGGATCGGAACCCCCTCCGGGCCATCCCCCCATCTCACATCGTAAAGGAGCAAACTTATGGATGTTAAGCAGGAACATGGGGAATTTGTGTGGCACAACGGTGAGATCATTCCGTGGAAAGATGCAACTATCCACATAATGTGTCACGTAGTGAATTATGGCTCGTCTGTTTTTGAGGGGATCCGATGCTATGATACCGGACGGGTTTCGGCGATATTCAGGCTGGATGCTCACATAGACAGGCTCATTAACTCGTCCAGAATCTATAGGATGGGTTTGAAATATAGTTCGGAAGAAATTCAGGACGCCTGTAAACAGATGGTTCTGGCCAACAAGTTTAAGGAGTGCTATTTGCGTCCGTTGGTCTTTCGAGGATACGGAACCTTCGGAGTTGATCCGCTTCCGGTGCCGCTGGAAGCGTACGTATGCGCCTGGGAATGGGGCAAATATCTGGGGCCGGAAGCCATTGAAAAGGGCGTAGATGTTTGTGTTTCGAGTTGGACCCGAAATGCCCCTAACACCCTGCCCTCGATGGCAAAAGCGGGCGCAAACTATATGAACTCGCAACTCATCAAAATGGAAGCGAAGCTGAACGGGTATCACGAGGGTATCGCGCTGGACCCGCAAGGCTATATTAGTGAGGGATCGGGTGAGAACGTCTTCTTGATCAAGGACGGCATAGTGATGACTCCTCCGTTGTACTCGACTATATTGCCTGGGATTACTCGTGACTCGGTCATCAAAATCTGCGAAAGGCTTTCGATTCCGGTGGTCGAAAGGGCGATACCGCGGGAAATGCTCTATATAGCTGACGAGGTGTTCTTCACCGGTACGGCCGCTGAGATTTCTTCGATACGCTCGGTTGACAAGGTAAAGGTTGGCGCCGGTTCCCGAGGGCCGATAACCAGAGAGATCCAGGACCAGTTCTATGGAATAATTTCCGGGAAAGCTGAAGATACCTATGGGTGGTTGACGCCGGTAGAGGCGGCGGCAGGGGCTGCTCGGCGCGAGATATAGAAGCTATGTGGCTCTGCGTTGACAGCGCTCGGGTTCGTTCGCTATCGTAATCTACAAGGCGGCGCTCCTAATGGCCATCCGAATTTGGGACCTCCGGTTGGGTCAGGTTTAACGGGTTTATTGATCATAAATGATGAGATTGTTAAAACGGTTAATATTGTCAGGTTTGCTTGTGAGTGCCTTGAGTGCGGTCGGCTGCATAAGAAAATCGGCCACCTTGCCGCAGACGCTGGCGCTCCACAACCCAGTCTCGATGGATGAACTGGTCCAGCGGGTTAACTCTTATCAGGACATAAGGACGGTGGCGGCTCAAGTCGAGATCGGAGTTACCGATCGGTACGCGGGATATCGCTATAACGATGCCGATGGAGCGCTCAGGCTGCAGCGGCCCGAAAAAATCCGGCTAAGGATCACTGCGCCGATTGTAAATGCCGAGGTCGTTGACATGACCAGCGACGGCCGCGAATTCAAATCGGCGCTTTTCCGGCCGAAAGACAAAGCCATGTTCGTCCACGGCAGCAATAGTTTGAAATCAGTTCGCGCCGACGAGATAAAAAACGCGGAGGATCCGAGGCTAAAAGAGGCTGGTGCGCTGGCCAACATCCGGCCCCAGCATATTATCGACGCCTTTATGATCAAGCCGATTGAGACCGCCGATAACAAAAATGAGGTCTTTCGCGAACAGGACATTGAAATCGAGCCGGACACACGTCCGAATAAAAAGGGGCACTTTGTTAATCGGACTTATTATGTGCTCTATGTACTTGAACGAGGTGACGGCGGCGGCGTAGAGCTTCGGCGAAAGTTCTGGTTTGACAGAACTCAAGCTGGGACTCCGCTGGTCAGACAGCAGACCTTTGAGGATGGCGACGGCAGAATAGCGAGCGACATAATCTATAGTGATTTCTTTTACCCCGCCGACAGCAAATGGCCCTGGGCGCAAACCGTTAATATTCGACGTCCGAACGATGGCTACGAGATGCTGGTTCGTTTGGCCGACAAGGACTCCATACAGATCAATCCCGAATTGCCGTTGACTACGTTCGTGCTTGAGAATACTGAGCATTTAAAGGAACTTGACCTGGATCATCCCGCTGACTCCCCCGTGAATTCAAAAAACCTGGCAGGCACGGGGCAGGGCAAGAAATAGCGCGCCAGGCTAAAGATGGACAGTTTAGTCTTAGCGAATATAAGGCAACGGCCCGTGCGCACGGCGGTCAGCATTTTGGGCGTTGCCTTAGGGGTTGTCCTGATTGTGCTCAACGTCGGGCTCGCCCGTGGGCTGCTTAGAGACCATGCTGACCGTGAGGCTAATGTCCGCGCCGAGCTTCGCTTCGCTTCCGCTAACAGTTTATCGATTACAGGCGCTACGCTGACGCTTCCGGTAGGCTACGTCAAAGCTATCAGTGAGGGCGTCCCTAAAGGTCCCGATGTGGAACCCAAGCCACCGATTGAAGGGGTGTCCGCGGTTTCGCCGGTCGGCGAGTTCATTCAAACAGGCGCCGGCGGGATCGGATTTCTTAGCATCGACGGAATAGATTATCCGAGCTTCACTCGGACCACGGATCTTCATCTGATCGCCGGCCGGGGACTGCAAGCCGCGGCAAATTACGAGGCAATCGTTGATTCGGAATACGCTGGCCACAATCACGACCTGGCCGGCAAGCCGCTCCAGGTTGGCGGCGTTATAGACCTGCTCGGACACAACTTTACGGTGGTCGGCATCTATGACCCGCCGATGATGTCCCGAGTAAAGATTCCGCTCAAGACGATGCAGGAACTGCTCGGGGCAAATGATGACTGCTCGTTCCTGATGATAAAACTGACCAGGCCCGAGGTCGCCGAACAGGCCAAGGCGTCGCTGGAACAGTACTATCCCGGAAACGTCGTCTTATTGACTCAGGATCTGCCGGCCCTGTTTTCCCGCTCGATTGCCCCAGTCGAAGTCTTCCTTGATGTAGTAATCTGGCTGGCTGTCGTAATAAGCACCCTTGTCATCTTGCTGGCAATGCACACGACCATTACCGAGCGCACGCGTGAGATTGGCATTCTCAAGAGCCTGGGCGCGTCAAAGGGCTTTATCGTGGCATCGATAGAAAAAGAGGCCCTTGTTATAAGCGCGTTCGGCGTCTTGCTGGGGTTTGTTTCGTCCTTTGTCGCGAAGTACGCGATTGAGGCCAATACTCAACTCAAAATTGACCTGCAGCCAAAGTGGCTTTTAATATCGGCGGGTATTGGGCTGCTCGCCGGGGTCCTTGGCGCACTTTATCCCGCATTCAGCGCGGCACGGCTTGACCCGGTTGAGGCCATAAGTTACGAGTGACGGAGGCGGCCTTCATTCGCCGCTGAACTCGGTAAATCGAGCCCAGTCCAATGCAACTTAGAGTCTCATCGCGTGTGCACCTTGAACTATGCAGTGTGAGGTTATCGCTAATCTAATATGAGAAGTGATTCGAAGAACTCGATTCTTGAAGCAGCGGATCTTGATATGGTATATCGGGTTGGCAAGGTGGATGTGCATGCCTTGCGCGGCGTCAGCTTTCAGGTCGAAAGCGGAGAATATGTCGCGATAATGGGCCCGTCAGGCTGCGGAAAATCAACTTTGCTGCACATATTGGGCGGGCTGCTGACGCCGACCTCCGGACGCATTACGATTGATGGTGAAGACCTGACGGCTATGAGCGACGCCCGGCGCACGGATTTGAGGCGGAGGAAGATCGGCTTCGTTTTTCAGAGGTTCAATCTTTTCCCGACGCTGACCGCCGAAGGAAACCTGAAACTGGCTGAGCGGATCTATTCAAAGCAGGGAAATGGCGGCGGAAACGCCGAATTGCGAAACCAGGTACTGAGCCTCCTAAAACTGGACAACAAGATGCATCATAAGCCGCTTGAACTGTCCGGCGGCGAACAGCAGCGGGTCGCCATTGCGAGGGCGGTAATAAACAGACCGGCCATATTGCTTGCCGACGAGCCAACCGGTAATCTTGATAGTGAGAGTTCTCAAATAGTTCTGGATATGCTCCGCGACCTGAATCTGGAGGTCGGGCAGACTATCGTCATGATCACTCATAACCCGGAGGCCGCCCAGCGGGCCGGGCGCATAATCCAAATGAAGGACGGGTCGATTGTCGGAGCAAGCGTGAATGCGGGACGAATAGGCAGATGACGATATTGCTGACAACTTTCAAGAAGATCCTCTTCTGGTCCTACGACCGGGGCACGTGGCAATACGACATCCTCTGCGTTTTAATCCTGGCCTTCATATTTCTAAGTCCGAACCGGTTATTTCACCCGTCAAAGCCGTTGATGCACAAATCTAGTCCGCCGGGCTCCGAGCAATCCGTTAGCCGGCCAACGGCTCCTCGCAATGGAGTCGCCGCAATTCAATCCCAGCCTAAGGGCGGAACACAAAACCGCCGAGGGACGCAGGCACTTGCCGGCCGCTGAGACACCCGAGATGCGGTTATCAGTCTCTTATTACCCAGAACGAGGCATCTAACATGAAGCTATTCAAATCGACTCTCGCCCTTCTATTGATGATGGGAGTTGCGGCCGCAGGCGCCCTCTCCAGCCCCAACGGAGATCTCGATGCAATCCTGAATAACATGCAGCGGTCGGCGAAGACTATAAAGACGATTCACGCGAATATACATCAGGAGAGGCATTTTGGATCGATAGGCGGATCTGAAAAATACGACGGCGAGATTTTCTTCCGGCAGGTTGGGCCGAATGCCGACAAGGTCAGACTGAGATACTTTGCAACGGGCGAGGTTAGCAAAGACCTCTGGGTCAATGGCGATCGGGTGGTCTTCTTCCAGCCGAAGATAAATCAGGCCATCGAGACCAGTCTACAGCGACAGGCAGGCAAGAAATCCGAGTTCGGCTTTATCGCCAGCCCATATGTTTCGGTCCCACAGCTAAAGGCCAAATACAACGTGGCCTACGTAAAGGAGGATGCGGTTGCGGGCGTGCAAGCATCCGTGCTTGAGTTAACGCCGAAGACCGCCTCCGACGTTACGAAAATCGTTCTGTGGGTCGATCGCCGGTCCTGGCTGCCAGTCCAATATCAGGTCACTCAGCGAAACGGAGACGTTTCAACTTACACGCTGACCAACATGGAGGCGAACGGAAAGCTGCCTAACGATACCTTCCAGGTGTCTCTTCCCAGGGGCGTCACTACCATTAAGCAATGATCGGGTGTCGCTTAGAATTGGGTAGACGCGAAAGAGACCCAACACCTTGGCGCCGGGGCTTTTGTTTCGGTCCTTCAGCATCCGCTGAAAAGCGGATGCTGAAGACCGAGAGATGGGAGGGGCTGCGGCAGTCAGGTCGAAAGTGAGCCTCCGGGCATTCCAGACCGCGGCGTGGAGAAATGTCCAAACTGAGAAGCCCGGCGCCTTGGCGCCGGGCTTCTCGAGTTTGGAATCCATGTTGGGGCGTCAATGCCCCGTTGCTTTGAAGTCGCTAAAAGGCCGGGTTTAAAGCGTGCCGCTGTCTCCGTTCTTGGTCCGTTTTGTTTCTACCGATACCCTACGCGGCCGGTCGCCTGTTGATTGGGAAGCGGTCGAATTGTCTTGTTTTGCCGGTTGAACAGTCTTTGACTGGTCCTTTGGCGGCGCCACTTCCTCTGAGGCCGCTCCGTCCGGGGACAACTTTGTGGAGCTTCCAGCCACAGGTACGACCCGGCGTGACGGCGCGGCGCTGGAAGAACGGGAACTGGGTTGCTCTCGCTCACCCGTGGCGCCTGTCAAAGCGAAGTACGCGGAGCTAGCGTCCAGAGCGATCGGGTCCATCGGGTTCACCGGGCTTCCGTCAATCCGCACTTCATAGTGCAGATGCGGAGAAGTAGCGCGGCCCGTGCTGCCAGCGTATCCCAATACCGTTCCTCGCTCGACGCTTTGCCCAACCTCCACCGCAAAGCTCGAAAGGTGTGCATAGTGAGTAGTCACTCCGCCGCCGTGATCGACGATAATCAGATTGCCATAACCGTGGGACCATCCGGCGAATTGGACAGTGCCGATTTGGCTGGCTCCTACCGGGTCGCCCCAGTGAGCTTTGATGTCGAGACCAGTGTGAAACTTAGACCGTCCGGTGAAAGGGTCACGTCTGTAGCCGAAAGTGCTGCCTACGGTCACTCCGTGCACGGCTGCCGGCTTTTCTTCATATTTGGAATCTTTGGAATCGGCTGTTTGTTCTTTCAGTGGGATCGATATAGCTTGAGGATTCTTTTTTGTGACGTTTGGCGGAGGCGGAACAACGACTCCCTCCGGGATGGCTTGCTCTTCTGGCTGCGCCTGAGAGTCAGTTTTGCTCTGTTTGTTTTGCGCTCTAACGTTCAGCACGCCGGTCGCCAAGAACGCCAATACACAAATGGCTATCCCAGTCCTCTTGCAAGTTATACTAATCAAAAGACTTCCTCCTTAGAAATCCGCCTGATATCTGTCTTCGAAACAACCGAGTGGGGCTAACCCATCGTCAGCGACCAAACTCCGAGAGAGTTGGAGGTCTCAACTGAATGAGAAACCTGAACACGACGACGTTCTTTGTGATGCCTTCGCATTCTAGGTCGCCTAGAGGGCGATGTCAATAGGTTCTGCTACCGTGGACGGTTGTGAATTTGTTGCAAATTTAAGGGTTTCCGGGCTAATTTTCACGATCCGAACTTCAGAAATCAGCTAACACCGTATCGACGGCCCTGAGTTTCGACTGGTACAATTACACATCAAACGTACTACTCGTGAAAGCGCAATTTGCTTAAAGGCAACGGCTCAAACTCAGGACCGACACGGTTCAGCATTAGCTACAGGGAGGCGAAATGAAAGAAGTTGGCGCGAAAGAGGCTCACGATCTGCTGTCAGCAGATCCCAAATGCATATATTTGGATGTCAGGTCTATTCCCGAATTTGAGGCTGGCCACGCCGAAGGCGCCATCAACATTCCGCTGATGCATTTCAGCCCCCAGTCCGGAATGTCTCCCAATCCGGATTTCGCGGCCGTGGTGGCGGCGAATGTCCCAAAGGATGCGAAGATCATAGTTGGCTGTAAGACCGGAGGACGGTCGGCGCGTGCGTGCGAAATGATGACGTCGATGGGCTATGCGGATGTGACCAATATGCGCGGCGGCTTTGGCGGTGTGACCGACAATTCAGGTCAAGTGAGAGAACATGGCTGGAGTACGCTCGGGCTTCCACTCTGCGGCGGATGTAAAGAGAGCGACCGCTACGAGGCCCTCGCTTCCAAGGCTTGAGTCAGTCCAAGTTTGGCAGGCGCTCGCTAATCTTGTACCGGAACACTTGACGCTCAGTGCGACGGTCCAGACTCGCGATTGTACCTATCCGAATTCGGCGAGTTTGCCGGGTCCTAAACAACTCAATGTGCCTGGTGCCCTGAGCGAAAAATCCCACCGCGGCCGGCTGCTCCCGCATATTAAGCACGCCTCACGAGTCTAGCCGTCCGATTCACTGAAAGGACTGCTTACGAATGGATCGCGACCCGAATAAAGACAATCTCGGACTCTTCACCGACCTGTATGAGCTGACAATGGGGCAGGTCTACTGGGAGAACGGGATGGCGAACTGGGAAAGCGCCTTTCACTACTTCTATCGGACTGTTCCATCCGGCGGCGGCTATACCATAGCTTGCGGCCTGCAGTCGGTGATCGATTACTTACAGAGAATGGCGTTTGGGCGCGAGGACATCGAATACCTGTCGACCATACCTGGTGCTGATGGCAGGCCTATCTTCAAGCGGGAATTTCTGGATTTTCTTAAGGACGTCCGGTTCGATTGTGACGTCGATGCGGTGCCGGAGGGAACGGTTGTCTTTCCCCATGAACCGATCGTTAGAATTAAAGGCCCGCTTTTGATCGCACAAATAGTCGAAACAGCCGTGCTGACGCTTTGCAACTACGCTAGCGCGGTCGCAACTGAGGCTTCGCGAATCTGCTGGGCGGCAGGTGGGGCGCCGGTCTATGACTTCAGCGCAAGACGCGCGCCCGGCCTGGATGGGTCGGTTGTGACAACTCGAAGCGCCTACATAGGAGGGTTCTCTGGAACCTCCAATATCTGGGGAGCTCTTGCCTCAGGCATTCCCGCCAACGATATCAAGGGGACGATGGCGCACAGCCTGGTGATGAGTTTCGAATCAGAACTGGCGGCATTCTCATCCTATGCCAATTCGATGCCGAACAACTGCCTGTTTCTTGTGGATACCTACGGAACAATGGAGGGAGTCAAGCATGCGATCGAAGCAGGTAAAAGACTGCGGCAGGCCGGGCACGAGATGTTGGGGATTCGGCTGGATTCCGGCGACCTGGCGAAGCTCAGTAATCGAGCGCGGCAGATGCTGGATGAAGCGGGATTCAGCAGGGCAGCAATCTTCGCTTCGAATGATCTGAACGAGTCTTTAATCCAAAGCCTGCGTCTGCAAGGCGCAAAGATAACACTCTGGGGAGTGGGCACCAAGCTCGTGGTTGGGCCGCTAGGTGGCGTCTACAAGCTAGCCGCAGTTAGAGAACCAGGTCGTGCCTGGGCTCCGCGGATCAAACTGTCGGACCAGCCGGCGAAGATTTCCGTCCCTGGCGTGCTGGGTGTTAGAAGGTTTCGCACTCCGACCACAAATGTGGCTGATGCGATCTATGACGTGGGGAAGGGA